>WNFC01002287.1_pt1 | contig 33515 bp, 33 predicted proteins | sample 5400541 | NCBI WGS metagenome assembly WNFC01 (sample SAMN13153342, study PRJNA577476) | soil metagenome | isolation source: 120 cm saprolite under Douglas fir tree site 2 hole 2 replicate 1 | place: USA:California | collected 2015-04-18
GGGCGGGCCGCCTCGTGGTGGCCCACGAGCCTGAAACCACGCCTCGCCGCGAGCGGCGCCACGAAGCCCGGGCCGCGGCCGGGACGGTCGCGCCTACCACCGGCGTCGAGCAGCAGATCGGCGAGCTCGAGGCCCAGATTCGAAGGCTCGAGGAGCAGCTCGCGGACCACCAGACCTACAACGACCCGTCGCGCGTGACAGAGTTGGCGCAGGCGCACGAGGATGCATCCCGCCGGCTGCGAGCCCTCTACCAGGAATGGGAGCAAGCCGCCGGCGAATAGACCGGCGCCTCAGCGGGTCGGCGCCGCTGGGCCCGGTGGCCGGCAACGATCCGCCGCTGCTGATCCCGGCGGTGTCGATCGCCTATGCGGCGACGGTCGCAGCGGGCGCACTCGCGGTCGACCAGCTTGCCGAGTACATGCCCGGCGCATGGGTCGATGTCCTGGGCGCCGCCCTGCTGGTCATCTCGGTGCTGACGATTGCCATCTGGCTTCGCGCCGCCTGGCGGCGGCGGCGAGACCGACTCGGCCGCCGCGCGCTTCTTTGGGTGGGCGGTACGATCGGACCCGCGGTGGTCGCGGTCTTCGCCATTCTCGTCCTGGTGCAGAACGCGCAGATCGCGGCCGAGATCAGTGGCGCCGACGTTCATCTCACCCGCCCCTTGATCGAATCCCTGCCCCGGCCTCCCGGCATCAAACTGGTGGACGAACGTCCGGGACTGGCCGATACCGAGAGCATCTCCGAGGACTTCGGCGCCCAGGATCTCAACAGCATCGTGCCCTTTTACGAGGCCGCGCTGACCAAGGACTCATGGGTCGAGGACAAGGCCTCCGCCACGACATCGATCGTCTGGTTCACCAAAGGCGCTTACCTTCTCTCGGTAGCGATCGACACCCCCTCGAGCAGCTTCACGCTCACCGTCGATCGCGTCAATCCGAACCTGGGGGCATCACCCTCCCCTTCGGTCAGCCCCTCGCCCTGACGGCATTGGGCGGGGCGCACAAAAAGGGGGTCTTCAACTCGTCCCCCCGGACCGATGACGGGGCAGGCGGGCGCCCCTAGCATCGACAGAGTCGGATCACTGCGTTCAAAACGGAGGGAAACCCTTTATGGCGATTGATCAGGGCGTGCGCGCGAAAAAGGAAACCAAGGCCGATGCCCAGTCCGTCATCGATCTCGCCCACAAGCAGGGGTTGAAGATCGTCGACCTCAAGTTCATCGACTTGATCGGGACCTGGCAGCACTTCTCGATTCCCGTCCAGGAGCTGTCCAAGGGCCTCTTCAGCGAGGGCATCGGCTTTGATGGCTCGAGCATTCGCGGCTTCCAGCACATCCACGAGAGCGACATGCTGCTGATTCCGGATCCGTCGACAGCGAGGGTTGACCCGGTTCTGAAGGTGCCGACCCTAACCATCAACTGCGACGTGATCGACCCGATCACGCGCGAGCCCTACTCCCGCGACCCCCGCTACGTCGGCAAGAAGGCGGAAGCCTTCCTGCTGTCGACCGGCATCGCCGACACCAGCTTCTTCGGGCCGGAGTGTGAGTTCTACATCTTCAACAGCATGCGGTTCGACCAGAACCAGTTCTCCGGCATGTACGAGATCGATTCGGTCGAAGGCGTCTGGAACTCGGGCAAGAATTCCGAGCCGAACCAGGCGTACCGTCCGCGCTACAAGGAAGGCTATTTCCCGGTACCGCCGACCGACAAGCTGCAGGACCTTCGCTCGCAGATCGTCCTCAAGCTGATCGAGGCGGGCATCGACATCGAAGTGCACCACCACGAAGTCGGCACCGCGGGCCAAACCGAGATCGACATGCGCTACGACACGCTGGTCAACATGGCCGACAAGGTGATGATGTACAAGTACGTCGTCAAGAACGTCTGCGCCCAGAACGGGTTCGTGGCGACGTTCATGCCCAAGCCCCTCTTCATGGACAACGGGTCGGGCATGCACACCCACCAGAGCCTCTGGAAGGACGGCACGCCGCTGTTCTACGACAAAGCCGGCTACGCGGGCATCAGCGACATGTGCCGCTGGTACATCGGCGGTTTGCTCAAGCACGCGGCGTCGCTGCTCGCGTTTGCCGCACCGACCACCAACTCGTATCGCCGGCTGGTGCCGGGATACGAGGCGCCCATCAACCTGATCTATTCAAAGCGCAATCGCAGCGCCTGCGTGCGCATCCCGATGTACTTCGACAATCCTCAGGCGAAGCGGCTCGAGTTCCGGACGCCCGACCCGTCCTGCAACCCATACCTCTCGTTTGCGGCCTGCCTCATGGCTGGCCTGGACGGCGTCATCAACAGAGTCGAGCCACCCAAGCCGATCGACGAAGACCTCTACGAGTTGGAGCCCGAGCTGAAGCGCCAGGTGAAGAGCACGCCCGGCTCGCTGGTCGAAGTGCTCGACGCGCTGGAAATCGACAACGACTACCTGACCCGCGGCGGCGTGTTTACCACCGACCTGATCGAGACCTGGATCGATTACAAGCGCGTGCGCGAGGTCGACCAGGTGGCGCTCCGACCCCATCCCTGGGAGTTCTACCTCTACCACGACATTTAGTTCGCGTCGCTAAATCCGTTCGTCCGACCGCGAGGCGGTTGCCACTCGCCCTGGCAACCGCCTTTCTCGAGCAAAAGATGAGGAGCAACGTCATGGACCAACCGGCGGAGAGAGACAAGCCCTGGCGACCCGGTGACCACCCGCGTCCTGGCCCCTCGTGGGGCGACGAAGATCGACCGCGGACGGCGGTACCGACCGAGGTTCCCGACGGCGAAGACTGACGCGGCCGCGGGCCGCACCAGTTCGCCAACGATCGACCGCGCCCTGGAGCGGTTGTCCGAGCGCGGCATCCGCTTCCTCGACCTGCGCTTCGTCGATGTGCTGGGGACGGTCAAGAGCATCACCATCCCTGCGCGGCGCCTGTCCCACGCCGTTCGCAACGGCGAGTGGTTCGACGGCTCCTCGGTCGAGGGTTTCGCCCGGGTCTTCGAGAGCGACATGTTCCTTCGTCCCGACCTCGAGACCCTGACCATCGGCGAGGCCGATGGCGTGCTGGGCGCCCAGGTGATCTGCGATCTGCTCACGCCTGACGGTGAGCGCTTCGCCGGCGACCCGCGCGGCGTGCTGGCGCGTGTGCTGGCGGAGGCCGTCGCCCTGGGCTTCGACTACGCGGTCGCGACGGAACTGGAGTTCTTCCTCCTGAACACCGACTCGGCCAGCGGCGGCGTGCGCCCCGGGCGCCACGACCGGGCCAGCTACTTCGACCACCCGGTCGACGTCGCCAGCGATGTTCGCCAGGAGATCGTCAGCGCCCTCGACCACCTGGGGATCACGGTCGAGGCGAGCCACCACGAGGTGGCGGCCGGGCAGTACGAGCTCGACCTCGCGCTCGGCAACGCCATGAAAAGCGCCGACCATCTCGTGACCCTCAAGCACGCGGTCAAGGCGGTGGCGCAGCGTCGAGGCTTGCTGGCCACCTTCATGCCCAAACCGATATTCGGCGCGGCCGGCTCCGGGATGCATACCCACCAGGTGCTCACCGACCTGGGCAAGGATACGAACGCGTTCTACGATCGCGCCGACCAGTACCAGCTCTCACCGGTCGCCAAGCACTTCATCGCCGGCCAGCTGGCACACGCGCGCGGGCTCTGCGCCCTGGTCGCGCCGCTCGTCAACTCCTACAAGCGCTTCGTGCCCGGCTTCGAAGCCCCGGTCGCGATCACGTGGGCGCAGGTGAACCGTTCAGCGTTGATTCGCGTGCCACGGGCGGGAAGCGGTGATCGCGGTGCCATCCGCATCGAGTTTCGGGCTCCCGACCCCTCCTGCAATCCCTACCTCGCCTTCGCCGCCATGCTGCACGCCGGCCTCTCGGGCATCCGCCAGAAGCTGCCGCTGCCGCCGCCGGTCGAAGAGAATCTCTATGCCTTCGACCCGGAGGCGCTCGCGCGCCACCAGCTCGGCCAGCTGCCCAGGTCCCTCGCCGAAGCCCTGCGGGACCTGCGCCAGGACGAGGTGATGCGCGACGCGCTGGGTGTCCACCTCCTGGAACGTTTTATCGAGGCGAAGGAGATGGAGTGGCAGGGCTATGAGAAGCAGGTCAGCGGCTGGGAACTCGACGCCTACCTCGAAGCGTACTGAGCGGCTGCGCGACCCCCGATTCTTGGTTTTGATCGCCGTCCTCATCCCGGTCGCCGCGGTCTATGTGATCGAGGCCTTCACCGCGCCCAGCCCGGTGCTGCGGATCGTGTTTCGCAGCGCGCCGGTGCTTCCCGTCGCGATCTGGACCCTGTGGTTCGATCGGTCGCGTCCCTTTGAAGGCCGGCCGGCGGCGGTCCGGCGGAGTGGGCGCGTCGCGCTGCTCGTCCTGGTCATGGCCTTTGCCGTCGCGCTCCTCGGGTTCGGCCTCAACTGGCTCTATGATCCGAATCGAGTGATCTAATCGATGCCCGAGTCAGTCAGCCCTCTCGCGGTTCATCCGCGCGTCATCGAGATCGTGGTCGACGGTCGCGACCCCAAACGCCTGGCGACCTTCTGGAGCGCCCTCCTTGGAATTGGCGTCAAGGGCGAGATCCGCGTCGGATGCACCTCGACGTACGGGTTACCGAGCTCGATCAGGCAGCAGCCCGGGCAGTCGGTCTCGGCGGACGCGAGCTGGCCGCACACGACGAGCGCGGACGGCAATGGCGCGTCATGTCGGACCCGGAAGGCAATGAGTTCTGTCTGACGCTCTGAGCAAGCACATCGTCGCGTTGGGTGGGGGTGGGTTCTCCGACGGGGGACCGTGGTCGAAACTCGACGATTACATCCTCGGACTGGCGAGGAAGCCACGACCGCGCATTTGCTTCATGCCCACGGCCGGCGGCGATGCCGACAGCTACGTGGCCATGTTCTATCGAGCCTTCAGCCCGAGGGATTGCCAACCATCGGACCTCGCACTCTTTCGCCGCACCGTCGTCGATCTCCGCCCCTTCCTGCTCCAGCAGGATGTGATCTACGTCGGGGGCGGCAACACCGCGAACATGCTCGCGATCTGGCGCACCCACGGCGTCGATCGCATCCTTCGCGAAGCCTGGGATCAGGGGATCGTCCTCGCCGGGATCAGCGCCGGCGCCATTTGCTGGTTTGAAGCCTCGGTGACCGACTCGTTCGGCCTCAACCTCGCGGGTCTCCGCGATGGGCTGGGGTTGATCCGCGGGAGTGCCTGCCCGCATTACAACTCGGAGGAGCGGCGGCGCCCGGTCTACCGGCAGCTGGTTGGCAGCGGTTTTCCGCCGGGTTATGCGATCGACGACCGGGTCGGCCTGCACTTCATCGACGGCGAGCTGGCCGAGGCAGTGAGCGACGCCGAGGGGAGATCCGCCTATGAGGTAAAGCTGGAAGGTATGGCCGTCCGGGAGCGCCCGATCGCACCGCGGAGTTTGAGCTAGCAGGCTCGACCTGAGTCGCGGGATAATGGCGGCCAGGACGCGGGGGGCTGTTCACGGGAGGTATTTGTGATGTCGCACCACTTGAAGGACCTGACGATCGAGCTCGAGGAGAAAGCCGGCACCGTCGCCGCGATGGCCGAAGCCCTGGGGAAAGCGGGCGTCAACATCGAAGGCATCTGTGGTTTCGTCGTCGGTGACAAAGGGGTTGGCCATCTGCTGGTCGCCGACGCCGCGAAGGCACGCCAGGCGCTCCAGAGTGCCGGCGCGCGGGTGACGAGCGAGCAGGAGGTCCTTGTTTTGGAGATCGAGGACAAGCCCGGCGCCCTGGGAAAGCTGACCCGCAAGATCGCCGATGCCGGCGTCAGTCTGAACGCCGTCTACCTGGCGACGAAGACGCGCGTGGTGATCGGGGCCCGCGACCTGCAGAAGGCGCGCGCGGCCGTCGGCGAAGGCGCCGCCAGTCGTCAATAGTCATTGCCCAGCGCTGGTGGTCGCGCCAGCGCCCGGCAACCTTTAGATAGCGCGGCGAGAAGCCCTCGAGCCGGAAGCCGGCGTGCTTCACGAGGGCGATCGACGCGACGTTCTCCGGCTGGATGTTCGCCTCGACTCGATGCAGTTTCATGGTGGTGAACGTGTGGCGCAACACCAACTGCAAGCCTTCCATCATGTAGCCCTGCCCGTTGAACGGACGCTCCGCGTAGTACCCCATGTAGGCGCTCTGGAAGAGGCGCCGAACGATCTGACTCAACGTATAAACGCCGGCGATCGCGCCATCCTCGAGCCGGCACACGAGGAAGCACTGGACATTCGGTTGCCGGCACCGCGCCATCCACTCGACGAAGGCCTGCGGGTCGGCGGGCGGGGTCACCCAGCCGCGGTGCAGCCTACGGCTGGCCGCGTTCCGAGCGATGATCTCCGCCTCATCACGCTTGGATGGTTCGCGCAGGTAGACCCGCTCTCCGACTTCGAGTGCGCGGTTGAGACTAGTCTTGCGCACGCCTAGCCCAGTTTCGTAGAACCGCGCTGATGGCCCAGCCGGCGAGCCAGTTGGCCGCGACCGCAGCGCGGTCTGGAAACCAGGAAATGTAGACCGAACGCTGATTGCGTTCGACCGCATTCGCGATTCTCTTCGCGACTTTCTCGGCCGTCACCGGTGGGAACCGCTGATGGGCCTGGCGGCCACGCGCACCGAGGCGGTTGTCGCCGAAATTCGAGCGCGTCGTCCCCGGGAACACATTCATCACCTTGATGCCGCGATCCGCCTCCTCCATCCGTAACGCGTCACCGATCGCGGTCAAGGCAAACTTGGTGGCCGAGTAGTAGCCGATCCGGGGAATCACGATGCGGCCGGCAATCGAGGAGATGTTGATGATCATCCCGTCGTGTTGTGCCCGCATGATCGGCACCACGGCGCGGCTGGCCGCTGCGGCCGCCAGCACGTTGAGCGAAAACACGGCCTCGACATCGGCGCTCGAGGCATCGCCGATTGGCGCCGTCATCCCGATGCCCGCGTTGTTCACCAGGATGTCGATGCCGCCGAGCTCGCGGATCGTGTCCTGCGCTAGCTGTTCAACGGCGCCCGCGGCCGTCACATCCGTCGGGAGGACGATCGCCGAACCGCGCTGCGCCCTGATCGAGGCCGCCAGCTCCTCCAACGCCGCGCGGTTTCGCGATGCGAGCGCGAGCCGCGCGCCGCGACGCCCGAACTCGAGCGCGATCGCCCGTCCAATGCCCTGCGAGGCACCGGTCACGATGGCGCGCGCATTCTTTAGTTGCACAGCTAATGCTGGCAGCCGCGACAGAAGTCGGTCGCCTCGCCGCGGGCGGTCAGCTCGGAGATGCGGTGGCCGCAGCGTGGACACTTCTCCTTTCCCTTGGTGTGGACCTTCATGAAGCTGCGGTCCTGCTTGTGCGGCTCGTATTTCGGCTGGGCCCTGATCGACTCGATAGCCTCGCGCAGGACCTTGCCGGTCGCGGCGTGGAGCCGCACCACCTCATCGGGCTTGAGCGTGGTTCGTTTGCGCAGTGGCAACAGGCCTGCCTCATGGAGGATCTCATCCGAGTAGGCGTTGCCGATGCCGGCGATGAATGCCTGGTTGCGCAGCAGGTTCTTGAGCTCACCCGGGTGCCGCCGGATGCGCTGCGAGAACTCGGACAGCGATACCGTCAGGGCATCGGGGCCGAGCTCCGCCCATCCCGGGATCGTCGGAAATGCGCCGGGCACCACCCAGTAGACGCGACCCATCTTCACGGTGTCCAGGAAGCGCAGCTCGTCCCCGCCTTCGAGCGTGATTCGAAATACGGTCGCAGCCGCAACCTTTTCGGACGCCGTCGTCCATTGGAGGCGGCCGCCCAGCATCGGGTTGATCACGAGGTGCTGCCCGCTGATGTCGAAGATGAGGAACTTGCCGCGGCGCCAGACCCGCTGGAAGGTCCCGCCGACCAGCTGACGCGCGTACTCGTCGGGCGGCGTCCGTAGCAAGAAGCTCAGCTTGGGGGAGGTCCAGACCTGCGCGATCTTCCGGCCCTCGAGCCGCGGGCCGAGGTACTCGCGGAGGACTTCGAGCTCGGGGAGTTCAGGCACTGGCGGTCAGGCTACCGCATGAACGGCGTGAACAAATGTTACTTGACAAGACGGGACGTCCAGTCTAGTCTCGTCCTCAGGACCCAATGCCAGCGGCCGAGACACCCAGGGAGCGGATCATGAACGAGGCGGCACGACTACTCTCGCGGGACCGGCAGTCGTCGATCGACGACATCGCCACCGCGGCGGGCGTCTCGCGAACCACGTTCTATCGAGCCTTCCCGTCGCGCGCCAGCTTGCTGCACGCGCTTGAAGTCCAGCCGGAGCCCGACACCAGGCAGCGCGTGCTCGATGCGTCGATCCACATGCTCCGCAAGCAGAGCCTGAGAGACCTGTCCATGGATGAGCTTGCTGCCAAGGCGGGTGTCTCACGCGCGAATCTCTACCGCCTCTTCCCCGGCAAATCGGCGCTGTTCCGAGCCATCCTGATCGCGTACTCGCCGTTCGAACCGGTGATGGCGGTCTTTGCCCGGGCCGGTGACCGTCCGCCCGAGGACGTTATCCCTGAGGTCGTACTGACCGCGTATCGCACCGTCGCTGGGCGTTCCGGAATCGTCCGAACCTTGCTGCTCGAGGTCACGTCGATGACACCCGAGCCCAGCCAGGCCTTCGCCGAAACCGGTTTGCGCGCCTTCGGCACCTTTGCACAATATCTGGGCGGCCAGATGGCGGCGGGACGTCTCCGGCGGATGCATCCGATGCTCGCGGTCCAGAGCCTGGTCGGCGGCGTGATGTTTCACGTACTGGCAGCGCCGGTCATGAGCCAGGCGACCCTCGACGTGCCCGCCGGTGAAGATGTCGCGCGTCAGTTCGCCAATCTCTGGCTGCGCGGCATGCGCCCCGAGGCCGCTGGTGGCAACTGAGACCTACGCCGTCGACGCCGAGGAGGTCGTCAAACAATTCGGCAAACAGCTGGCACTCGACGGCGTGACGCTGCGCGTCCACCGCGGCGAGGTCTACGGCCTGCTCGGTCCCAACGGCGCCGGCAAGACGACGCTGATCCGAAGCCTGGTCGGCCTGGTGGCTCCCGAGGCTGGTACCGTGTCCGTCCTCGGCCAGCGGATGCCTCAACTCGAAGTGCTGGCACGGATCGGCTACATGACCCAGCAAGCCGCCCTCTATCCCGATCTCTCAGCCGAAGAGAACGTGCACTTCTTTGGCGCGATCTACGGCCGGGTCGATGGGGTTCGCGACGCGCTCGAACTCGTCGACCTCTGGGATCGCCGTAAATCCGTGGTGAGCACCTTGAGCGGCGGGATGCGGACGCGATGCTCGCTCGCCTGCGCCCTGGTCCACAAGCCGGACCTGCTCCTCCTCGACGAGCCTACCGTCGGCGTCGACCCCCAGCTGCGGGTTCAACTCTGGGATCGCTTTCGAAAGATGGCGGCCGGGGGCACCACCATTGTTGTCTCGAGCCACGTCATGGACGAGGCCGAGCGATGCGACCGGCTGGGATTGATCCGGTTTGGCAAACTGCTGGCCGAAGGAACGGTCCCCGAGATCAAAGCCAAGGCGGGTGTCGCTCGATTGGAGGATGCGTTCCTCAAGCTATCCGAGGCGTCGCCGGCGTGAACCCGAGGCGCGTCGAGGCCATCACGCAACGGCTGCTGCACCAGTTCCGGCGAGACCGTCGCACGCTCGCACTTCTCTTCGGCGCACCGCTCGTCATCCTCGGACTCCTCGGTTACCTGCTACGCGGCGGTGGCGACGTGCCGAAGATGGCCGTGGTCAATCTCGATGGCGGCCCGCTCGGGAGCCTCGTCGCCTCGACCCTCGCGAACTCGAAAACGGTATCCGCGTCGAACCTGTCCCAGGCGGACGCCGACGCGAGGCTACGGTCCGGAGACATCGCCGGATACGTGTTGCTGCCGGCCGACTTCACCGCGCAGGTGCAGCAACATCGCGTCGTCGCCCCGGAGGTGCATCTGGAAGGAAGCCAGCCCCGGATCACGTTCCTCTACGGCGGGCCGAGCTTCGACACACTCGACTACTTCGGCGCGGCATTCATCGGACTCGTGGTCTTCTTCCTGGTCTTCGTCATCACCGCGGTCGCCTTCCTCCGTGAGCGCGGCCAGGGAACGCTCGAGCGCCTGATGGCCAGCCCGCTGCGGCGGGCCGAGATCGTCCTCGGCTACATGCTGGGTTTCACAGTACTGGCGCTGGTGCAATCGGTGGAGGTGCTGGCGTTCAGTCTGCTCGTGCTCCACGTCCACAACGTCGGCAACGTCGCGCTGATCTTCCTGCTGGAGGCGCTGATGGCGATCGCCGCCGTCAACCTCGGCATCTTCCTCAGCATGTTCGCCCGCACCGAGTTCCAGGCGGTGCAATTCATTCCGCTGGTGATCGTTCCCCAGATGCTACTGGCCGGCATCATCTTTCCGATCAGCACCGAGCCCGGGCCGCTCCAGGCCCTCTCCCATATCCTGCCGCTGACCTACGCCGTCGAAGGTCTGCGCAACATCATGATCAAGGGGGCGGACCTGAGCTGGTCGTCGCTGCAGCTCGATGTGGGCGTGGTGCTCGGTTTCTGCATCGTGGTTATCATCGCGGGCGCCACGACGCTCCGCCGCCGCATCGCCTGAGCTGATGAACCCTTCCCCACTGCGGGCGGGCAGCGCGGGGCTTAGTCGCGAAGCGCGAGGATGATCACGACGAGCACCACCAAGAGGAGGATGCCGCCGATGGCGAGCAACCCGACGATGGCTAGCACGGCAGGCCAACGCTAACACCGGATCCAACCGAGGTCGTGCGCAGGCCCGATAGACTGACGATGTGAAGCCAGTCATCTCCGGCGCGCACGTCCTCATGTACAGCCGGGATGCCGCGGCCGACCGCGACTTCTTCAAAGACGTGCTCGGTCTCGACTCCGTGGATTCGGGCGGCGGCTGGCTGATCTTCGCGCTTCCCCCGGCGGAAGTGGCGATTCATCCGACCGAAGAGAAGGACCATCACGAGCTATATCTACTCTGCGAGGACATCGAGGCGAGCGCGCAGGAACTGGAACGCAGAGGGGTTCCGCTGAAGCGGCCATTCGATGAGGCGCGTTGGGGACGCGTGACCGAGATCACCCTGCCCGGCGGCGGAAGGATCGGCCTCTACCAGCCCAAGCATCCTCTTGCTCACGCGAAGAGCGGAGCCCGCGCCGCTCAGCGATAGTTTCGAGAGGTTGGGAAGACGTCCTCGTCTGGGAGAGAGGGAGCGGCCTCGACGTGGTCGACCAGCACGCTCAGCACGCCATCCTGCTTCTGCAGACGCCCATCCATGATCAAGATCGGCTCCAGGTTGGCCACCTGCCGGTAGCGCTGGTAGATCGGCGGTCGAAGGATGACGTCGACATGGCCGAACTCATCGGCCAGCGTGAAGAACTTGAATTCCTTGCCGGTCGAGGGTGACTGCCTTGTGATGACCAGGCCGCCGACCCGCACCTTGGCGCCATCGCGCACACTCTCGCGGATCGTCTTCGAATCGATCACGCGTAATTGATTGAACTGCGGCCGGTAAAAATGGATCAGGTGATCGGTTGTGGAGAGTGAGAGCAGCCGGTAGTCAGTCGCCACCCGCTCCCGGTGCGTCATCGCCGCCAGGCTCACGGATTCTGACGGCTCCGCGAGCATGGGCGACCGCTGCCAGTCATCGGCGTGCTCGTTGAAGCGCCAGACCGCCTCGCGGCGGTTGGGCTCGAGGGCATCGAAGGCGCCGGCCAGCACCAGGTTCTGCACCTGCGCCCTGGTGAGCCCGTTGCGGGATTGCGTGGTCAGCCGGATCCGGCGGCAGAAATCCTCGAGTGAGGTGACCGGTCCCTTCAGTTGCGCTTCCTCGAGAACCTCGAGCGCCTTGTCGCCCACGCCGTGCACGTAGTTGAAGCCCAGCCGCAGCGCGCCGCTCTCCACGGTGCAGCGCACGTAGCTCTTGTTGATGTCGACCGGCAGGATCTTGACACCGTGGTGCTTGGCGTCCTCCACCAGCACGTGTGGGTGATAGAAGCCCATCGGCTGGTTGTTGAGTAACCCGGCGTAGAGCGCGGGCGCGTGATGCAGCTTGAGCCAGGCCGTTTCATAGCAGGTGCGGGCGAAGGCGGCCGCATGGGACTTGGTGAAGCCAAACTCGGCAAACGCCGCCAGCTTGGTGAAGATCTCCTCGGCGGCCGCTTGCGGGATCTCGTTCGCGGCGCAGCCATCGAGGAAGCGGTCGCGGATCGCGGCCATCAGGTCGTGTGAGCGATGATTGCCCATCGCCCGCCGGAATCGGTCGGCCTCGCTGCTGCTGAACCCGGCGCAGTCCATCGAGATCTTGAGGATCTGCTCCTGGTAGAGGACGACGCCCAGTGTCTCCTCGAGGATCGGTTTCAGGCGCGGGTGGATGTACATCACCGGCTCCTTGCCCTGCTTGCGCCGCAAGTATGGATGCACCGCATCGCCCTGGATCGGTCCGGGGCGGATGATGGCGACCTCGACGACGAGATCGTTGAACGTCTCCGGGCGAGATCGCGGCAGTGTCTGCATCTGCGCCCGGCTCTCGATCTGGAAGACGCCGATCGTGTCCGCCTCCGTGCACAGGTCGTAGACCTCCTGGTCCTTGAGGTCGAGCGCGTCGAGGTCGGGACGCACGCCGGTGTCGGCCTCGATCAGGTCGAGCGCCTCGGCCACCACCGAGAGCATGCGCAGGCCGAGCATGTCCATCTTGATCAGGCCGAGCTCTTCGACGTCATCCTTGTTGAACTGGACCACCATCCGCCCCGGCATGGTCGCGCGCTCGACCGGCACGATGTCGATCAGCGGCTCGCCGGTGACCAGCATCCCGCCCACATGGATCGAAAGGTGACGCGGGAAATCGAGGATCTGGGTGGCGAGGTCGAACAATTGCTGCCAGGGCTGCGCGACGTTTGCCGTCGAATAGCCGGCCGCCTGCGCGATCGTCTCGGGACTTTCGGGGTGCCAGGCCGAGGCCGACTTCGCGAGGTGATCGATCGTTTCCTCCTTGAAGCCGAGCACCTTCCCCACCTCCCGGATCGCCGAGCGCTGGCGGTAGGTGACGACGTTGCAGACCATCCCGGTGCGCTCCGGCCCGTATTTGTCGTAGATGTACTGGATCACCTGCTCCCGGTGCGCGGTCGAGAAGTCGATGTCGATGTCGGGCGTGGTCGTCATCTCTTCGTGGGCCTTCGCGAAGCGCATCAGGTCCCAGTTGATCAGGAAGAATTCGGAAAACCCGGTCTTGTTGATGACGTCGAGCTCCTTCTGCAGGCGGGCCGCCACCTCGGAGGTGACCGGGCGATATTTTTCCCGCACCGCGTCATGGCAGAGCCGGTAGAGGAAGGAGTATGGCGTCTCCCCCGCCGGCACCGGAAAGCCAGGAAAGCGCGCGCTCACCAGGTCGAAGCTGAAGCGGCAACGCCGCCCAATCTCGGCGGCGTTCGCCATGCCTTCATCGACCACCTGCCGTGGATAGCGGCCGAAGACCCGGCGAAGCTCGGCGCCGGACTTGAGGTAGTGCTCGGCGTTGGGGTGCAGGTAGCGCTGCGCCTCATCGAGCGTGGTGCGATGGCGAATCGCGGTGAGGACGTCGTGGAGCTTGTGCCGATCGGGGGTCGCATAGAAGACCTCGTTGCTAATGACCAGCGGCACGTCGTGTCGCTCGGCCAGGTCGAGCAGCCGCTGGTTTCGCGAGCGATCGCCAGGAGCGAAGTGGTCATGCAATTCGATGAAGACCCGGTCACGGCCGAAGACCTCCTGGTAGAAGGGCAGCCGCTCCTTCGGATCGGCGACCAGCGCGATCAGATGGTTGCTCAACTCCGCCAGTTTGTCTGCAGCTAACCGTGCCATGCCTTTGGCGTTGGGCATCTGCGCCATGCTGATCAGGCGGCAGAGGTTCATGTATCCAACCTTGTCTTCCGCGAGCAGGAGCAGCCGGTCCCCCCAGCGGTCGTAATCCACCCGGTCCTTGGGCGGCTTGCTGCCGTCGTCGATCGTCAGCTCGGTGCCCACGATCGGCTGGATGCCGGCGCGTTGCGCCGCTCCAAAGAACTTGACCGCGCCGTAGAAGCCGTTGCGGTCCGTGATGGCGAGCGCCGGCATCTCCAGGTCGCGGGCACGCGCTACCAGCTCGTCGGGATGCGAGGCACCCTCGAGGAAGGAGTAGTTGGAGTGACAGTGGAGCTCGACGTATCCGCTAGTCATAGACACGCTCGACGAACCACTCCGCGCTGGCGCGGTCGCAATAGCACTCCAACGCGAGGTCGTCGTCGATCAACAGCCGCCAGTACTCGCGGGAGACCGGGCTGCGCCACCAATCGCAGTCGATCCGCCAGCGATTGAGCACACGCGTCACCGGCTGCCACCCGGCCGCCGACTCGAGGTGGGTCGGGACGCCATCCACATCGACCCGCACCCTGACCGGCCGTGCCGGCGCCAGCAGCTCGGTCATGCGGGTTTCCAGAGGATCCGGTGATCGGGCAGCGGCGCGGCATCGCTGCGAACCTCGGCGCGCTGGATCAGCGACGTTCCGTACTCCTCCTGCAGGCGCGCGACGGCATCGGCGATCGATTCCTTGAAACCGTCGCGGCGTACCAGCAGTCCGGGCTGGCGGACATAGGCGGGCTCGAGCCGGCCGGCGCGCAGCGTGATCCGTTCCAGCGGCGCCGTGATCGATGCGCGAAGTAGGCGTGGACGGATCCCGTCGAAGATTTCGCTGGCGGTCGTCACCGGGTAGGCAAAGCGCGCATCGACCGTAAGTGCCGCCGCCGACTCCTGATTAAGCGTGATGCGGATAGCGCGCGTCCCAAGCCCTTGCGAAAGCAGTGAGGCGCTCACTTGCTCGGCCAGCGCACGAGCGATGAATTGCAGCGCCTCCGTGTTGTCGACCGGTGGCTCGAGCGGCTCGCTCGCCTCGATCCGGACTGCCGGCCGCCACGCGCGCAACCGGCGTCGGTCGGTTCCCACGGCCAGGTCATAGATCTCGAGCGATTTCAGGCCGAACTGGCGTCGAAAGGCGGGACGCGAGATCGCCTGCAGTCGACCGATGGTCTTGAGCCCGAGCAGCTCGAGATACTCGCGCAGGTCGTCATCGAGTGGCAGGACGCCGATTGGCAACCGCCCCAGGAAGGCGCGCGTCTGTTGCGGCTCGACGATGACGGGCGCGCCGGCTTTCGCGCACTCGGCGGCGACCTTGCTGACGAACATCGACGAGGCGACACCGATTGCCGGTCTGACGCGGAGGGCGGCGTCGATGGCACGGCTGATCGCGACCAGCAATTGCGCACGGTCGGGCCAGCGCAGGGCCAGCCGGTCGAGACGGAGGAAGGCACAGCCAGGATCGTCACCGGCAGCCACGTCGGGAGTGAAGTGGTGCAGGGTCAGGAGCAGGGACTGGCGGACCCTGGCTGTGACCTCCTCGTCGACCGGTTGAAAGGTAGAGTCCGGCGCAAACTGTTGCGCCTGGTTGAGGCTCATGCCCTCGACTACGCCCTGCGCTCGCGATTCGATCGAGGCCGTGGTCACCGAACCGCGCTCGTGCGCGAGCCCACCGAGGATCAGCGGCCGGCCGCGCAATGACGGTGTCATCAACCAGGCGGCGACCAGCGATGGATGCGGGGTGCGAACGCAGCAGATCATGGGATGGGATAGGGAACGATCCACTGCTTCTTGAGACCGGGAGGCGCCAGCCGGTTCTTCACGACGGCGGCATCGACCTGCAGGCCTTCGAGGTCACCATCACGGCGAAAGACCCAGGCGCTGCGCTCGAAGCTCAGGATCAGGCTGGCGTAATAGCGGATCGCGTCATCGGCATCGGCGTCGTGCACCAGCAACAGCGTGCAGTCGGCTTCCGCGGCACGGTGCAATAGATGTGGCAGCTCGGCATCGAGTCCGGCGGACCGCGTGCGCGGCAGGTCGATGCAGATCAGGTCGACACCGGCACGCGCCAGCACGCGCACGCTCGCCATCCCTTCTCGCAGCGATTTCGGTCGGACCACGAGCAGTTGATCCAGTCGCGCGTCGAAATGGCTCAGGAACTCGGGATCGAGCCGGCTCGGAAAGTCGACGTAAGCGACCGGGCCCTCGCGGCTGGCGGCGGCGACGCTGCGCTGGGCCAGCGTTCGTTTGCCCGAGCCCCTTGGCCCGGCCAGCAAGCTCAACCGGCCGACCGGCCACCCGCCGATGCCCGTCAGCGCATCGAGTTCCGGGATCCCGGAGGGCCTGACCGGACACGGCGGGGCCGCCGGGCGCGGCGCGGCGCTCCCGAAGCGGGTCTGGAGCACCGTAATGGCTTGTTGGAGACGATCTGGCATCTGAGCAGCCCCAAAGGAGAGATGACGACGACCGCCGTGACATCAGGCCTCCCCGGGGGACGCAGGAGCAGATCGCTGAGGCTGGTCAGATATTATCGAACAAATGTTCGGGCGTCAAGCGCGACGCGCCAGCTAAGTTCAATCGTGCGGTAGTCTCGATTTCATCGCCCTCCAGCTCGCCAGCGCGCTACTCGCTTCCATCCTGGGATTGGCCGGCATGGCGGCCACCGCCCCGCTCAGCTGGCAGACGTGGACGCACCTGCCTGGCGTCTTCGACCTGGTCGGTCCGCGTAGCGATGGCAAGCTGGTGGCGGCCGCCGGCGGCAAGCTCTTTCTCGTCACCCGCGATGGCACGATCACTCCATTTGCCGATGGATCCAACGGCTACCATGTCGCGTCCGGGCCGGAGTCATACATTGCGCTCTCGCCGGGACTCCACGTCTCGGCGGCGAGTTGTGACTTCGTGCGCGACGACCTGTTCGTGTTGCGGCCGAGCAATCCACTCGGGATAACCCGGGTCGACTCCAGCGGTCACGCCACCAACTTCGCGGACATCACGGGCGTCGACACCCTCAATGGCATCGTCTTCGACACGGTCGGTCGGTTCGACCACCGGCTGCTCGTGACCGGTCCGCATAACCAGCACAGCACGGTCCTCGCGATCGACTGCAAAGGTGGCGTCGTCCCGGTCACGGATTCCGCGCCGGCCCTCGAGGGTGGCCTCGCGGTCGCCCCGCCTGGATTCGGCACGCATGCCGGTGAGTTGATCGCCCCCGATGAGACCAGCGGGGTGATGGTCTCGATCAGCGCCACTGGTCATTCGAGCGTGCTCGTCGCCTCTGGAATTCAACATGGCGGCGACATCGGCGTCGAGAGTGCCGCCTTCGTTCCTCCAGGCTTTAGCGCTGGCGGGGCCGCCTACGTCGCCGATCGCGCTACGGCCAACAACCCTCATCCCGGCACCGATACCATCCTGCGGCTCATGGCCGCGGATCTGATTCAGGCCGGGGTCAGCGTGGATGACCTTCTCGTCGCGGCGGAAGGTGGCGGCGTGTTGATCGACGTGCGCTGTGCGGCGGCCTGCACCAGCACCACGATCGTTCCAACGGGAACTAGCGCCCACATCGAGGGGCACCTTTTGATGGTGGTGGATCAGCCGCAGCCGACCGCTAACCCTCTGCCCGCGGTTACCCACCTAGGCCAGACGGGAGCCCAGCTTGGGTTGCGCGTCTTGCTCGGCATCCTCGCCGTGGTGGCCTTTCTCCTGATCGCACTCAGGATGCGACGAAGCGGGCTGCGTCGGCCCTAGCGCACTTCCTGCAGTCCGACGCTGAACATCGCCTCGAGGTCGTGCTTCGAGTAGACCTTGAAGGCCACGTGGGTGTGGGTCTTGACGATCCCCGGGACCTGCGATAACCGCGAGGTGACGACGTCGGCGATCTCTTCGTGATTCTTGACCCGAACGATCACCACGAAATCGAATTCGCCGGTCACCGAGTAGGCCTCGGCCACACCCGGCACGTCGGCGAGGGCGGGCCCCAGTTTGGCAATGGCAGAACGCTCGGCCTCGATCAGGACGATGGCGGTAACCACGTGTGGATTCTCTCACCTCGTCAGCCGAGCTCAAAGTCCTTGACACTACGAACATATGTTCGTATAATAGTCATCGTGAAGGTGGGGGTGGGGGGAGTCGCGGAGAAGGTCAGCATGCGGCTGGAGGATCTGGTCACAGCCCTTGACGAGCACATCCGTCTCACCGACCGGCGCATCGAGGACGAGCTTGCCCGGGCCAGCCGGCTCCGTCGTGCGCGGCGCCAGCTGGAGTTGCGGATGTGGCAGACCTCCCCCCTTTTTTGCAAACCTCGATGACCGTCTTCGCCGCGCCATCCCGCACCAGCTCTGTCTCGGAGCCACTCTGTCGCGACGTCGATGAATTCTTGGACCTGGTTGTTTGCGACCTACCGTCCGGCGACATCACCGGCAGGCTCAAGCGGCTCGGCTACGTGCGCGATCGCCTCAACCTGGCGTTCTCAAAAGACGCGGCACGGTTGTCGGCCGAGTTTCGTGAGGAGGAGACCGCCAACGGGCTCGAGGCGCCGACCGCCGGTGAGTGGATCCGGCACAACTGCAAGATGAAGAGCGGTGCGGCATACGACTGCATCAATGTCGGTGAGCAGCTACCCCGGATTGCGAAATGCGTACAGGCGATGGTCGAGGGTGAGATTGGTTTCGCCCACCTCTCGGTTATCGCGCGCACGGCGAGCGCCTTATCGAAAGCAGCACCCGAATCTATCTTCGAGGAGGATGACGTCCTCGAGCACGCCCGGGAATCATCAGCCGGACGGCTCTGGCATTACTGCGAACGCCTACGCCACGCGCTCGACCCGGAAGGCGTTGAGCAGGATCATCGCGTTGCGGTCGAGGAGCGACGTCTGCAGCTGCGCGTCTGGGAAGACGGGTCGCTACAAATCAGTGGAAAGCTGGACCCGGTCGGCGGAGCGGCATTACGCACCGCCCTCGAGCCGCTCGCACAGCCGATGGGCGAGGGCGACGATCGCTGCCTCGAGCGTCGCCTTGGCGATGGGCTGGTCGAATTGTCGCTTCATTCGCTCGATGCCGGGCTCGTGCCGCAGCACGCGAGCCAGCGCCCACACCTCCAGGTCACGACGACCCTCGAAACGCTCCAAGCATTACCGGGATCGCCCGCGGCTGACATGGAGTTCTCGACGCCGATCTCGTCCACCACGGTGCAGCGACTCGCGTGTGATGGGAACATCGCCCGCGTCGTGTTCGGTCCGGACTCGGTCGTGGTCGACGTCGGCAGGGCGGCGCGAGTGGTTTCGGGCGCGGCCCGCCGCGCCCTGAACGCCCGTGACCAGCACTGCCGCTGGCCCGGGTGCGAGCGGACGGCCTCCTGGAGTGCCGCTCATCATGTGGTTCACTGGACGCAGGGCGGCAAGACCGATCTATCGAATCTGCTTCTACTGTGTCATCGCCACCATTGGATGGTGCACGAGGGCGGATGGAAACTGGCGCGCTCCGATGACGACCGGGTGCTGGCTATTCCACCTACATACGATTACTGGCGGGCACCCCAACTCCAACGCTCTTCCCGAGAATGATCGTGAGTGGCAGGCGAGATCCGCGTTGGCTGTTCGGGCTGGTCGTACCCACACTGGAAAAGAGTGTTCTACCCCGAGAAACTGCCGGCGCGAGACCAGTTTGCCTTCTACGCGCAGCACTTCAACACGGTCGAGCTCAATAACTCCTTCTATCGGCAGCCGACGCGGGAGCGCTTCATAGCCTGGGGAGAGCAGGCCCCGCCCGGCTTCCTGTTTTCGGTCAAAGGCAGCCGCTACGTCACGCACATCAAGCGCCTGGCGGTCGAGCCGAAGTCGATTGACCTGGTGGTCGACGCAGCTCGCGGCCTCGGCGACAGGCTTGGCCCGATCCTGTTTCAGCTCCAGGCGAACTTCCACATGGACCTGGAGCGCCTTGACCGATTCGTCGCCATGCTGCCGGCGGACCTCAGCTACACTCTCGAATTCCGGCACGATTCCTGGCTCGTTCCCCCAGTATTTGACGTACTGCGCGGGCACCGGATCGCGCTCTGTATTCCAGACCACCCCAAGATGCCGAAGTCGTTCGAGATCACGAGCGACTTCACATATATAAGGATGCACCAGCCGCCAAATGGGCTCGGCTACGGCCAGCGAGCTCTGCAGCCATGGGCGCAACGCCTACTCGAATGGAGCGGTCAGAGGCTCGACGTCTTCGTCTACTTCAACAACGATATTGAGGGGCACGCCATCAAAGACGCGCAAACGCTTACCTCGTTGGTATATAAAAGCTGACCATAGAGTTGAGGAACGGGAAGGCCGGGATTCGAACCCGGGGAGCGGAAACACCCGCTCAAGCGCTTAGCAGGCGCTCGCATTCGACCACTCTGCCACCTCCCCGCGGAGGCGGTAGCCAGTTTACCCTGTTTCCGTGAAAGCTTCTGTCGAGCTTGTGGCTTCGAGCGGGAGACTTAATGTGAATTCGCTCCCCCGGCCCGGTGTCGAGACCACGCTGATGTCGCCGCCGTGCAAGCGCGCCAACTCGCGCGCCAGGTAGAGGCCGAGCCCGGTCCCGGGAACGTCAGCCAGCAAGCCGAGGCGGCTGAAGCGGACAAACAGCCGGCTCAGGTCTTCGGCCGCGATCCCAATCCCCTTATCGCTGACCATCACCAGGGCATGGTTGTCGTTCCTGGATAGGACGGCGATCACATCGCCCCCGCGCGGCGAGTACTTGATCGCGTTGTCGACCAGGTTGTTGACGACAATCTCCAAGCGCATCAGGTCACCCATGAGCCAGAGCTCTCGGCCGACGTTGTCGTCAAAGCGAAGCCTGTGTTTTGCCGTGGCCGTCGTCTCCGCCATCTTCACCGTCCGACGCACGAGTTCGCGCAGATCAACCCGCTTGCGCTCGAGCTGAAGCCCCCGATCCTCGAGCCGCGCCGCCTCCACCATCTCGTTGGCGAGCAAACTGATTTGACGCGCCTTGGCCTGCAGCACCGGTACCACGGGACGCAGCTTCTGCGGGATCGGCCCGAGCGACTCATCTTCGATCATCGAGAGGTAGCCGGTGAGTGTCGCCGCCGGTCCGCGAAGCTCGTGAGACGCGAGACGCAGGAATTCCGACTTGGCCTTTTCGAGCTCGGCGAGATGCTCGGCTTTCTGGCGCAGCCGATCCGCTTCCAGCTGATGTCGCTGACGGGCCTCCAGCTTTTCCTGTGTTTGCTCGGCAAGCACCATGACGTGGCTTACCGCGCCGGCGTCGAGGACCGGGTAGGCATCGATGTTCCAGATCTCGCTGGTCGTGCCGCGTTCGCCTGCGGCGGAAAAGTAGCTCTGCGGCTCGCCACTCACGCGCACCATCTGGAAGAGCTCCAGGATGGCCTCGTGTTCCCCGCGGCTGAAGATCTCACCAACGGTCAGGCCCTCGGCCGGCAGGCGGTCCAGCCCGAGCACCCGAGCAAACTCGCGGTTGCCGTAGCAGAAGCTGAACTCTTCGCGGCGGAGTTCGAACAGCCCGATCCCGACCGGCAGTGCCTCCAACACGTGCGGCAGCAGCTGCACCGCGTACTTGCGGTCGGCACCAGGGCGCTCCGGCATTGGTGACGAGGGCCCTAACTCGATCATTGTCGTTCAAGATGATAGATAGACTGCCTGTATTTAGTATAGCTCTCGACTCAGCCGTATTCGGTTGCGCAAAAATGGGGACGACGCACGGCAATTCGAACGCCGTTAAACTGTCGACACATGTCCGACCCTTCGACTCCCGTTCGGCTCGCCCCAGCCGCGGATGGCGGGCCGGTAGGGCCGGTCATGGTGATCGGGGGCGCCGAGGACAAGCTGGGTGAGCGCGTCGTCCTGTCACGGTTCGTCCAGCTCGCCGGAGGCGACCAGGCGCACATCGCCGTGATCAGCACCGCCTCAGCGTTGGGCGAAGCGGCTACCGACCTCTACCGCCATATCTTTTCCCGGCTCGGTGTCGCGAAGGTCACCGGGCTTCGGCCGGAGACCCGCGAAGAGGCGAATGATCCGGACACCGTCGAAGCGCTGCGAAACGTCACCGGCATCTTCATGACCGGCGGCAACCAGCTCCGGCTCTCGTCGGTCATTGGCGGCACCAAGCTCGGCAGCGCGATCCTCGACGCCCACGGCCGCGGCATCGTCGTCGCCGGCACCTCCGCGGGTGCTAGCGCGGTCGCCACCCACATGATGGCGTTCGGCAGCTCCGGCGCCACGCCCAAGAATCGGATGGCGCACGTTTCTGTCGGCCTCGGATTGCTCGTCAACGTCGTCGTCGATCAACACTTCGAGCAGCGGACGCGCCTCGGCCGGCTGCTCGCGGTGGTGGCGCAGTCCCCCTCACTGATCGGCCTCGGGCTCGATGAGGACACCGCCGCGATCATCGACGCCAATGACATCCTCGAAGTCATCGGGCGCGGCGCCGTGACGATCGTGGACGGCTCCGACGTCATCACGGACGCCTTCCAGACCACCGGCCACAAGCCGATCATGGTGTCGAACGCACGCCTACATTCGCTGCCCTCCGGCTATCGATTCGACCTGCGGGCACGCCGCGTGCTGCCACGCGACAACGCGCGGAATGAGCACATCGCGCAGCTGGCGCAAGGCCGCGTGGCCAGACTGGTGCGTCAGTCGGCGGCCGAGAGCGCCAACGATCGGGCATTGGAGCGGCGCCGCCGCCGCCAAGAGGAACGAAAGGCCTCAGAGTGAGCAGTTCGCGCACGGACACGCGGGTCGAGCGCGACGAGGACGCCAAGCACGAACCCCTCGCCAACAAGCCGCCTGCCAAACCCGACCTCAAGATCGTCGAAAGCCAGGTGCTTCGCGGGCCCAACTTCTGGTCCTATGAGCCGACCATCCGGCTGCTCGTCGACCTGGGCTCGCTGGAGCACTGGCCATCGAACACACTGCCGGCCTTCACGGACGCACTGATCGACCTGCTGCCGGGGTTGCACGATCACGGCTGTTCCCTCCACCGGCCCGGCGGCTTCATCGAGCGGCTCCGCGAGGGCACCTGGATGGGTCACGTCGCGGAGCATGTCGCCCTCGAGCTCCAGCGGGAGACCGGCGCCACCACGACCCGCGGCAAGACGCGGCGCGCCGGAACTCCGGGCACCTACAACGTGGTGTATGGCTACAACGAGGAGCAGGTCGGGCTGGCCGCCGGCAAGCTCGCCGTCCGCCTGCTCAACCACCTGGTCCAGGCCAACCCCACCTTCGACTTCATCGGCGAGCTCGAGAGCCTGGTTCTGCTGGCCGACCGGGCGGCCTTCGGTCCCTCGACCCAGGCGATTCTCGATGAAGCCGCCCGCCGCGACATCCCGTATATTCGGCTGAACGAGCAGTCATTCGTCCAGCTCGGCCAGGGCAAATACCAGCAGCGGATCCGCGCCACCATGACCTCGCGCACCTCCGCCCTCGGCGTCGACATCGCCGGCGACAAGAAACTGACCACGTCACTGCTCGCCTCCGCCGGACTGCCGGTCCCGAGGAGCGACATGGTGCGCTCCGACGACGAGGCGGTCGCCGCAGCGGTGCGCATCGGGTACCCGGTCGTCACCAAGCCACTGGACGGCAACCATGGGCGTGGCGTCGGGCTCGACCTTCGCAGCGAGGAGGACGTCCGGCGCGGCTTTGAACGCGCCATTCGCCAGACCCGCAGCGGGGTGGTCGTGGTGGAGAGCTTCATCCAGGGCAACGACTACCGCGTGCTCGTGATCGACGGTCACATGGTGGCGGTGGCGGAACGGGTCCCGGCTCACGTGGTCGGCGACGGCCAGCACACCGTTCGCGAACTGGTCGACATCACGAACAAGGACCCGCGGCGCGGCATCGGCCATGAAAAGGTGCTGACCCGCATCAAGATCGACGAAGCGGCCGACCAGCTCGTTCAAAAGCAGGGCTTCGCCCTCGACCAGGTGCCGCCCAAAGATGCCGTCGTCAAACTGGCGGCGACCGCCAATATGTCGACCGGCGGCATCTCGATCGATCGCACCTTTGAGGCGGACCACGACAACGTCGAGATCGCGGAGGAGGCCGCTCGGGTGGTAGGCCTGGACGTGGCCGGTATCGACTTCCTCACGCCGGACATCTGCCAGCCAGTCCGCGAGACCGGTGGGGCGATCGTCGAGGTCAATGCGGCGCCCGGCTTCCGGATGCACACCAATCCCACCGAGGGCGAGCCGCAGTACGTCGCCAAGGCGGTAATCGACATGCTCTTCCCACAGGGGACGCCGGCGCGCATCCCGATCATCGCCGTCACCGGCTCCAACGGCAAGACGACGACCGCCCGCATGATCGCGCACATCGTAAAGGGCCTCGGGCACAAGGTTGGGATGACGACGACCGACGGCATCTACATCGACGGCCGCCTGGTGAAGCAGGCGGACGCGAGCGGCCCGCGGTCGGCCCGCATGGTGCTCCAGAATCCCCGTGTCGATTTCGCCGTCTTCGAGGTCGCCCGCGGCGGGATCTTGCGCGAGGGCCTCGGCTACAGCGCCAACGACGTCGCCGTCGTCCTCAACGTCACCGGCGACCACCTTGGCCTCAAAGAGGTCAATTCATGGCGCCAGCTGGCCGCCATCAAGCGGGTCGTGGTCGAAGCGGTTCCCCGCAGCGGCACCGCCGTCCTCAATGCGGACGACGAGCTCGTGGCGGAGATGCGGACCCACTGCAGCGGCTCGGTCATCTTCTTCTCGATGCGCGACGACAATCCGCTCGTCGACCGCTGGGTGCGGCGTGGCCGGAAGGCGTTCGTCATCGAAGCACAGCCCGGCGGCGGCGAGATGATGGTGCTGCGCGAAGGACGCCGCAGTACGCAGATCGCCTGGGTCAACCTGATCCCAGCCACCTTCGAAGGCCGCGCGCGCGCCAACGTCCAGAACGCGCTGGCGGCGGCGGCGGCCGCTCATGCCGCCGGTGCCCACCTCCACGACATCCGGCAGGGCCTGCGCAGCTTCCACCCCTCCTTCCACGAAGCGCCCGGCCGCCTCAACATGTTCGAGCTTCACGGCATCAAGGTGATCGTCGATTACGCGCACAACCCCGCCGGGCTGCAGATGGCGGGCGATTTCGTCGAGCGGCTGACGGCTCCGGGGGTCAACGGTCCGGAGCCAGGGCGGCGGATCGCGGTCATCGCGACCCCCGGCGATCGGCGCGACGAGGACATACGCGAGCTCGGCCGGGTCGCGGCCCGCGTCTTCGACATCTTGATCGTCCGCGAGGACGCCAACCCGCGCGGCCGGCAGCGTGGTGAGATTGCGCGGCACGTGATGGAAGGCGTCAAGGCGACCGAGGACAGCCGGGTGGAGACCGCTGAGATCATCATCGACGAGCGCCCTGCGATCGATGCGGCACTGAGCCGGGCTCGTGCCGGCGACGTCGTCCTCCTCTGCGTCGACAAGCCGGCCGATACCTGGCGGGATCTCGAGGCGCGCCGCGCGCTCCCAATGACGCCGGCGAACTAACGCCGAGCTCGCTGAACCAGCTCGCGAAGTCGCGCCGGTCCGATGGCCGCGCCACCTCGGGCCCGCAGCAACTGAAAGATCTCCGGCCGCTGGCCCAGGGCCGTGATCGCCACCACCTCGTGGGGCGCCGACTCCGCGAGCATCCACTCGAGCGCCTCGACTTCGTTGGGAAACACCGGCGCCCTCACCTTGCCGCCGTCCTCGAGCCCAGCCTGCAGGCGTTCGACCAGGTCCCTCGGATCGCGCCCACGAAGATAGCGGTGCAGCTCCGCGATGGCGGGCCGGTCGGCGCCCCGTGCGGCGGTGTAGGCGAGCCGGTGCAGGATGGCATTGGTTCGATCGCCCGCGGTGCCAAACGCAAGGAAGATGCGGGCCGAGCTCGGTCGAAGTCCCTGGCAGATCTCGACCAGGCCGCGCATGCCGTCCTCGTTGTGGGCGTAATCGACGACGACCACCCGGCCATCGAGCTCGAAGAGGTTGGCGCGCCCCGGATTACTCTCCGGATCGAGCACAAACGTCCGCAAGCCTTCGGCGACGGCCTCTTCCGCAACGCCCGCTCCGAGGGCGGCGGCGGTCGCCGCCATGGCGTTGCGAAGGTATGGGCTGGAGATGCCGGCGAGCGCCACCGGGATATCCTCGAGCGCGAGCAGGGGATGAACCTGCCGGCGCGATGACATCACGACCAGCATGCGATCGAGAACGGAGATCGCGCGGCCGCCCTCGGCGAGCGTGGTGCGGATCGCCGGATGGTCGGCATCGAGGGAGAACAGCCATGGATGTCCGGTGGCCTGGCGGCGCATCGCCAGCACCCGCGGATCGTCCGCGTTGAGCACATCCCAACCGTCCGGGCGGGTGATGCGGGTGATGGTGCCTTTGACCTCCGCCAGCTGGTCGATGGTGCGGATCCCGTACTGGTCGAGGTGGTCCTCGGTCACGTTGGTCACGACGGCGACGTCGTTGTGATCGGTGCCGATGCCGCGAAGCAAGATGCCGCCGCGCGCGGTCTCCAGCACCGCGAAGTCGATACCTTGCTGCGCCAGCGCCTTGGCCGCGCCGCTGAATCCGGAATAGTCACCCTCCTCGACCAGCGCCTGATCGCGATAGACCCCATCGGTGGTGGTGTAGGCGACCGTGTGGCCGGCCGCCCGCGCCAGGTGCGCGATCAAGCGCACGGTGGTTGTCTTGCCGTTGGTCCCGGTGACCGCGATTACCGGGATCGTCGGGCTCAGCGTGGTCGGCGGCGCCCCGGGTGGCACGTGCTCCAGCCGTTTCGCGGCCGCCGCGATCGCGCGATCCATCGAGCGCCGACCGTCGAGCCCGACCGTGAGCAGCGGCGCCAGCTCGCTGGCGAAGGCCTCAGCTGCTCCCCGCCGGCGCCAGGGGTAGGCGACCACGATCTGCTCGGGTGCCGGGCCCGGTCGCCCGCGGACGGCGAGCTGCGTCCGGGCGGCGTCCGCCAGGGCGCGCGTGAGGTGGACCATGAAGCGCGCGATGTAGCGACGCCGCTGGTCGCTCCCCGGCTGGCCACTACTCGCCGACGGCGTGAAGCCGGTGCGCCGGGTCAGCCGCTCGACCCGCGCCTGGGGAAGCGCCAGCCAGGGGGAGACGTCCAGCGTGAGTTTGATCGCCGGGCGCGTGAAGTAGAGGTTGGGCCCGTCGAGCACGCGCAGCTCGACCATGCCGGCTACGGCTGGTTCAGACTCCTTCCAGCGTCGTCGAGGTGATCGTGCGCTTCCGCCACGGTGTCATGGAGACGCTCCAGTAGGAGTCGGTAGTCCATCATCAATTGCCGGGTGTGCTCGCGGACCTGGCGATACTCGGTGATCGGGGGACGGGCCGTTTCCGTGAAGGGCTGCAAGGTGGTGCCCAGCTCACGCGCCTTCCCCGCCATCACCCGCAGGACGATCGCCCGGAGCTGGGGGGAGACGCCCTCCATGATGTCGGCGTAACCCTGCAGCAAGGACAGCTGGCCGCGGACCTTGAGCGCCATCCCCGAGGCGCGCTGATTGCGGTGCACCGGGGCGCGACGGGGGAGCGGGATGATCTTCGGGGCCGGCTGCGGGAGCCCGCTCATGCCGTGAAGACCAGCCCATAGCCCCGACGCGGCTCACTGACCAGCTGGGCGGGCACGCCGCTGGTCGCCAGGTGGCGGCGCAGCCGGACGACGTAGGTGCGGAGCTGCTCGGATGACAACTCGGGAGCGGCCCAGGCGAGGCCGACCAGCTGCGAGGCCGAGTAGAACTGGCCGGGCCGCCGCGCCAGGAAAGCCAGCAACTCCGCCTCGCGACGGGTGAGCGTGAGCCGCCTTCCGGCATAGGTGAGCACCCGGCGCCGCACATCGAGATCGAGACCCGCGAGATCCCAGAGCCGGCGCTCCCAGAACTCGAGCCGGGACCGCAGTCGGCGGAGGTGGGCCTCCATCACGCGCTCATCGGCATCGCCACCGCCGTTGCGCAGGCGGGTCAGGGTCCGCTCCGAGAATGTGACCAGCTCGCGATAGATGCTGACCCACTGGCGCGCGTCTTCGAGGTCGCGCGTCTCGGGGACCTCCCCCGGCAGCAAATAGAGATCAGCCGCAGGGCTGCTGGAGAGATTGACCTGAGCCATCACCCCGATACTACGCGGAACCGAGCCGGTTGTAGCATGGGGCGAGGAGGGGAGACTTGGTGCACCAGGAGCAACCGACGTCCCAGCCGGATGAGGTCGAGCTGCTCGAAAAGGCCCGACCCTTCGCCGATGCGGCCTTTGACGTCGTCGCGCTGGCCTCATCCGCGGGCGGCATCGCCGCGCTCAGCGAGATCCTCGGTAGCTTGCCGGGAGAGTTCCCGGCCGCGATCGTCGTCGTGCAACACCTCGACCCCCGCCACCGCAGCCTGATGGCCGACATTCTCAGGCGCCGGACGGCGCTGAACGTGGTGCAGGCCGCCGAAGGCGACCATATTCGCGCGGGGACGGTCTACATCGCGCCCCCCGATCGCCACCTGCTGGTCAACGTCAACGGCACCCTCTCCCTGAGCCACTCGGAGCTGGTCCATTTCGTGCGGCCGAGCGCCGACCTCCTATTCGAGTCGGTGGCCGCGAGCTACCGCAAGCGCGCGATCGCGGTCGTGCTCACCGGGACCGGTAGCGATGGATCGATGGGAATCGGCGCGATCAAGAAGATGGGTGGGACCGTCGTCGCGCAAGACCAGTCGTCGGCAGAGTTCAGCGGCATGCCGGGCGCGGCGATCAGGTCGGGCAATGCCGATTTCGTCCTTCCGCTGGACGAAATCGCACCGGCGCTCGTGACGCTGGTCATGAAGGAGTTGTCGAGATGACCGAGGAGCCGGAAGGCCCCGACTTCGGGCGTCTGCTCCAGTACCTGCGAGAGACGCGCGGTTTCGATTTCAGCGGCTACAAGCGGGCCACCCTCCTGCGCCGCATCGCAAAGCGGATGACCCACGTCGGAGCCGATGGTCACGGCGCCTACCTCGACTACCTACAGGCGAATCCCGACGAATTTGGGTCGCTCTTCAACACCATTCTGATCAACGTCACGAGCTACTTTCGAGACGCCGCCGCATGGGATTATCTGGGAGCGGAGATCCTCCCCAGGATCATCAAGGCCAAAGCCTCCCACGAGCCGATCCGGGTGTGGAGTGCCGGAGTCGCGTCGGGCGAGGAGGCGTACAGCGTTGCCATGCTCCTCTGCGAGGTGCTCGGCGCCTCGGAATACCGGGAGCGAGCGAAGATCTACGCGACGGACGTCGACGACGACGCCCTGAGCCACGCACGCCAGGGAAGGGCGGAGGAGAAGGACCTGGAAGAGGTCCCCGCCAGTTTGCGGGAGAAGTACTTCGAGCGGGAAGGCGAACATCACTACCTGCTTCGCAGCGAACTGCGCCGCTCGATCATCTTCGGGCGCCACGACCTGGTCCAGGACGCGCCAATCTCCCGCATCGACCTGCTGATCTGCCGCAACACCCTGATGTATTTCGAGCCCGAGGCCCAGGCGCGGATCCTGGCCCGCCTGCATTACGCCTTGAGTGAAAAGGGCTACCTGTTCCTGGGCAAGGCCGAGATGCTCCTTCGGCGCGACTCGCTCTTCGTCCCGGTCGACCTGAAGCAGCGGATCTTCAGCAAGATCCCGCAGGTTGGACAACGAGAGCTGCGCGTTGCCGCCACCCAGGCAAGCGCTCCCGAGCCAGCCAGCACTTCTGAGCGCCACGTCCGTCTTCGTGAGCTGATGGTGGATGCCCTACCCGTCGCCCAGCTGGTGGTCGACCTCGCCGGCATCATGATCGCCATCAACGAACGCGCGCGTTCCGTCTTCGGCCTTGTGGTCGCCGACGCGGGGCGGCCGCTACAGGATCTCGAGGTTTCGTACCGTCCGATCGAACTACGTTCACTCATCGACCAGGCGTACCGCGACCGTCGACCGGCGGAGGCGCGCGACGTCGAACGACGAAGAGCGAATGGTGAGTCCCAGTATTTCGATGTCAAGGTAGTGCAGCTGATCGACAAGGATGGCAGCCTGCTGGGAGCCAGCATCGCGTTCACCGACGTCACGAGTTACAACCGCGTCAACCGCGAGTTGGAGCACTCCAGGCAAGAGCTCGAAACGGCGTCCGAGGAGCTGCAGGCCACCAACGAGGAGTTGGAGACGACCAACGAGGAGCTGCAGTCGACCGTGGAGGAATTGGAGACGACCAATGAGGAGCTGCAATCAAGCAACGAGGAGCTCGAGACCATGAACGAGGAGCTCGAGTCGACGAACACCGAGTTGGAGACGATCAATACGGAAATGCAGCAGCGCGGAACCCAGTTGGACCATATCAACGCCTTCATGCAAGAAGTTCTGGCCAACGTCAAGACGGGCGTAGCCGTCCTCGATAAAGACCTTCGCATTCAGCTCTGGAACAATCAGGCAGAGGATCTCTGGGGCGTGCGTGCCAGTGAAACCGTGGGCCAGCCACTGCTCAGCCTCGACATCGGCTTACCGGTCAGCGAGCTGGTGGCACCGATCAATGAGGCGATCAAGAGTGCCAGCGGCTTTCGGGAAGTGACGGTCAGCTCCACCAACCGGCGCGGCAAGCGCTTCATGTGCCGGGTGCAATGCAGCGCAATGGCCGCGGTCGACGGCGGCCGCGGTGCCATCCTGTTGATGGAAGCCATCGAGACTCAGAAAAACCCCTGACTCAGGCGTTCTCCTCGTAGGCGCGCGGCTATCTCGCGGATATGGTCGGGAGAACTGCCACAGCAGCCCCCGACGACCTGGGCTCCGGAATCGATGAAGCGCCGCGCAAACTTGGCCATCTCCGCCGGGTCAGTGTCGTAGCGGGCGATGTCGCCGACCATGCTCGGCAAACCCGCGTTTGGCTTGATCCAGAGGGGGATGCCGGCGTTCAGGGCGGCGAACTCGTTGACAACGTTTTCCATGTCCTGCAGAGACCGCCCGCAATTGGCTCCGATTGCAGCGATGTCGAGCGGAGCGATCGACTCGATGACCTGGGTCGGGCTCAGGCCCATCATGGTGCGGGTTCCCCGATCGAAGCTGAAGGAAACCACCAGGGGCAGGGCGCTCGAGCGGCGCACGCCCTCGATTGCCGCAAGTGCTTCGTCCAGCGCAAAGAACGTCTCCAGGAGCAGAAGGTCGACACCACCCTTGGTCAGCGCGCAGGCTTGTTCGGCATAGGCAGCAGCGGCTGCCGACGGCGTCAGCTCGCCTAATGGGTCCATCAGCATTCCGGTCGGGCCCATCGAGCCAGCCACGAGGACGCCCGGGCTGGTCGAGGCCGCCTCGCGCGCCAACGCTGCGGCGGCATGATTCAGGTCGACGGCGCACTCCGCGTATCGCGATTCGCGCAAGCGCAGCGAGGTCGCCCCGAAGGTGTTGGTCAGGACGATGTCGGAGCCCGCTTCGATGAAGGCTCGGTGGAGCGCGAGCACCTTCTCCGGCTGGTCGAAGGTCCACTCTTCGGGCGCCACGCCGATCGCCATTCCCATCTGTTGATAGTTGGTGGCGGTGGCGCCGTCGGCGATCAAGATTTCGCCTGTCTTCAGGCGATCGAGGAAACTCTTTCCCATCAGCAATCACGATAACGGCTGACGACTCGCTCTGATCCCCGGCGCTATCCTTGCACGCATGACCGATGCGACGACCCGTCCGACCACGACGAGCGGCGGGCCCCGTCTCGACGCGAGCTCGCTTGAAGATGCGAGCGCCTTCGTCCGCGCAGCCGGCCTCATCATCGACGAGATCACCGACTCCCGGGTGACCGGCCACCTGGAACTGGGGCCCGACCATCTCACCCCCTGGGGGATCGTGCATGGCGGCGTGTACTCGACTGCCGTCGAGAGTGCCGCGAGCGTCGGAGCCAGCACCGCCGTGCGCGGACGCGGGGAGGTCGCTGTTGGACTCACCAACACGACGCACTACTTCCGATCGCTCACAGCCGGGCGGGTGCTCGTCGAAGCGACGGCTCTCTACCAGGGTCGCACCCAACAACTCTGGCGGGTCGATATCACCGATGAGACCGGTCGGCTTATCGCGCACGGTGAGGTTCGTCTACAAAACATCGCCGCCCGACCCTGAGCATCGCAACCCGAGATCGGATTTGAGAATTCGTAGGCTAGCTGGTATGAGTCGGACGTGAAGCAAACGGTCGCCCGACCTCGTGTAGCCCACTCGGCTCGAGATTTGTGCCTTGCCCCAGGCCGGACGGTCGATGCTTCGCTCACCGGGGGCGCCCGTTACGGACGCATGTTCCCTGACCTGCCGGCCGCTCGGTTCGACGACGATCGGTTGCTCGCCCTTGGGATCGAAGGCGGCCTCTGCGATGGTGGGGCCTGTGACACCGAGAGCCACATCGAAGCCGGCCAGCCCTTCTTCGGCCAGTACGTCGCGCACGACCTGACCGCGGACCGTTCGCCGTTACGAGTGCACGGCGACGTCAATACGCTACGCAACGCTCGCACGCCGCGCGCAAATCTCGAGGCCCTTTACGGCGCCGGCCCGGTCGGCGCGCCCTACCTTTTCGATCAAACTGATCCAGCCAAACTGCTGCTTGGCGTTGGCGGTCGCGATCTGCCTCGCAACCAGCAAGGCATAGCGCTCATCGGCGACCCGCGTAATGATGTGCACGGCTTCATGACGGGCCTCCAGGTGGCATTTATCCAGGCGCATAACCGCCTGGTTGATCAGCTGAGGGCGGACGGCGTTCCAGAGTCAGAGCTGTTCGACGATGCTCGTCGGGCGCTGATCTGGCACTACCAGTGGGTCATCCTCAATGATTTCCTCCCGAATCTGATCGGCAGCGCGATGACGACGAGTGTCCTCCAGGATGGCCTTCGCTTCTATCACCTCACGGGCGATCCGTTCATCCCGGTCGAGTTTGCCGACGCCGCGTATCGCTATGGCCACTCGCAGATCAAAGGTGACTACCAAGTCCGTCCGGGCGGTGAGCGCTTCCCCGTCTTTCCCGATCTGGCCGGTTTCCGGCCACTGGCCCCGGACCATGTGATCGATTGGGCGCTTCTATTTGATGTGCCTGGCCGACCGCCGGCACAACGCGCCAAACCGATCGACGGCCAGCTGCCCACATCCCTCATTCGACTTCCGGAATCAATCACCGGCGTCGTCGAAGTCAGTGCCTACCGATCACTTGCCGCGCGGGATCTGCAGCGAGGAATGGGCACTGGCCTGCCATCCGGTGAAGCGATCGCCGACGCGATTGGGACCAGTGCGCTGACCCGCCAAGAGCTTGCCCTCGGCGATTGGCAGGACGAAACGCCGCTCTGGCTGTACATCCTTCGCGAGGCGGCGGTCCGCGGCGGAGGCGACCACCTGGGCGAGGTCGGCGGGCGCATCGTTGCTGAGGTCATTGTCGGCATCATCCGCACCGACCCCGAGTCGTATCTCACAAACGATCCGTCGTGGCAGCCAACCCTGCCATCCCACGAGCCGGGCACCTTCAAGATCAGAGACCTCCTCATCGCCGCCGGTTAAGGAGCAAGAACCACATGCCCTTCTTTGGTTATCACATGCCCAGCTTCACGTTTCCGGGTGTCAGCGACCAGCTCTTCGATCATGTGGGTGGCCTCGCGCGTTCGGCGGAATCGGCCGGCTTCGAGCTGGTCACCGTGATGGACCACTTCTATCAGATCGCCGGCATCGGCGCGGAGGAGGAGC
>WNFC01001008.1_pt1 | contig 33514 bp, 34 predicted proteins | sample 5400541 | NCBI WGS metagenome assembly WNFC01 (sample SAMN13153342, study PRJNA577476) | soil metagenome | isolation source: 120 cm saprolite under Douglas fir tree site 2 hole 2 replicate 1 | place: USA:California | collected 2015-04-18
AGACGACGTTCGCGATCATCGCGGACATCCGGCGGCGCGGGACGACCGTGCTCATGGTCGAGCAGAACGCCTACGCCGCGCTCCGCATGGCCGACCGCGCTTACGTGATGGAGACTGGCCGCATCGTGCTCGAGGGCGCAGCCGGAGCCCTGCTCGACGATGACCACGTCCGACGCGCGTACCTCGGAGGTTAGGCGACGTATCGGTTCAGGTGCATTCTTGCACCACCTTCCCCGCGCCACTATGCTGGTACCACCTATGTGTGAAATGAGTGCGTCCCTGACATACCCGGCGGCGACTGGCACCCGCTCGTCGCGGAGTTAAAATGAATAATCTGCACGTCGTAACGGGTGCCTTTGGCTACTCCGGCCGCTACATCACCGAGCGGCTGCTCCGAGCTGGCAATCGCGTCCGTACCCTTACAAACTCCCCCGATCGCGAACACCCATTCGGAGATCGAGTCGAGGTACATCCCTTCAACTTCGACCACCCCGAGCGACTCGCGACGTCCCTCGAAGGTGCCCAAGTCCTGTACAACACCTACTGGGTGCGCTTCAATCACGCGGACTTCCGCTACTCGCAGGCGATCGACAACACGCGCGCCCTCTTCACCGCAGCCCGTCACGCTGGGATCTCCCGCATAGTCCACGTCAGCATCACCAATCCTACGGAAGATTCTCCCCTGGAGTACTTCCGCGGGAAGGCTGTTCTGGAGCGCGAGCTCAGAGAATCTGGGCTTTCGTACGCGATCCTACGTCCGGCGGTCCTCTTCGGAGGGGAGGACATCCTGATCAACAACATTGCCTGGGTTCTCCGCCACCTGCCCATCTTCGGCGTCTTTGGCGCGGGTCACTATCGCCTGCAGCCGATCCATGTTCACGATTTGGCCGAACTCGCTGTTGCACAAGGAGTCGAGCGCGTGGACCGAACTATCGATGCCATCGGCCCCGAGACCTACAGTTATCGCGACCTCGTCCGGGAGCTCGCGCGAATCATTGGCGTGTGGCGTCCGATCGTCTCTGTTCCGCCGCAGCTTGGCTACGCCACGGGGTGGTTCCTGGGCAAGCTCCTCGGGGACGTTCTCATCACGCGAGACGAAGTGGACGGTCTCATGCAAGACCTTCTCGCAACAGAATCCGAGTCAACGGGACAAACAAAGCTATCCTCCTGGGCACGCGAGCACGCCGCCACACTTGGCAGGCGGTACGCAACGGAGCTCGGCAGGCGGAGAAACCGCAGCGTTGCGTATGCTCACGCTAGGTAACGCGCCGGGAGGGTTGCCGCCCAATGAGCGAATGGAGTGGGCCGGCACGACGGGCTATGGTGAATGCGGTCGCGAGTGGGCCGGCCGCTCATTGGCGATTCGTTAGACATACGAAAGAAGGACACGATGTACTGTCCGAACACCGATTGCCCTCACGCTCAGCGGACCGGTAAGCTGGCCGAGTATGTTGCTGGGACCACGCGGTGTTCCGATTGCGGCTCGGTGCTTGTTGAAGCAAACCCCGCACAGCCTACGGGTGAGTCGCCAGCGCAGATCGACAACTTCGTGCCGCTCATCGCGCTGCATGACGCTGCCCTCGCCTCCGTCGTCCAATCTGTACTAGCGTCTGCCGGCATCCCCTTTGTAATCAAAGGCGAAGTAATCCAAGATCTCTTCGGCGTCGGGCGACTGGGCGTTGGGTTCAACCCCATCACCGGACCAGCTGTGTTGTCAGTGGAGTCGTCGCGCCTCGACGAAGCCCGTGAACTGCTTCGTCAGGCAGACGAGGAGACCGACTCTGAGGCGGAGGACGGTGCCCAATCGCGGTGAGCGCCCGGCCGCAGCTTAACCTAGCGTTCGCCGCACCTCGGCCACTGAGAGGGCCCTGGTCCTGAGGGTGGCAATGGTGGCGTCCCTCGTAGTCGGCGCATTCGTGGCGAGACGGATTCTGTTCGGCAGCGGCCGCGCTCTCCGTGGCGAGGTGTCGACCCTGCTCATCGCGACAGTGGTTTTCGCCGTCGGGCTCTATATCGCTCGTCGCATGCGACGCCTCTAGAGCAGGTAACGCCGGAGCTGGTGGGCGGGCGTCAGATAGCGGCCGGCGATCAGTCGGACGAAGAAGAGCGAGGCGAGCGCGGTGGCGGCGGCCTGCATGAACACGACGACGATCTGGTAGCGGATGGCCAGGAGCGGCGAGGATCCTGCGAGGATCTGGCCCGTCATCATCCCCGGAAGCTGCACCAGCCCCACTGTCATCATCCCGTTGACCACGGGAATCATGGCCGCGCGCAGCGCCGAGCGCACCAGCGGCTGCACGGCCTCGCGGCCGGAGAAGCCGAGGGCGAGGCGCGTCTCGACCTCGGCGGCGCGGACGCGAAGCTCTCCCTGCAGCCGGTCGCCCGCGAGGGCGGCGCTGGTCATCGAGCTGCCGAGGATCATCCCGGCGATCGGGATGATGTACTGCGGCTCGTACCACGGACGCACCTGCACGACCACGCCGATCACGTAGGCCAGCGTCACGCCCGTCGAGACGAAGAGGGAGACGGAGGCGATCCGGTAGGCACCGGGAATCGGCTTCGGGAGGCGTGACACCGCCGCGTGCGTGGCCACGCCCGTCATCACGACGAGGATGAGCACCACCCAGTACCAGCGCGCGGCGGCGAAGACGGCGGCGAGGATGAGGCCGACCCCGTAGAGCTGCACGATCGTCCGGATGGAGCCGAGCAGGAGATCGCGCTCCAGGCCCAGCGCCTGTCGGATCGAGACGATCGCGACCGCGGCCACCAGCAGCAGCGCCAGCGCGAGCTGCCACAGCGTGAGATCGACGACGCCCGCGCTCACGAGGCGTCGGCGACGCCGGCGGCGCGCTCGCCGGCCAGGAACGCTTGCAGGCGGACATCGAGATCCCCGACCCGCTCGTACGCCTGCATCTCGCCCTTCACCAGGTAGAGCAGCATGCCGCCGAGCCGGCGGACGAGCTCCGGCTGATGCGTCACCGCGACGATGCTGAGCCCGCGCGCCTCGCGCAGTCGCGAGACGGTCTCCACCACGAGAGCGGCGTTGGGCGGATCGAGCGCGGAGGTGGGCTCGTCCAGCAGGAGCGCACGCGGGTCACCGAGCAAGGCACGCGCGATCGTCACCCGCTGCTTCTCGCCGCCGGACAGCGTGGCGGCGTCGCGATCGAGCAGCTCGCCCTCGAGCCCCACGTCGGCCAGGGCCTGGCCCAGCCGCGCCTCGGACAGATCGCCGTCCACGTCAGCGGGTCGGAGGCGGAGGTTGTCGCGCACCGTACCCTCGAAGACCACCGGCGTCTGCATGACGAGCGCCGCGCCCCGCCGGAGCCGGCGGGGATCGAGGTCCCGGATGTCGCGGCCCTCGAATCGAACCGTTCCGGCAGTCGGCTCCTCGAGACGGTTCAGACATCGCAGCAAGCTCGACTTCCCCGACCCCGACGGGCCCACGAGCGTGAGCGCCCGACCACGCTCTACGGTGAAGGAGACGTCCTTCAGGATCGGGGCCATCGGCTGCCCGCGACGTCCTGGGTAGACGAGCGCGAGATGCTCGACCTCGAAGATGGGATCGCTCATGTCGTGATCCGGCCTCGGCCCGTCAACCGGTGATCGCCACGCCGATCAGCTTGCCGACGCCGAACGTCACCCCCGCCGCCGCGAGCCCCAGCAGGAGCTGACGGCCGCCCGACCGCCACACCGGTTTCCCGGTGAAGATCGTGATCGCGCCTCCGATCCCGTAGAGCACCAGCCCACTGACGACGACGCTCGACGCCACCGCGAGGTTTCCACGCATGACCACAAACGGGACGATCGGCACCACGGCACCGATCGCGAACAAGGCGAACGACGCGACCGCCGCTTCCCACGGCGAGCCGCCGAGGTCTTTCGGATCGATGCCCAGCTCTTCACGGGCCAATGCGTCTATCGCGGTCGCTCGGTCGGCGAGCAAGCGCCTGACCATCGTGTCGGCCTCGCTCGGACTCAACCCCTTGGCCTCGTAGATCAGCTTCAGCTCCTCGCCTTCGCCCTCGGGATCCTCACGGAGCTCGCTCGACTCGATCCGGATCTCGCGCTCAGCGAGCTCGCGGGCGCTCGTCACCGACACCCACTCGCCCAGGGCCATCGAGCAGGCACCCGCCAGGAGACCCGCCAGCCCGGTGACGAGAATACCGTGGCTATCGACCGAGGCGCCGGCCACGCCCATGACGAGGCTGAGGTTCGAGCACAACCCATCGTTGGCGCCCAGCACCGCTGCCCGCAGCGCGTTCCCGCCGACCGAGCGATGCCGGCCTTCCAGCCGCCCCAAGAAGCTGCCTTGGAGGCCGCGCGGCTGGCTCGTCACGAGTTGCTTGAGCACTTGCGCGTGCCATCGCTCGTGAGCCGGCATCCGGGTACCGGCGGTTTCGGGCTGCTTCACGTAGGCGTTCTGGTCCACTGCCTCCTTCGCGGCAATGGTGGGGAGGACGAGCTCCGGCCCGAATCGCCGCGCGATCCATCCGAGCACTCGGCTTCGCCAGGACGGCAGCCGGCGCGGGACCGACGCACCGGCTTTGCGCAATCGATCCTCCCAGAACGCGATGTGGTCCTCCTCCATCGCGGCCAGGTTGGTGTACACCTTGGCGAGCCGGGGATCGGCTTCCGCCGCCGCCATCGCACGATACTCAGCGGCGCTATCGACCTCGTCCTGCCAGTTCTCGAGGTATCGCGGAATCTCGTCACGGTCGCTCATGAGCCATTTCCTCCTGATCAGCCGGAATCCTCACGGGGGACTGTAACGGGTTCCGCCAGGGTGAGATCGATCTCGTGTGCCGCGACCGCGAAGTCTGGGTCTTCGTCGAAGTGAAGTGCCGGCAGGAACGCTGGGACGACGGGCCCGGCGCCGCCGTGTCGTGGTGGAAGCGACGGCGGCTCATCCGTCTGGCACAACACTATCTCAAGTGGATGCACATCGCGGAGGCCCACTGTCGGTTCGACGTCGTCGCGGTCACACCGCGTGGCGACGGCCGCTTCGAGATCCGCCACATCCCCGCCGCCTTCGACGCGAGCGGGATCGTCTGACCCTCGGACCTTCGGCCCCGCGGGCCGGACCTTCGGCCCCGCGGATTTCGGGTACAATCACGCTCCCGTGACGATTCTCTGGGACACGTACCGTAGTGCGCTCGGGTCCATCGCCCAGGCGGTCGGACGCACGCCGCTCGTCACGCTCAACCGCGTGACCGCCGGCCTGACACCACCGATCCACGTGAAGCTCGAGTGGTACGGCGCGACGGGCAGCCTCAAGGACCGCATCTATCTGCACATGTTCAACCGCGCCGAGGCGCGGGGCGATCTCCGCCCGGGGATGCGCGTGCTCGAGTGCTCGACCGGCAACGCCGGGATCGCCTGCGCCTTCGTCGCGGCCGTCAAGGGCTATCGCTGCACGATCGTCATGCCCGAGGGGATGAGCGAGGAGCGCAAGAAGATCATGCGCGCCTACGGCGCCGACCTCGTCTTCACGCCCGGCGGCGAGAGCGACGTGGACCTCTCGCTCCGGCGCCTCGAGGAGATCCGCGCGGGCGACCGGCCAGGCTACTGGGTCCCGGGGCAGTTCAACAACGCCGACAACGTCGAGGCCCATTACAAGACCACAGGCCCCGAGATCTGGGAGCAGTGCGGAGGTATCGTCGGCGCGTTCGTCGCCTCGCAGGGCAGCGGCGGCACGCTCACGGGCGTGGGGCGCTTCCTGCGCGAGCATGACGCACGGGTGCGTCTCTACGCGGTCGAGCCCGACGAGTGCGCGCTCCTGGCCCGGCGCGAGTGGGGACCGCACGGCATCGAGGGCATCGGCGACGGGTTCATCCCCGAGAACCTCGACGTCGCTCTCCTCTCCGGAGTCATCACGACGACCACCGCCGAGAGCCTGACGATGGCGCGGCGGCTCGCCGCCGAGGAAGGCATCTTTTGCGGCATCTCGACCGGCTGCAACGTGGCGGCCGCCCTCAAGCTGGCGCGCCGCCGCCCGGACCTGCCGTCGATCGTGACGATGGCGAACGACACGGGACAGCGCTACTTCACCACTGCGCTCTGCGGCGAGGACAAACACGTGGAGGTCCCGGAGCGCGAGCATCCGATGGACCCGCGGACGCGGCACGCGCTCGATCGCTACCAGCCGAAGTGGGAGATCCTGACCTGAATCCCGCCGAGTACGACTTCATCGCGGCGCGCGGGCGCGTCGAGGCCAAGAAGAAGTCGGCGGGCGAGAAGCTCACGAGCCTCGAGGACGCCGTCGCCCGCGTCAAGGACGGCGACCACGTGAGCGCCGGCGGCTGCCTCTTTTCCCGCACGCCGATGGCGCTCGTACGCGAAGTCCTCCGCCACCGACGCCGCGCGCTCACGTTCTCGCGCAACCTCACCTGCACCGAGGGCGAGCTCCTGATGGCGGCCGGGGCGGTGACCCGCGTCGTCACCGCGTGGATGTCGATCGGCCTGCCGTGGGGCGTGTCGAAGATCCTCCGCCACTACGTCGAGTCGGGCGCGGTTGCGCTGGAAGAATGGAGCCACCTGGCGCTCGGCCTCCGCTTCCGCGCCGGCGCGATGGGCGTTCCGTTCCTGCCCGCGCTGACGATGCTCGGCTCGGACCTGGTCGGGGTGGGCGGCATGAAGACGGTGCAGGACCCCTACACGGGCGAGACGCTCGCGGCGGTGCCGGCGCTCTTTCCCGACGTGGCGCTCGTGCACGTGCATCGGGCCGACCGGTTCGGCAACTGTCAGATCGACGGCTACCCCCACATGGACGCCGACATCGCGCGCGCGGCGACGACCGTCCTCGTCACCGCCGAAGAGATCGTCTCCGAGGAGGAGACGCGGCGATATCCCGACCGCACGGTCATCCCGGGGTTCGTCGTCGACGCGCTCGTCCTGGCGCCGTTCGGCTCGTTCCCCCACGAGTGCTACGGCCTCTACGAGGCGGACTACGAACACTTCGCGGAGTACACCGCGGCGATCGACGCGCGCGGGCCCGCGGCCGTCGGCGAGTATCTCGAGCGCTACGTCTACGGGCCGCCGGCGTGGAACGACTATCTCGACCTGTTCGGCGGCGAGCGCCTTGCGCTGCAGGCGAAGCGGGCGAGAGAGCTGACGCGATGACCGAGCCCAGCGCCTTTCTCAGGCCACCATCGGCCGGAGCCGGCCTCGTGCGATCGATACAATGACCGATAGATTCAACGCCGCCGAGCTCCTGGCCGTGATCGCGGCGCGGCAGCTCCGCGACGACACGACGGTCTTCGCGGGCGTCGGCGTACCGCTCCTCGCCGCGGCGCTCGCCAAGCGGCGCCATGCGCCGCGCCTGACGATGGTCATCGAGGGGGGGATCATCGGGCCCGAGATCGCGCCGGGGCGGCTACCGGTGTCGACCAACGAGATGCGCGCCGGCCACCGGGCGACGATGTTGCCCGGGATCACCGACGCCTTCCTCTTCGCTCAGCGCGGCTTCGTGGACGTCGGCTTCATGGGCGGCGCGCAGATCGATCAGTACGGCAACATCAACACCAGCGTGCTCGGCCCCGACTACTGGCGCCCCAAGGTTCGCTTGCCCGGGACGGGCGGCGCCAACGACATCGCCTCGCTCTGTCGCGAGGTCATCATCGTCACACCTCACGAGAAGCGGCGCTTCGTCGAGCGCGTCGACTTCGTCACGAGCCCCGCGTGGCTCCGGGGCGACGGCTCGCGCCGCGCGGCGGGTCTCCTCTTCGGCGGTGTCTCGCGCGTCGTCACCACGCTCGGGATCCTCGGATTCGACCCTGATAGTAAGCGCATGCGGATCGAGGCCACGCACCCGGGCGTCTCGATCGACACGATGAGACAGAACACCGGTTTCCCCCTCCTCGAGGCCCCGCGACTCGAAGTCACCGAGCCACCTTCGGACGAGGAGCTCGAAATGCTGCGGGCCCTCGACCCCGAGCGTCGGTTCCTGGGCTGATCAATGCCGGCGTTCGGGCTCGCGCTCAAGAACTTCGTGGGGCCGGCCGAGCGCCCCGACATCGACGGGCTCTACGCGTACGCCGAGCGGGCCGAGGCCCTGGGCTTCGAGTCGCTCTGGGCGTGGGACCACGTCATCCTCGGCGTCGAGCCGGCCTTCCCAATCCTCGACGCCGTCGGCACGCTGACCGCGATCGCGGCCCGGACCAGCCGCATCAAGCTCGGGACCGGCGTGCTCGTGCTCCCGCTGAGAAACCCGACGGTGGCGGCGAAGGCGCTCGGCACGCTCGACGTGGTCTCGAAGGGCCGCCTGATCCTGGGCGTGGCCGCCGGCTGGTACGCGCGGGAGTTCGACGCCGTCGGCGTGCCGTTCAAGCGTCGCGGCCGGCTCTTCGAGCGGAATCTCGAGGTGCTCACCCGGCTCTGGACCGAAGATCGGGTCACCCTCCAGGTCGACGAGCTCAACCTGCGCGAGGCCGTGATGCTGCCGCGCCCCGTGCAGCGACCGCGTCCGTCCATCCTGATCGGCGGCTACGTGGACGCGGTTCTCAAACGTGTCGCCACGCGCGGCGACGGCTGGCTGACGTACTTCTACACACCGGAGAGCTATCGCCGCTCATGGGAGAAGATCGTCCGATTCGCGCAGGAAGCCGGGCGGGACCCGCAGACGCTCACCGGCACGAACCAGCTCGCGATCTACGTCGGTCGCTCGCGCGAGGCAACCGAGGCGCCGATGCGCCGCTGGCTCGAGACCGAGTGGGACGTGGCCGCCTGGAGCGAGTCCACGATCGAGCACGCGATCCGTGGCAGCGTGGACGAGTGCGTCGAGCAGCTCCGAGCCCACGCCGAGTCGGGCGTCGACCGCATCGTCCTCATCCCCTACCGCTACGACCCCGACCAGGTCGAGCAAATCGCCCAAGAAATCCTCCCCCGCCTCGCCCAGACCGCGTCGGACGCGAATCGCGATCGTCGCTAATGTCCTATCCGAGAAGTCCCGTTATCGATCACGAAACGCCGGCGGCGCGGAACGTGACTTCGCTCGTGGTCACCGGTACGATGACGGACATCTGCGTGCTGGCGACGGTGATCGGCGCGCTCCACCGGGAGTACCGGGTCACCGTGGTCGAGGACGGCGTGGCGACGCTCTGGCCCGAGATCCAGCGGGCCACCCTCGACATCATCGGGCGTGCTTACGGCCGCGTCGTGACCGGTAAGGAAATCGCCGACCAGACCTCGAGCTGGTGAGGAGGGCGCGATGAGTCGACCGCTGCGCTTCTCGGGCGTCATGCCCGCCAACGTGCTTCCCTTCACCGCCGACCTGGCGATCGACGAGCCCGCGTACCGCCGGCACCTCCGCTGGCTCGCTGACACGCGGGGCGTTACCGGCATCGTCGCCAACGGGCACGCCTCGGAGGTCTCCTCGCTGAACCGTGAGGAGCGCAAGCGCTCGCTGGCGATTGCGCTGGACGAGGTCGGCGGCGCATGCCCGGTCGTCGCCGGCATCTACTCCGACGGCACGCAGGAGGCGGTGGAGCTCGCCCGCGATGCTCGGGCGGCGGGCGCGGCGGGCGTGCTGGTCTTTCCCCCGACGCTCTTCATGTGGGGCGCCCAGCTCAAGCCGGACATGGTGCGGCGGCATTTTTCCGAGATCGCGGCCGGCGCCGATCTGCCGATCGTCGTGTTCGAATATCCGCCCGCCTCGGGAATCGGCTACTCACCGGAGACCCTCGCGACACTCGCCGAGATCCCACAGGTCGTGGCCGTGAAGGACTGGTCGAACGAGATCGTCGCCTTCGAGGCGAATCTCCGTGCGCTGCGTGCGACCGGTCGCCCGGTGGCGATGCTCTCGGCCTTCACGATGTCGCTGATGGCGACCTTCCTGCTCGGCGCCGACGGCGCGATCTCCGGAATGGGCAGCGTCACCGCCGACCTTCAGGCCGAGCTGTTCGAGGCGTGCGGCAAGGGCGACCTGGACGGCGCCCGGCGGATCAACGACCGTCTGGCGCCGCTGGTATCCGTCTTCTACGCGCCCCCCTTCGTGGACATGCACAACCGGATGAAGGAAGCGCTCGTCCTCCTCGGGCGGATTCCAGCCGCCCACGTCCGGCCCCCGCTGACGCCCGTCGGCCCGGCGGAGCGGGAGGCGATCCGCCGGGCGCTTGCCGCATCCAGCCTCGGCGCGGAGCGGCGCTAGGCTCTCCAAACCTCTGAGAGGAGCGAGGCGACCATGGATCTCGGAATCAAGGGCAAGAACGCGATCGTCTGCGCCGCCAGCAAGGGGCTCGGCAAGGGCTGCGCCATGTCGCTCGCCCGCGAGGGCGTGAACATCACGATGAACGCACGCACGAAGGATGCGCTCGAGGCGGCGGCGAAGGAGATCCGCGACGCCACCGGCGTGCGCGTGACGACCGTGGCGGGCGACATCACGACTGACGCAGTGCGGGCAGCACTGCTCCAGGCGTGCCCGGCGCCCGACATCCTCGTGAACAACGCGGGCGGCCCGCCGCCGGGCGACTTTCGCGAGTGGGACCGCGAGATCTGGCTCCGGGCGCTCGACGCCAACATGCTCACGCCCATCTTCCTGATCAAGGCGACCGTGGACGGCATGATCGCCCGTCGCTTCGGCCGGATCGTCAACATCACGTCGGTCTCGGTGAAGTCGCCCATCGAGAGCCTCGGCCTGTCCAACGGCGCCCGCGCCGGGCTCACGGGCTTCATCGCGGGACTGTCCAGGAAGACCGTCGCCCACAACGTGACGATCAACAACATCCTGCCGGGCCCGTTCGACACCGATCGGCTGCGCTCCAACATCGCGGCCCAGGCGAAAGCCAGTGGCAAGCCGGTCGAGCAGGTCGCCCGGGAGCGCCAGGCCCAGAACCCCGCGGGCCGCTTCGGCACCGCGGCCGAGTTCGGCGAGGTGTGCGCGTTCGTCTGCAGCGCCCAGGCCGGCTACATCACCGGCCAGAACTTCGTCCTCGACGGTGGCGCCTACCCGGGCACGCTTTAGCGGCACCCTTGCGCGGTCTGACCGGTTAGTGTAGATAGAAAAAACCTTTACGGGGAGGACAAACCGATGGCAGAGCGCTGGCACGACGAAGCCTGGGCGAAGGACATGTGGTGGAGCGGCAAGACGAGCCGGCGAAAGTTCCTCGCGCTCTCGTCGGCGGCGGCCGGCGCCCTCGGTGCGACCGTGCTGCTCCCGGCACCGTGGCGAGAGGCGTTCGGGCAGGCCAAGCCGTACAAGGTCGGCGTTCTCCAGCCGCTTTCCGGCACCGGCGCGGCGGGCGGGAAGACCGCGCTGGTCGGCACCGAGATGGCCGTCGAGCGGATCAACAAGTCCGGCGGCGTCAACGGTCGGCCCATCGAGCTGGTGATCGCGGACTACGAGTCGAAGCCCGACGTCGGCCGCCGCAAGGCCGAGAAGCTCGTGCTCGAGGACAAGGTCGACGTCGCCGAGGGCGGCTATCTCTCCAACGTGTGTCTGGCCTGCATGCCGGTCTTCGAGGAGCACCGGACGGTCTGGATGATCGGGGTCTGCCTCGACACCACGATCACCACGACCAAGTGCAGCCGCTTCGTCTTCCGGCCCTTCGACTACGCGCCGGCTCAGGCTGTCGCGATCGCTCCCTACCTGGTCAACAAGATGGGCAAGAAGTGGCACATCGCCTATCTCGACTACGCGTGGGGTCAGTCGACGCGGGATGCCTATCTCCAGCAGATCAAGAAGAACGGCGGCGACGTCGTCGAGACCACCGGTATTCCGCTCGGGACCGCGGACATGGCGCCGTTCGTCTCAAAGATCACCGGCTCCTTCGACGGCCTCTTCGGGATCTTCTTCGGCGCCAATGCCATCAACTTCACGAACGCCATCTACGACCTCGGGCTCACCAAGAAGTACAAATATGCGGGCGATGGCGCCATCGCGGAATCCACGCACCTGCCCGCGCTGGGCTCGAAGATCGAGGGATTCGTCGGCATCAACCGGTACGTTCCCGTGCTCGACCCGCCCCTCAATACGCCCTATCACAAGAAATTCTTCGACCAGGCGGTGGTCGCGCTGAAGAAGATCGATCCGTCCGGCCCGCTGCCGGACCGCTACGTCCAGTCGAACTTCGAGGCCATGAATTTCCTGAAGCTCGGCATGCAGAAGTCGGGGTTCCGCGGCCGGGAAGATACGATGAAGCTGATCGAGGCGCTCGAGGGCATGGAGGTCAAGGAGAGCGACGACTTCCCGCAGGGCGACAAGTCGCTGCGGAAGGAAGACCATCAGGCGTTCCTGCGCGAGTTCATCTTCACGATCCAGAACAACAAGCACAAGATCGTGGAGGTCATCCCCAAGGAAAAGACGATCGTCCCGCCTGCGTGCAAATTCGTTTGAGGATAAGGACATGGGGGGCCCCGACATGGCCCCCCATACCCCCCGTCGCTCGGAGCGCCCCGGGAAACCCGGGGCGCTCCTCGATGTCGTCGCGCGCGTGTCCACTCTGACCGCATCGTCCCCCATCTTGAAGGCGGAGGCGCTGACGGTCCGCTTCGGCGGGCTGGCGGCCCTGAGCAATGTGTCCCTCAGCGTGCCCGCCGGGGAGATCCGAGCGATCATCGGCCCCAACGGCGCGGGAAAGTCCACCTTCTTCAACTGCCTCACGGGTGTGCTCCGGCCGACGAGCGGCCGGATCGTGTTCAACGGCGAGGACATCGCGGGGCTGCCGCCCTACACCATCTCTCGGAAGGCGATCGCGCGCTCCTACCAGATCACCAACATCCTTCCGGGCGCCACCGTGCTCGAGAACGTCAGGATCGCCAGCCAGTCCCGACGCCACAACTGGAGCATGCTGCGTCACCACCGGGCGTACACGGACGTGATCGCCCGTGCGCGCGCCGCCCTCGCCGACGTCGGCCTCGCCGACAAGGAGGACGAGCTGGCGGCGAACCTCTCGCACGGCGAGCAGCGCAATCTCGAGATCGGCATCGCGCTCGCCACGGAGCCGAAGCTGCTCTGTCTCGACGAACCGACGGCCGGGATGAGCGTGGCCGAGACCCACGCGACGGTGGACCTGGTCCGCCGGATCGCCCGGAATCTCACGATTCTCATCGTGGAGCACGACATGGAGGTCGTGATGGGCCTTGCCCACACGATCACGGTCCTGAACTACGGCGAGGTGCTGGCCGAGGGCCGGCCGGCCGAGATCCAGGCCAACCCGCGAGTCCAAGAGGTCTACCTCAAGACCTGATGCTCGTCCTCGAGAACGTCGACGCCCACTACGGCAAGTCGCACGTACTCCACGGTGTGTCGATCGAGGTGCGCGCCGGGGAGGTGGTCGGCCTGCTCGGCCGCAACGGCGTGGGCAAGACCACGACGCTCAAAGCCATCATGGGGATGGTGCGCCGGACGGGCGGGCGCATCACGTTCGACGGGCGCGATCTGACCGGCGTGCCTCCGCACGGGCTGGCCGGGCTCGGCATCGCGTGGGTGCCAGAAGAGCGTCGGATCTTCCGCCTGCTGACGGTGCTGGAAAACTTGCGGACCGGCCTCGACCGTCCCGCGGTCACGCCGGATCGGCGGGAGCGGCTACTTGAGAAGGTCTACACCTACTTCCCGATCCTGAGGGAGCGGCGCAATCAGGCGGGTGGGACGCTGTCGGGCGGCGAGCAGCAGATGCTCGCCATCGCGCGCGCGATGATGCTCGAGCCGAAGATCATTCTCCTCGACGAGCCGACCGAAGGGCTCATGCCGCGCATGGTCGCCCAGATCCAGGAGATCGTGCACGCGCTCCACCGGGACGGGGTGGCCATTCTTCTCGTCGAGCAAAACGTCCCGTTGACGCTCGACGCCGCCGGGCGGGTCTACATCATGGAGAAGGGCGCCGTGCGGCACCACGCGTCGGCGGCCGAGCTACGCGCAGACCAGCGCGTCATCCACGAGTACCTGGGGGTCTGACATGGATCAGATCATCATCCAGACGCTCCACGGCCTGGTCAACGGAATGGTGCTGGCGATGGTGGCCTCGGGCCTCACGCTCATCTTCGGAATCATGGACATCGTCAACTTCGCCCACGGCGACCTCATGATGCTCGGCGCGTTCGTCGGCGCCAGCGTGCTGGGCGTGACCGGGAACTACTGGCTGGCCCTGGTCGGCGCGGCGATCGTCATCGCCGTGCTCGGCGCCCTGCTGCAGATCACGACGCTGCGGCCGCTCATCGGGCGCGACCCGCTGACGACGATCCTCGCGACGTTCGGCGTCTCGCTGGTGATCCAGAAGTACGCGCTCTGGCAGTGGGGCCCGTCCGTGCGCCGGATCAGCGAGCCGGTGCCCGGGGAGTTCACGCTCTTCCACCTCCAGTATCCCTGGTACCGCGTCGCCACGGCGGTCCTGGCCGGCCTGATCCTCGGCGGCCTGTGGCTGTTCCTGAAATACGGCAAGTACGGCATCTGGATCCGCGCCACGACCCAGGATCGCGTGATGGCGCAGGCCATGGGGATCCCGGTCCCGCTGGTCTACACGGGGGTGTTCGCCATCGGCTCGGCGATGGCGGCGGCGAGCGGCGTCCTCTTCGGCCCGTTCGCCGGGGTCACCCAGACGATGGGCTTCGACTTCACGCTGCGCGCGTTCATCGTGGTCGTCGTCGGCGGCATGGGGAACCTCGGCGGCTCGATCCTGGCCTCGATCTTCGTCAGCCTCCTCGAGAGCTACGCCTCGATCGTCGTGAGCCCTGCCCAGGCGGTGATCGTCTCGTTCGTCGTGCTGGTCCTGACGATGCTCTTCCGGCCCACCGGGCTCTTCGTCCCGACGCCCAAATGACCGCGATGCCGGCCGCGCGGCCGACGCCACCTGCCACCGCCTACTGGATCGGGTTCACCGTCGTGGTCGTGCTCCTGATCGTCGCCCCTCTCGTGCTTCCGCCGTTCTGGCAGCGCTTCGCCACCGAGATTCTCGTCTGGGGGCTCCTGGCGATGTCCTCGGACATCCTGATCGGCTACACCGGCATGGTCTCGTTCGGACACTCGGCGTTCTTCGGTCTCGGCATGTACGGCGCGGCCGCCGCGCTCCTCACGGTAAAGCCGCCGAGCCTCGGACTCGCCTTGCTCTACGGCCTGGTCGCCGCCGGCGCCGCCGCCGTCTTCGTCGCCTACTTCGCGACCCGGCTGCGCGACATCTACTTCGCGATCTCGACGCTCGTCTTCTCGCAGATCTTCTACGTCATCATCTTCACCTGGACGGAGGTCACCGGCGGCGAGAACGGCCTCACCTTCAGCCAGCCGCGGCTGATGATCCCCGGGATCTGGAGCGACCGCTTCACGCCCGTGACCTTTCACTGGTTCGTGCTGGCAGTGGTGGTGCTCTCGTACCTGCTGGTCCGGCGGATCACCCAGTCGCCGTTTGGCATGGTGCTCCAGTCCATCCGCGAGAACGAGCCGCGCACGCGCGCGATCGGCTATCACGTCGAGCGTTACAAGATCGTGGCAGTGATGCTCTCCGGTCTCTTTGCGGGTCTTTCGGGCGTTCTCTACGCGCTGCAGAACAAGTTCGCCGCGCCCGACTTCGTCTTCTTCGTCGTATCGGGCGAGGTCGTGATCTTCAACGTCATGGGCGGGATGGGCACGCTGGCGGGGCCGTTCGCGGGCGCCGCGTTCTTCCTGCTCCTGCGCGAGGGGCTTTCGCGCTTCCTCACCGAGTACTATCTCATCCCCCTCGGCATCATCTTCATCATCATGATCATCTTCCTGCCGCAGGGATTGCTCGGCTTCCTGCGCCGACGGCTGAACGCGTAGACCGTCCCCGACACGTCAGCGGTCCGGAGCCACCGGCCAAGAACAGCGCGGCGTAGGTCCGCCACGGGCGAAGAGCCTCCTGGGTCCGTCGATTTTCCCACCAGACCCGGAGGCGGCCGGGAAGGCCCAGCCAGGCGGTGACATCGGCGTCAGGCTCTCCGACCGTTCGCATACCGATCCATTCGGCCGAGCTGCGATCCAGGCCGGCCTCCGTCACGAGGCATTCGACAAGCTGTGGGAACGGAACTCCCGGCTCCAACGTGATTCGGCCCTGAGCAACGCAGCGCGCGAGACGACCGACTGTCGCCGCGAGCCGCGGCGACAGGCCGCACCGCCGCAGAGACGCTCGACTCAACGCGTGAGGGCTGGGAAACAGACGGCTCAGCCCTGGCGGGTCGTCTGCAGAGATCGGTCGCCCGAAGCGCTCCACCAGGGCTCTCATGACCGGTTCCGTCGCGTCTTTGCCCACGCCCCGGCTGACGACGGTCCGGATCGCGACCTCGAAGCCATCCCAGGCGCCGGGAACGCGCAGACCCTCCAGTGACACCCGCGTGCGCCTGCCGGGCAGCACAGCCGTGAGGGCGCTTCTGATACTGGCCGGATCGGCTCTCAGGTCGAACATCGTGTGAAGCCGCTCGATGGCCACTTTTAGCCGGGAATAGTCGGGCAGATGCAGAATCACACGCAGCGCGTGCTCGTGACGGGCCCGCCGTACCGCGAGCCAGCCATGGACGCCGCCCAGCGAAATCGTCCGGCGGTATTCATTCTCGGATACGCATTCCACTCCGGAAACTGCCTCGGCCGAGAGAACCCGCAGCTTCGCCGGCCAGTCATACGGAGGCCGGTAGTACAGGCGTAACGCGATCGCGTCAGTACGGGCGATGGCCACCGCCGCGCGTCGCCGGATCTCCGACGGAGACCGCCCGTAGGTGGCCCGGAACACGCTGTTGAAGCGACGGAGACTGGAGAACCCGGCCGCGAGAGCAATCTCCGTGACTCGGAGCGTCGTCTCGTCGAGCAACCGCTTCGCGACCTGAACGCGACGCGTTCGCGCGATCGCTCCGGGCGGTGCACCACAATGCTGCACGAAGAGACGCGTGAGATGGCGGGATCCCATTCCCAGGACGGCGGCGAGATCGGGGAGGCCGTGCCCGTCGAGGAAGCCGCGATCGATCAAGGTGAGGCCGCGGGAGACGGTCGCGGCCGAGCCGTGCCAGGCCGGCGATCCGGGAGCCGCTTCGGGGCGGCATCGGAGACACGGGCGGAATCCGGCAAGCTCCGCGGCGGCCGCCGTCGGAAAGAACAGGACGTTCTCCGAGAACGCCGGCCTCACCGAACAGATCGGCCGACAATAAATCCGCGTGGTCAGGACTCCAGTGAAGAAGCGCCCGTCGAATCGCCGGTCGCGGGCAAGCCGGGCTCGATCACAGACTCTCGGAGAGAGCACGGGCGATTGTACGGCGCCGTTCACGGCGGTGGCTATCGGCGGCGACGACCAAGTCCGAAAACGGCGAGACCATCTCGCGGGTGTGCGCGACTCTCGGCAGCCAAGCCGATGTTCTACGGGTGGTACGTCGTCGGGTGCGCTTTTCTGGTCGCCATGTGCGGCTTCGGCTTCGGGTTCTACGGCCCGGGCCTCTACGTGGCGTCGCTTCATGCCAACCACGGCTGGTCGATCGTTCTCCTCTCCTCGGCGGTGACCGTCTACTACCTCTTCGGCGCGATCTGGACCGCCTTCATCGGTGATGCCATCCGGCGATTCGGGCCGCGATGGGTCGTCATCACCGGCTGTCAGGCGATGGTTGTGGGCGGAGTTGCGCTCACGGTGATCCAGTCTCCGTGGCAGATCTACGTTGCCTTCGCCGTGATGTCGTTCGGTTGGGCGGCGATGAACGGTGCAGCGATCAACGCGATCGTGGCACCGTGGTTCGACAAGAAGCGCGGGCTCGCGATCAGCCTCGCGCTGAACGGCGGAAGCTGCGGTGGTGTTTTCGTGACGCCGCTCCTGGTGTTCCTGATCGCCCGGTACGGCTTCCGGAGAGGAATGGCGCTCGCCCTGGCGGCCATGGTGGCCGTGCTGATCCCGGCGGCGCTTGTCGTGCTCAGGCGCAGTCCCTCCTTCGCGGCGGTGACCGCCTCGACGGCGTGGAGCCGGCGAGGTGCGCTCCACGACCCGGCCTTTCTCTCCATCTCGATCGCCTTCATGCTCGGGTTCCTGGCCCAGGTCGGGTTCCTCACACACCAGATCTCGTATCTCCTGCCGATCGTCGGAACGCGGGCCGCCGCCCTGGCCGTCAGCATGACGACCGTGGCCGCCGTCGTCGGCCGGACCGTCACCGGGAGCTTCGTCGACACGGTCGATCGGCGTCTCGTGGCGTGCGCGAACTTTGCGCTGCAGGCGGCTGCGCTCGCGGTCCTGGTCGCCGCCGAGTCGAGCTCAGCGATCTATGTCGGCTGTGTGCTGTTCGGCCTGGCCGTGGGCAACATGAACACCTTGCCGGCCTTGATCGTCCAGCGCGAGTTCCCTCCCGCGCACTTCAGTCGAGTGGTGTCTCTCGTCGTGAGCGTCAACCACTTGGCATTCGCTCTCGGCCCCGTAGTCCTCGGCGCGTTGCACGACTGGTCGGGCGACTACCGAACGTCGTTTCTGCTGTGCATCGGGGTCGAGGTCGCCGCGGCGGTAGTGGTCCTGCTGGGTCGACGGCAGACATAGAAGGGGCCGTCGGGCGGTGGCGCCTATGTCAGCGAAAGGCGCGCCCGGGCCTCACGGCACGCGACCACGGCGGCCGCATAGCCCACCAGCAGGGGGTGAGGGCTGGCCGCCGTCGAGCGGGCCTGCGGGAGAAACAGTGTGGCCACGAAGAACGGGTGATCGGGAATCTCGACGATCCTGATCTCGCCCGCGTCTCCCACGCCGCTCACCCGAAGGCCGCACGCCTCGAACTGCAGGCGATAGTCGGGGTTCACCCCGTAGTTGCAGTAGTAGTCTTCGATGGCGTCGGCCGAGCCGTAGAGCCGGGCGGCGCGGGTGCGGGGAACGAGGACGATGCGCTGCCGCTGACCGACGAGCGAGCAGGCCAGCGGCGTGATGACGAGTCGCTCGGCGTCTGGGTTCGTCTCGGCGTGGTCGGCGTCTCGGAACCCGAGAACGTTGCGCGCGAACTCGACGATCGCGTGCTGAAAGCCGCCTCAGGTGCCGACCAGGGGCACGCCGCGCTCGCGCGCGTAGCGGACCGCCGCGAGGGCGCCGTCCATGCTGCGGTACGGGCTCGCCGGCGCGATCCAGATGCCGTCGTACGCGGCCAGCCGCTCGTCCCAGTCGCCGGCCGCGTCCGTGGGCACCCACTCGAAGCGAAGCCCGACGTGCTCGAGCGCCTCGCTCGTGAACTGGTGGGTGCGGTTCGCAGGGTCGAAATCACCCACGATGCCGATCATGGGGGCCGCGCTGGTCATCGTGCCGGCCCAAATCCTATCACGTCCCCTCCGAGATGCGGGAAAAGCCGCGGCGTCACACGTCGGCCGTCTGTCGGATCATCGGGCCGAAACGTTCCATCCGCTCCAGACTCTCGGCGAGACTCTCGCTGCGAAAATCGAAGACGAGCTCGCTCACACCGAGCCGAGCGTAGGCCGCGATGTCGTCCCCGATCTGCGAGGCGCTCCCCGAGAACGGTCGACGCTCCCCGCCCGGCCGGAGCTGCTGCTGGCTCACGTCGTAGACCGGTGCCTTGTAGGAGATGGTGAGCGCCTGTGGATCGCGCCCTTCAGCCTCGACGAGGCGATACAGCTCGTCAAGGAGCGTGCGCAGCTCGGCCGGCGGCAGGGGGACGGCCGCGTTGGCGCCCACCGGGTGCCAGCCGTCGCCGAGGCGCGCCGCCCGGCGCAGCGCCGCCTTGCTGTGTCCCCCCACCCAGATGGGCGGATGCGGCTTCTGGACGGGATGAGGCGAACACGTCAAGGGACCGAAGCGGTAGAACCGGCCGGAGAATGACGCGGGACTCTCCGTCCAGAGCGTCTTGAAGATGCGCAGGTACTCGTCGGTCACCGCACCGCGCCGATCGAAGTCCGGCGTACCCAGCGCCTCGAACTCCTCGCGCATCCACCCCACTCCGACGCCGAGGGTGACCCGCCCCTTGGAAAGCACGTCGATGGTCGCGAGCGCCTTGGCCGTCAGCACGGGATTGCGGTAGGGCACGATCATCACGCTCGTGACCAGCCGCAGGCGGGTGGTCTTGGCGGCGACGAAGGCCATCAGCGAGAGCTGATCGAGCACGTCGCCCTGCCCCGGGAAGACACCCGTCACGGTGTACGGGTACTTGGACTTGATGGTGACGGGAAACACCAGGTGATCGGCAATCATGACGGAGGAGAAGCCCAGCGCCTCGCCGCGCGTGACGAGCGTCTCGAGGGCCTCCGGCGTCGCCGTCTGGCCGCGGGTCGGAAGATAGAAACCGTAGCGCACGGCCCACACCATACATCATCGCGGCTCCCTGGTGATCGCCGGTTGGACGCGCTATCCTGGCCGCCGCATCCGATGAACTTCGACTTCACCGAGGCAGAGCAGGCGTTCGCCGAGGAGGTTCGCCTATTCCTGCGCGCGAACCCTCCCGAGACCTTCCCGATCGACGGCATGGACGCCGGCTACGGCTCGGGGGCGCACTCGCGAGCGTTTTTGAGGGCGCTCGGCGCGCAGGGCTGGCTCAGCATGTGCTGGCCGAAGACGCACGGCGGCCGCGAGCAGCCGATGTTCATGAAGCTCGTCCTGATGGAAGAGCTGGCGCTCGCGGGCGCGCCCTTCGGGCCGCTCGCCGGCTGCTGGCAGACAGCCGACGCGATCATCGAGTTCGGCACCGAGCGCCTGCGCCGCGAGGTGCTGCCGGCGATCGCGTGCGGCGAGGCGACGTTCTGGCAGGGCTACAGCGAGCCCGACGCGGGCTCGGACCTCCTGGCGCTCAAGACCGAGGCGCGCCGCGACGGCGACCACTATGTGATCCGCGGCCACAAGATCTGGTCGAGCCACGCTGGCATCGCGACCCACGGGCTCGTGTTCGCGCGGACGAGCCGCGAGGCGCGGCGCAGCCGCGGCTTCAGCATGCTCGTGGTGGCGAACGGAACGCCGGGCATGGACATCCGCCCGATCCGCAGCCTGACCGGAGAGGTCTATCACCACGAGGTGTTCCTGGACGACGTGCGCGTGCCCGCCGACCTCGTGCTCGGGCCCGTGGGCGAGGGCTTCCAGGCGCTCCTGAACGGCCTCGACGCCGACCGGTTCTGGGGGCGCTTCTACAAAGCGCCGGCGCTCGGGCGCGTGCTCCGGCAGCTGGTGGACTACGCCAACATGACGCTCGTCCGCGGCGCACCGCTGGCCCGCGACCCGCTCGTGCGGCGGCGGCTCGCCGCGATCGCCGCCGACATCGCGGCGCTGCGCCTCATCTTCTACCGCACGGGATGCCTCATCCGCGACGGCGCGCCCCTCACCTACGAGACGGCGATGGCGAAGGTCTATGCCGACGAGACGGGGCAGAAGCTGGCGCGCCTCGGCATGGATCTGCTGGGCGTCTGGGGGCCGCTGCGCGAGGGCTCGCGGTGGGCCAAGCTCGGCGGACAGATCTCGCACCTCTATCTGACGACCCTCGGCCACACCATCGCGGGCGGCACGGCCGAGATCCTCCGCACCTCGGTCGCCGTGCGTGGCCTCGGCCTGCCATCGGAGCCGAAAACCGCCGCCGAGCCGAGGGCGCGCTGAGATGGACTTCCGCCGCTCGCCGGCTCAGCAGATCCTGGTCTCGACGGCCCGGGCGTTCCTCCGCCAGCATTGCCCGCCCGAGCTGGTCCAGCGCCTGGCCCTCGATGAGCGCGGCTTCGACGAGACACTGTGGTGCCGCATGGCCGAGCTGGGGTGGCCCGGGCTCCTGATCCCGCTCGAGCTCGGCGGCAGCGGCGGCTCGCTGCTCGACGTCATCCTGCTCGTCGAAGAGATGGGACGCGCCGGCCTTCCCGGCCCCTTCGTCACGAGCGCGGTGGTGGCGACGTCGCTCCTGCTCGCGGGGGGAGCCCGGCGCAGCAGAAGCGCCTGCTCCCCACGCTGGCTGCGGGCGAGCGCGTCGCGACCCTGGCGCTCGTGGAGGAGAGCGGCTCGTTCGATCTCGATGCCGTCGCCCTCGAGTGCGCAGTGCCCGGCCGCCTCACCGGCCGGAAGCTCTTGGTCAAAGACGCCCATGTCGCTGACGATCTCGTCGTCGCCGTACGGGTCGGCGACGACGCGAGCCTGATCCTCGTGCCTTCGGACCGCCCCGGCATCGCGCGCCTGGCGCTCGACGCGATCAGCGGCGAGAAGCTCTTCGAGGTGACCTTCGACGGCGTGGAAGTGCGCCCGGACGACCTGCTGGGCGCCGTCGGCGATGGCCACGAGCTCCTGGCGGGGGCATTGCAGGCCGGGGCGATGGCGCGGACGGCCGAGATGGTGGGCGGGGCGCAGCGCGTGCTCGAGCTGGCGGTCGAGCACGCGAAGACGCGCGTCCAGGGCGGGCGGCCGATCGGCGGCTACCAGGCCATCCAGCACGCCTGCGCGGACCTCGTGCGCGACGTCGAGGCCTCGCGCGCGCTCCTCTACGCGGCGGCCTGGAAGATGGCCGAGGGGCTACCCGCCGAGTCCGACGCGGCGCAGGCCAAGGCCTACGCGGGCGAGGCGTGCCTGGCGGTGGCGCGCCGCGGCCATCAGATCTTCGGCGCCATCAGCTACTGCGAGGAGCACCCGCTCCATCTCATTCACAAGCGCATTCAGGCGGCGAGCCTCGAATTCGGCGATGGGCAGTTCCACCTCGAGACGGTAGCGCGCGCGATCGGCCTGGTGAGCGAGTCCCCTCTCCCGCCGAGCGAGGCGACGATTTCCCCCCCGGCACTCCCTGGTTGACACGCGTGAGGCGAGCTTATACACTCGCGGCCCGTGAAAGCGTGTCTGAGCAAGCCGCCAGCATTCCGTCTCGCCGGCCGCGGCGTCTTCTGACCCCCAGCCTTCTAGCCCGTTCCCGGTAGCAGCCCCGAAACACGCGGGATCCATCGAGGATCTTGCGTAATCACCGATCGTGTCGCCGCGCCGCTGGCGATCGCTCTCGTCGGTCGCTGCGGTCGGTACTTGGGGAGGCGTGGCGTGCGGCTGGCCTCGAAAATCTTTCTGACCTCGGCGCTCGTGATCGTCGTGCTCGCGGGCGTCGGAATCCTGAGTCTCCGCGCGGTCGACCGTCTCGTGTCGGTCAACCGGGAGATCGCGACCCGCACGGTTCCCGCGCTGCGCCTCACCGCGTCCGTCCGCGAGGCGATCGCGCCACTCGCGCGGCTCGAGGCGCACGCGGTGGTCCTGGGCGACCCACGCTACGCGACGGCGTGGACCGAACGAGCCGCGCAGGTCGCCGAGAATCTCGAGCGTCTTGCCGGGTACGCCCAGAGCCCGGCGGAGGCGCTGCACGTCCGCGAGGCGAACTCCGCGTTCGAGGAGTACCGCCGCTTCGTCGCCGAGGCGCAGGCGCTCCTGCGGCTCGGCGACCGCGCGGGCGCCGCGCGCTTGACCGACACCGACGCACGCGCGTTCGTCGAGCGGGCCCAGGAGAGCCTGGATGGGCTGATGGCGGCGACGCACACGCGGGTCCTCGCAGTACAGGCCGAGACCGCGCGTCTCGAGGCGCGCACGTGGACCGCGGTGCTGGTCGCGCTGGGCGCCGCGGTCGGCCTGGCGCTGCTCGGCGCGGCCATCCTTGCCCATCGGATGACGCGGTCCCTCGACCTGCTGTCGTCGGCGACGGCCGAGGTCGCCGCGGGCGCGTTCTGCGAGCCCATCGCGGTCAGGAGTCGTGACGAGATCGGGTCGCTGGCGCGGTCCTTCAACTCGATGGGGAGCCAGCTGCACCGGATGGAGGAGACGAGGCAGGAGTTCTTCGCGACCGTCTCGCACGAGCTCCGGTCGCCCCTCACGTCGATCCGCGGCGCCGCCGAACTTCTGCGCGACGGCGTCCCCGGCCCCCTCACGGCCAAGCAGGGGCGGCTCATGGACATCATCTCACTGAGCTCCGGACGGCTGCTCCGGCTCGTCAACGAGATCCTCGAGATGTCGCGCTTCCGCGCCGGGCTCGTGGAGCTCGACCGGAAGCCGCTCGATCTTGCGCGGCTCGTGGACCGCGCCGTCGAGGAGCTCTACCCACGGGCCGTGGAGGCGGGCGTGACCCTCGAGTACGAGCGCCTCGGGGCGACCTTCACCTACTTCGGCGACGAAGAGCGGCTCCACCAGCTGGTCATCAACCTCGGCGCCAACGCGATCCGGTTCACCCCCGGCGGCGGGCGCGTGGTCGTGCGGGTGATCGCCGCGGGCCCGGAGTTCGAGCTCCAGGTGGAAGACACGGGTGTCGGCATTCCTGCGGACGCGCTGCCGCACATCTTCGACGCCTACCGTCAGGCCCACGGCGAACGGGGTGGCACGGGTCTGGGCCTGGCGATCGCGCGCGGCGTTGCGGACGCCCACGGAGGTCGCGTGACCGCCGAGTCGCACGAGGGGAAAGGGAGCCGCTTCACCGTGCTTTTGCCGCGCGAATGAGAGCGCCAGCGATCGCCGCCGCCTAGTCCCTCCCCCGTGGCGCCTGGTCGTCGCCGAGTCTTCACCGCTTCGTGGCCCGGGCGTCACACGATCTCGTTACGATCGTCAGTGAGGCTCCCTGTGATACAGAAACGTCTACCGCCCGCTCAGCTTCTGACCATTCTCTCGTCCCGCGACGTGAGGCTAGATCCGTAAGTCCTTGAATTCCGGAACATCACTGGATGGCATTTATTTTGCGTAGCCTTTCCCGCCGATGAGTTCCCTTGAAATCTTTCCCGGAGGGGCCTGTGAGCACTGATCACGCGCCGCTGCTGGACGGAAGCCTGAAGATGCGGGCCATCCTGACCATCATCGAGAACATCGCGGACACGGATGCGATGGTCCTGATCCGCGGGGAGAGCGGCGTGGGGAAGGACCTCGTCGCCCGGGCCATCCACACGCAGTCGGCCCGGCGCCACGGTCCGTTCGTCAAGGTCAACTGTGCGGCGATCCCTTCGGAGCTGCTCGAGTCCGAGCTCTTCGGCCACGAGAAGGGCGCCTTCACCGGCGCGCACCGGCGCAAGCCCGGGCAATTCGAGTACGCGCAAGGGGGCACGATCTATCTCGACGAGATCGCGGAGCTCCCGCCAGCCCTTCAGGCCAAGCTCCTCCACGTGCTTCAGGACTTTCGCTTCGCCCGCGTGGGGGGTCACGGGCTGATCGAGGTCGATGCGCGCGTGATCGCCGCCACGAATCGGGACCTGGAACACGCGCTGGCCCGCGGCGAGTTCCGCGAGGACCTCTACTACCGCCTCAACGTGGTGGAGCTCCGGATTCCGCCGCTCCGGGAGCGGCGGGAGGAAATCCCGCGTCTGGCGACGTGGTTCCTCGCCAGATTCAACGATCAGTACGGGCGGCAGAAGCAGATCTCGCCCGAGACGCTGGCCCGACTGACCGAGCACGCGTGGTCGGGGAATGTCCGCGAGCTGGAGAACATTGTGCGACGCATGGTGGTGCTCGCGGACGGTGAGCAGGCGTTCGAGGCCCTGGTGGCACGCGGTCAAATCGGGCATGCCGCGGCCCCGCGGCCCGCACCCATGGTCACCGAGAGCTTGAGGGAGATCGCCCGCCGCGGCGCCCGAGAGGCCGAGCGCCAAGCTCTGGCGGAGGTGCTCGAGCGCGTGCGGTGGAATCGCGCCGAGGCGTCTCGGATTCTCAAAGTCAGCTACAAAACGCTGCTCCACAAGATCGCCGAGTGTGAGCTGGTATCGCCCTCTCGTCGAGTCGTCCAGGATTTCAATCCGTCCCGCACAATCCGTCACGCTACTTGACAAGTAGTCGACGCGTGCCTAAGGTCGCAACGTCATGAACGAGTTGACGACCCTGGCCGAAGCGCTCGGGACACTCCTGAAGGAGCGGAAGGAGACGATCGCCGTCGCCGAGTCGTCGGCGGGTGGATTGATCTCGGCCGCGCTGCTCGCCGTTCCCGGCGCCTCGGCGTACTTCCTGGGCGGCGGCGTGATCTACACGCAGGCCGCGCGGCGCGGGCTGCTGCGCCTGTCGGACGAGTCGGTCAGGGGCATCCGGTCGAGCACCGAGGCCTACGCGCTCCTCAAGGCGAGGACAATCCGCGAGCTCGTGGGCGCCACGTGGGGGCTCGCCGAGACGGGCGCCAGCGGGCCGACGGGCAACCGTTATGGCGATGCGGCCGGCCACGCGTGCCTCGCCGTGGCGGGGCCGATCGAACAGGCCATCACCCTCGAGACGGGCCACGGCGACCGAGAGAAGAACATGTGGGCGTTCGCGAAGCGAGCCCTGGAGCTGCTGGAGACATCGCTGAGCAAGCGGTAGGTCGCGGGCCCGATGCGAATCGTCTTCTGGAACATCCGGGCCGGCGGCGGCGTCCGGGTCGGGAGAATCGCGGCCCAGCTCAAGGGCTGGGCCCCGGATGCGGTCGCCCTCTGCGAGTTCCGCGCGACCCCGCCGAGCCTCGAGCTCGCGCGCTCGCTCGCCGCGCTCGGCCTCGGCCACCAGTGCACGACGGCCGAGCCGACCCAGCCGAGCGCCAATCGGCTGTTCATCGCCGCGCGCTTTCCGCTGCGCCGGATCCATCTGCGGGCAGGATCTGGTGAACCCGGCCGTCTCTTGCTCCTCGCCTCGATCAAGGCTCCTCAGCCGCTGACGCTGGGCGCCATGCATGTCCCGAACCGGGTGACGGGACGGAAGGACCTGTTTTACGCAGCCGTGCTCGCGCTACTCGGCCGCTGGCGGCGCGGCCCCACCGTGCTCCTCGGTGACACCAACTCCGGCCGCCCGGGAATCGACGAGGAGACTCCGGTGTTCGGACCGAGAGAGGACGCATGGCTATCGGGGCTCGAACGGTCGGGATGGCTCGACGCGTTTCGACTGTTGCGGGGGACGGCGCGCGCCTACACCTGGTACTCCCCGAACGGAGGCAACGGCTTTCGGATCGATCAAGCCTTCGTCAATCACCAGCTGCGGCCCCGTCTCCGGGATGTCCGCCACGAGTGGGGACGGCGGGCGGGGCGCAAGGCCAGTCCTCTCAGCGACCACGCCGCCCTGCTGGTCGATCTGCACAGCTAGACGAGGTAGAGTCGGAGCCGGCCCGACGCGCTTCGGAACCTACTACTTCCTCCAGGCTCCGCCTTCCATCACGCACCCGGACGTCGTTCGCCGCGAGATCGAGCAATGGTCTGGACCGAGGCACGCGGCTTCGACAGCATCTGGCTGACGGAGCACCACTTCATCGACTACGGTCTCTCCGTCTCGCCGGCGGTCCTGGCGGCGGCCGCCGCGATGCGGACGCGGCGGGTGCGCATCGGGCTCGCGGCCGCGACCCTTCCGTTCCACTATCCGATTCGGCTCGCCGAGGAGCTCGCGATCGTCGACATCCTCAACGAAGGGCGGCTGGACGTAGGGCGTGGGGCGCGGCACCGCCCTCCGCAGCGTGCCCATGCTCAACTCCCTGCTGCGCGGACCGGTCGAGCAGCTCGCCAAGAGCCGCGACACGTATGTCAAGGCGTGCGAGAAGGCGGGCCGGAGCGCCGTCGAGATCGCGAGCCTCCTGGGCCGATGGGCGTGTCGCGCCACATCTACGTCGCGACAACGGATGCCGAGGCGCTGGCCGAGGCCAAGGAGGCGGAGATGTGGTACCAGAAGTCGTTGCGGCGTTTTCTCATCCCCGAGCGGATCGATCGCGTGCACCCGCTGCTGCAGCCGGGGTTCCGGGCGATGGAGGAGCGATTCGCGCAGGTCTCGTGGGAGCGTTGGTCGCGGAGAGCGTCGCCTTCGGCTCCCCCGACATCGTCGCCGCGCGGGTCGACGAGCTCCGGCGTCTGGGGGTCGGCGAAATGCTCTGCTGGATGAACTTCGGCGGTCTGCCTCAGGAGCGCGTGCGGCGCTCGATGGAGCTCTTCGCCCGCGAGGTCATGCCGCGGTTCCGCTCAGGCGCAGCCGGCCGCTCACTTCGGCCGGTCCAGCACCATGCCGATCGCCTTCATGAAGGCTCCCACTGTGAACGGCTTCTGAAGCAGAAGGCCAAGTTTTGGTGCGTCGGCCGACCCGGTCTCGGCGAGATACCCAGAGACGTAGAGCACCTTGATCTCCGGCCGGACGGCCCGCACGCGCGTGACCCACTCGTCGGCAAACGACGGCGGGGTCCCGACGTCCACGACCATCAGATCGATCCGGCCGGCATGCTGGCCGCTGAGGGCCAGCGCCTCGTCCCGGTCGCTGGCCTCGAGAACCACGTAGTTCTGAAGCTGCAGGATCTCCCGGATCAGGTCGCGCACCTCGGGCTCGTCTTCGACCACCAGCACGGTCTTGCCGTCGACCGCGGCGGCGGCGGGGACAGACGAGGTCGCTGGCGCCTCGATCGGCGCCGCCGCCTCCGGGGCGCGTGGTAGGTAGATCTTGAACGTCGAGCCGGCCCCGGCGTCGCTCATCACGCTGATCTGGCCGCCGAACTGGGTGACGACGTCGTAGACCGTCGCGAGGCCGACCCCGCTGCCGCGCCCGGGCTCCTTGGTCGTGAAGTACGGCTCGAACAGCCGCGCGCGGGTCTCGTTGTCCATGCCGCTCCCGGTATCGCTCACCGCCAGCATCACCACCTGGCCCACATTGGCGGTCTCGATGGTGAGGCGGCCGCCCTGCGGCATCGCGTCGCGCGCGTTGACCACGAGATTCATGATGACCTGCCCGATCTGGTGCGGGTTGGCGCTGACGCGCCCCAGGTCGGAGTCGAGCCGGGTCAGGAGCTCGATGTTGTCGCCGAGCAGGGGCTGGAGCACGCGCGTCACGTTCCCGACGAGCTGGTTCAGATCCACCGGCGTGGGTGCCGGCGGCGGCCGGCGGCTTCCGGCGAGGATCTGCTGGGCCAGGGCCGCGCCCCACTCGGTGGCCCGCTTGATGGCTTCCGCGTTACGCCGCAGCGGATCGTCCGGGCGAAGGCGCCTCAGCATCATTTCCGTGTACCCGATGATGACCGCGAGCAGGTTGTTGAAGTCGTGCGCGACGCTGCTCGCGTGTCGGCGCAGGCTCGCGTTGTCGGCCAGCGCTTCCTCGAGCCGGGCGCGCGGGTCGCGGGCGGACACCGCCCCGCCCTCCGACGTCATCGACGGTCCTCGTCGTCGAGGGTGGCCGGCGGTTCGGGGATGAGCGGTAGCACGATCGTGAAGGTTGTTCCTCGGCGGGGCGCGCTGTTGAAGCTGATCCTCCCACCGTGGTCCTGCACGATCTTGTGCGCGAGGGCGAGGCCGAGCCCTGTCCCGCTGTCCCGCGTCGTGTAGAAGGGGTTGAAGATCCGGTCGGTCTCCGACGGTTCGATCCCGGTCCCGGTGTCCTCGACCTCCACCCTCACCCGATTGGCGGGCCGCCGGCGCGCGGACGGCAGCGGGTCCCCGCTGACCGCCCAGCCGGCGCGCAGCGTGAGCCGGCCACCGCGCGGCATGGCGTCGAGTGCATTGGCCACCAGGTTGACGAACACGCGGTAGAGGGCGTCCTTGTCCGCCTGGATGGGCGGCACGTCGCGCGCGTACTCGCGCGCGACCTCGATTCGCTTGTCGTCGAGCTGGTCGGCGTAGAGGTCGACGGCGCGCTCGAGGAGCTCCGGAAGCCGCGCGAGCGTGAAGCTCATCCGAGCGGGACGCGCCAGCTCGAGCAGACGCTCGACGATGCCGTTGATCCGTTCCAGCTCACGTGGCACGACGCTCCCGAATCGCTCGCGGAAATTGGGGTCGTCGAACTTGCGCTCGAGGTGCCGGCTGAAGGTGAGCAGCGAGGTCAGCGGGTTCTTGATCTCATGGGCGAGCCCGGCGGCCAGCGTGCCCAGCGCGGCAAGCCGGTCGGACCGTTGCAGGTCATTCTCGAGCTGGCGCATGAGCGTCACGTCACGGAACACGCCGATGACGCCGAGGTCCTTACCCTCGCCACCCTTGAGCGGCGCCGTGCTGAACTCGATCGGGAGCGCGCTGCCGTTCCGGCGCCGGAGCGTGAGCGGAACACTCGCGATCGGTGCGCGACTCGCGAGCGTCTCCGTCAGGAGGTCGCTGAGCTCGGGCGTGTGGGCGAAGAGCTCGGTGCAGTACCGCCCCGCGGCTTCGCCGCGGAAGAACCCGGTGAGCAGCTCCGCGGCCGGATTGAGCGTGACGACACGGCCGTCGAGGTCGATCGTCACGATGCCGCTCGTGAGCGACCCGAGGATGTTGTCGGTGTAGCCTTTGAGATCGGCCAGCTCCTCGAACTGCCGCCGCAGCCCGGTGTGCGCCTCTTCGAGCGCCGTCCGCTGCTGGAGCAGCTGCGTCGCCATGTGGTTGAAGGCGGCGGCGAGGCGCCCGATCTCGTCGGTGGTCGAGGGCTCGATCCGCTGGTTCAGCTCACCGCGCGAGATAGCGGCCGCTCCCTCGGCGAGTTGCTGGACCGGCCGGGCGATGTGCCGAGCCACCAGCGCCGCCGTCACGCCTCCCAGCAAGAGCGTCACGAACGTCAGGGCCCCCAGCTCGAGCCGTGTCCGGCGGATCTCGGCCGCCATTCGACGCTTGGAGAGGCCGAGCCGTGCGGTGCCCCACTTCCGGCCGTCGACGAGGACAGGGACGGCGAAGTCGTACACGGCCTCGCCCGCACCCGTGATCATCTCCTGCGTCAGCGGCTCGGTCGCGCTGGCCGCCTGCTCCGGCACGGCGCCCCGTAGCAGCAACCCGACCCGCTCGGGATACCGGCTGTGCGCCGCCACCTTGCCATCGGCGTCGAGCACGACGGCGTAGACGACGTCGTGCTCGGCGGTCGCCCGCACGACGTTCTGCTCCAGCGCCGTGAAATTGTAGAGGAGGAGGGGACTGTACGAGATCGCGGCAAGGTTCCGCGCCAGCGCCTCGCCCCGGCGCTGGACCTCGTCGATGATCGCGACACGCAGCGTGTGCTCGACGACGACGACAACGGCCGCCATGACGAGGACGATCACGAGGAACGTGCCCAGCAGGAGCTTTGCCCGGAGCGAGCGGATCATCGCGAGCGCTCCAGCCAGATCTTCCGGAACGGGATGTAGGGATCGCCGAGCCCGTTCACCTCGACGCTCCTGACGTACGGCTGGAATAGCCGCTCGTAGGTGTGGTGGAAGACCGGGACGATTGGCGCGTCCTCGAGGATCAGCTGCTCGGCCCGCCGGTACAACTCGACCCGCTGGTGGAGGTCATTCGCGCTCCGGGCGCTCGCCAGGAGGTCGTCGACGGCGGCGTTCCCGTATCCGAAGAAATTGCGCGAGCTCCGCGAGTGGAAGAGCTTCGTGAGAAAGTTGTCCGGGTCCGGGACGTCGGCGTACCACGCGTAGAGGAAGACCGGGAGCTTCCCCTCTTCGAGCATTTTCGAGAAAGCCGGCCAGTCGGTGAGGTAGTAGACTTCAGCCGCGATGCCCACGGCCGCAAGGGAATTCTTGATCTGCTCGTGCTCGCGGACGATGTCATCACGCTTCACGCTCGACCAGATGGCCAGGGGCGGAAGGCCTCGACCTCCCGGGTAGCCCGCCTCGGCGAGCAACCCGCGAGCCCGGGACGGGTCATACACGTACCCGGAGAGCCTTGGATTGAAGCCGAGCATTCCGGGCGGGAGAATCCCGCGGGCGAAGGTGTATTGTCCGAAGTGCACGCTCTGGACGATCGCCTCCCGGTCGATGGCATGGATGATGGCCTGACGCACGCGCCGGTCTCCGAGGGGCTTCGTCCGCGTGTTGAACCCGTAGAAGCGCACGCTGATCATCGGGCGCTTCACGTAGAGGTAACTTCCGCCGGCCGCCAGGGCGCGTCGGTCGGCACGGGCCGGTACCGGCGCGTCCTCGAGGTCTCCCTTCAGGAACTCGTCGTACATCGCGTCGCGCTGGTCTCCCGGGAAGACCCGGTACATCAAGCGCGCGAGCTTCGGCGGACCGTCGAAGTAGTCCGCATTCGCGGCGAGGACGATCTCCTTGCCGCGCTGCCAGCGGAGGAACCTGAACGGTCCGGTGCCGATCGGTTGGGCACCGAAGGCCTCGCCTTCAGCCTCGACCACGTCCTTGGGCACGATCTTCGCGTGGCCGACAGCGAGGACGGCGACGAACGGCGCCAGCATCTCGTTGAGGGTCACCTGCACGGTGTTCCGGTCGAGGGCCACGAGTCCCGGTACCGTCCTGGCGCGTCCTTCCCTGAACTCGCGCGCGCCCCTGACGTTCAGAAACAGCTCCGCCGCGCCGGAGCGCGTCTTCGGGTCGATGATCCGCGTGAGCGAGTACACGACGTCGTCGGCCGAGACCTCGCGCCCGTTGTGGAACTTCACGCCTTTGCGGAGGTTGAACGTCCACGTGAGGCCGTCCCGTGAGGCGCGCCAGAACTCCGCCAGCGCCGGACCGATCGTGAGCGCGTGGTCGTATTGCACCAGACCGTCGAAGAGCTGCTGGGAGACGGACAAGCTATAGATGTCGCTGATCCGCGCGGGATCGAGTGTCTTGGGGTCGTGGCCCAGCGGCCGCCGATAGACGGCGCCCGTAACGGTTGGATCCCTCTCGGTCCCCGTCTCCTGAGCTCGGACGGGCGATGGCTGGGCACAGGCTAGCACGCCCAGGAGGAGAAGGAGGAAGGGAGGCAGAGGGCCTCCCTTCCTCGCCGAACGGCAACGACAGACCGACACCGAAACAGCTAGCAAACGTTCCGCGCCTAGTCTCCGCCGCCTTCTGCCGTACCCACGGCCTGGAAAAACTGCGTCGAGCCCGAAGTTCCCGACTCGATCACCGGCGCCACCAGCAGGAACGACCCGATGACCGCCGCCACTATCACGATGCTGGTCCATACCTTCGCCATCGCTCTCCTCCTCCACGGTTGAGAAGCCCTCACCATGAGGGCTTCGGACGCGCAACCGGCGGGAGACGGAGCAATTCCGCAGCCATGTGAGACAAACGTCGGGCCATCGGGTCAAGTGCCTGCTTCTCAGCCGCAAAACGTCCGTCCACGCCGGCCGCCACGAACGCCGCCGCCCAGTGACTGGGCGGAGCGCCCAACGACTGGGCGCCCAGTCGTTGGGCGCTCAGTGCTCCCCGCCAGGCGCGCGAACGCCCCAGCGAGCGAGCTTCACCCGGAGCGAATTACGGTGGACTTCGAGGATCCGTCCGGCTTCGGTCAGATTCCATCCCACGCGCTCGAGCACTCGGAGCACGATCTGGCGCTCGAACTGGTCCGTGGCCTCATTGAGGGGGAGGGCTTCGGCCGCCCGGACCTTCGTGGCCTGCTGGGGCAGCAGCACGTCCAGCGGAAGATCGTTGAGCTGGATGACGGGCCCTTCGGCCAGGACCACACATCGCTCGATGACGTTCTCGAGCTCGCGTACGTTCCCCGGCCACCGGTACGCCCGCAGGGCGGCGAGCGCTTCGGGTGATAGCCCCTCGATGCGCTTGTTGAAGTCACGGTTGTCCCGACGGATGAAGTGCTCGGCCAGGAAGGGGACGTCTTGGATGCGCTCGCGCAGCGGCGGGACCACCACGTGGACGACGTTGAGCCGGTAATAGAGATCCTCACGGAAGGTACCGTCGCCCACGGCCTCTTTGAGGTTGGAGTTGGTCGCGGCGATGAACCGGACGTCGATCTTCACCGGCCGCGTGCCGCCCACCCGCTCGATCTCGCGCTCCTGGAGCACCCGCAGGAGCTTGGCCTGGAGCTCCGCCCGGAGCGTGCCGATCTCGTCGAGAAAGAAGGTGC
>WNFC01000720.1_pt1 | contig 33508 bp, 36 predicted proteins | sample 5400541 | NCBI WGS metagenome assembly WNFC01 (sample SAMN13153342, study PRJNA577476) | soil metagenome | isolation source: 120 cm saprolite under Douglas fir tree site 2 hole 2 replicate 1 | place: USA:California | collected 2015-04-18
CGCCACCAGCAGGCGGTCCCGGTCGCCCAGCACGGTGGCCTCGGCTAGCTCCCCGAGCCGCCAGCGGCGGGGAACCGGACCCCAGCGGTCCAGCGCGTCGAGCACGACCGAATCGGCCGCCAAGGGTGCGACCTCCAGGAAGTCCGGGGTTTCCGCCGAGGCCAGCAGCAGCAGCCGGTTGGCGAGAGTGCGCAGTCGCGCCAGTTCGCCGGCCACCACCCGGGCGTCCTTCGCGACGCCCGGGTCGGTGACCGCGCGCTCGATCAGCTCCACGTGACCGAGGGCGACGGTGACCGGGGTACCCAGCTCGTGCGAGGCGTCCTGCAGGAACCGGCGATGCTGCTCCAGCAGGCGCAGGTTCTGCTGGGAGATCCGCTCCACCTGCTCCATCGCGGTCAGCCGTTCGGTGATGGCCGCCTGCCGCCTGCGTCCGTGCCAGACCATGACCAGGAACATCAGCGCGATCAGCGGGACTTCCGCCAGGTAGTCGACGTCCTGCTGGCCCTTGAGGACTTGCACTGCGATGATGCCGCCGGTGGCCAGCGTCACTGCGGCGAGGGTCAAGATGGTCGGCTGCAGCCGCCACAGGCGGTAGCCGTAGATCACGGTCAGGCTGACCCAGATGGCGAGGAACGGAACAGTCTGCCAGGACGGGAGCAGCCGCATCGCCGCCAGGTTAAGGCCGACGAACACCGCCCAGACGATATCGGCCGACGCCGGCCGGATCCTGGGCAGGCTGTTGCGCAGCGCCCGCACCGCCTGTGCCTCACGCACGGCTCCAAGCTTGCCCGGGTGCCAGACCCAAGGTCAACCGCCTCGGTGGGCGGGCGGCCGGATTGGTACCTAGCGGCGCGGGTTATCGTGAACAGTGTGTTCGACAGCTCCGCGCCGGCCAGCGCACGCTCGGCCAGCCGCACCAGCGCGCCCTCGGCCAGCCGCGCCAGCGCGCCCTCGGCCAGCCGGGCCAGCGCGCCCTCGGCCCGCATCGTGGCGACCGCCGCCCGGTGGATCCATGACGGCAGGCGCCTGGACATGCAAGGCCTGGCCGATGAACTCGGCGTGTCGCGGGTGACCCTGTTCCGCCGCGTCGGCAGCCGTGAGGAGCTGCTCAGCAAGGCCCTGTGGCTGCTCACCGAGCACATACTGGAGGCGGCCGCGGCGCGGTGGGAGGCCGAACGGCCAGCGGGCGCGCTGCACACGCCCGGTACCGGCCGGCACATCAACGCGATCGTCTCTCAGTCGAAGGGCCTGCGCCGCCTGCTCGACGATGAGCCGGCGCTGACCATACGCGTGCTCACCGACCCGCGCGGCCAGGTGCAGACCGGCATCGTGGCCTTCATCGCGGACCTCCTGCGCCGCGACGTCGCCGAGTTCGGCCTGGTCACGCTCATCGAGCCGGACGCTCTCGCCTACGCGCTGGTCAGGCTGGGGGAGTCGTTCCTGTACGCGGAAATGCTCGCCGCGCGCAAGCCCGATGTCGCCACCGCCAACCGTCTGCAGCAGGCCCTCATCGAGGGCATCCTGCCGTCTTAGAGAGCCCCGGTATTAAAGAGCCTCGGTATTAAAGAGCTTCGGTCATGCGGCGGCCTTGAGCTTGGCCAGCTCGGCCTGCACCATCGCCTCGTGTTCCGCCTCGTCCCGGCGGGCGTCGCGCGGCCGCCACCGGCCGCGCAGCAGCGGGATGCTGAGCAGGAAGAAGACGATGCCGCCGAAACAGATCCAGTACCAGGTCTTCCACTGGCCGGCGGTATCGGCGGCGGCCCTGGCCACCGCGGCTCCGTGTGCCTTCAGGTAGGCGAAGACGGCCGGCGGGACTGCCGGTTCTTGATCGAATCGAGCCATCGAGGCTGGCTGGGGACTGGATGCGCGGCGGCTCCGGCCATGTGGTCACCCCTTTGAACGAAGCGGTTAGCCAGGTCAGTGGTGAAACACCTACTTGACGGTAACTCCACGGTTGGTAACAGATCAATGATTTGTTTCAGCCGTCTTGACCCGCCTGGCCCTGACCACCGGCGGTCAGCTGAGCCGCAGCGCCTTGGCCGGGACGAGCCGCGCGGCGCGCAGCGCCGGGTAGAGGCCTGCCGCGGCCCCGACCAGCAGGGCGATGGCCACGGCGGCCAGCAGGACCGGCACCGGCACGACGGCATCCCAGTGCCGTGCGGCCGCGTAGACGGTGGTGCTGAAACCGCCGAGGACCGCCCCGGCCGCGCCGCCGCAGCCGGCCAGCAGGGTCGCCTCGGCGCCGAACTGGACCGCGACATGGAGCCGGCGCGCGCCGAGCGCGCGCCGCAGCCCGATCTCGCCGCGTCGCTCGAGCACCGCGATGACCATGACGTTGGCGATGCCGATGCCGCCGACCAGGAGCGCGACCGCGCCGAGGGCGAGGAACAGCCCACCGAACGCGGCCGAGGCGTCGGCCCTGGCGGTGAGCGCGGCGACCGGGTCGGTCACCGAGACGTCCTGCGGAGCCGCCGGGTCAGCGGTAGCCGGGAGCACGGCCGCCACCGCGGCGATGCTCGCCGGGTTGGCCCGCACGTAAATCTGCACGGCCGCCGCGGTCGCGTGCAGTAGTCGCTCGGCCACCGGATAGCCGATCAGCGCCGTGCGGTCGAGTTCGGGTGCCAGCGGCAGCGGCCGCAGGATCCCGATGACGCTGAACCACCGGCGGCCGAGCCATACCTGGACCGTGCCGTCGGCACGGTCGATGCCAAGCGCGGCCGCCGCGTCCGGGCCGAGGACCACCGCCGGGTATCGTGCCGTGGCGGCGTCGAGGAAGGTGCCCCGGGCCAGTCGTCCCTGCAGGGTGCGCAGCAGGCTGGTGTCAGCCGAGTACACGGTGATCGCATTGGTGTTGGCCGGGGAGATGCGGCTGTTGCGGTACACCGCGGCGTTCACGTCACCGATGGCCGATGCGCCGATGACCGGTCCGATGCGGGCCACCATGGCGGGCGCGGCCGGGGGCAGCGTGCCGGTCTGCCCGTCGAAGGACTGGCCCGGAGCCACCGTGAGCAGGTTGGTGCCGAGCGCGTCGATCTCGGCCACCAGCTGAGCCCGGCTGGAGCTGGAGATGCCGAGCACCGCCACCATCGTGGCGATGCCCAGCGCCACCCCCAGCGCGGAAAGCGCAGCCCGGGCGGGCCTGCTGGCCAGGCCGAGGATGGCGAGCGGCCAGACCTCAGCCGCGCGGAGGTGGCTCACCGGCAGCGCAGGGCCGCCAGGCCCCAGACGAAGCTTCATGCCGCCTCGCTGTCGTGCTCGATCCGCCCGTCGCGCAGCCGGATGGTCCGGCCCGCTGCCCCGGCTATCTCCGGGTTGTGGGTGACCACGAGGATGGTCGCCCCCTTGCGGTTGAGCTCGGCGAGCAGCGCGAGGATGCCCGCGCCGGCCGCCGAGTCGAGGCTGCCGGTCGGCTCGTCGGCCAGGATGATGGCGGGCCGTCCGACCAGGGCCCGGGCGATGGCGACGCGCTGGCATTCGCCGCCGGACAGCTCGCCGGGACGGTGCCGGGCCCGGTCCGACAGGCCGACTTCGGCGAGCGCCTCCGCCGCGGCCAGGCGGCGCTGCGGCGCCGGAACGCCGCGGTACAGCAGTCCCGCGGCCACGTTGTCCAGCGCGGTCAGGCTGGGGATCAGGAAGAACTGCTGGAACACGAATCCGATCCGGCCCGCCCGGATCCCGGACAGGGCGTCGTCGGGCAGCCCGTCCACGGCGAGCCCGGCCACCCGGACGCTGCCCGCGGTCGGGCGTTCCAGGGTGCCGGCGATCGCCAGCATGGTCGACTTACCCGATCCCGACGGGCCGACGATGGCGGCGAACTCCCCGGTCCTGATCGTGACGGTCACCGACCGCAGCGCGGCGACCGGCGGCGACCCGGGGTGCTCCTTGGTCACCCCGGTGAGCTCGAGCGCGTTCACTGCGCCACCGTTCACTGGGCCACCACCACCTTCGTGCCGGTCGTGACGCCTGGTCCGCTGACCTGGACCTGCCCCGCGGCGAATAGGCCGGTGGTCACGCCCACGAGACGATGGGCCCCGGATGGCGTGACGACCTCCAGCCCGTAGCCGCCGCCGGCCAGCGCGAGCAGGGCGGAGACCGGAACGGCCAGCACATCGCGGACCGACTGGACCGCCAGGGACACCTGGACCTGGACGTTCACCCCGGTACCGGTGGCCTGCGGCCGCTCGGGTGTCACCGTGAGCTGGCCCGAGGTCGCTGACGCGGCGCCGGCGGCGGTGACCTTCCCGGGCGTGCTGGCCTGGGACGGCAGGATGATCGAGACGATCTCGCCGACGCTGGCCGGCGGCAGGTTCGGGTTCAGCGGCACGGTCACGGTCCGCACGCCCGTCGTCACCTGGTATGGCTGCTGACCGCCCGAGGCGGCTTCACCCGGCGCGACATTCAGCCCGCCCACCAGGATGGCGGCGGGCAGGAAGATCACCTGACCCATCGGGATCCACCCGGTCGCGGTCATGCCGCCGGCTAGCTGCCAGCGTTGCACGGCGTCGGCGGTCAGCAGGTCATAGTGGCCGGTCGGCGCGGTGACCAGGCCGTCGGCGAAGTGCCCGGCCATCAGGTTGGCCTGCAGCTGCCGGACATCCGGGCCGTCCGTCATGCCCAGCGCGAACGGCCGCCACGCGGGCGTGCCGCCCGCCATCAGCATGACCGGGGTGTTATCCACCCGGTACAGGACGCCTCCGGCCCTGATGGTGACGCCTGGCCGCGGCAGCCAGGTGTAGATCCCGGTGGCCATGTTGACCACCGGCCGGGTCGCCGCGTAGCCGAGCGTGCCGCCGGTCAGCGCCGTGGTCGCCAGGTTGGTCCGAACCACGGCGGCCGTGGCCAGCTGCGGTGGTGCCGGGGCGGCCGGGGCGGCCTGGCCGCCCCGGATGGCGACGGCGGCGACCGCGCCGGCGACGGCGGCCGCGGCGAGCGATCCCGGCAGCACGCGCCGCCTCACGGTCCGGTCCCGTTGTCGTGGATGCCAGCGGGAAGGAAGTGACGGCAGGCCGCATCGGCGGCCCGGAACTGCGGTGAGTACCGGCCGAAGTTGCTCGCGATACCAGGTACTGTCCCCAGGTTGAGGGCACCCTGCGGCGTCGGGTCCAGCATGTTGACGTCGTGACCGCGCATGCACTGCGCATACCTGGTCAGCGCCGCGAGCTGGGGTGCCGCCTGGGCCGCTGCCCCGGCCGCTTTGATCTGGATGATGGCCTGGATGAAGTGCGTGCAGGCCGCGTAGGCCGAACTCGTCGCCGCATCGCGCGTCGGCAGGTCCAGGGTGAGCCCGGCGTGCCCGGGCCGGTGGAACGGATCGGACATCTGCACCCCGTGGCTGCGCATGCACCGGGTGAAGCTGATCATGTCCTGGTCGCTTTGCTGCGGCGTGAGAGGCTGGCCCGACGGGGCCGCGCCGCCGTGGCCGGACAGGCTGGCCACTGGCGCGCCGCCCGGACTGGCCGCCGATGAGCACCCGCCGGCCAGGACCGCCGCCGCGACCAGCAACCGATATCGATGACGCATGATGACCTCCAAGCTGCCGGCCCCTGCCGGTCACGAGCAGTGGTACACGGCCGGGCGTCACACGGGCATCACAGCGAAAGGCTGTTAGCGGCCGTTCAGCCGGGAGATAACCGCAGGTCGCCGCCATACCAGCCGGGGCCCTCCGGGAAGGCTTGTGATACCGGTGTGATCCCGGCTGGGGCACGATGGCTACATGCGGGTGCTTGTGGTGGAGGATCAGGCCGAACTGGCCGACGACATCGCCGACGGCCTGCGAGATGCGGGCATCGGCGCGGACGTGGCCTACGACGGCTCGACCGGGATCGAGAAGGCGCTGCTCAACCAGTACGACGTCGTCATCTTGGACCGGGACCTGCCGCGGATCCACGGCGACGCGGTCTGTGCCACGCTGGTCGGCTCGCCGTCGCAGGCGCGCATCCTCATGCTGACCGCGGCGGGCACAGTGGGTGACCGGGTGGACGGTCTCAACCTCGGCGCCGACGACTACCTGACCAAGCCATTCGCGTTCGCCGAACTGGTCGCGCGGGTGCGCTCGCTGGCCCGGCGCAGCCCGGCCGCCGCCCCGTTGATCGCCCGCGGCGACCTCGTGCTCGACCGCGCCCGGCGCCGGGTCAGCCGGGCCGGGCGCCCGGTTCCGCTCAACCGCAAGGAACTGGGGGTCCTCGAGGAATTGCTGATCGCCGACGGGGGCGTGCTCAGCGCCGAGGACCTGTTCGAGCGGGTATGGGACGAAAACACCGACCTGTTCTCGCGGACCGTGACGGTCACCATCGGCCGGCTCCGGCGCAAGCTCGGTGAGCCTGACCCGATCGAGACCGTGATAGGAACCGGGTACCGGCTGCCATGAGCCGGCTCGCGCTGGCGCGCTGGCCGGTCTGGCCGCAGAAGGTCAGGACCAGGCTCGCGCTGCTTTACGCCGGGCTGTTCCTGATATCGGGCTCGGCCCTGCTCGGGCTCACCTACGGGCTGGTCGCCGCCAACCTGCCCGCGCAGGCCTCCGCGGCCTCCGGCACCGGCTTGACCAGCCAGCAGCTGGCGAAGCTGGCCATCGCCTGTAAGCAGCCGCAGCCCGACGTCGGGACGGTCGAGTTGTGCAAACGGGCCTTCAGCGCCGGCGAAGGGGCCGCTGCGGCCAGCGTCCGGCAGCGGGCCCTGGACAGCCTGCTGCTGTACTCCCTGCTCGGCCTCGGGGTGATGACCCTCGCCTCCGGCGGCCTGGGCTGGTTCGTCTCCGGCCGGGTCCTGCGGCCGGTCCGGGCGATCACCGAGACCGCCCGCCGGGCCTCGGACCAGCACCTGGGTGAACGGCTGGCCCTGACCGGCGCCCGGGACGAGCTGAAGGAACTGGCCGATACCTTCGACGAGATGCTGGAACGGCTGGACCGCGCGTTCGTCGCCCAGCGCCGGTTCGTCGCGAATGCCTCGCATGAGCTCCGCACCCCGCTGACCGTCATGCGGACCGCCATCGATGTCGCCCTGGCCAAGCCGTCCCGGACGACGCCGCAGTTGGAAGACATGGCGGCGCGCGTCCGCCGTTCCATCGACCGGGCCGAGAACATGATCGAGGCCCTGCTGGTCCTCGCCATCAGCGACCAGGGGATGGCCAGCAGTGAGCTGCTGGACCTGTCGGCGGTGGCCGAGGACGCGCTCGACCTCGCCGCGCCCGCCATCACCCGGCTGGGACTGCGGGTAGAGGCAGACCTCTCGCCGGCCGAGACGACCGGTGACCAGCAGCTCATCGAGCGCATGGTCTGGAACCTCGTCGACAACGCGGTCAGGCACAACGAGCCGGGCGGCTGGATCCGGGTGACGACCGGCCCGTGCGGGCAGGGCGTCGTGCTGCGGATCGCCAACAGCGGAGCCCGGGTGCCCGCCGACGCCGTGGCCACGCTGTTCGAGCCGTTCCGGCGGATGGCGGGCAGGGGCGACGGCGGCGTGGGCCTCGGACTGTCGATTGCCCAGTCCGTCAGCGCCGCGCATCGGGCGGAACTGGACGTCCGGAGCCAGCCCGAGGGCGGCCTCAGCATCAGCATCGTGCTGCCGGCGAGATATTTATCCCGAACGGCCTGGTGCGCGCCCTCGGCACCTGCTCCACGCCCTGGATGGTCCGCCGCTAGCGAAACCCGGGCTCGCCGGCGGCGCTGCGCTCGTACGCTGAAATATGGCCGAGCGCGCGCGAGTCTATCCGTTGCGGTGAGAACCCCCGCCGGAACCGCCTGCCCAGGAACCTCTCTGGCGGGAGGTGCTCGGTCAGCGGCTCCGGGCCCTCCGCCAGGAACAGCGGGAAACGCTCGCCGAGACGGCGGGCCGGGCCGGGGTATCCCCGCAGTACCTGTCCGAGATCGAGCGCGGCCGCAAGGAACCGTCGAGTGAGATGATCGCAGCCCGGGCGGGAGCGCTGGGGACCACGCTCATCGGGCTGACCGAACAGGTGGCCGGCGATCTGCGCCGCCAGCCAGCCATCGGCCGCTCTCAGGCGTCCAGCCCGGTCATCCTCTCCCTCGCGGCCTAGGATCAGGCCGCCGGGGAGCCGGCCCACTGTCGTTCGAGGATGCACTGTCGTCAGAAGACCGCTGCCCGAGCACCTGGTCGACGATCCCGTACTCCAGCGCCGCCCGCGCCGTGAGCACCCGGTCGCGGTCGGTGTCGGTTCGCAGCGTCTGTACGGACCGGCCCGTGTGCGCGGACAGGATCGCCTCGATGTCGGCCCGCATCCGCACGAGCTCGTCCGCCTGCAGGATCAGGTCCGGAATCGGCCCCTGGCCGCGGGCCGCCGGCTGATGCAGCACCACCCGCGCGTGCGGCAGCATGGCGCGCCGGCCGGCCGTCCCGGCCGCGAGCAGCACGGCGCCGACGCCAATGGCCTGGCCGACGCAGGTGGTCGCCACCGACGCCTGGATGTACTGCATGGTGTCGTACACGGCGAGCATGGAGGGCAGGTCGCCGCCCTCGCAGTTGATGTACAGGTTGATCTCCTGCTCGGCGCTTTCCGCCTCGAGATGAAGCAGCTGAGCGATGAGCGTGTTGGCGACACCGGGATCGATCGCGGTGCCGAGGTAGACGATGCGCTCGGTGAGCAGGTGCGAGTACACGTCCATGATCCGCTCGCCGCGGGGATGCTGCGCGATGACGTTCGGGATGGTGTAGCTGCTCATGAGCTGCCTTTCAGGCCGATCCGGTGTTTTCTCGCGGGCATGACCTGGCCGAACGACCCTACGATCTCGTCGATGAAGCCGTAGTCCCTGGCCTCGGTGGCCGTGTACCAATGGTCGTGCAGGGAATCGTCGAAGATCCGCTCGACCGGCTGGCCGGTGTCCTCCGCGATAAGGCCGAGCACGGTGTCCACGGTGTGCCGCAGATCGTCGGCCTGGACTTCGATGTCGACCGCGCTGCCGCCAATGCCGGCCGAGCCCCGGTGCATCAGGATGCGGGCGTGCGGCAGCGCGAATCGCTTGCCCTTGGTGCCGGCCGAGAGCAGGAACTGCCCGGCGCTGCAGGCCAGCCCGAGTGCCAGCGTGGAGACATCGCACGGCACCAGCCGCATGACATCGCGAATGGCGAGCATGGACGGCACGGATCCGCCGGGGGAGTTGATCCACAGGGCGACGTCGGCGGCGGGATCCTCGGCGGCGAGCGTGAGCAGCTGGGTCGCGAGCAGCGTTCCGTTGTCGTCGTCGAGCACCCCGTCGAGCACGAGTATCCGCTGGTGCAGCAGTTGCTCCCGCACCCGCTCGCTGAATAGGGGATTCTTCTCGTCGTGAGCCATGCCTCCAGCCTGCGACATGACTGCCCCCGAATGCCCCGCACGCTGCTGTGGGCAGATCTGCCTACGGCAGCGTGACAATGAGGTCATGCGTGACGCGTGGCCGCGGCTGCGGCGCGCCTGGCCGCTAGCGGCGATCCTTGTCGCCAACGAGTCACACTTGCCCCACCCACCCCTATGCTCACGTGGCCCGCCTCTTCGTAGCTGGCAGACAGTGATCGTGGGCACTTACATCCCCTATGGGGGGTGCAAAGACCCACAATGATTGGCCTGCGCCGTCGACGTCCGGATTGTCAGGTTTTGTGCCGTCTGGGCGTGGGTCAGCGGGCCGCGCAGCCATCACGAGTTCGGGTTGCTGCCTGAACGGGTGCCGATCCGCCTGGCCGGACGCTTATCCCGGCGTGCACGATGCGGGCCCCTCTTGCTTGACGCGTTAGCGAAGGCTAACGTGTTGAGGTGACTGACTTGGTGGCTGCGGTCGCGGAGCCTACTCGGCGCCGCCTGCTGCAGCTGCTGGGGCACGGTGAGCAAACGGTGACTCAACTGGCCAGTAATTTCACCGTGACCAGGTCGGCGATCTCGCAACACCTCAGCGTGCTCGCCGACCTCGGGCTCATCACCAGTCGGCGAGAAGGAAGGTTCCAGTACTACCGCTTGAATGCTGGGGGGTTGGCTGCGCTCCGAGCCGAACTCGATTCGTTCTGGACGCGTGAACTCGATCAGCTTGTCCGTGATGCGGGCACCATCGCCCGCGCGCCACAGCAACCAGGACAGCAACCAGGACAGGAAGGAGCGCCTCGATGACTTTCGAGAAATCGGTGCTCGTGCCGCTGAATGCCGACGAAACCTTTGCCCTGATCACACAGCCTGACCGCCTGCGCCGCTGGCAGGTCATCACCGCACGCGTCGACCTGCGGGCTGGCGGTGACTACCGGTGGACCATCATTCCCGGGAACTCCGCCGGCGGCACGTTCACGGAGGTGGAGCCGGGTAGGCGTGCCGTCTTCACCTGGGGCTGGGAAGGTTCGGCCGACCTGCCGCCAGGAGCCTCGACCGTGATCATCACCCTCGAACCGACGCCGGGCGGGACACTCGTCCACCTGGTTCACGAGGGACTGACCGGCGAGCAGGCGGCCAGCCACGCCGCCGGCTGGAACCACTACCTCGACCGGCTGGTCCGGGCCGCCACCGATGGTGACGCCGGAGCCGACGAGTGGGCGGCGGCGCCGCCCGAGCTCGATCCGATCACGGCCGCCGAGGCGACGCTGGCCGTCTGCCAGCTCGTCCTGCGCGGTGTCGCCGAAGCCGACTATCACCGCGCGACGGTCTGCACCGAGTTCGACGTCACCCAGCTGGCCGATCACCTGATCGGTTCGGTCACGTTCCTCGGCACCGCCGCGGGCGCCGACTTCGGCCAGGCCAGCGGGACGGCTCTGGAGGCACGGGTAGCCGCGGCGGCACAGGCCACGCTGGAGGCCTGGAACACCCGCGGCCTGGACGGTACGGTCAAGGTCGGCCCGAACGAGATGCCCGCGGCCGCGGCTCTGGGCATCCTCTCGATCGAGTTCCTGGTCCATGCGTGGGACTTCGCGCAGGCCACCGGCCAGCAGCTCACCGTCCCCGACGCGCTCAGCCAGTATGTCCTCGGCGTGGCCAACCAGATCATCACTCCGGAGGTCCGCGCCGGCGGGAGCTTCGCCGATCCGCTCGAAACCGGTCCCGACGCCGGCATCCTCGACCGGCTCATCGCCTTCACCGGCCGCGCCGTATAACTCGATACGTCAATAGGGGTACCGCGAGTCCGGAGGAGCCCACGGTGGAGATACCCAAGCCGAGCGAGGAAGACAAGCAGTTCTTCCGCTCGCTGATCCCCGACGACCCGGAGGTCGAGATCAAGCCGATGTTCGGCAATCTCGGCGCCTTCGTGCACGGCAACATGTTCGCCGGGCTGTTCGGGTCCACCGTGGGCGTCCGGCTCGGCGAGGCTGACGCCGGGGAACTGGCCGCCATCGACGGGTCGGGCCCTTTCGGGCCAGCCGAGCGCCCGATGGGCGGCTACCTCAGCCTGCCCGGAACCTGGCGCGATGACACAGACCTGGCCGCGCGCTGGGTGGAGAAGGCCCGGGCCCACGTCGGCTCGCTGCCTCCCAAGGTCAAGAAGCCGAAGAAGGGCAGCTGAGGCTCATCAGCCGGGATTCAGCGCAGCGCGGCGGCCACCGCGTCGTGCAGCGATGTGGTCGGCCGTCCGGTGAGCTGGCGCAGGTGGCCGCTGTCAAGATGCTCGCGCAGACCCTGCGGACGCTGGTACGTGACGGGCTGGTGCACCGGGACGCGCAGCCGGTGATCCCGCCTCGCGTCGACTACAGCCTCACCGCCCGCGGCCGTGAGCTCGCCGCTCTTCTCCTGCCGCTGGTGGAATGGACCGTGGCCAACGCCGAGGACATCCTCTCCTAGCGACTGAGCACGGCGCATGCGCTCACGCCGGGTGCCCCTAGACGTGCGTGAAGCCCACCCGCGGCCGGCCGGGGACCTGCCGCGGGCCGGCCTCCCCGCGCAGTTGCCGCACTACCTCGTGCACCTGCCGCAATCCGGAGGCGCCGATGGGCTCCCCGTTCGCCAGGCAGCCGCCGTCGGTGTTGACCGGCAGCCGGCCGCCGATCTCCGTCGCCCCGCTGGCGATCAGCTTTCCTGCTCGCCGTGCTGGCACAGGCCCGTCTCGGCCAGATGCATCACCTCGGCCCCGGATTCGGTGTCCTGGACCTGGGCGACGTCCACGTCGGCCGGGCCGATGCCGGCCGCTTCGAACGCGGCCGCGGCGGCCACGGCTGTAGGCGAGGGGGCCGGCTCGATCGCGATCGACGGGCTGAAAACTTCAAATGAGCCGAACGAGCGGGTGCGCAGCGCAACCGACCGCAGCAGCACCGGCGGGCGGGAAGAGCCGCGCAGCCGCGCGCCCCGGGCGAGCACCAGCGCCGCCGCGCCTTCCCCGGGGGAGCAGAACATGAACTGGGTGAGCGGGTGATTGACCATCTTCGACGCCAGGATCTCGGCTGCCGTCAGCGGCGTGCGGCGCCACGCGTCCGGGTTGAGCGCCCCGTTGCGGAACGCCTTGGCGGCGACCTCGGCCAGGGTGGCGGAACTGATGCCGTACTCGCTCATGTACCGCTGGATCTTCATGGCGAAGAACTGGGTGGTGAGCATCAGGCCGGTCTCGCCGTACCAGCCGCCGAGCCCCCAGTCCTCCGGCCGCGGATTGAACGCCCCCGGCGGGTGCTTGTCGAAACCCACCACGAGGGCGAGGTCCGCGGACCCGGCGCGCAGCATGGCGTGCGCCATGGTCAGCGCCGAACCGCCCGTCGCGCAGCCGTTCCTCACGTTGACAAAGGGAACCCCGGTGAGGCCCAGCATCGACACCGAGGTGTCCGCATTGCCCGCCGCGTCGCTGCCGCCGGCCGCGAAATCGATCTCCGGCCAGCTGACCCCGGCGTCGGCCAGGGCCGCGCGGGCCGCCGCCACGGCCATCTGCAGGCCGGTGACGCCCGGATGACGGCCGAACGGATGGATGCCCGCCCCGATGATCCCTACGTCCTCAGCGCTCACCCTGCTCCTCCGCTCCTGCGTGATAGGGCTTCTCCGTGACAGGCCGGAACGCATACGTCACCACGCCCCGCTCCTCGCCGCCCGGGGCAGGAACGAGCGTCAGTTCCATCGGCAGGCCGATGCGCAGGCGGCCGGCATCCGCCTCGGTCAGCCGGGCCTCGACCCGCACCTCTCCGGGAAGTTCGACGTACCCGACTCCGTAAGGCTCGAACGCGTCAGGATCATCGACCGCGTACGGCGGCGACTTCGGCGGGAAGCACTGAATCGTCCATGACCAGAGCGTCCCGCGCCGGGCCAGCAGCCGCTGCGTCACCTCAACCGACGTGCATTTCGGGCAGCTGGACTGCCTGGGAAAGGCGACCGTGCCGCAACGCGCGCATTGCGAGCCGATGAGCCGGACCAGCCCATCGGCGACCGTGAACAGCCCCGCTGCGATCGGTGTCATAGTGTCCCCTTCAAGCGACGAGAAGAACCGACGCGGCGACATCAGGCGCCACGCCCGCCAGGGCCAGGCTGCGCGCCACGAAGAACTCCGCCACGCGCGGCAAGGCGACGATTCCGTCCGGCCGGTACCAATGCCAGACGCTGTTGTACAGCCCGAGGATGGCGCGCGCCAGGAGCCGGGGTTCGCCGTCCGGGATCGCTCCCTGCTCCATCGCGCCAGCACGAACAGGCAATGCTGCTTGGATTCGAAGTAGTGGTAGAGCGCGGTCGCGCTGACTCCCACGTCGGAGGCGATGTCCGCCCACTTGGTGTTCTCGTAGCCGTCCCGCCCGAACCGCCTCGTAGCGGCGTCGATGATCTCGGCCCGCTTGGCGCCTTCCACCCCAGCGGTTCCACGACCTGAACTCATATCAGTAAAGCTTAGCAGAACGTTTCCTCGCCTGTATAGTGCATGGCCTATTGCATCCGGCGTTCCCCGGGCGCATACTGAAGTGAAGTTAATTCGACACTTGGCGGTAACGTGTACCTAACACCCCACCGTGCGTCCGGCCGGTTCGACCTCACCGGCCGGGTCGCCGTTGTCACCGGCGGAACCCGCGGCCTGGGCCGGGCGATCGCCGGCGCGTTCAGCCAGGCGGGAGCCGACGTGGTGGTCGTGAGCCGCAAGGCAGAAGCGTGCGAGAAGGTGGCCGCGGAGCTTCGCGCCGACGGCGGAAGCGCGGTCGGCCGCGCGTGCCACGTCGGCCATTGGGACGAGCTCACTGCCCTGGCCGACGGGATCCACGGCCAGTTCGGCCGGATCGACGTGCTGGTCAACAACGCCGGCATCTCACCCGTGTACGGCCGGCTGTCGGACGTCTCGGAGGAACTCTGGGACAAGGTGATCGCGGTTAACCTGAAGGGTCCGTTCCGGCTGTCGGCCCTGGTGGGGGAGCGGATGGCGGCAGCGAAGAGGGATGGGGAGGTGGGTGGGGGCTCGATCATCAACGTGAGCAGCACGGGCGCGGTACGACCGACCGGCGACATCGTCCCTTACGCCGCGGCCAAGGCCGGCGTCAACGCGATGACGGTAGGGCTGGCCGATGCCCTGGGGCCGAAGGTGCGGGTCAACGCGATCATGCCGGGCCCGTTCCTGACGAGCATCTCCAGGGACTGGGACATGGACATGCTCGCGCAGCGCACTCAGGCCTTTCCCCTGCGTCGCGCGGGGGAGGCGGACGAGATCGCCGGAGCGGCCCTCTACTTCGCCAGCAACGCGTCCTCCTTCACCACCGGGACCGTGCTCGCGGTGGACGGCGGCGCCCAGTGGGCCATGCCTGCGAGAATTTGACCGGCGAGGAGGGAGTAATGGGGCTCATTCGGGCGAGGCCGATCCTGGCGTTCCAGCCGGACGCCGGGCGTTACTACGCGGAGGGTTACTGGCGGCCCGGTGATCTCTGGTCCGAGTTCGCCGCCAGCGCCAGCGTGGTCCCGGCCAAGGACGCGCTCATCGTTGGCGAGCGGCACATCAGCTACGCCGGTCTTGAGGCCGCGGCGGTCTCTCTCTCCGGGCGGCTCGCCGCGCATGCCATCGGCCCCGGAGACGTCGTCCTCCTGCTCGGCCGCCACTGCCTCGAGTCGGTGATGGCGCTGCTCGCGTGCTTTCACCGCGGTGCGGTCGCGGCGCCGCTGCCTCCGATGTTCGGCGCACGGCAGCTGGCGGCGCTGGCCGGCCAGGCGGGCGCCAAGGCCGTCATCTCGTTCGGCGGCGAGACCGAGCATGCCAAATGCGGGCAGCTGAGCAGCCAGGTGCCGGGGGTGCTCGCCCTGCGCCCCGGCGACATCACCGGAGCCAGCCGGCCGCCCGCAACGGACCGGCCTTCGGTGAACGCGGACGACCTCGCGGTGCTGCTGCATTCTTCCGGCACGACATCGCTGCCCAAGGGCATCATGCATTCCGGCAATACCCTCCGTTACGCGACCGAGCACGTCGTCCGCCGCTGGGAACTCACGGCGAAAGACCGGCATCTGGTCGTCTGTGAGTTCGGCTTCGTCGGCAGCCTCGTCTTCGGGTACCTGGCGGCCCTGCTGTCCGGCGCCACCGCGGTGCTGCTGTCGCGCTGGACCGCCGAGGACGCGCTGCACCTCATCGAGGCCCACCGCTGTACGTACGCGCTGTTCATGCCGACGCACGGCGCGGACGTCCTGCAGGCGGGACAGGGGTCCGCGCGGGACTGGTCAAGCTTGCGGGTTCTCGCCGCGCCCGGTCTGTCCCGGGAGCGCCGGATCGCGATGCACGCGATTTTCGGCCGGCCGCCGCTGGCCGACTACGGGCTCTCCGAGGTCCCCGGGCACGCCGCGCACGGCCGGCGGGAGCCGTGGGAGAAGATGATCCAGACCGAGGGACGGCCCTTCCCCGGCACCGAGATCAAGATCCTAGGTCCGGACGGTCAGCCGCTCCCGCGGGGCCAGACGGGAGCAATCGTCGTCAACGGCCCTAGCCGTTTCCTCGGCTTCCTGGCCAACGAGAAGCTGACCCGGGAGTCGCTGACGCTGTGGGGCGGCTACCGGACCGGAGACATCGGCCGAGATCACCGGGCGCAGCCCGTGGATCGCGCCGGAAGCGCTCAACTGCTCCGCGCCCGACACCGGCAACATGGAACTCCTGTCGCTGTTCGGCACGCCTGAGCAGCAGGAGCGGTGGCTTCATCCGCTGCTGGACGGGACCATCCGCTCGGCGTTCTCGATGACAGAACCGGGGGTCGCCTCCTCGGACGCCACCAACATCGCCACCCGGATCACCCGGGACGGCGATCACTACGTGATCAACGGCCGCAAGTGGTGGTCCTCGGGCGCGATGTCCCCGCGCTGCCAGCTGCTTATCGTGATGGGCGTGACCGATCCGGACGCCGAGCCGCACCGGCGGCAGAGCATGATCTGCGTGCCGGCCGACACCCCCGGCGTCACGGTGCAGCGCTCGACCAGCGTGTTCGGCTACGACGACGGCCCGCACGGCGGCCACGCGGACATCAGGTACGACCACGTGCGCGTCCCGGCCGTGAACCTGCTCGGCGAGGAGGGCGACGGCTTCCGCCTCGCGCAGGAGCGCCTCGGTCCCGGGCGCATCCATCACGCGATGCGCGCCATCGGCATGGCCGAACGGGCGCTGGAGATGATGTGCCAGCGCACCGCGTCCCGTACGGCGTTCGGCCAGCCGATCATCGAACAGGGCGTGGTGCAGCGGTGGATCTCGCAGGCGCGGATATGGATCGAGCAGGTACGCCTGCTGGTGCTCAAGACGGCCTGGCTGATGGACACGGCCGGCAACCGCGGGGCTCGGTTCGAGGTTTCCGCGATCAAGGTCGCCGCCCCGGAGATGGCCACCTGGGTGATTGACCGCGCGATCCAGGCGCACGGCGGCGCGGGCGTCTCCGCGGACTTCGTGCTGGCCGAACTGTACGCGGCGGCGCGCGCCATGCGGATCTTCGACGGCCCGGACGAGGTTCACCACAGGGCCATCGCGCGGCGCGAAACCCGGCGCTACCGCTGAGCCACGCTTCGGCTATTCGCCCTTCGCTGTCCCTGCTAGCTCGGCTGGGCTAGCTCCGGTGGCAGGCCGAGAACCGCGAGGCAGCGAGGCACATAGAAGGCGCTGACCTTGTCCAGCGGCAGGGTCCCGTCGGGGCGGTACCAGTGCCACACGCTGCTGTGCAGGCCGAGCACCGCCCTGGTCAGCAGCCGGGGATCGGCCTCGGGGATGACTCGCTGCTCCATGGCCCGGGCGAGGAACGTGGCCCAGGCGAACTCCAGTTCGCGGGTGCGCGCCCGGGCGAGCTGACGGGCTTCCTCCTCGCGCGGGGAGTCCCGGTGCACCCCGACCAGAGCCTGCTCCGCGATCAGCAGCCGGTTGCGGAGCACCTCCTGCTCGGTCAGGTCGTACTCGCGCCGCAGCACGGCCACCATGGCCGCGGGATAGTCGGCGGACTCCTTGGTGATCTGCTCGAAGTTACGCAGGTATGTGGCGAGCGCCTCGGCCATGATCACGTACAGGCAATGCAGCTTGGACTCGAAGTAGTGATAGAGGGCCGTGGACCCGATGCCGACGGCCGAAGCGACGTCGGCCCACTTGCTGTCCTCATAGCCGTCGCGTCCGAACAAGGTCGTGGCGACGGCCAGGATGTCGTCCCGCTTGCCGCGAGGGGATTTTCGCGGTCGCTGTGATCCGGTCCCTGTGCGCGCCATTGGTTCCCTACTCTATCTCAGTTGACCTATGGTAACGATAGCACTTCGCGTCTGCGATCGCGGCGCCGCCGCGGTCCGTGCCGCGCGCCCCCGCAGTCGTGGCCGACATCCCCGCTTTGTCTGCAGCTTCGGGAGTTATGGCACCCGAAGCTGCAGACAAATCGGCCGTACCGCCCTCCACAGTCCTTGCCAAGCCGCACTCAGCCTCAGCATAATTGAACTGAAGTCAGATGAGTAATTCTAATCGTCCCGGCTCGCAGGCCGACGGCTTGGCCGGCCGCGTGATCGTGGTAACCAGCGCGAGTTCCGGCCTGGGCGAGCAACTGGCCCGTGCGCTGGCCGCCTGCGGAGCGGTCCCGGTCCTGGCGGCACGGCGGGCCGGGCGCTGTGTCGCCCAGATCGCCGGCGCCCGGCGCGTCAGCTGGGTAATCGGCAGGCGTTACGGGACGAGATTGAGCTGTGCGCGGGCGAGCTGACGGCGCGAGGTGACGCCGAGCTTCCGGAATACTTTGCGGAGGTGGTAGTCGACGGTGTTGGGGCTGAGGTATAGCTGGGCGGCGATCTCCGCGTTGGTCGCGCCCCCGGCGGCTAGCTTGGTCACTTGTGCTTCCTGTGCTGTGAGGTCGTGACTGTGCCGGGCGGAGTCCTGAGTGGGCACGGTTTCCCCGGCTGCCGATAGTTCGAGGCGCGCCCGGCCTGCGAAGCCTTGCGCGCCTATGTCGTCGAAGATCCGGTGTGCGGTGCGCAGGCTGCTGCGCGCGTCGCGCGGGCGCTTGACACGGCGCAGCCACTCGCCGTAGACGAGGTGGCTGCGGGCCAGGTGGGCGGTTCCGCGGGCGCGGCCGTGCTGGTTGATGGCTTCCTGGTAATGATCTTCTGCGTCGGTACCGTCGCCTGCGACGAGGGCCTGGGCCCGGGAGAGGAAACCGAGTGTGGCCGGGCCGGGATTAGCGTCGGCCAGCCTGGCCAGCCGGCGGACCATACCGTGGGCGGCGTCGGGGTGGCCGGAGCGCTGGGCTGCCTCGACGAGGTCGGGCAGGACGAACTTGACTTGCGAGGTGTCATCGACGCCGGACGCGAAGCTGGCGTAGGCGGCGTCATAGCGGCCGTGTCCGAGTTCGAGGATGCAGCGTGCATAGTCGGCGAAGACGAGCTGGTATCCCTGGCCCTGGCGGTCGGCCTCGCCGGCCACCGTGTCCAGCAGGGCGTAGGCCTGCTCGGGCTGTCCGCGCCACGCCGACATGAGCAGTGACCCGAGGCTCCAGGGCTGCCCTCTGGCTTCTGCTATAGCGGTCATCTCGGTGAAGCACCGTTCGGCTTCGGGCAAGTCTCCTTCGAGGAGACCAGACACTCCGGCGTAGCTGAGCGCCAGCGACAGGAGAACCATCGCCCCCTGCTCCCGGGCGGCGGCTTCCATCCGCCGGGTCAGCTCGTGCAGCCGCAGCTCGTCCGCCAGGATGGTGGCATCCGCGCAGGCGGCGGCGAGCCACTGGAACATCTCGGGGGGATCTGCGGCTTCGTGCCGCACGGCGTCGATCGCGTGGCGAAGCAGCGGAGCGGCCGCGTCCAGGCCATCAAGCTGGAGGGTCGTATCCGCGTCGAGCAGTAGATCGCCGGTCGTGGCGGCCGTACCTGGTCGCAGCGGAAGCGCCTGGGCCACGTGGGCCACATCAGCCCGGGCCGCCCCCTCGGGCGCGAGCCGGCCGTTGATCTGGGCTTCCACGATGGCCTCGACGAGAATGTCGCGGGCCAGCCGGATGTCGACCGGGCCCAGGCTGGTGGCCGCGGCGAGCAACGCGGATGTCGCTTTCGCCGGCTCGCGTAGCGCATGATGAATGCGGCCCTGAACCCGCTGGACCAGGCCGAGGTGGCGCTGATCGTCGCGGTAGGCGGCGGCTGCGTCCAGTTCGCCTTGCGCGCGGCTGAGGGCTCCCGCGTTGCAGCTGGCCTCCGCCGCGCTGAGCATCCGGCGCGCTCGTGCTGCCTGACTGAGGCTGAGCGTGGCCGCGCGGTGGAAGAAAGCTGCCGCCGTCGTCGAGCCGCCGCGGCGGCGTGCTCGTTCCCCGGCGCGCTCAAGGTCGTCAGCGGTGGCCTCGTCGGGACCGGTGGCGGCCTGGGCCTGGTGCCATGCTCGCTGGTCTGGCTCGGCCGGGCTGGTGACTGCTGCGAGGCGGGCGTGCACGCGCTGGCGCTGGGCGAAGGATGCCCCGTAGTACACCGCGGAGCGGATCAGCGGGTGACGGAAGCGGACCAGGTCGCGGATCGTGATCAGCTGCCGCGCCTCAGCGGCTGCGGCCGCCTCGATCGTGAAGCCGAGTTCCTCGCCGGCCTGCCACAGAAGGGAGGGATCGCCGGTTGGGTCGGCGGCAGCGGCGAGGAGCAGGGCCTGGGTATCGGCCGGCAGTCCCTGGACCTCCCGGAGGTAACGCTGCTCGAGCTGGTGGCCCAGTGGCACCGGCTCGGGCAGGGGCGAGTCACTGGCCAGCAGCCCGGAAGCGAGTTCCTGGCCGATCTCGATGAGCGCCAGGGGGTTGCCGCCCGTCTCCGCGACGATCCGCTCGGCCACTAGGCGGTCCAGCGCAGACCCGGCGGCGGAAGCGAGCAATGTGCGGGCATCCGCCTCTGCTAGTCCGGCGACCGGGAGTTCAGGGAGACCGTCGAGCATGCCGCTACGTGACGCGGGCTCGCGGACGGCGAAGATGATCGCGATGGAGTCGGCGTACAAGCGGCGCGCCACGAACGCGAGGGCGTCGGCGGATTCTCGGTCCAGGCAGTGAGCGTCGTCGACCAGGCACAACAGGGGCTTCCTGGAGGAATGCTCGGCCAGCAGGCCCAGTGAGGCGAGGCTGACGAGAAAGCGATCCGGCGTCCGGCCTTCCTGCATGCCGAAGGCCAGCCGCAGCGCGGTGCGCTGCGGTGACGGGAGGACATCCAGGCTGCCCAGGCACGGCCGGAGGAACTGGTACAGGGCCGCGAAACTGAGCTCCATCTCGGTCTCGACGCCGTCGATCCGGATGACCTGCAGATCCGCAGCTGCAGCTGCAGCCTGGGCGTAATCCAGCAGAGCCGTCTTGCCCACGCCCGGCTCCCCCCGGAGCACGAGGACGCCGCTCAGCCCCCCGCGGGCGCCGTCAAGGAGCTGATCGAGGCGGCCGCGTTCCTCGCCACGTCCGAGCAGGCCCTCCACGAGGCAAATCTACTGCCACGGGCGCACGCGCTCGCCCGCCCCGGCACGTGCCGTACGTGGTCGCGGGGCTGACGGACTACGTGCAGCTCGTGATGCCCGGACGGCGGGCGGCGGTAACGATGGAGCCATGGAGCCCGCGGCGTTCGCCCGCCGCGGGACAACGCATGCCGAAGCTGCACAGGAGACCGCAATGCCGATGATCGACGTCTATGCCGCTACAGGAACATTCACCAACAAGCACGATCTGGCTCAGCAGCTTGCCGCGGCGGTCATGCGCTGGGAGCAGGTGCCGCGCATCGCGCTGTTCGAGAACAACACTGCCGCCTTCATCCATGACATGGCCCCCGATTCGCTGTCCAACGTCGCCGGCCACAGCAACTACGTCCGGGTGCAGGTACTCACACCCGCCGGCGTGCTCGACCGCGACAAGCAGCTGGGCGTCGTCAGGGAACTCACCGACATCATCGCCGCCCAGGCTCGCGACGCGACGCTCGCCGAGCGCACCTGGGTCCTGATCACCGAGTCCCCCGATGGCGGGTGGGGCATCAACGGCCACGCCAACACCGGCGCCGACATCGCCGACGCGGCCCGCCGCGAACTCGCCGGGAACCAGGCCCGCGATGGCCGTTAACGGCAGCGCCGGACCCGTGATCCCAGGGGTAGGGTCATTCTGATGTCCACGTATTCGGATCTTCCTAACAAGTCAGTCAGGGCTGCGAACGGGATCGACTATGCCTACCGCGACCAGGGTGAGGGCGCGGTCCCGCTGGTCCTCCTGCAGCACTTCCGCGGGAACCTCGACAACTGGGATCCGGCCCTGGTCGACGCACTGTCATCGGACCGCCGCGTCGTGTCGTTCGACAACGCCGGAGTTGGCGGCTCGACTGGGACCACCCCGGACACGGTCACCCAGATAGCGCACGATGCCATCGCGTTCATGAGCGCCATGGAATTCGACCGGGTTGACATGCTCGGGTTCTCGATCGGCAGCTTCGTTGCGCAGGAGATCGCGCTGATCCGGCCGGGCATCCTCAACCACCTGGTACTCGCGTCGTCAGCACCGCGCGGCGCGGCCGGGATGCACGGCTGGGCCCCGGAGGTTATCGGTGCCGTTGGCGGGCCCCAGACCAGCCCAGAACAGTACCTCAGTGTGTTCTTTGCCCAGTCGCCGCCAAGCCGGCAAGCAGGCACGGAAACCCTGCAACGCATCTACGCCAGGACAGAAGACCGGGACCAGGCCACGACCTGGGCGACCCGGAACGCCCAGTACGACGCGGTCTGCACCTGGGGCATCCCGGACCACGCGCACCTGCAAAGACTAAGCGCCGTTGACCTGGCGGTGTTCGTAGCCAACGGCGACAGCGATCCGATGATCTTGCCGCACTATTCGTACCTGCTGGCGGGCCTGATCCCGCAAGCCCGGGTCAAAATCTACCCCGACTCCGCCCACGGGTTCCTGTTCCAGCATCACGCCGAGTTCGCCGGCGATGTCGGTGCATTCCTCGCCGACCCGGGCTAACTGCACAGGCTTGACACGTCTCATCAATCTGAAAGGGCAGGCATGACCGAGCAGCGAGACCTCGAAGGCTTGGGCGCCCTGGTCACCGGTGCGACCTCGGGCATCGGCCGGGCGGCGGCCGAGGAGCTGGCCCGGCACGGCGCCGAGGTCGTGGTGCACGGACGGGACGCCGACCGCGGCCGGGCGGTGGTCGATGCCATCACCGCCGAGGGCGGCAAGGCCCGCTTCGCCGCCGCCGATCTCAGCCATCCCGCCGGGCTGGACGATCTGGTCCAGCAGGCCGGCACGGTCGACGTCCTGGTCAACAACGCCGGGTTCTCCTGGTTCGGGCCGACCGCGGACCTCGACGTGGCGACCTTCGACCAGCTCTTCGCCGCCAACGTCCGGGCGCCGTACTTCCTGGTCGCCGCGCTGGCCCCGAAGATGGCCGCCCGGGGGAGCGGCAGCATCATCAACCTCGGGAGCATGTCCGGCCAGATCGGCCTGGCCGGTGGCGCCGCGTACGGCGCCACCAAGGCCACCCTGGCGTCGATGACCCGTTCCTGGGCGGCCGAGTTCAGTCCCTCAGGGGTCCGGGTCAATGCCATCGCTGCCGGGCCAGTGTTGACCGGCGGCGCCGCGCCCGACCGCATCGAGGCCCTCGGCGCCACCACCCTGCTGGCCCGGGCCGCCCAGCCCGCCGAGATCGCCAACGTGATCGTCTTCCTCGCCTCCCCTAAGGCCAGCTACGTGACCGGCGCCGTCTTCGCCGCCGACGGCGGCCGTACCGCCATCTGACGCGCAGCGGCCGGGGACCTTCCCGCGGGTCCTGCCGCCCACTCCAGCTGGTCATAGCCTGAAGGAGCAGCACCTCATGAGCAACAACGCGACAACCATGCAAACGCGCACCAGACAGGTCGATGGCCTGACGATCCGGTACGCCGACACCGATGCGCGCAACGGGCCGAACATCCTGCTGACCAGCCCGTGGCCGGAGAGCCTCCTCGCGTTCCGGCGCATCTGGCCCGCCCTCGCCACCGGGGCGCGGCTGGTCGCGATCGACTTGCCCGGCTTCGGGCACTCGGACGGCCGCACGGACCTGTTCGCGCCCGATGCCATGGCGGAGTTTCTCCATCAGCTGATCGGTGAGTTCGGACTCGGTTCGCCGCACCTGGTCGCCCCCGACGTCGGCACGGTCGCCACGCTCTTCCTGGCCGCCCGCCACCCCGAGTCGGTCAAGAGCCTGGTGGTCGGCGGCGGCGGTTCGGCCTACCCGCTGGACGTCACCGGTGCGCTCGCCGACATGATCGCGGCGCCAGACATCGAAGCCTTCAAAAGCATGGACATCCGGGCCACCATCGGCGTAACCGTCGAGACCGTCGCCCCCCGCGACCAGGAGCCCGATGTCTGGGAGGACTACGTCACCTCCTACGAGCACGGCCGGTTCGCCGAGTCAGCCCGCTACGTCCGCAGTTATCCCGCGCAACTGCCGGTGCTGCAGGGCCTGCTGCCGGCGGTGCGAGCCCCGGTCCACATCATCAGCGGCGCCCACGACGATCTTGTGCCGCCGTCCAACGGCCGCTACCTCGACGAGCGGCTGCCGGACAGCCGGCTCTCGATCCTGGACACCGGTCACTTCGCCTGGGAGCAGGTCCCCGACCGGTACGCCGCCATCGTCGCCGAATGGGTGGCCCGCACCGAGGCACGCGCTCCGCATGGGTGAGACGGAGTCCTGACGCTCCGGGTCGCTGACGTCCTGCCAGCCGCCAAAGCCGCTGAGGCTCACCGGCGGCTAGCCGCCGGAGGGGTCCGCGGACGCCTGGTCCTCGACTTCTCCCAGCCACTGTGACGACCTTCCGGCCGGCGCCCGGACTGGCGCGGCCGCGGGTACGCCTGGCGTACCTAGCCGGCGCCAGCCAGTACGTGATGGCCGGCCCTGACGAGCGGCTCCACGATGGCCTGAGCATCCTCGAAGCCCGAGCCGAGCATCGCACCGCCCGCGGCTCGCGCCGCGACTCCCTGGCACACGACGGCGAGCTTGAAGTAGGCGAAGGCCCGGTACCAGGCGACGTCCGCCACGTCGAATCCGGTGACCTCGGCGTAACGCCGGACGATCTCGCCGCGGGCGGGAAAGCCGGCCGCCGCGGTCACCGGGGGGATGATCCGCGCGCCCGCCAGCACGTCGTCGTCGCCGGTCTCGCTCCAGTACGCGAGCAGGGCACCGAGGTCGGCGAGCGGGTCACCGAGGGTGCTCATCTCCCAGTCCAGCACGGCCACGATCTGGCCCGGCCGGGTCGGGTGAAGCACGGTGTTGTCCAGGCGGTAGTCCCCATGGACGATCGCCACAGCGGCCTGCCTCGGCACGGCACGGGCTAGCTCGTCGCGCAGCGCGTCGAGCGCTGGGAGGTCCGCGGCCTTGGAGCTTTCCCACTGCTGGGACCAGCGGCGGAGCTGCCGTTCCATGAGCCCGGCGCCGCGGCCGAAGTCCTCCAGGCCGACCGCCGCGGGATCGATCGCGTGCAGGTGCGCCAGCGTGTCGATCAGCGCGCCGCCGATCGCTTCCCGCTCGGCGGCTGTCTCGCCGTAGCCCGCGGGGAGCTGGTTGCGGCAGACGTGGCCGACGACCCGCTCCATCAGGTAGAACGGGACACCGAGCACGCTGCCCGCATCCGCCAGGTACAGCGTCCGCGGCACCGGCACGCCGGTGCCGAGCAGCGCGGACTGCACGCGGAACTCACGGGCCATGTCGTGCGCGGTCGGCAGCACATGCCCGAGGGGCGGGCGACGCAGCACCACTTCGCCGGCGTCGCAGGCCACCCGGTAGGTGAGGTTGGACTTGCCGCCCGAGATGAGCGCCACGCCGCACTCCCGCCACCGTGCGTCGTGCAGCACCTCGGCCAGATGCGGCCCGACGATCTCCGGCTCCGCGCCGGTGACGATCGGCTGGAGCCGCTGCGCCGTCGGGTCGCCGAACGCCGCTGTCCGGGCGCTCATGCCGGGGACGCTTCCGCCAGGACAGAGGAAGATTGGGCCGAACGGACCTGGCTAAAGCGCTCGGCCAGTTCACGCCCAAGCTGCCGTTCGTGATAGGCAGCGTCGCCGAACTGCTGCGCCCGGACGCCGATCCGGCGCAGGAAGCGGTGGGCCGGGTGCTCGGCGGTGAACGCGATGCCGCCGAACACCTGCATGGCGCTATGCACGACCTCCCGCGCGCCGCGGGAGACGTACGCCTTGGCGATCGACGCGGCCTGGGTGGCCTCCGGATCGCCGTCATCGAGCGCCGCCGCCGCGTAGCGCACCGCGGACCATCCGCTCTCCTGCCGGACATAGGCGTCGGCGAGGATATGGCGCAGGGCCTGAAAGCTCCCGATCGTGCGCCCGAACTGCCGGCGCTCACCCGCATAGCAGCAGGCCAGGTCAAGGATGCGAGCCGCCGCGCCGACGGCCTCGGCGGCGGCGAGCAGCGAGCCAGCGGTCATGAGGCGCCGCAGGGCCGTCCGCGCCTCCGGCCCGCCCAGCACGCCGGAGCCGGGCACCAGGACCGCGTCGAAGCGGGCCGTTCCCATCAGCACCGTCTCGTCGAAGCATCGCTGCGCCTGCCGCATGAGCCCGGCCGCGCCTGCGTGCGTGACCGCGAGCGCAGGCTCGCCGTCGAGCATGGCGACGACCGCTAGCTGGCCGGCGGCCTGAAGCTGCTCGATCGCGACCTTTTCCCCGCGTATCTCCAGACCGTCCCTCCCGCGTGCCAGCCTCGTCCCGGCCCGCTCGACCGTCCACCCGGAGCCCGCCTCGAGCAGCGCGATGCCGATAGCGTCCTGGCTGGAAAGCAGGGCCGCGATTCCCGCCGGCAGGAACCGGGCCTGCGGCGCGAGGGCCAGGCGCACGGCGGCGCTGGCGAGGAACGGCACCGATGCCAGGTGCCTGCCGAGCGAGCGGGCGACGAGGCAGAGTTCGACGGCCCCGAGCCCCCCTTCGCCGGCGGCCCCGATGTCGAGCGCGCCGAACTCGACAAGCGCCGTCCAGACCCGGCGTCTGCGCTCGCCGGGGCCGGTGGCGACGTCCTGCGGCGCGACCCACTCGCGGCTGAGCAGCGCGTCGATCGACTCGCTGATCCAGGACTGCTCCTCGGTAAGTTCGAGTTCCATGGCTACTCCTGCGGAAGCGTGAGGACGCGGTCGGCGATGATGTTGCGCTGAATCTGCCGGGTCCCGCCGTACACCGAGGCAGCGCGGGAGTAGAGGTAGGTCTCCTCCCAGAACGCGTCATCGTCCTGATTGGCCGGGTCGGCCTGCTCCATGGCGGGCCCCAGCAGCTCGACCGCGGTCGCGGCGAGCCGCTGTTCGGCCTCGGCCATCAGCAGCTTCACGCTGGAGCTGTCCGGGCCGACCGCGCCGCCGCTGAGGAACTCGCCCACGGTCCGCTGGGCGTGGTACCGCAGCACCTCGATGCCGATCATGGCCTGCGCCAGCGAGACCTGGGCGCCTGGATCGTCAAGCAAGGCCCGGCCGTCCAGGGCCCGGTCGCCCAGCGCGACCGCCAGCCGGTCCAGCCACGTGCGCAACTTGACCTGGCGGGGGAGCGCCGCGGTCCCGCGCTCGTGCCCGAGCGTGTACATGGCGATCTTCCATCCATCGCCCCGGTTGCTGAGCAGGTTCTGCTCCGGCACCGGCACGTCGTCGAAGAACAGCTCGCAGAACTCCGCGTGGCCGGTGATCTGCGTCATCGGCCGGACGTCCACGCCCGGGGAGTTCATGTCGACGATCAGCATCGAGATGCCGCGGTGGCGTGGCCCGCTGGGACCCGGGTCCTCGGTCCGGGCCAGCACGCCGCACCAGCGGGCGAACTGGCCCCACGACACCCAGGTCTTCTGTCCGCTGAGCACGAAACGGCCGTCCCGTTCCACCGCCCTGGTGCGCAGCGAGGCCAGGTCCGAACCCGCCTCAGGCTCGGAGAAGCCCTGGCACCAGATCTGGTTGGCGTCCAGGATCTGCGGGATGTGCCGCAGCCGCTGCTGTTCGGTACCGAAGCGCAGCAGCGACGGACCGAGAACATCGAGCCCGACGACGTTGACGAACTCCGGTGCGCCGGCGGCCGCCAGTTCCTGGTCGACGACGATCTGCTCGACCGGTGCCCGCCCGCCGCCACCGAACTCGCGGGGCCACGCCCGGCCGACGTACCCGGCCTGGTAGCACTGAGCCTGCCAGCCGCGGAGGGCCTCGATCCTCGCGTCGAGCGAGCGGGGGAGATCCGCCGGGGACGGTGCGTTCTCGGCTAGGAAGGCCCGGACCTCTTCCCGCAGCCGGTGCTCTTCTGGGGCCACCCCACACTCCTCACGCCACGTTTCGTTTCCAAAACTGAAATCATATCAATTTAACGAGCGACGGGTACCCTGCCGACTTGGTCGGCACATGACGGCGGGCACCCCTGCCGCCATGTGCCGCGTCGCCCGGCGCGCCGCGCCGTCACCCTTCGCCGAACACCAGGCCGGCGGCGCCCATCCGCACCAGCACCTCGCGCTCACGCGGTTCGTCGAGTTCGACGTCGCAGACTTCCCATTCCCCGGGAACCTGCCTGAGTAGCGCTGCCCGGGTGCAGTAGAAGGTTCCGTCGAGGTGAACCGCCATCAGGTGGCGCCACTCCTCGTCGCTGAGCCGGACCAGCGCGTCCAGCGGCGTCTCTACCTTGCCGGCGGCCATCTCGGCGCGCTGCCGCTCCAGCAGCGGCGTGACGCGCCGGACATGATCCAGCCCGACCGCGCCCGCGTTGTTGACGAGGATGTCGACCGGGCCCAGGTCGCGCTCGACGCCCGTGATCGCCGCATCGACCGCGGCACTGTCGCTGACGTCGAGCTCGGCGGCCAGCCCGTCGCCTATCGCCTTGATCGTCCGCTGCGCGGCTGGCAGGGAGATGTCGAGCGCGACGATCCGGGCACCCTCGGCGGCGAGCCGGTGGCAGATCGCTTCGCCAATGCCCGCGCCGCCCCCGGTGACAACGGCCACCCGGCCATCGAGCCCCTTCATGAACGCCTCACGCAATTGCGCCAAACGTTTCCGCGGAAACGTTTCGTCCGTGACGCCGCCTCCTCCGGCCTGGCCGGGGCGGTAGCCAACGTCGCGGAAGCCTCCTGTGGTCTCATTCCGGCCTGGCCCGACTGCTCCCCCAGGCGAGGAATCCGCCGTCGATCGGGACCACCGCGCCGGTCAGGAACGCCGCGTCGTCGGAGGCCAGGAAGCAGACGAGTTTCCCGATCTCCTCCGGTGTGCCGAGGCGCCCGTTGATCTGGGGTGCGGTGAGCGCCCATTCAGCTGCCGCCGGGTCCTTCGCGTGCACGACGTGGTCGCGGGCCATTGGCGTGTCGATCGCGCCCGGGGCATAGGCGTTGCACCGGACGGCGGGGCCGAGGTCGACCGCCGTGGCCTTGGTGAGCTGGGCGATGCCGCCCTTGGTCGCGCAGTAGGCGGGCGCGCGGGGGAAGGCCACCAGGCCGTCGAGCATGCCCACCTCCTCAGATTGATTCCGCCGTGACGGGCGCATGCGCCCGCGACGCCCGGATCGCTTCGGCCGCCGCACGGCCCTCGGAGATCGCGTGGGCCGCGCGCCGCGGCACGAGCGCGTCCCCGATCACCCGCACCGTGAGGCCGGGTGGGACCAGCGATCGCCAGTCACGGGCCCGGCGCTCGCCGACGACGATGACGGTATCGGCGGCAATCCGCCGGGTCGTTCGGGACATCATGTTCGTGACCTCAGCCCAGCCGTCGCCCACCGAGGAAAGGGCCGTGAACGGCAGGACGTCGAGCGGTGCACCGCGCAGCCGCGCGATGAGCTGCACCCGTCCCTCAGCCGGCAGCGACGCGGCGAACGCCGCGTCCGGCGTCGCCACCGTGATCTGCGGCACGGCGGCGCGCACACCCAGCTCCACGGCACTCGCGCATGGCCAGTTGCCGAAGCCGTCGTCGATGATCAGCAGGTGCTCGCGCCCGGCGAGCGCGGACGGGCCCGCGGCGATCGCCCGGGATGACGCGAGCACTCGCTCGATGCCCGCGACCTCGGGCAGGACCTCCTGGCTGCCGACCGCGAGGATCACCTCGCCGAAGCCGGCCAGGTCGGCCGCCCCGGCGGTGGTCCCCAGCCGCAGGGTAACGTCGCCGGCGGCCTCGAACGATGCCCGGTAGAAGTCAAGCAATGCCTGCCAGCCGGCCCGGTTGGGCGCCGCCGCCGCGACCGCGAGCTGCCCGCCGATCGCCTCGTGCTGATCGAACACCACGACCTCGGGCGCGCCCCCGCCAGCCAGGGCAACAGCGCACTCGAGCCCGGCCGGGCCGGCCCCGACGATCGCGACGCGGCCTCCCGTGCCGTCGCCGACCTGCTGCACGAGGAGCGGTGCCGCCGGTCGCCTGGCCGCTCCGGCCGGGGCCAGCTCCGGGTTGACGGAGCAGAGCAGGACCGGGTCGAAGGTGCGGCAGTCCTCGTTGCAGGACACGCACGGGCGGACCTGTGCCGCCCGGCCGGACAGCAGTTTGGCGGGCAGGTCCGGATCGGCGATCAGCGGCCTGGCCATCCCGACGAGGTCCGCGCCGGCCGCAAGCGCTGCGTCGATCTGGTCCGCCCGTCGGAACGCCTGCGAGACAAGCAGCGGGCGGCTGGTCAGCGGCCGGATGCGGGCTAGGTGGGGCAGCAGCGGCGGCTCCGCGGTGGCCATGTCGCGGACGTAGGTCGTCCGGACGCCGACCGTCAGATTGATCGATGACCTGGAACCCGGCGGCCAGCGCGTTGACCGCCGAGACCCGGAAGCCTTCGATGACCGCGTCCACCTCGCCGTCGGTCAGCGGGCGCGGCCGGGTCGGCTCGCGCGGTGAGCGCACCGCCGACGGGGCGACCGGCGCAAACCACATGTCCGCGCCCGTCGTCTCGCGGCCGAGGTGGACGAGCTGGCAGGCGGCCACCGCGCCCTCGGCGCGGATCGCCTCCGCGCGGGCGGCCATGCCCGGCACGGCCGCCTCCCGCCAGGCCTCGGTCACGATCCGGCGCCGCCAGGTGGACTCCGGCGCCGTGACCGTGCCGCCGACCACCAGCATCGCGGCGCCGCCGGCCGCGCGGCGCCGCCAGTACTCGGCGTCCCCGGGCAGCGCGAGGCCGTCGGAGACCAGTCCCGTGGCGTGGGCCGTGCCGACCAGCCGGTTGCGCAGCACCAGGCCGCGCGCGAGCGAGAACGGCCGTGCAGCCTCCAGCTCGCTCATGTTCCGGGGCCGCGTCCCCCGACCAGGTCGAGGTATCCGGCCGCGTCGGTCTTCGCCTCCCCCCAGAGCAGGTCGAGCACGAGCCTGCTGATCTTCCAGCCGTCTGGTGTTCGCCTCAGCTCGTTGTGGTACCGGCCGACCAGCACCTTCGCGGTCTTCGGGTCATCGGTGAACACCTGGTGAGAGGTGTGGTACACCAGCGCGCGCGCGTGGTCGCCGTCCAGGTCGACGTGGTAGACGCTGAGCAGGTGGTGCTGCCAGATCACCGTCGCGATCGACTGCGCGATCCAGCTCGCGTCCGCGTCGCCCCCGATGACCGGCTTCGCGTTCCCGTACTGCGCCCACAGGTCGTCGGCCAGGGTGCGGCGGAGCCCTTCGTGGTCGAACCGGTCGATGGTCGATGCGTAGCGGCAGAGGACGTCGGTAATGTCCATCCGGTCCTTGATCGCGCGGACCGCCGGGTCGGTGCCGGCCAGCGCTGTCACTTCTGTCACTGCAGCTCCCGAGGAGTTTAGTCAGGCACCAGCGATTAGCTGATCTTCATCCAGACGCTCTTGGTCTGGGTGTAGTCGTCGAGCGAGGGCGCGCCGAGCATCCGGCCGTGGCCGGACTGCTTGACTCCGCCGTAGGGCACGGACGGGTACACCATCTGGTAGGTGTTGACCCAGACCGTGCCGGCCCGCAGCGCGCGGCTGGCCCGGTGCGCGCGGGCCAGGTCGCGGGTCCATACCCCGGCGGCCAGCCCGTACTGGGTATCGTTGGCGATCCGGTAGGCCTCCTCCTCGGAGGAGAACTTCAGCACCGACATCACCGGGCCGAAGATCTCCTCCTGGGCGATCCGCATGTCATTTCGGACCGAGGTGAAGACGGTGGGCTGGTGGAAGTAGCCGCGGTCGCCGTGACGCGCGCCGCCCAGTTCCAGGCTCACGCGCTTGACCCGCGCGGCCGCGGCCGCCTGGATCGCGCTGCCGGTCGGGACCGAGCCGGTGAACGTCACCGCGTCGACGCCGGGCGCGCTGACCAGCGCCGCGCCAACCGCCTCGCCGGTCCCCTGGACCACGTTGAACACGCCGGGAGGGATGCCCGCCTCCAGGGCGAGCTCGCCCATCAGGACCGCCGTCATCGGCGTCTGCTCGGCGGGCTTGAGCACGACGCTGTTGCCCGCGCACAGCGGGAAGATTCCCATCGACGCCCCGGCCGTGGGCCCGTTCCAGGGGATGATCGCCCCAATCACGCCGATCGGCTCGCGGACCTGGTAGACGGCGAAGTCGCTGGGCGCCGCCGGGATCGACCCCGCCAGCTTGGTCGGCCAGCCGGAATAGTACTCGATGCCGCCGACGGCGAACTGGACGATGAAGCCGGAATACATCCGGAGCAGCCCGGAGTCGATGACATCGAGCTCGGCGAACTCATCGGCCCGTTCGGCCAGCAGCGTGGCGAGCCTGCGCAGCCTGCGCTCCTGCTCCAGCGGCGGGAGGTTGCGCCACCGGCCGTCGTCGAAGGCGGCCCTCGCGGATCGCACGGCGCGCTCCACATCGGCCGCGGAGCCTGCCGCCGCGGTGGCGACCCGCTCGCCCGTGGCCGGGTCGATGACCGGCATGGTCGCGCCGTCCAGCGACGGGACCACCTCGCCGTCGATGACGTGGCCGAACAGCGGACGCCCGAGGTGGCGGGCGGTGGCCGGCGTGATCGGATAGGCCGCGGTATCGGTCAGCACGCTCATCACGGGTCCTTAGTAACTAAGCTTAGTTCAGTTCAATATACAGCCTTCGGGCTAGCTTGTTAAGCTCGAGTTACAGGTAAGTTTTGGCGGTCTTCAGGGCCAGCCACTGATGCGATGTCAGGTACAAAACCAGTGCCCGGCGTAACCACGGCACGGCCACGCACCTCGCCGCGGCGCAGCCGCCGGTAGGCGTCCACCGCCTGGCCCAGCGTGAAGCACTCGATCTCCGCGCGGATGGCCCCCGCCCGGGCGAGCGCCACCACCTCGGCCAGCTCGGGAAGCGTCCCCCAGGTGGGGATGTGCACCGAGCACCCGAAGGGCAGCGACGCGGGGGGAGACCGGGAGCGATCCGCCGCCGCGGCCCACGTACGAGATGGCGCCGCCCAGGGCGGTAACGTCCGCGGCCAGCGCTAGCGTGCCGTCCGTGGCCACGCAGTCAAGCACCAGCGCGGCCCCTCGCCTCCCCGCCTCCTCGCGTAGCTGGCCGGCGTCGGCCACGGCCGCGTGCGCGCCCGCTTCCAGCGCCAGCCGCCGGGCGTTCTCCCGAACATCCACCGCGACGACGCGGACGTTACTGAAGGCCGGCCACGGGATCCAGATCCGGGATCGGGACCAGGTACCGTGCCGACGGCACCACCATGTACTCGGCCAGGCCGCCATCGCGGCCGACCCCGCCGCCGTGGCCGCCCAGGTCGCCGGCCGCTGTCTCGCAGAGGTTCTCCATTCCCTGCAGGCAGGGCCGGCAGGCGCCGCAGCCCCAGCGCGCGTAGACGAGCACCCGGTCGCCCTCGGACACCCCGCGTGCGCCCGGGCCGAGTGCGGCGACCGTGCCGGCGGTCTCGTGTCCCAGCGTGAAAGGCAGCGTGTACGGCACCGTTCCCGCGGGCCACTCCATCAGGTGCAGGTCGCTGTGGCATAGCCCGGCGGCTTCCACCTTGACCAGCACCTCGCCGGGGCCAGGCTCCGGGGCCGGGATCGTCTCCAGCTCGGGCTCGCTCTGCCAGCGCAGCAGCCGTATCGCCGGCGAGCCGTTCGAGCTCGGGTCCGGCCTCCAGCACGGCCACGACCGGCTGCGCTTCGTCCATCAGGATCTGGACCATGTGCTGGAACTAGGCGCGATAGACAACCTCGCGCTGCGGCATGCCTACGTCCGGGGCCGGTTCGGCAACATCCGCTGGCCGAGCAGGAGCGGGCGGCCCGCGAGCTGCTCGGCCGCTTCGGGATTGACATCGACCTGCACCGCCCGCTGGCCGAGGCCACGCCGGTCGAGCGGGTCGTGGTGGCGATCGTCGCCGCGCTGCAGGGCTGGGACGGC
>WNFC01000721.1_pt1 | contig 33505 bp, 31 predicted proteins | sample 5400541 | NCBI WGS metagenome assembly WNFC01 (sample SAMN13153342, study PRJNA577476) | soil metagenome | isolation source: 120 cm saprolite under Douglas fir tree site 2 hole 2 replicate 1 | place: USA:California | collected 2015-04-18
GCGGCGCTGCCGGGAACGGCTGGCCGCCGCCCGCAAGGCCGCGAAGGCCAGGGCCGCCGCGGAAGCCGGAGCCGGGCAGGACCAGCCGGGCCCGGACGGCACGGGCAAGGGGAAGCGGAACAAGAAGCCGCCGCAGCCGCAGTCCTTCAGCAGGTAGCCGGTGGCGCCGGCCTCGATCGCGGGCACCGCGTCGGTGTCGGTGTCGAAGATGGTGAGCACGAGTACCCGCGCGCTGACGCCTTTTTCTGCGAGCAGCCTGATCGCGCTGACCCCGTCCAGCACCGGCATGCGCAGGTCCATCAGCACCACGTCGGGACGCAGGGCCGCCGCCCGGTCGACCGCCTCGCGCCCGTTGGCGGCCTCCCCGGCCACCTCGAACTCGCCGCTCGCCTCGAAGATGCCGCGCAGTCCGTCGCGGACGACCGGGTGGTCATCGGCGATCAGCAGCCGGATGATCTGCGTCACGTGGACTCTCCCAGGGGGATCGCGGGCAGGCTGGCCGACACGGCCGTGCCCGCTCCGGGTTCTGACTCGATTTCCAGCTGCCCGGCCAGCCGGTCCACGCGCTGCCGCATGGCGATCAGGCCGAAGCCGCTGCCGGCCGGGCTCCCGTTGGCGCTGCTCCCGTTGGCCCTGCTCTCGTGGGACGGGGCTGATGGGTTGAATCCGGCGCCGTCGTCCCGCACGTCGAGGCTCACCACGTCCTCCATGTAGGAGAGCGTGACCCCGGCGCGCGAGGCGCCGGCGTGCTTGGCCACGTTGGCGAGCGCCTCCTGCGCGACGCGCAGCAGCGTCACCTCGACCTCGGGGTGCAGCGCACGCGCGTCGCCAGTGGTCTCGACCTCGGCGGCCACGCCGCTGGTGGCCGACCAGCGGGCCACCTCGCCGGCCAGCGCGTCCGGGAGCCTGCTGTTCTCCAGCGCCTGCGGCCGCAGCGCCTGGACCGAGCGGCGCGCCTCGGCCAGGCTGTCGCGGGCGAGCCGCTTGGCGTTGCCGATCCGCCGCTCGCGTTCGGCGTCGTTGCCGGTCTGCTGGGCGGCCTCGAGCTGGGTGATGATCCCGGTCAGGCCCTGGGCGAGAGTGTCGTGGATCTCCCGCGCCATTCGCTGCCGCTCGTCCCCCGCCCCCGCCTCCCTGGCCTGGGTGAGGAGCTGGGCCCGGCATACGCTGCCATTATGCCCAGGTATTCCGGCCGCGGATCCAGGCCCATCCAGCTGTCCCGCACCGCGTGCAGCGCCGAGCCGAGGGGCGTGAAGTTTCCTAGCTGGCGCATCGTCGGTGACATGACCTCGCTCGGGAAGTAGACGCCGGCCAGGAACATGTTCGGGAAGAACAGCACCCAGCCGAGCCCGGCCGCGCTCCTGGCGGTCGGTGCCGCGGCCGCCGCGAGCATGCCGAGCGCGAACAGCGAGCCGATGCCGAGGAGGACCGAGAGAGCGAACCAGCCGGGCGCGGCCGGCACCGGCACGTGGAAGGCGATCCGTACCACCGCGATGACGAGCGCCACCAACAGGATCGCCGACGCCGCCCACACCGCCAGCTTGGCGGCGAGCAGGGTCAGCGGGCGCACCGGCGTGACGCCCAGACGGCGCAGGATGCCTCGCTCCCGGTACTGGGCTATGACCATCGGCACCCCGTTCAGGCCGAGGGTCGCCAGCACGATCGCGACGCCGATCGCCGCGATGTATTCGGTGCCGATCTGATCGGACAGGCTTGTCTGCGGCTGGCCGAACCCGGGGATCAGGCCGAACCCGATCACGAGCGCCACCGGCAGCCCGAACACCGCCAGGGTCGCTACCTTCTCGCGCAGGAACAGCTTGGTCTCGACCAAGGCGAGCTTGCTGAAGCCGCTCATGATTGTTTGCCTCCCTCAGGTATCCATGGTGCGGCCGGTCAGCGCGACGTAGGCGCTGTCCAGGCTGCGTCCCTCGATCCACAGATCGGCCACGACGACCCGCCTGCGGGCCAGTTCGGCGGTGCCGCGCTGGCGAAGTCCCCGGTGCCGCTGATCGAGCAGCTCCGGCAGCTGGGTCTCCTGCAGCTGCACGCCGATCCGCTGGTGCAGCCGGTGGCCGTCGGTCCGCGGGTCGAGCCCGAGGATCCGCACCTGCCCGGAGTCGCGCCGCCGCAGGCCCTCCATGCACTCGACCGCGGTGGTCTTGCCCGCGCCGTTCGGGCCGAGGATGCCGAAGATCTCCCCCTGGTCGACGTGGAATGAGATCTCGTCCACCACGGCCCGGCCCCTGTAACGCTTGGTGAGCCCGGTCACCTCGACGACTGCCGTCATCATGCTCCTCCTTAGCTCGGCGCCTCGCCGGCGCCATAGCCAGCTTCGCCCGCCGGCCCCGGGTAGCGGATCGCCTGCGCGGCCATCTTTGCCGCGCTCGCTGGCCGAGTGGCCGGCCGGCCATCCGGACCCGTGGCATCCACCGTTCGGCTGATCCCCAGGCCGCTCCCTAGTGCGGCGGCGAATGCCTGGGGCAGGCTAGCCTGGCCAGTGGAAGGCGCAGTCACGCTGGCCGGACACCCGGACGGCCCAGACAACCAGGGAGACGGGTTCATGCCGCTGCACACCCAGGTGGACGAGTCCAGCCAGGACGACGAACTCGACGTCAACCCGGTCTACGTCCGCGAGCTGACCAGCGAGATCCCGCGGTACCGGCTGCCCGCGCACGGCATGCTGCCGCGCACCGCGCTGCAGGTGGTGCGCGACGAGCTCATCCTTGACGGCAACGCCCGGCTCAACCTGGCCACGTTCGTCACCACCTGGATGGAGCCGGAGGCCGAACTGCTGATGTCCGAGTGCGCCGCCAAGAACATGATCGACAAGGATGAGTATCCGCAGACCGCCGAGCTCGAGCGGCGCTGCGTGAACATCCTCGGCAGCCTGTGGAATGCGCCCGCCGGAAGCGCAGCCACCGGCTGCTCCACGACCGGATCGAGCGAGGGTTGCATGCTCGGCGGGATGGCCTTGCTGTGGCGGTGGCGGGCCCGGCGGCAGGCGGCGGGACTGGACGCGACCAAGCCAAACCTGGTGATGGGTTCCAACGTCCAGGTGTGCTGGGAGAAGTTCTGCCGCTACTGGCAGGTCGAGCCGCGGTACGTGCCGATGGTGCCGGGGCGGCTGCACCTGCGCGGCGCCGAAGCCGCGGCGAAGTGCGATGAGAACACCATCGGCGTAGTGGCCATCCTGGGCTCCACCATGGACGGCAGCTACGAACCCGTCCTCGAGATCAGCCAGGCCCTTGACCGGCTGCAAGCCGAGCGAGGCCATGACGTCCCGGTGCACGTCGACGGAGCGTCGGGCGGGTTCGTCGCGCCGTTCCTGCAGCCGGACCTGGAGTGGGACTTCCGGGTTCCCCGGGTGGCGTCCATCAACGCATCGGGGCACAAGTACGGCCTGGTGTATCCCGGGGTGGGCTGGGTCATGTGGCGGACCCCGGACGCACTGCCCGAGGATCTCATCTTCCGGGTCAATTACCTGGGCGGCGAGATGCCGACGTTCGCGCTCAACTTCTCCCGGCCCGGCGCGCAGGTCGCCGCCCAGTACTACAACTTCATCAGGCTCGGCCACGAAGGTTACATGCGGGTGCACCAGGCCTGCCAGGACGTCGCGCTCCGCCTGTCCGGCGAGATCGCGAAGATGGGCCCATTCGAGCTGCTCTCCGAGGGCAGGGACCTTCCGGTTTTCGCCTTCAAGCTGCGCGACGACATCACCGGTTACTCGGTATTCGACCTGTCGGAACGGCTGCGGATGCGCGGCTGGCAGGTGCCGGCGTATACCTTCCCCGATGACATGACGGACACCGCGGTGATGCGGATCGTGGTCAGGAACGGCTTCAGCATGGACCTGGCCGACCTGCTGCTCAGCGACCTGCGTCTGCAGGTGCGGACCCTGGAGCATCATCCGCAGACGCAGCCGCCACCGGAGATCCAGCACAAGCGCCAGGCCTTCAAGCACTGAAGCCCGGAATCACGGTCACGGCACCAGGATCATCTTGCCGATGATGGCGCGGTCTTTGACCCGTCATGATGAGGTTAGCCAGGACAATATGGATCTGGCTTTGCCGGCCCGGGCGGTCGTCCACGCGTCCCGCTCCTCGTAAGTCCAGGCGTAGACAGGAAAGCCGTCCTGAATGAGATCGAGCAGCCGCGGCTCGTCGAGGTCCGCCGCCGCAAACGCATACAGCGCCTGCAGCCGGGGCACGATCACGCCGTAGTCGACGAGACGGCCGGCGTAGTTCTCCGCCGCGAGGATTTCGCTGATGCTGATTGCGGTCAGCGGATACCGGACCGGCAAGATGTTGCGCAGGGAAAGGAAAAGGTCGGCGCTCCGCCAGCGCGGATCACCGAGCAAGCGGCCGACGGGCCATAGCCGGCCGAGTGCTATCCGCGGCCGGGCGACCAGGGCGTGCGCGTAGAGCACGCGGCCGAGGGCGACGTCCATGAAGAAGCGCTCGACCGGGAGTTCGGCGGCGCTGAGATGACGGTGCTCGAGGTATCCCGCGACGACACTGGAGTTATGCGCTCGGTACCACGCTTGAGCGGAGGGCTCGCGGAGAAAGTCAACCCACCGCGAAACGGCCGGCCTGCTCACGGACCCTGGCTTGCCGGCCAGTATGCGGTCCGCTTCCCACGCGTCGCGCAGCAGGCCTTCGTTGACCGAGCGCCACCACTGGCTGCCGGGCTGCCCGGAGTCTGGCGGCGCAAGCACGCCCCGGCTGACCTGCCATCGCATGAATGCCAGCTCAGCCCGCCGGTAAGCCCGGATAGAGAAACGACCAGGCCTGTCGTCGTAAAACCTGCTCGCGAGCCTCAGGCGCTGGGCCGGATCGTGCCGGACCGCCGCCACCATGCTGAGGGCCTCGTCGGCTGCATCACCGGGCACTCCGGAGCCTCAGTTCCCGCCGCCCTAGGCCCATCAAGGTGGCATCCATCGCTAACGGGCCGAATAGTTACTTTACCCGCGAGACTTGCTGGGTCGTCGTTGACGGCCGAGCCCCGCCTGACCGGCGCGGTGGGCCAGACGCGCACCGGGGAGATAGCGTATCGAGTGACCCGGCAGACAGGAGCTGATGATGACGGCGCTGCGTAGCTATGTGAGCGGGGCATGGACCGCTCCGGCAGACGAAGGGCGGCCGGTACTTGACGCGGTGACGGGCGAGGAAGTCGCCCGGGTGTCCTCGGCTGGCATCGACATGGGCGCGGCGCTGGCCTATGGCAGGTCGGCCGGCGGCCCGGCGCTCCGCGAGCTGACCTTTCACCAGCGGGCCGCGCTGCTCAAGTCGCTGGGGCTGCTGCTGCGCGAGCACCGCCAGGAGCTTTATGCCCTGTCCGCGCGAACCGGGGCGACCCTCGGCGACTCCAAGTTCGACGTCGACGGCGGCATCGGCGTGCTGCTCAGCTACGCCAGCAAGGCCCGGCGCGAGCTGCCGAACGACACGGTTCTGGCTGAGGGCGCGGTCGAGCCGCTCGGCAAGGGCGGGACGTTCGTCGGCCAGCACATCCTGACCCCGCTGCACGGGGTCGCGGTGCAAATCAACGCGTTCAACTTCCCGGTGTGGGGTCCGCTGGAGAAATTCGCCCCCGCGTTCATCGCCGGCGTGCCCAGCCTGGTGAAGCCGGCCACCCAGACCGCGTACCTGACGGCCCGGCTGGTGGAGCTGATGGTGGACTCCGGGCTGCTGCCGGAAGGCTCGATTCAGCTGGTCTGCGGCAGCGTGGGCGACCTGTTCGATCATCTCGGAGAGCAGGACCTGGTGTCGTTCACCGGGTCGGCCGCCACCGCCAGGCAGCTGCGGGCCCATCCGGCCATCGTGGGGCGGTCGATACGGTTCAACGCCGAGGCGGACTCGCTGAACTGCTCCGTCCTCGGCCCCGAGGCCGGGCCGGACACGCCGGAGTTCGACCTGTACGTCCGCCAGCTGGTCACCGAGATGACGGTCAAGGCGGGCCAGAAGTGCACCGCGATCCGGCGGGCTCTGGTCCCGGCCGCGCTGGCCGACCAGGTGGCGGAGGCGGCGCGCGACCGGCTGGCCAAGGTTGTGGTGGGCAACCCGGCGGAGGAAAGCGTGCGGATGGGCGCGCTGGCCGGCCTGGAGCACCGCGAGGAGGTGCGCCGTTCGGTCAAGGCCCTGCTGTCGGCGGGACGGATCGTGTCCGGTGACCCGGACCACGTAGACGTCGTGGGGGCCAGCGCCGAACGCGGCGCGTTCATGGCGCCGCTGCTGCTGCAGGCCGACGACGCCGGGCGCGATGAACCTCATCAGGTGGAGGCGTTCGGGCCGGTCAGCACGATCATCGGCTATCACGGCAAAGCCGAGGTGATCGAGCTCGCGGCGCGCGGCCGGGGCAGCCTGGCCGGGTCGATCGTCACGGCCGACACGGCTTTCGCCCGTGACGTGGTCCTCGGCTTGGCGCCGTGGCACGGCCGGCTGCTCGTCCTGGACCGCGAGGACGGAGCCGAGTCCACCGGGCACGGATCGCCGCTGCCCACGCTGGTGCACGGCGGCCCCGGGCGGGCCGGCGGCGGCGAGGAGATGGGCGGCATCCGCGGTGTGCTGCACCACATGCAGCGCACGGCGGTGCAGGCCAGCCCGCGGGTGCTGTCCGCCGTGACCCGCCGCTGGATCCCGGGCACCGAACGGAACACCGACGACGGTCATCCCTTCCGCAAGTCGCTCGCCGAACTGCGGATCGGCGACACCGTGGTGGCCGGCCCGCGCCAGGTCACGCTGGCGGACATCGAGCACTTCGCCGAGTTCACCGGCGACACCTTCTATGCGCACATGGACGAGGAGGCCGCCCGGGCCAACCCGTTCTTCGACGGCCGGGTGGCCCACGGCTACCTCATCGTCTCCTTCGCAGCCGGGCTGTTTGTCCAGCCCGATCCCGGGCCGGTGCTGGCCAACTACGGCCTGGACAACCTGCGCTTCCTGACGCCGGTCTACCCGGGTGATGAGCTGACGGTGACGCTCACCTGCAAGCAGATCACCCCGCGCGAGGACGCCGGGCACGGCGAGGTGCGCTGGGACGCCGAGGTGACCAACCAGGACAACAAGCCGGTGGCCACCTACGACGTCCTGACCCTGGTCGCGAAGGAGTGGCCGCAGGCTTAGCGCCGGCGGACGGCGGTCCAGACCCGGACGCCGAATACGGCTCGTTCGTCGTCCCGGAAGAACGCGGCGGTCTCGTCGATGATCTGGGTCCTGAGGGCCTGGCCGCTGATGACTCCGGACGCGATCGCGGCGGCGGCGTTGCTCTGGCTAAGCAGGTAGTCCGCCATCTCGGCCCGGGTGAGGGGAACCTGGTATTCGCTTTCGCAGAAGCTGACGCGGCCGAATCCCGCGCGCGCCGCGGCGTCGGGGTCAAATTGCGCGTGGCGTATCGGAGATGGATATCGCGGCAGGTAGGACTCGATCAGCCAGGCCGCGAACGCAGGCCGGCCGTCGAGCCTGCCGTGGAAGAAATCGCTGTAGACGACCAGGGTGGCGCCGCCATGGAGGATACGGGCGAGTTCGGCGAGGGCGGAGGCCTGGTCGAACCAATGGAACGCGCCGCCGACCGTGGCCAGATCGGCGGCCCCGTCGCCTACCGGGATCTGTTCCGCGCCCGCGACGAGATAGCGGATGGCCGAATGCCGCTGAGCGGCCCTGAGCATCGCGGCGGAGGCATCGATGGCGATGACCCGATCCGCCAGTTCACTGACCGCCAGCGCGGACAGACCGGTGCCACAGCCCACGTCGACCGCGAGCCGGGCATGCCCGATCTCGCGCTGTCCCGCCGCGAGGTCCAGGGCCGAACGGTGGTAGTAAGGCCGGGCACGCGCGTAGCGCCGCGCCGCCTGATCGCTGTCGAAAGGGTTGTGCACTCCCCCGCGTCCGCTCATACGGGCATCATGCTACGCCCGCGCGGCCCGGTTTCCTGGCTTTCCTGGCCTTGGACGGGCCGGGGGCGGGTGGTGCAGCCTACGCAGGGCGGTTGGCCGCGGAAGTAGGCCGGAATGCTCGGCGAGTCCGTCGGCGGGTTCGTGGCCAGCAGGACCGGAGAGCGGGGAACCTGGCTGAAGTCGAACTCCTGGTCGAGGTGGCCGAGGATGGGAGCGTTCTCGCGGACGTCGGGGCGCGAATCGGAACGGCCATCGGTCTTGGGGTCGAGGCGGTTGCCGCCGAGGAAGTCGTCCTCGATGAACTTCAGGTAGGCGTCGCTGCTGAGCGTCTGGTGGTCGATGTAGCCGCGCCTGGCGTAGGGAGAGATCACCAAGCCGGGGACGCGCAGGCCGTAGCCGGCCTGATCGACGGCGGGCGGCACGACGTGATCATAGAAGCCGCCCCAGTCGTCCCAGGTCAGGAAGATAGCGGTCGAGTTCCAGTCGGGGCTCTTCATCGTGGCATTGATGATCGACGTGACGTAGGCCTGGCCCTGGTGGACGCTGGCGGGCGGATGCTCGCTGTCCGGCCCGGAGGGGGTGATCCAGCTGACGGACGGGAGCGTGCCCGCGTTGGCCGCAGCGTAGTAGCGGTTCAGGTCCTGGATGTTGGCCACCTGGTGGTCGGCCTGAACGTCGCCGAAGAGCGGCAGGGGATTCCAGATACCCGGGGTCTTGGCGCTCTGCCTGACCGGCGCGCACGTCTCGGCTGAGTCGGCGCCACAGTCGGGCTGCACCCCGGTCCTTCGCGTAGGTCCAGTAGTTGGGGATCTCCGCGCCGGTGTGGTACCCGACCACATCGGGCGTGCTGCCATTGCGGCACGCCGGGTCGTTGGGATTGCTGCACGTCGACTTGGCCTTATCGCGTTGCCTGATGAACCCGTCCATCTTGCCGCCGTTGACGTCCGCGACGGCATTGACCTCACCGTGGGGTCCGCCCCCGTTGACATCCGCGGTGGCGTGATAGGGACGGGTGCAGCCGCCGCCGGGGTTCGGCACGCAGACCGTCGGCATCCCGTTGGCCACCGGGATGCCGGCTGCCCCGGGATAGGTGCCGAAGTAGGAGTCGAACGACCGGTTCTCCTGCATCACGATGATCACGTGCTTGATCTTGTGGATGCCCGCCGGAACGAGATACGTGCCGCTCGGGGCGCCGCTCGCCCGGCTGGCCGAGGTCACGGAAGGGGAGGAGGTACACGCTGCGGGCGCCCCGGTGGCCAGCAGGCTTGCGCATGCCGCCGCCAGCACAGATCCGCGCGTAGCGCTTCGCCATAGCATGAGGTCACGGTAGGTATCCGCGATGGGAACGCGCTGTGCTCCGAGTGTGGGAACCCAGAGCCGATCTTCATCGGTTCCTGAGCCCCGAACCCAGCTAACTCACAGCCTGCCTAGCTGGTCAGGGCCAGGCCGAGCGCGACCGCGTAGCGGTGGCCGAGCGGCTCGCCCGGGCAGGTGCCGCCGACGTTGCCGCGGCCGGCGGCCACTCCGTCCGGCAGCGAACGCGCGATCACGCCGAGCAGTTCCTCGTCGCCGGCCGGCCCGCCCACCACGAGGACCTGACCGGGTTCCTGCCCGAGGGTCCGCACCGCACGCCGGAAATTACTGGCCAGCACGGCGCTCTTGAGCCGCAGCCGGATCGCGCGCCATTCGCCCGGCCCGTGGTGACGGTCGAACGGCAGCAAGCCGCCCGGGCCGTCCACCGCGAGCATGCCGGCCGCCGAGACGGGCGCGCTGGCCGCCAGGAAACCGCGGGTGCCGTCCTCCGCCTCGAACCGCTGGCCGCCTTCCACGCGGACGCACGGGCCGCGCTTGACCCAGTCGGCGGTCGCGCGCGGAATGCCGAGCATCTCCGCCACCGCGGCGGTGAGCAGTTCGCCGGCCCCCGCGGCTACGACGCTCGCACCAGGGCCGGTCACGCCGGCGGCTGCAGCGCTCGCGGCCGGGCTACTCACGTCGCCCCCAATCACGTCAATCGTGCCGGCTCCCAGGTCGACCACAACCGCGTTATCGCGGGCCCCGGGCGTGGTGAGGGCGCCGAGCCGGGCCGCGGCCGGCTCGGTGACCGGGCTCCGCACGGGCACGGCCAGCAGGTCTTCGAGAAGGCCGGCTTCTGGAGTCGCCTGATGGGCGCGGCTCAGGGAAGCGACGAGGACCGCCCGGCCGGTGCTGCCCTGCCGCGCGGTGGCCGCTTCGGCCGCGGCGGCCAGGTCCACCGCGAACAGGTCATCGACATCGCCACCAATGGGACCGGTCCCGAACGCCCGCACCGTGCCGACCGGCCAGCCGGCCAGCCGCGCGGCCGCGGTCCTCAACGGGAGACGGGCACCATCCGCCGTCATCACCCACGGCTCGGCCAAGCCCAGGGCTACCGGCGGAGACGGGGCGGCGGGCAGCAGGCCCACCACGGCGTTGGCGTGGTCCGCCAGCGCCCGGCATACGGTCGCGGCGTCGCCTGCTTCCTGATCGCTCAGGCCGAGGCGAGCGCCGAGCGCCACCGGGTCGGCCAGCAGGCTCAGCGTGTGCCCGGGCGGGCGCGCCTCGACCGCCAGCAGCTGGCACGCAGCCGCCGCGGCGGCGTCAACCTGATCGATCACCGGCAGTTCGGCGGGCAGCCGGTTGGCCACCAGCACGCCCTCGTCGCTGGCCACCAGGACGGCGCCGATCCGCGTCCCGGCCGCCAGGAGGGCCCGCAACCTTGCGGCAGCCTCGTCATAGCGCAGGCCGGAAGGGACCACGGCTACAAGTACCGAGTTGGACGGCTCCGGGTCGGCTGCGGAGGGCTCGAAGTCAGCTGCGAAGGAAAGGATCAGGGGCGGCCCGACGCAGGCTCCAGTGCCGCCAGGGGTGGGCACGCCCGCGGCCAGCACGCGCAGCCGTCCACTGGGCGGGGCCGTGTCTGGCACGGTCACCACCGAGGTGTCGACCGCGCGTAGTGGCGCGATCCTGGCCTCATCGGCCGTGCACCCGGTCTGGCGTTCCACTCGGCGGACCAGTGCTGCCGCGCCGCGCAGCGAGTCGGCCGAGCCCTTGCGGCCGCGGGTCGGTACCCGGGCCGCGCCGAGGATCTTTCCGCCGGACACCAGGACGACTTCGGTCGTGGCGTTGCCGACGTCTACCCCGGCGATCACCGTCACTCGGCTGACCTCCCTTCAGGAGCTCAGGTCACCCAGACAGGCCCCGGCGGGCGTAGACCTCCGCCGCCTCGGTCACCAGGGCCGCGCAGCGCGGCAGGCCCCGAGCGGCGAGCGACGCGGCGAGCTCGGTCAACTGCGCCGGAGTGGACCGGCCCGGCCGCAGGGCCTCGTAGACGGAAAGGACCTCCGCGTCGGGCAGCCTGGTCAGCTCGGCGGCGCGGCGCATGTTCTCCGCCAGCTGCGGGTTACCGTGCTCCTCGGCGACCACCGCCTGCCGTTCCAGTGTGTCCGGGTGAATCCGTAGGTCCGCCACGCCAATCTCGCCCGCCCGCACCGCCTCCACGGTCAGGTTCTCGACCGGCTTGCCCGACAGCGCCCGGATGTCAGCCCCATCAGTCTTATTAGTCACGTTAGCCACGTCCGTCCACCGCCAGCCAGGTCAGCCAACCAGCACGATGGAGCATTGTGCCGGTTCTATGCGGCTCGATGGGACATCGTGCCGCACTCTCAGGGCGTCCGTGATAGCCGACCGGACATGTGCAGTACCGCGGCGGGGCACGCCGTCGCTGCGCGGGGAGGCTTCCGGGATACCGGGCCCGTGAACCGCGAACCAATAGCGCGACCGCAGGTCGCGGCTGGAATCCCCGTCCTTCAGGGCGGCGGAGGATGTCAAGTCAGTCCCTCCAGGGAGAGTTCTTCGGGCAGAGCCCCGGGAATCATGCGGCGGCGCTCCAGTTCCATCAGCGCGATCACCGTGGTGTGGTAGCGGGCCTCGATGGCCTCGTCGGAGTACGGGTTCCTGGCCGGGTCGGGCGTGCCGCCCTTGGCGTGCCGCGCGGCGTTGGCGCCAAGCAGCCGGTACAGCTCGGGCGTGACCGAAGGCGCGACCGAGTACAGCTCCAGGTTCGCCAGCGGGGCCAGGTCACGGCGGTGGATCAGCGCGGTGCCCTTGCCCTGCAGCCCGATGCCGATCCCCGATCCGGCCAGCCGGGCCGCGGCCAGGCCGATCCGGCCCAGGTCTACGCTGTCGTTGAACCGGACGACGCGGCCGGCGCAGCCCTCCTCCTCCAGGCCCGCCAGCATCTCGCGCAGCACGTCCGTCACGGCGAGGCCCGACAGGCACCGCCACACGTCCCGGCCGACGGCCGGCGAGACGCCGATCACGACATCGCGCGGGCCCTGCCCGGGCCGGGCCGGGCCCACCGGAGCGAGCAAAGGCACCGCAAAACGTGCCTGCGACGCCCGCAAATCAGACACCCCGCGCGCCTGGCGGATCGCGTCGATCTCGCGCTGCCGCCCGGGGGAAGGCTCGTATCCGGTGCCGGGGCCCGCGTAGTCGTTCGGGTCGGTGACGAGCGAGAGCACCTGCAGGTGCTCGTCGAAGATGGCGGACGTCTGCAGGTAGTCGCCCGACAGCCGCGCCCGGGCGAAAGCCATGGTCCGTTCGGCCTCATGAAAATAGCCGCATTCGTCCAGGGCGGCCACGATGTCCACCACCGTCAGCCCGCGCTGGCGGATGGCATGAGCCGCGCCGAGGACGGCGAGGGTGTCGGTCTCCCCCAGGTCCTTAGAACCGGCCGCGTCCACGGCCAGCTCCACGTGCTCGTCGGTAAAGTCGGCCAGGCCCAGGTGGACGTAGACGGCGCGGCAGGCCTGGGCGGCCTCGCGCCGCAGCTCCCCGATCCGCGCGGGCGGCACCGTCCGCAGCCCGCCGTCGATGCCCCAGTCCCGCTGCATGGCCAGGAAATCGTCGATGTCCTCGGCGTTGAAGTTGCTCGGGCCGAACATGTTGTCGTAGCGCTGGATCGACCCGAACCCGCTGAACGCGAAGTCCGAGCCGGCCAGCACGATCGGCAGCGTGCGGGAGGTGCGGCGCATGTCGGACTCGCTCATCAGGGCGTCGTTGCCCGAGCAGGACTCCAGGTTGCGCATCATCACCATGATGTTCTCCGACATCAGCTCGCGCAGCCCGCCCGGCACCGAGGCGGCGACGCTAGCCCCGTCGATGCCGCCGTTCTGCACGCCCTGGGCGCCGATGGCCCGGGCCAACGCCACGCAGCGCGCCTCGAGGTACAGCATCGACTGGCCCTGCGCGCCCGCCATCAGGACCTCGGCGCCCGCGCCCGAGGACACCCGCATCTTCATGCCGCGGGAGGCGTAGGCAGAGGTGAGAAAGGCCTTGGACCAGGGGGTGTCGTCACCGTCGGTGAACACCTGCTCGGTGCCGTACAGCGAGACGGTCTCGGCGTACGAGGTCAGGCCGCGCATGCCGAGCTCGAGCTCGAGGGCCTCTTCGACCGAGCACTGGATGAGCACCCCGTCGGCGCCGAATGCCGCCCCGATCAGGCAGGCCACCGCGTTGCTCGGCGCGTCGCCGAGTACCGGCACGGTGGTCTCGATCTCGCGGAACCCGAACGCCGCCGCGGTCGCCGCGTCGGCCGCGAGCAGCAGCGGATCATCGAGCCGGTTGGTGACGTGGGCCTGGTTGCTCGGCGTGCGCCGGGCGCGCAGCTTGGTCATGGCCATGACCAGCTCGGGCGGGCGGAGCAGGGCCAGCACGCGGGCCAGCTTGGCCGGGGTGGCCCCGGCGCTCAGCCGGATGATCTCTCCTCTGGGCACCGCCGGGTCGACCAGCAGCCGGGCGAACTCCACGTCGGACAGCGCCATCGCCTCGTCCGCGACGCTCAGGTCCAGGCCGTGCCGGGCGATGTAGGTGTCGATCGAGTCGAATTCGGCCTCGGCCACCCCGTCGAGCTCGACGACGCGCCCGTCTTTCACGACGAGGCTGGGCCTGGGGTCGTGCGGCGAGCGGAGCGCGGTCAGCCCGAGTTCGGCGTCCTCGACGGCGAAACCGTCCAGGTTCACGCGCTGCCGATCCATGAACCTGATCCGGCCGACGACGGGCTCTTCGGAGGCGCTCATCCCGCCGCCTGGGCGCGCAGCTCGACGACCGGGGCCCGGCCGGGGACAGCGCGGGATGGGTCGACCCCAGAACCCTCGGTGCGGACCACGATCCGGGTGCGGTCGGCCCGGAACAGGTCGCGGGAGAACTCGATCGGCTCGCCGTCGGGGTCGGTGGTCGTCCTGGTGATGGCCATCAGCGGCGCTCCCGGCTCCACGTCCAGGATGGCCGCCTCGTCCGGCGAGGCCAGGACCACCTCGATTCGTTCGGTCGCCGCGGTGGGCTCCGTGCCGAAGTGCTCCTCGATCAGCTCGTACACCGAACCCCCGAGCGGCAGCTCCAGCAGCCCGGGGAAGCGCCGGGCCGGGAACTTCGCGTGCTCGAGCGAGAACGGGCTGCCGTCCGCGAGCCTGATCCGCACCAGGTCGATGACCAGCTCGCCGGGCCGGACGCGCAGCGCCTGCGCGGCGACGTCGTCGGCCGCAGCCAGCCGCGCGCTGAGCACCCGGGTCCCGGCCACCACCCCCTGGCTGCGCAGCAGCGCGGGCACCCCGACGATGCGGGACAGGTCCCGCTCGATCTTGCCCTTGGCCACGAACGTGCCGCCGCCGCGGCCGGGCACCCGGCGGACGACGCCGCCGTCGGCGAGCACCGCGAGCGCCTGGCGCAGCGTGGCCCGGCTGACCCCGAGCTCGGCCGCAAGCGCGCGCTCGGCGCCCAGCCGCTGCCCGGGACGCAGCCGCCCGCTGCCGATCTGCTCGGCCAGCGCGCGCCTGACCTCCTCCGGCGTCCGTCCGGGGGGACCTGCCGGCATCAGGAACTCGTCTCCATGACCGCCATGGCCTCGGGCGATTCGGGCAGCACCTGGCCGCCGTCCACCACGATCGTCTGGCCGGTGATGTAGGCCGCCTCGTCCGTGGCCAGGAACAGGGCCGCGTAGCCGATCTCGTCGACCGTGCCCAGCCGGCGCATCGGGATCGCGGCGGTCATCCCGCTCGCGTAATCCTCGCCAAGATCGGCCAGACCCTCGGTGACGATGTTGCCCGGCAGTACCGCGTTGACCGTGATGCCCTTGGGCGCCAGCTCGATCGCGGCGGTCCGCATGAAGCCGAGCTGGCCGGCCTTGCTCGCGCCGTAGTGCGTCCAGCCGGGGAAGCCGGTGATCGGACCGGTGATGGACGAGGTAAGGACGACCCGGCCGCGGCCCGACGCCGCCAGGGCGGGCAGGCAGGCCTGCACCGCGAGCACCGTGCCCTTCAGGTTGGTGCCGAACACCTGGTCCAGATCCTCCTCGGTCAGGTCCTCAAGCCGGGCCTCGGGGAAGATCCCGGCGTTAGCGCAGAGCACGTCGATGCCGCCCAGCCGTTCCTGCGCGACCGCGGCCATCCGCCGGCAGTCCTCCCGGCTGGCCACGTCGGCCAGCACGAACGAGACCTCGCCGGGCCGCTCGGCGGTGGCGGCCCGGGCGGTGAGCTCTTCGGCGGCGGCCCGGGCCGTGTCCGAGTCCCGGCCGGTGATCAGCACCTTCGCGCCGTTGCGGGCGAACACGCTGGCGATCCCCTTGCCGATCCCGCGGGTGCCGCCGGTCACTACCACGGCGCGGCCGGCGATCGATGTGAACATGGCAGGTCCTCTCCCGGTCTGCTTAGCTACGCTGTCTGCTTAGGTACGACTCCGCAAGGTCACAGCTGCCCTGCGTGTATCCGGCGCCGAGCTCGGCGGCGATGTCCACGGCCCGGTGCGAGCCGATCCACGCGACCAGGAGCAGCCGCCGGAACATGATGAATGTCCAGATCTCCGCCTGGTCCTCGGCGGACAGCTGGCCCGCCCTCCGGTAGCCCTCCAGCCAGCTGTCCACCAGGGCGGGGACTTCGGGCGAGTGCTCGAAGAAGCTCACCGAGGTGCCCAGATCGTACAGGTACCAGCTGAACCCGGAGTCGTCGAAGTCGATGACGCTGACCGACCCGTCGTGCACGAGCAGGTTGGCCAGCCGGGTGTCCGCGTGCACTAGGCCGTAACGTTCCGGTCCGGCGCCGAACGCTTTCAGCCTGGCCTCTAGCACCTCGTCCAGCCGGGCGAGTATCTGGCGTTCTGACGGTCCGACGCCAATGCCGTCCTGCCATCTCCCCCAGCGGGCCTCGGGGCCGAACGCGGCGGCGTAGTCCCAGTGGAACCGGGTAAACCAGGCCGGCCGGGACCACTCGCGGGCGTGCCGGTGCATCCGCGCGGTGATCTCGCCGAGCTCGGCGAAATAGCCGTTCGTCAGCGCTGGGTCACCGCCTGGCTCGGTGCCAGGCAGGAACTCAAAGCGCACGCAGTGCCGGACGGTAGACGGGTCCGCGCCGCCGCGCTCGGGCACCGTGACCACCCGGCACCCGTCGGCGGCCGGCAGCACCCGCGGCGTGCGCACGCCGGCCTCCGCGCGCAGCGCGTCCATCCAGGCCAGCTCGGACGCGATCTCCTGCTCGGTGTGATAGCCGAGCCGGTGCACCCGAAGCACCGAAGGGCCGGCCGCGGGATCGGAGACCAGGAAGGTGGCGTTCTCCGAGACGTTGAGCAGCTCGACGGAGGTATCGGGGTGGCAGCCGTGCGCCCGCAGCGCGTCCTGCGCGCACCTGCGCACCCGGTCCATGACGTCGCCGCCGGCCGACAGGTCGTGCCCGCCCATGGCTACTGGTCCCGCCCGCCCATGGCTACTGGTCCCGCCCGGCCACGGCGGAGAGCACCTCGGTGATCTCCCGCTGCGCGCGCCGCACGGCGGCGGCGGGGCCGCTCAGGTAGATCCGTCCGGCGGCGCCGATCATCGACACGTCGACCAGCGTCACGTCAGGCGCGGCCCGCTCGGCCTCGTTGGCCGCGACGGCGGCGAACAGGGCCGGGGTCACCTCGCTGACGCCTAGCGTGTCGCCGGGGATGATCATCGAGCCGGACCGGTTCCTGTTGATGATGATCGCGTGGGCGTCGGTCACGTCCTCGATCACGTCGGAGAACAGGATCCGCGGCCGCAACTGGTCCTTCTCGTCGGCGCCGAGCCCGTCCAGGATCGCCTGCCCGGCCCGGCGCACGTCGTCGAGGTCCCGGCCGTGCACCTCGAGCACGCCGAACTGCCGCTCGACGAACAAGATGCCGGGCTCGACCGCGGGCACCGCGCGCAGCGCCAGGTCGGTGACCCGCTCGATCGCGAGCGCGGGCGCCACCTCGACGATGAGCGCGTGCTGCCCGGCGAACGGCGGGTAGCCGCGGGCGCGGGTCGGGGTACCCAGGTACGCGGCGAACTGCGGCTGCAGGTCGCGCACCAGGAGATAAACCCGCAGCTCAGCCGTTCTTGGGTCGCGCGGGTGGTGAGGCTCGGAGGCGCTAGTCACCGCTGATCTTGAAGTGCCTGGCGAGTTCGGGGTGCGGCCGCGGTATCACGTGCACCGAGACGAGTTCGCCCACGGTCGACGCGGTCTCGGCGCCGGCCTCGGTGGCCGCCTTGACCGCGCCGACGTCCCCGACGATCGTCACGGAGACCAGCCCGTCGCCGACCTCCTCGCGGCCGACGATCGTCACGTTCGCCGCCTTGACCATGGCGTCTCCCGCGGCGAGCGCGGCTACGTACCCTTTGGTCTCGATCAATCCGATCGCGTTATCCGCCATCACTGAGTCTCCGTTTCTGCCGTGGTCCTTGGGTCCTGTGGGTCTCTGGGTCCTGTGGGGTCTCTGGGTCCTGTGGGGTCTCTGGGTTCGGGTCTATGGAGCCGATGATCAGCGCATCGACCGGCGGCGGCTTGCCGGCGAACCAGGCCGCCGCGACCGAGCCCTGGGTGACGAGCACGCGCTCGCCCACCCCGCTGCCGAGCACGTCGAAGGCGATCAGCCGCTGGCCGGTGCCTTCGGCCTCCACCTCGAGGAAGGCGCCGTTAGGCAGTTCGGCCAGGCGGCGCGTGGCCCAGACGCTCCCGATCACCGTTGCGGTCAGCATCAGCGCTCCTTCTCGATCTCCACGCCGCTCGCCCGGACCCGGTCCCTGGCCAGCGGGGTGAGCACGGCGCCCCGGCCGAGCACGAGCCGCTCCCCGGCCCGCGCCGCCTGGTTGATCACGGCTTCGGTCACCGCCCCGCGCTCGATGCGGCGCACCGGCGAGGCCCCGGGCCCGGCGGGACCGGCCGCGGCGGGTCCGGCCGCGGCGGGTCCGGCCGCGGCGGGCGGGCGTGGCGGCGCTGGGGCCAGCGGGACCACCGGGGCGGCCAGCCTGAACCGTTTCCGGCCGGATCGCAGCTCCTCACGCTGCTCCGGATCCAAGTCCAGCAGCCGGGCCACCAACGCCGCCAGGTCTTCGTCCGTCGAAAGGTTAACCGTTTCGGTAACCGGAAGGCCTTGTGGTAGCACGTCCCGGATGACCTCGCGCACCAGCGCGCGGAGCTCATCGAAGTCGCTCACGTCGTGTCTCCCCCAGCTCGCTCATATCAGGCTCCGGAGGGCGTCTTCCGCGGCCCCGGCCGCCTGCCGCACGTCCGCCTCGGAGCCGGACAGGTAGAGCCGCCCGGTGGCGCCGATCATCCGGTAGTCGACCAGCTTGATCCTGGCCGCCTTCTCGGCCTCGTTGGCCGCCAGGATCGCGTACGAGGCCGGCCGCATCTCCAGCACGAACAGCGACTCCCCGGCCAGCGCCATCGAGCCGATCTTGTTCCGGTTGACCAGGAACGCCTGCTGCGGGTCGAGCATCGTGATGATCTTGGACGCGAGGACCTCGGGCCGGGTGGCATCCCGCGCGGTCGCGCCGAGCGCGCCGAGCACCGCCGACGCCGCCGCTTGCACCTCGTCGGTCCCGCCGTGGATCTCCAGGTAGCCGAACTGCCGCTCGACCACCAGGATCCCAGCCCGCACGTCGGCGTGCTTGACCGCCACGTCGGTGAGCGGCTCGATGTCCAGGCCCGGCGCCACCTCGATGACCTGCGCGGCGACGTGGCTGCGCGGCAGCGACCCGCGGATCCAGGTGCCCAGGTAGCACATCGTCTGCGGCTGCAGCCGGGACAGGAAGATGAACGAGCGCAGTTCGGCCACGGGTCACCCTCCCCCTAGCTGGGCGAGCTCTTCGAGGATCAGCCGCCGGATTTCTTCTCGCAGGGCCGCGGCATCAGGCGCAAAACCATTCATTTCCGAACGGGCCGCGGTGACCGCCTGCGGTACGCGATCAGCCCTTCCGGGGTGGTCGCCGCGCTGGTTGGACGCCACTGGGTAAGGGGGAACCGGCCCGGCCGGGGCCTGCCAGGGCACCAGCCCGGTGAAGTCGCCGAAAGCCTCGGCCGGATCGCGGTTGTAGGCCAGCCGCGTCCACTGCACCAGGTGGCTGGGGTGCAGGTTCTCGGCCACCGAGGAGCGGCCGAAGAAGCCGGTGCCGATCGTCATCGTCGGGGCCAGGTTCGTCTCCAGGCCCGCGCTGCCCAGGCTGTTGCCCACGTTGACGGCGACCCGCAGCACCTCGACCGCGGCCCCGAACTCCATGATCACCTGGGGGTCCTTGCTGTGGATGGCCGCGGAATGGCCACGCCCGGACAGCCGGAGCACCGCCCGCGCGGCGTCGATCCCGCGCCGGGCGGACGGCACCCGGACCAGGCCGAGGACCGGGCAGAGCTTCTCGTGGGCTAGCGGTTCCTCGGGCACTACGAGGTCAAACGGCGCCAACAGCACGCGGGTACTCTTCGGCACCCGCAAGCCCGCCTCGGCCGCGATCCAGCTCGCGTCCTTGCCCACGAAGCGGATGTCGAACCGGCCGCCGGGGAACAGCAGCTTCGATACGCGGTTCCGCTCGTCCGGCTCGAGCAGGTAGGCGCCGGCGTGCTTCAGGTGCCGCAGTAGCGCGGTCGCGGCCTGCTCCTGGACGATCAGCACCGACTCGTTAGTGCACAGGACCGAGTTGTCGAAACTCTTGCTGTCCACGATCCGCCGCGCCGCCTTGGCGACGTCGGCGGTCGCGTCCACCAACACCGGCACGTTGCCCGGCCCGACGCCTATGGCGGGCGTGCCCGAACTGTAGGCCGCGCGCACCACGGGCACGCCGCCGGTCGCGACGATGACGCTGGTGCGCGGGTCGGTCATCAGCGCGTCGATCAGCGGCACCGACGGCTCGTCCACCACCTGGATGACGCCGTCCGGGGCGCCGGCCCCGACTGCGGCGGCGGCCAGCGTGCGGGCGGCGTCGGCGCAGCACTGGATGGCCAGCGGGTGCGGGCTCAGCACCACCACGCTGCGGGTCATCAGCGCGAGCAGGCACTTGAAGAACACGGTGGCGACCGGGTTGGTCGATGGGGTCAGCGCCAGCACGACGCCGGCCGGGCGGGGCACCTCGACGATCCTCGCCTCATCGTCGACCCGCGGCGTCACGTAGTCGTGGCCCGCGTAGTAGTCCGCGATCCCGGTGCTGCAGGCGATGTTCTTCAGTACCTTGTGCTCCACCACCCCGAACCCGGTCTCGCGCACCGCCCATTCGGCGTAGTCGCGGGCCTTGGCCGCGGCGGCCGCGGCGGCGGCCCGGACGATCGCGTCCACCGAGGCCTTGTCGTACCGGGCGAAGGCGCGCGCGGCCCACTCCGCCCGCTGCAGCATGGCCCGGGCGCGCGGCACGCCCGCCGGGTCGACGAGCAATTCGGCGACGCTGATCTGCGTGGGGCTGGCCTCAGTCACCGCCGCCTCCCGCCCCTGGTCAACGCCGTGTCGTCGCGGGCCTTGCCGATCGCCACCTCGGTCCGCTCGAGAAGTTCCTCGCACAGCGCGGGGGTGAGCAGGATGCCCGGCTTGTACTGCAGCACGCGCGGATCGAGGGTGGAAAAGATCGCCCACACCCCGTTCTCGTACAGCCGCTTCATCACGAACTTGGCGCCCTGCGGGTGGCCGAACTCCAGGCCCATGACCAGCCCGTCCTGCCGGATGCCGGTGAACCAGTCCGGATACTGGGCCTGGATCCGGGCCAGCCCCTCGGTGAACACGCCCGCGATGTAGTGCACCATCGACCTGACCTCGGGGCGGCAGGTGATCTCCAGCGTTTTGAGCGCGGCCACGCAGCCAAGCTCGGCGCCGCCGAACGTGGACATGTGCGCGAAGCCGTCCTCGGTCAGCCAGCCCGCGGCGGTTTCGCTGGCCAGCACCACGCTGACCGGGTACATGCCGCCGGAGATACCCTTGCCGGAGACCAGGATGTCCGGGTTGACGCCATGCTTGCTGATCGCCCACAGCTCGCCGGTGCGCATCAGCCCGGTCTGCACCTCGTCGGCGATGTAGAGGGCGCCGTAACGCTCGCACAGCCGCTTGACCTCGGCCAGGTAGCCGGGCGCGGGCAGCGGGAAGCCGTAGGTAGCCGGGATCGTCTCCATGATCACCGCGGCCACATCGCGGCCGCGCAGCGCCGCCTCCATCGGGTCCAGGTCATTGAACGGCACGTGGGTGAACTCATCGGGCCGGTCGGCCAGGAACAGCGTCGCGAACCGCTCGTCACCGGCGGCCACGGCCAGCCCGGTGTGCCCGTGATAGGCCTTGGCCACCGAGACGATGCCGCGCTTCTTGGTCGCGTGCCGCGCGCTCTTCAGCGCGATGTCGATGGCCTCCCCCCCGCCGCTGCCGTACATCACCTTGGTCAGTGCTGGCCCGGGGGGGCGACCCCCCCTATCCCCCCCGCCAGGGCCCGGCGTCGCCGTGCTGACCAGCGCCTCGGCCAGGGCGGTGCGGGCCAGCGAGGGGAAGTGGTGGTTGCCGATGTCGAAGCGCTGCATGGCCGCGGTCACCGCGGCGACCACCTCGGGGTTGCGGTGGCCCAGGTTGTACGTGCCGCCGTTGAGATGGACGTCGACCAGGCGCTTGCCCTCGACGTCGTAGATGAAGTAGCCCTCCCGCCGGTCGATGACCAGCGGGACGCCGGAGTCGATCCAGAACTGCGTCTTGTCCGGGTTCCAGAACTGCTTGGACTTCGCCAGCATCTCTTGCTTGGACGCAAAAGAGATCAGCTCTTCGGCCATCGCCACCTCCATCCCACCGTGAGACGGAAGGCGATGAGCTCTTCGGTCACGGTCACCTCCACGGTGCCGGGAACCATACGGCTCGTTCGGCTAACCAAAGAAGTATCGAACAGACCGTTTACTGTCAAGCGGTTCTGTTTCGCACAGATTAACTCAACCAGAACTCTTGATCATGGTTCGGGCTGACTGCTACGCTCCCCGCAAATGCGCCGGAGGTGTACCTATGGGTCATCCCCAAGTCCCCGAAGTTCCCCGCGTCGCCGAAGCGGCCCAGCCGGCTGAGGACTATGACGTCTCCCAACGCCCGGACGTAGCCAAGCTCCGCAAGCACGCCATCGGGCTCGGCGGCGTCCTCTTCCTGACCGTGACCGGGTCGGCCCCGATCTCGGCCATGCTGTTCAACGTCCCGATTATGGTCGGCTACGGGCAGGGCGTGGGCGCCCCGGCCGCCTTCATCTTCGCGTCCATCGTGCTTGTGGTGTTCTCGGTCGGATACGTCGCAATGGCGAAGAAGAAGACCACGGCGGGCGGTTTCTACTCCTACATCAGCCACGGCCTCGGCCGGGAACTCGGCATCGGCACTGGATATGCCTCGGTGGTCGCGTACTCGGTGTTCGAGGCGTCGCTGGCCGGCGGCTTCGCCTACTTCCTCAGCCTGAAGCTGAACGCCTACGGGGTCAGCATCAGCTGGCCGTGGCTGGCGCTCGGCATGGTGCTGATCATCGCCATCCTCACCTACTTCGACGTCCGCATCTCCAGCTGGGTCCTCGCCGTGGGACTGATCAGCGAGATCGCGATCCTGCTCATCTTCGACGGCTTCCTGTTCGCCCGCGGGCACGTCACCGCCAGCCCGCTCAATATCGTGAACGCCTTCAAGGGCTTCCCCGCCCAGGGCAAGCTCGTCGCCGGCGCGATAGGCATCGGCCTGTTCTTCGCCTTCTGGTCCTGGGTCGGCTTCGAGATGGCGCCGAACTACGGTGAGGAATCCCGCGACCCCAAGCGGATCGTCCCGCGCGCGCTGTACATCTCGGTGATCGGGCTCGGCATCTTCTACACGATGACGTCCTGGGCCTCGCTCAGCGGCTACACCAGCACGCACGCCGCCATCGTCGCCTCGCAGAGCAACGCGGCCGACTACTTCCTCACCCCGGCCACGCAGTACGCGGGCCACTGGGTGTCCTCGGTGATGAGCTACCTGATCATCACCGGCTCGTTCGCCTGCGGCATGGCCTTCCACAACACCACCGCGCGTTACATGTACTCACTCGGGCGCGAGGGCCTGGCGCCGAAGGCGCTCGGCCGGACCCATCCCAAGTGGAAGAGCCCGCACATCGCGTCGATCACCCAGTCGGTCATCGCCGCCATCATCATCGGGCTGTTCGCCATCTTCACCGGCAGCGACAACCCCAACTCGCAGGCTTACCTGCAGCTGTACGGGCTGATGGCGGTGATGGGCGTGATCATTATCTTGTCGGTGCAGGCGGTGGTCTCGCTCAGCGTGCTGGTCTACTACGAGCGCTACCACAAGGACGAGGTGCACTGGTGGAAGACCAGGCTGGCCCCGCTGATCTCGTTCTTCTCCCAGGCTTACGTGGTGTACCTGCTCTTCACCAACATCACGTTTCTCGGCGGCGGCTACAACTACGCAAACTGGCTAGGCCCCATCGACGCCGTGGTGGTGATCGCCGGCGTCGGCGTCGCCTTCTACTTCAAGCGCCGCCGGCCCGCGAAGTTCGAGCAAGCCGGCCGCCTGATCAACGAAGGCCTCTGACCTCCGGCCAGATCATCGTGGGCCGGTACTGCCCCTATAGGGGCAGTACCAGCCCACGATCGTCGAAATCAGGTTCACGCGGAGGCGGGCTAGGCGCCGCGGAGGCGGGCTAGGGCCTCGGCCAGGATGGCCTCGCCGTCGGAGTCGCTGCGGCGCTCCTTCACGTAGGCCAGGTGCGTCTTGTAGGGCTCGACGCGGGGCGGGTTCGGCGGGGCATGCTCGTTCTGGCCCGCCGGGTTGCCGCAACGGGGGCACTCCCAGGTGTCAGGGATCGCGGCGTCGGTCGCGAAGCTCGGACGCGTCTCGTGCTGGTTCGCGCACCAGAACGAGACCCAGACGCGGGGCGCGGCCTCGCCGCGCTCGGCCTCTCCCATCGGACCCGCGCCGACCCTGCTGCCGCGGATGGCGTTGCCACTACTCACAGATCACCCCTTGAAGGCCATAGAGCTATGAAGCCAGAACTTCGATGCGGGATAACTTCGGTGCGGGATAGAACTACAGGCTAGTGATTGATCAGCCAGCTGAGGGCGATAATGCAGACGAACCACAGGACCCCGAAGAAAATAGTGATCCGGTCCAGGTTCCGCTCGACGACGGAGGATGAGCCGAGGGTGGAGGTAACCCCGCCGCCGAACAAGTCCGACAGCCCGCCGCCCTTACCCTTGTGCAGCAGGACGAGCAGGACCATCACGAGGCTCGTGATGATCAGGATAACGGAAAGCCCCACAACCATAGCTGTTATCCATCTCCCGCTGCTGACATTGGCGCCGCTGATAGTGACGCCGTTGACCTGTGCGCTGCTGACTCCAGCCTACGCTGCCAGTTCACGATACCGGCAGATCTGAGCGAACTGTCCGGCGTCGAGGCTGGCCCCGCCGACCAGGGCGCCGTCCACGTCCGGCTGCGCCATGATCGGGGCGATGTTGCCGGGCTTGACGGACCCGCCATACAGGATACGCACACTACCGGCCGTTTCGGCGTCATGAAACTCCGAAAGTCGCGACCTGATCGCCGCGGCCGCCTCCTGCGCGTCGTTCGGGGTGGCCACCTCGCCGGTGCCGATGGCCCAGACCGGCTCGTAGGCGATCACCATCGCCGCCACCGCGGCGGCCGGGATCCCCTTCAGCGACCTGTCGATCTGCCCCAGGACGAAGTCCAGATGCTCCCCGGCCTTGCGGACCTCGAGCGACTCCCCCACGCACAAGATCGGCGTGAGCTCCGACCGCAGCGCGGCCTGCACCTTGGCGTTGACCAGTTCGTCGGTCTCCGCGTGGTACTGCCGCCGCTCGGAGTGCCCGGCCAGCACGTAATCGCAGCCCAGCTTGGCCAGCATCGGCCCGGACACCTCGCCGGTGTAGGCGCCCGCGTCGTGCTGGGAGAGGTCCTGCGCGCCGTAGGAGATCCGCAGCTTGTCCCCGTCGATCAGGGTCTGCACGCTGCGCAGCGCGGTGAACGGCGGGAGCACGGCCACCTCGACCGCGTCGAAGTCCTTCGCGGTCAGGGTGAACGCGAGCTTCTGGACCAGCGCGATCGCCTCGAGGTGATTCAGGTGCATCTTCCAGTTGCCCGCCATCAGCGGAAACCGTGCCCCAGGACGACGGGAGCGGCCCGTCACGAGTCGTTCTCCAGGGCGGTCAGCCCGGGCAGCGTCTTGCCCTCGAGGTACTCCAGGCTCGCGCCGCCGCCGGTGGAGATGTGCCCGTACGACTTCTCCGGGATGCCGAGCGCGCGGACCGCCGCCGCCGAGTCGCCGCCGCCCACCACGGTGAGCCCGTCCACCGCGGCCACCGCCTCGGCGACCGCGCGGGTGCCGGCGGCGAACGCGGGAAACTCGAACACCCCGACCGGGCCGTTCCAGAACACCGTCCTGGCGTCGGCCAGCTTCTCCGCGAACAGGGCCCGGGTCCGCGGGCCCGCGTCCACGCCTTCGCGGTCGGCCGGGAAATCGGTCACCGGCACCACGGAGTGCTCGGCGTCGGGCGCGAAGTGCGTCGCCGCGACCAGGTCGACCGGGAGCACGAGCTCCACGCCACGCCGTTCGGCCTCTTCCATGACGGCCTTGACGGCGGGAATCTGGTCGGCCTCGAGCACCGAGTTGCCCACCTCGTAGCCGCGGGCGGCCAGGAACGTGTAGCCCATGCCGCCGCCGATGAGGATGCGGTCCGCCAGGTTCAGCAGGTTGCCGATCACGGCGAGCTTGTCCGACGGCTTCTTGCCGCCGAGCACCACCACGAACGGGCGCGCCGGGTTCGTGGTCAGCTGGCGCAGCACCGCCACCTCGTCCCGCACCAGGTCGCCCGCCGCGTGCGGGAGCAGGCCGGGCAGGTCGTACACCGAGGCGTGCTTGCGGTGCACGGCGCCGAACCCGTCGCCCACGTACAGCTCGCCGAAGCGGGCCAGCCGCTCGGCGAACGCCCCGCGCTCGGCGTCGTCTTTGCTGGTCTCCGCGGGCTCGAAGCGCACGTTCTCCAGCACCGCGACGTCCTCGTCGCCGAGGGTGAATGCGGTCTCCTCCGCCGAAGGCCCGGCCACATCGGTGGCGAACGAGACGGGCCGTCCGAGCAGTTCGCCCAGCCGCGCCGCGACCGGCCGCAGCGAGGGGCCGCCGGCCGCCCGCTCGGTGAACGTGGCGCCCTTGGGCCGGCCGAGGTGCGCGAGGACGATCACCCGCGCGCCCCGGTCAGACAGCTTGCTGATCACTGGGAGGCTGGCCCGGATCCGGCCGTCGTCGGTGATCTCCCCGGTGCCGGTCAGGTCGAGCGGGACGTTCAGGTCCGACCGCAGCAGCACGCGTCGGCCGAGGACCTCCAGGTCGTCGATGGACCGCATTACCGCAGCCGGGCGGCGACAAGCGCGGTCAGGTCGACGAGCCGGCTGGAGTAGCCCCACTCGTTGTCATACCAGCCGATGACCTTGACCTGGTTGCCGAACGCCATCGTGAGCGAGGCGTCGAAGGTGCACGACGCGGGCGAGCCCACGATGTCCGAGGACACGATGGCGTCCTCGGTGTAGTACAGGTAGCCCTTGAGCGGGCCCTCGGCGGCGGCCCGGTACGCGGCGTTCACCTCGTCCTTGGTCACCTCGCGGCTCAGCTCGACCACCAGGTCGGTCACCGAGCCGTCCGGCACCGGTACCCGCATGGACATCCCGTCCAGCTTGCCCTTAAGCTCGGGCAGCACCAGCGCGGTCGCCTTGGCCGCCCCGGTCGTGGTCGGGATGATGTTCTGCGCGGCGGCCCGCGCCCGGCGCAGGTCCTTGTGCGGGAAGTCCAGGATGACCTGGTCGTTGGTGTAGGCGTGGATCGTCGTCATCAGGCCCTTGACGATCCCGAAGTTGTCCAGCAGCACCTTGGCCATCGGCGCGACGCAGTTCGTGGTGCAGGAGGCGTTGGACAGGATGTGGTGCGCGGCTGGATCGTACGTGTCGTCGTTGACCCCCATCACGATCGTGATGTCCTCGTCCTTGGCCGGCGCGGAGATGATGACCTTCTTCGCGCCCGCCTCGAGGTGCGCCCGCGCCGTCGGCCCGGTCGTGAACCGGCCGGTCGACTCGATCACGATGTCCACGCCGAGGTCGCGCCACGGCAGCTTGGCCGGCTCGCGCTCGGCCAGGATCTTGATCTGCTTCTCGCCGACCCGGATGGTGTCGCCGGAGACCGACACGTCGGCCTGCAGGGTGCCGAGCACGGTGTCGTACTTCAGCAGGTGCGCCATCGTGGCGATGTCACCGAGGTCGTTCGCCGCCACGATCTCGATGCCACGGTCGCCGTCCGCGGCGTTGGCGGCCCGCCAGAAGTTACGGCCGATGCGGCCGAAACCATTGATTCCTACGCGAATTGTCACAGTACTAAATCTCCTCGTCGATCCCCGTGATCGCCAGCCGCTCCGAGACTATCGGACGCCGCCCCCGAGCATGACCCGGAGGCGGCGCTGACCCGCGCCCGGAGCCTGTCAGGGCCCCTGTACCGGGCAGGCAGCACAGACTCCTAAGGTCTAGACCTTATCAAAAGACAAATCATGGATCCGAACGGCCGTGGTGCGTGCCCCGGCACCCGGTCCACGGGACCTGTCGATTCGCGCCCGCCGGGTTCGTGTAAAGGGTGACCGGCCCACGCAGTGCTTGCTAACCAGGGCCCGGCGTAGCGTCAGGAGGGTGACCGAGATGAAGCAGTACCTGCTCAGCATCTATCAGCCGGACGGGGATCCGCCCCCGCCGGAGGTCCTCGAGCCGATCATGCGGGACATCGACGCGGTCGACGCGGAGCTGAAGGCCGCGGGCGCGTGGGTGTTCACCGGCGGCCTGCACCCGCCGGAGGTGGCCACGGTGCTGCGGGCGGCCGACGGCGACGTGCTCGTCACCGACGGGCCGTTCGCCGAGGGCAAGGAGCACATCGGCGGGTTCTGGATCATCCGCGCGCCCGATCTGGACGCCGCGCTCGGCTGGGCCCGCAAGGCCACGGTCGCGTGCAGGCTGCCGGTGGAGGTGCGGCCGATGGTGGACATGGCGGAGGGCTGACCTTGCCCGCGCCCGCGCTCGCCGACATCGAGCGGGTTTTCCGCGAGGAGTACGGCCGTGCGGTGGCCGTCCTGGCCCGCGTCTTCGGCGACATCGACATCGCCGAGGACGCGGTCCAGGACGCGTTCGCCGAGGCGACCAGGCGGTGGCCGTCGGCCGGGCTGCCGCCGAGCCCGGCCGGGTGGATCATCACCACCGCGCGCAACCGGGCCATCGACCGGCTGCGCCGCGAGGCGGCCCGCGACGGCAAGCACGCCCAGGCCGCGCTGCTGCACGCCCGGGACGAACCATGGGAGGTTTTTGGGGAGGGTCCGGTGCGCGATGACCGGCTGCGGCTCATATTCACCTGCTGCCACCCGGCGCTCGGCACCGCCGCCCGGGTGGCGCTGACGCTCCGGCTGCTCGGCGGGCTCACCACGGCCGAGATCGCGCGCGCGTTCCTGGTGCCCGAACCGACCATGGCCCAACGGCTGGTCCGGGCCAAGGCCAAGATCCGGGACGCGGGGATCCCGTACCGCATTCCGGCGGAGGCCGACCTGCCTGAACGCGTCGCGGCCGTGCTCGCCGTCGTCTACCTGATCTTCAACGAGGGCTACACGGCAAGTTCTGGTGATCAGCTGGCCCGCGCCTACCTGTGCGCCGAGGCGATCCGGCTCGGGCGGCTGCTGGCTGAGCTCATGCCGGACGAGCCCGAGGTGGCGGGCCTGCTCGCCCTGATGCTGCTCACCGAGTCACGGCGGGCGGCGCGCACCGGCCCGGACGGCGCCCTCGTGCTCCTCGCCGACCAGGACCGGACCCGCTGGGACCGCGCGCTGATCGCCGAGGGCCAGGCCATCGTCCGCCAGTGCCTGCGGCGTGATCAGCCGGGCCCGTACCAGATCCAGGCGGCGATCAGTGCCGTGCACAGCGACGCGGCGGCCGCATCCGACACCGACTGGGACCAGATCCTGCGGCTATACGACCAGCTGCTGGTGGTCGCGCCGAGCCCGGTGGTCGCGCTCAACCGCGCGGTGGCGGTGGCCGAGGTCGAGGGCCCGGCCGCGGCGCTCGCCCTCATCGACGGCCTTCAACCCGCCAGCCTGGGCGGGTACTACCTGTTCCACGCCATTCGCGCCGACCTGCTCCGGCGCCTGGGCCGGGGCGCCGAGGCGGGTGCCGCCTACGAGACCGCGATCGCCCAGACCCGCAACGCGGCCGAACGCGCGCACCTAGCGCGTGCGAAGGGGCGGCCACCCCCTCCGGACTAGCGCCGTTATGCAGCAGCTTTGTCATCTGGCCTCGCGGCTGGGTGGTGCCAGACCCGGGCGAGCGCTGGTGCGGGCCACCAGGGATGGTGGCGGCGGCTGGGGATCGTAGCGGCGGCGTCTGCGTCGTGAATTGACAAGGCCGACGCTACTCCGGCGAGGCAGAAAGCGGCGGCCACCAGGAAGGCGACCCTATAAGCGGTCAGGTGGGCCACCTCCTGCCCGGCGACGACATGGGTCGCCCCGACCAGCACGATGGCCGTGGTGAACAGGGCGACCCCGATGGCGCCGCCGAGCTGGCGCGCCGTGTTGAATAGCGTCGAGGCACTGCCGGTCGCCCCCGGCGAGATGGTGGCGAACGCCGCCGCCTGGGTGGGCACGAACACCTGAGCCATGGCGAGTCCCATGGTGAACATCAGCAGGCGGGCCCACCACAGGCTGGGGTGGGCGGTCATCAGGGCGAGCAGGCCGATGGAGACGGCGGTGCCGGCCAGCCCCAGGGCGATGAGCCGGCGGGGCCCAAGGAGCGGGTAGAGCACCCGGCTGGCCAGCTGGGCGCCCAGCATGACGCCGATGGCCTCGGGGAACGTGCTCAGGCCGGCGGCGAGCGCGCTCAGGCCGCGGCCGTCCTGGTAGTACAGCGCAATGACGTACAGGGTGCCGAGAAAGGCGATCGAGGCCATGAGCATGACGCCGGTGGAAGAACGGAACAGGCGGTTACCCAGCAGCCGCAGCGCCACGATGGGCTCGGCGGTGCGCAGCTCGACGGCGACCATGGCGATGAGCAGCGCCACCCCGGCCGTGACGGTGGCGAGCACCTCGGCCGATCCCCAGCCCAGGTCCGGTCCCTCCGAGACGCCGTACATGAGCAGCCCCAGGCCGATGCCCGAGAGCAGGAACCCGGCCACGTCGAAACGCCCCGCCCGGCCCTCGGCGTGCGGGCTGAGGAATATGGCGCCGAAGGCGAGCGCCGCCGCCCCGATGGGCACATTGACGTAGAACACCCAGCGCCACGACAGGTCGGTGACCAGCAGGCCCCCGAGTACCGGGCCGAGAGCCGGAGCCAGGGTGGTCGGCACGGTGAGGATCGAGGATGCCCGGATACGTTCCTCGGGGGGAAAGACCCGGAACAGCATGGCCATCCCGACCGGGGCGAGCATGCCGCCGCCGGCCCCCTGGAGGACCCGGAATAGCACCAGCTCACCGAGGCTAGACGCCAGGCCGCAGAGCGCCGAGGCAACGGAGAAGACGGCAATGGCGGTCAGGAGCACCCGCTTGCCGCCGAACCGGTCGCCGAGCCAGCCGGACGCCGGGATGAACACCGCCAGGCTGACCAGGAAGGCGATGGAGACGCTGTCGACCGCCGTCGGGCTCACCGAGAAATCACGGCCGATGGTCGGCAGGGCCACGTTGACGATGGTGGTGTCCATGATGGACATGAACATGGCGGCGACGAAGACGACGCTCACCGCCACCTTCTCGCTGACCCGCGCCGTCCTGCGCGGACTCCCGGCCAGCGGCGGAGCGGCAACATCCTGACGCGCCTTCATGATGTCCTTCCTGGACCGAAGCTCGTGCTTCAGTGAAGTGACTGCCGGGCAGGGTCAGCCCCCGGCCGTTCCTGGTCTCGGCCGATGAACGGCCAGTTCGTGCTATGTAGCCACGATCACGCATGAACGGGGATACGTCTTTCCCGCAGACGGCCAACTTCAGTACCGGTTAGCGGGGGTAGGCGCGGGACGCAGCCAACCGCCGGTCCACGATCTAAGCGTCAAGGAGCGCCGGGTCGTCGAGTACGGGCTGCCAGGCGAGCTCGGCCGCACCGATGAGGCTGCCGTCCTCCAGGCCGCAGCCGAGCACGGGGACGCTGCTGCCGCGACCCCAGGGGGTCCGCGCCGCGACGGCGGCCCGCAGCCGCTCCGGGTCGGCCGCGAGCAGGTCCCGGTGCAGGCCGCCGAGCAGTATCCGGTCCGGGTTGAGCACGTTGATCAACCCGGCCAGCCCGAGCCCGAGTCGCTCGATGACGGTCCCGGCCGCGGTCCGCACCCGCGCGTCCGTCGCGTACTCGTGTCGCAGCAGGGCGGTGGCCTGTTCCAGCACGGGAACGCCGGGACGGGGAACCCGGCCCGCCGCATCCATTAGGCTCAGCGCGTCGGTCTCCACGTCCAGGCAGCCGCGGCTGCCGCACCGGCACGGACGGCCCTGCGGGTCCACGCTGACGTGCCCGGCTTCCATCCCGAGGCCGGAACTGCCGGTATAGAGAGCGCCGTCGAGCACCAGCGCGCCGCCCACGCCCCGGTGGCCGGTCGCCACGACCAGCAGGTTCCTGGCGTCACGGCCCGCACCGTGCCTGTGCTCGGCCAGCGCGGCCAGGTTGATGTCGTTAGCCACCGAACACGCCGTCGCCGCCCCGGCCGGACCGGTGATCCCGGCCCACGCCACCTGTGCGGCGAAGATGTCGCTGATGCGGACGCCGGTCGGCCAGCTGATGTAGAGCGGGCTGACCGCGGCACCCTCCGGCTCGGCCACAGCGGACGGCACCGCCAGGCCAGCCCCGACGCAAGTCCGGCCCGTGGCCCGCAGCAGCCGCGCGCCAACCCGGGCGACGGACGCCAGCGCGCGCTCTGGATCATCGGGCAGGGTCAGGGTATGGCCGGCCGCGGCTACCACCCGCCCGCCGAGCCCGACGAGCGCGACCTGGAAACCGTCGGGGTGGATCTGGGCGGCGAGCGCTACCGGGCCGTCCGGGTCGATGGTGAGCCGGTGCGAGGGACGGCCCAGGGTGCCGCCACCGGGCGCGGTGTCCACCTGGATCAGCCGCAGCGCCTGTAGCTCGGCGGCCACCGCGCCCGCGGTGGCGCGGGTGACGCCGAGGCTCGCGCCCAGCGCCGCGCGGGTGGGCGCGCGGCCGCCGTGGATAAGCGTCAGGGCAGGCCCGAGCTGGGTCCGGCCTCGGGAGGGCCTGGGGGCCCCCGCCCCCATCGTGTCCCTTGTCGTGGTCCGGGGCATGTGCATATTCTTATTTTGTGTCGCTGGTAAACAAAGTCCAGCACGTCAGGTTCACGCCGCGCCGAAGATCCGACGATCTCGGTCGGCTTCGGGTCGCGCTCTGCGCGGTGTTCGCCGTGCACGGGTTCATCTTCGCGAGCTGGGCGGTGCGCGTCCCCGCGGTCAAGCAGCAGACCGGCGCGTCGTCGGCTGCCCTCGGGCTCGCGCTGCTCGGCCTGTCGGCCGGAGCCGTGGCCACGATGCTGATCGCTGGCGCGTTGTGCCGCCGATTCGGCAGTTCGCGGATCACGGTGATCTCCTGCGCCCTGCTCTCCGTGACCCTGGTGCTCCCCGCGCTGGCCCATTCGGTGATTACGCTCGCGCTCATGTTGCTGGTGTTCGGGGCCGCCTACGGCTGCCTCAACGTGGCCATGAACAGCGTCGCGGTCGACCTGGTGGCCGCGCTGGGCCGGCCGGTGATGCCGGGGTTCCACGCCGCGTGGAGCTTCGGCGGCCTGGCCGGCGCCGGGATCGGCGGCCTGCTCGCGCCGCACTTGTCGGTGGCGAAGCACCTGCTGCTGATCGCGCTGGCCGGCCTGCTCGTGGCCGCGGTGGCGGGACATGCGCTGCTGACCCGCACCCTGAGGATGCCTCCGGATGACCCGGCACCCTCAGGGGGGCGCCCCGCCGCTCCGGACCGCCAGGCTTCGGCCTGGCGCCGGGCGCTGCGGACCGGCCGGGCCGTGGGGCTCTTCGGCCTGATCGCGCTGTGCGCCGCGTACGACGAAGGTGCCATCGGCGACTGGGGCGCGCTGCACCTCAGGCAGGACCTTGGTGCCGGCACGGGCCTGGCCGCCGCGGGCTACGCGGCGTTCGCGCTGGCCGAGGCGATCGGGCGGCTCTCCGGTACGACCCTGCTCGAGCGGCTCGGCCGCACGCGCGTGCTGGTGCTGGGCGGTCTGACGGCGTGTGCGGGCATGCTCGTCGCCTCGCTGGCCCCTGATGTGTGGCTGGCCCTGGCCGGGTTCGCCGC
>WNFC01001484.1_pt1 | contig 33504 bp, 29 predicted proteins | sample 5400541 | NCBI WGS metagenome assembly WNFC01 (sample SAMN13153342, study PRJNA577476) | soil metagenome | isolation source: 120 cm saprolite under Douglas fir tree site 2 hole 2 replicate 1 | place: USA:California | collected 2015-04-18
AGCTGCGCGTCGAGCCCGATGAAGTCGCCCGCGTCGTCATCGACGAGCAGAACGGCGTCATCGTGATGGGCGAGAATGTCCGCATCAGCACCGTCGCCATCGCCCAGGGCAACCTCACCGTCAAGGTCACCGAGACGCCCCAAGTCTCGCAACCGAACCCGTTCTCGCCGACCGGGCTTGCCGCGCCGGCGCCCGTCATCGACCCCAATTCCGGGCTGCCGCTCGGTAATGGCGCCGACGGCACGCAATTCGCCCCCGGCGGCGGCGCGCAGACGGTCGTCGTGCCGCGCACCAGCATCACTGTCGACGAGCAATCCGACCGCCGCCTCGCCGTGCTGCCCGAAGGGGTCAGCCTGCAACAGCTCGTCAACAGCCTCAACGCGCTCGGCGTCGGGCCGCGCGACATGATCAGCATCCTGCAGGCAATCAAGGCGTCCGGCGCGCTGCAAGCCGAAATCGAGGTGATGTGATGACGGCCGCAATCGACCTCGCGGCATCGCTGCAGACACCGACGAAAGCCGCGCCGACGCCGAGCGTGGCGCGCGGCGACGTCGCCGGCGCGCGCAAGACGGCAGAGGATTTCGCCGCCTTCTTCTTCTCGCAGAGTTTCGAGAGCATCTTCGGCAACATGTCGAGCGACTCGCTGTTCGGCGGCGGCTCGGCGGAAGGCGTCTACAAATCGCTGCTCACCCAGGAATACGGCAAGGCGGTGGCGCGCACCGGCGGGCTCGGCATCGCCGATGCGGTGCAGCGCGAGATTCTTCGTCTCCAGGAGATCGCATGATGCAACATCCGCCGGCAGGCAGGCCGTCGCCGCCCAGAACGCCGGAAGAGACGCCGTCGGCCGAGACGCTGGTCCGCTCGATCGGCGGGCTGGCGGCGCGGCTGAGCGAGCTGATGGACAAGGAGACGGCGCTGCTCAAGACCGGCCGTTCGCCGGAGATTACCGCGCTCCAGCTCGCCAAGGCGGATCTGGCGCGTGCCTATGCCGGGCGCTGGGCACAGCTCAAGACGCTGCGTGCCGATTTCGCCGGGCTCGCACCCGATCTCGCCGAGGCTCTCCGCCAGCAGCTGACGCGGCTGGCCACCGTCGCCCTCGAGAACGAGAAGACGCTGCGGATGGTGCAACGCGCCGCCAACCGCGTTCTCGGTATCATCGCGCAGGCGGTCCGCGACCAGCGCACCGCGACGATCGGCTACACCAAGAACAACCAACCGCCGCGTCGCCTCCCCGGCACGCTCGGCATCGCACTCGATCGACGGTTTTGAGCCGGCAAACCGGGAGACGGCGTCCGGCGGCAGATTCGATTGCTGTCCGGCAGGGTTTCGTTTAGTTTTGTACTGTACGATGTCTTGTGGCTATACACGGTTAATTTTACGTTAACTTCAAAAGTGCGGCAATAGGCAATAATCATGGTCTCCACGATCGGCGTACCCATCGTCGACTACATCATGGCGACAAAGAACCAGGCGCAATATCTGGCGCAGTTCCAGAAGACGCCGAGCTATGCGCAAGCGGTGGCACATTACCGCGACAATATCGGCAACGTTACTTCGGTCGACGCGCTGCTCAAGGACCGCAAGCTGCTCACCGTCGCGCTCTCCGCCTTTCAGCTCGAATCGCAAATCAACAACACCGGTATCATCCGCAAGCTGTTGAGCGAGGATCCGACCGGCAAGACATCGCTGGCGCAGCAACTCATCGACCCGCGCTACCTGCGCTTCGCGCAGACCTTCGCCGCCTTGCGCTCGGACGGCGGCGCGAGCCTGCAGAACCCGAACAGCGTCAACTCCGTCCTCGCCGGCTATCAGACGAACGAGTACGACAAATGGGTGGCCAACACCACCAACGATTCGACGGTCCGCCAGGCGCTCTATTTCCAGCAGACGATCCAGGACACGCTCGATATCTCGGATACCGGCAAGCTGTTCAGCCGGTTCCAGCAATCAAGCGATGTCGAGCAGGCTGTCAACGACTACAAGAGCGGCGTCAAGCAGGTAACCTCGATCAACGATCTGCTCAACAATCCAAAAGTCCTCGATGTCGCCCTCGCGGCTTTCAACATCGATCCGAAAACCGTCACGCCCGACACGCTGCGCCGGGTTCTCGGGGAGCCGACGACCAGCCCGGTGTTAAACGCCAACGCGCCGTCGCTGGCCACCGATCCGCTCGCCTCATCCGATCTTCGGCTCGCCCAGTTCGCCATCAGCTTCAACTCGCTTGCGACCGACGGCGGCGTCGCGATCCAGGGCTCGACCAGCATCGACGACACCATCGCCCGTTATCAGAGAAATCAGTTCGCGAAGACGCTCGCCACCAACGACCCGGCGACCATCACCTTCGATTTCGGGGACCAAGGTTCGACGACGATCAAAAGGCTGCTTAAGGATTTTCAGACGACGTCCGGCATTTCGACCTCGGTCAACTACTATCAAAACAACATCGGCGGGGTTTCCTCGGTCGACGACCTCGTCAACGACCCACGGCTTCTCACCGTCGCGCTCGGCGCGTTCAACCTCGATGCGACGAAGGTGACGAGCGACGTGGCGCGCCAGCTCCTGACCAACGATCCGAAGGCTTCGGCCACTGTGCAGACCGCAGCCGAGACCCTGCTGCAGACCGATCCGGACGTCGCCGCCTTCGTCAAGACGTTCAGCTCGCTGAGCGCGAAGGGTGATGGCGGCTTCGCGGCCATCGGCGATCTCTTCAAGCAGTTTAAGCAGCTGACCGCGGTGCAGAGCGCCGTCACCTATTTCCAGAACAACATCGGCAATGTGAAGTCGGTTGCCGACCTGACCGGCAATTCGCAATTGCTCGACGTCGCGCTCGGCGCCTTTGGCCTCGACCCGACCGCCGTATCGGCAAGCACGGTCTCGCAGCTTCTCACCGAAACGCCGGCGCAACAGGCCGCCGATCCGCTGGTGATATCGGATTCGCGTTTCGCGCAATTCATCCAGACATTCGGCTCGCTGAACACCGACAAGGGGACACAACTCCAGGCGCAAAATGCCGTCGCCGCCATCACCAGCGCGTATCAGACCAACCTCTTTGCCCAGACTTTGGCGACCAATGATCCAACGACGACCGCGGCGGATTTCGCCGACGGCTCGATCACGATCAACAAGCTGGCCGGCGATTTTGCGGCAGGTTCCGGGGTCTCGCAGTCGATCAGCTACTACCAGGATCACATCGGCAGCGTGACCTCGGTCGCCGACCTCGTCGCCGACCCGAAACTGCTCAAGGTTGCGCTGCGCGCCTTCAATCTCGATCCGACGAATCTGTCGGCCAACACGATCATCGATCTGCTCGGCGGCGCGCCGAGTGCTGACGCGACGGCGCTGACGCAGGCGAATCCCGACGTCGCGAAATTCGTCGCCGCCTTCGGTTCGCTAAATTCCGATGACGGCGTCGCGAGCGGCTCGGCGACGAATATCGCCAGCATAACCGCTGCCTACCAGAACAATCAGTTCAAGCAATCGATCGAGGCGAAAACCGAAGTGGTGAACGCCAATCCGGATCTCGCCAGCAGCACGATCGCTCCGTTCACCGACCCGGCCGGCATCGCCAAGATCGTCGACGCCTTCCAGAACAACCAGTTCGTCCAGAAGATCACATCTTCGGTGCAGAATCTGACGACGACCAGCAGCCTCGGGACCATCTCGACGAATCAGATCCTCGCCAACGCGACGCTGTCTGCGGTGGTGCGCGGCGCGCTCGGTCTTCCCGATTCGCTAGCCGCCCTCTCGGTCGACCAGCAGACGGCCGCCTTGAAGAGGGCCGGTTTCGATTCGGCCAAGCTGGTCGACAGCAGCTACCTGAAGACCTTCATCAACCAGTTCCTCGGCAATGCTGGACTACAGCAATCGAACGCCGATCCGCTGACGGCGCTGTTTCAGCCGGGCACCGCGAACGATATTCCGGACCCGACCACCCCGCCGACACCGGTCGATTTCTCGTTCCTCACCGGTGGCAGCGGCGGCGGCAGCATCCTCGACCTCTTCGCCTGAATCACGTTCGGCCGCCGAGGATGCGCCTCGGCGGCCGATCAGTGTTGCGCCGCCGCGACGCCGCGGCGGATCGGTCAGACGGCGCCGAGCTGGGCGATCGTCGCAGCCGGCGTGGTGGCGGCGACAGGATCGGCACTCAATCCTTCAAGGATATTCCTGTTGACGGCGATCAACGGATCCGGCGAGGCGGAACCGCGCATTACCTCGGGCGTGTAGCGCTGCACCCACAGTGACAGCGAAATCAGCCGCGCCTTGAGATCGACGGGCAGCGCGTTCTCCTGCAGCACAAGATCCGCCTGCAGCGTGCTCCACAGCTGGTAGTTCAGATAGCAAGCGTCGATCAGCCGGCGGCCGCCCGCTTCCTTGCCGCCCTCCAGCTTGCCGATGACGATCGAGAAGGCGCGACGCTCTAGTTCTCGCGGCTTTTCTGCCGCCTCTTGTCGGCGGCGATACGCGGATATCGACATAGCACCTCAACGGTCTTGATTGCTCGTGTAGCGAGGCCACGATAGGGCACGAGTGATTAAACCGGATTTAACGTGCATACGATTCTTTCCGCCTGCGGATGACGGCAGATTTTGCCGCGCGCGGCAGGCTTTGCCCGCGGCGGCAGTGGCCGCTGCAAAAGATCGGCGGAAAACCGCGGTCGTCGCGGACATCTCCTATTGGCATGCTTCTCGCAATTTGCCCGAACAGCGCACTCCTTTGGGAAGATCGCAGGGTTGAGGCAGAGATCGAGATCGATAGGCAAGTCGGCACGCGAATGGCCGATCCGTGAGATGATCGCGTCGGCAACCGCGTCGCTCGAGGCTGGCCGCCGTGGCGAGGCCTTGGCGCACTATGCGCGGGCGATGGCGGCGATGCCGCGTGACGACGAGTCGATGTTCGCGTTGGGTAGCCTTGCGCTGCGTCTCAACGATGTAAATCGTGCCGTCCTCTATCTCCGTCGGGCGATCGACCACAATCCCGAGGTTGCCGCCTACCACCTGCAGCTGGGCAATGCGCTTCTCGCGCGGGAGCAACTCGAGGAGGCTGAGTTCGCGGTACGGCGCGCCATCGACATCGCGCCGGCGCTTGCCGAGGCCTACTGCAATCTTGGCTGCATCCTCGTACTGCGGAACGATTGCGCCGCTGCCATCGCGCCGCTTCAGCGTGCGGTCGAGATCAATCCGCGACTTGCCAGCGCACACCAGAATCTCGGCACAGCATTGTTCAGACAGGGACGCATCAGCGACGCGACCGGCAGCTTTCGCCACGCCATCGCCAACGATGCGCATTTCGCCCAGGCCTATGACGGCCTCGGCAAGTGCCTCAACTTCCTGCCCGACGTCCCTCAGGGCCTTATCGCCGAAACGGCGCGGCGCTGGTCGCGCCTGCTGCCGCGCCCGGCGGAGTTGCCCATTGCTGCCAATTCAGCAGAACCGGACCGTCGTCTGCGCATCGGTTATGTCTCGGCAGATTTCCGCGAGCATTCGGTGGCCCATTTTCTCGACAATGTCTTCGCCGCCCACGACCGCTCGGCGATCGACGTGCTCTGCTACAGCAACACGCAGAGCGAGGACGACACCACCGCCCGATTGAAGCGCGTGGCCGATGGTTGGCGATCGATCGTCGCGCTCGACGACGATGCGGCCGCCGCGGCGATCCGCGCCGACGGCATCGACGTCCTGGTCGACCTCTCCGGGCACACCGAGGGCGAGCGGCTGGCGGTATTCGCGCGCAAGCCGGCGCCGGTTCAATGCACGTGGCTCGGCTACTATGCGACGACCGGGTTGCCGGAGATCGACTACATCATCGCCGACCGCTTCGTCATTCCCGAGGGGCACGAGGGATTCTACAGCGAGAAGCCTTACCGGCTGCCCGACAGCTACCTCTGCTTCTCGCCGCCGGATCTGCCGACCGCAGTCGATACGCTGCCGGCGTCGCGCAACGGCTTCGTCACCTTCGGCAGCTGCAACAACGTGCTGAAAATCAATGGGCGCGTCGTCGAGCTGTGGAGTCGGCTGTTGCAAGCCGTCCCGGCTGCGCGCCTCGTCTTGCGCACCGGCTTCCTTACCGTCGCCGCGGTACGCGAGGAGATCACCCGCCAATTCGCCGCCGCCGGCGTCGCCGCCGAGCGCCTCGACCTGCGTGCCGGCGCCGACCGTGCCGGATTGCTTGCCACCTACAATGACATCGACATCGCGCTCGACCCATTCCCCTACGGCGGCGGCACGACGACGGCCGAGGCGTTGTGGATGGGCGTTCCGGTCGTCAGCCTGCGCTGCGACCGTTTCTCCGGCCGCGTCGGCGAGAGCATCCTGACGACCGTCGGCCTGCCCGCGCTGGTCGCCGACGATGCGGCCGCCTACCTCGCGACGGCGAGCAGCCTCGCCGCCGACCTGACGCGTCTCGCCGATCTGCGGGCAGGTCTGCGCGCCACGGTCGTCGGCTCGCCGCTCTGCGACCGCGATCGTTTTGCCCGTCATCTCGAAAGCGCCTACCGCGCGATGTGGCGCCGTTGGTGTGCAGGCAGGGAGCAAGCTGCATGACCGACAGCGCTACGGCCGATCATCTGCACGAAGCGACCTGCCCCGCTTGCGGCCACCATGTCGCGGTGACGTTCTTCACCGGCGCGCAACCTCTCGCCACCATCGCCTGGCCGGCGAGCGCCGACGAAGCGCGGACGATGGCGCGCCTGCCCCTTGACTTCGTGCGCTGCGTCGATTGCGGACACATCTTCAACACCGGTTTCGACTACACCGCGGTGCCTTATTCGCAAAAGCCCAATCTGATGTTCAACCGCGGCACCTTGTGGTCAGGGTTCCTCGCCGGTTTGCGCGAGAGCCTGCTGGCGCGGTTGCCCGAACGTCCCGTCGTCGTCGAGATCGGCCATGGCGATGGCAGCTTCATCGCAGGGCTCGCCGCCGCCCGACCCGACGGCACCTATTTCGGCTTCGACCCGCATGGCGCGTCGACCGGCGCCGGACCCGTCACCTTGCGCGCCGAGCTCTTCGAGCCGATCCGCCATTTGGCCGAGCTCAGGCCGGATCTTGTCATTACCCGGCACGTCCTCGAGCATCTCGCCAACCCGCTTGGCTTCCTGCAGCATTTGTCATTCGCTGCCGCCCGCACGGGCACCGGTTGCCTCATCTATCTCGAGGTGCCGTGCATCGACCGGGTGATCGAGACCGGTCGCACCGTCGATCTCTACTACGAGCACAACTCGCAATTCACCAGCAATTCCTTCCGGCGAATGCTGGCGCGCTGCGTCTCGCAGGTCGAGGAGATCGGCCACGGCTATGACGGTGAGGTGATTTTCGGCCTCGCCCGCATCGGGGGTTCGTTGGAGCAAGTCGCCACTGCCGCCGAAGCGGCGCTCTACGGCGATGCGGCGAAGCGTGCCGAACGCATCATTCGTGAGCAGCTCTCCGTCATCCACGCTGCCGGCCGGCCGGTCGCGATCTGGGGCGGGACAGGCAAGTCGGCAGCCTTCATGAATCGCTACGACGTCGATGCCGTACGCTTTCCCCTCGTCGTCGATTCCGATCCCGCCAAAGTCGGTACCTTCGTGCCGGGAACCGGCCAGCAGATCCGTTGCCGCGACTGGCTGCTCGCCGCGCCGGCACACACGATCATCATCCCGCCGCAATGGCGTGCCGCCGACATCGTTGCTGAAATGGCGCAAGCCGGCATCGCCGCGAATCACGTCGCCATCGAGCATAACGGGCGACTGATCGACTATTTCGACGACTGCCATCCTTACCGGCAGATGCCCCGCCCGGCGCATTGGCTCGCCGGTGACCAGCGCCGTGCGCTCGCCTAGACGCATCAGGATCAGGAGGATCGGCGATGAATAGAACGATGCTCGGCCAACCCAAAAGAAGCTTGCCGCCGGCCGCCGCGAATTGCGATCCCATGGCCCCACTGGCGCCGACCGATCCGATCCCGCAACAGCGCCCGACGCTCGTGCCGAGTGCATCGGCAAATGCCGAGCCGCACTTCAAGTTCCAGCTCGGCAACCTCTTATTCGCGCAACGCGAGTTCGCCGCGGCGGCACGGCTATTCTACGATGTGCTCGACGACCATCCCGCTGCGCCTGACGTTCACAACAATCTCGGAAACGCCCTCAGCAAGCTCGGCCAGACGGCTGCAGCGGTGGCGCATTACCGGCGCGCCATCAGCCTCGCCCCGGCGATGGCCGAGGCGCATAATAACCTCGCCTGCGCCCTCTTCCTGTTCGGTCAACTCGGCCCGGCGATCGCCCATTACAAGCAGGCAATCGGCCTCGATCCGGTGCGGCCGGACGCCTATGCCAATCTCGTCCTCGCGCTCCACTACGTTCCCGGCGTCAGCAATGCGCTGATCCACGAGACGACGCGGCGATGGGCGGATCTGATTGCGCAGCGTCCGATGTCGGCTGCGTGGCGAGCCGGCGCAGAGCGGCGGAATCAGAGATTGCGGATCGGCTACGTCTCTGGCGATTTCCGTAGCCATCCGGTGGCTTTTTTCGTCGAGAACGTCATCGCCTCACATGATCGCGAAGCGGTCGAGGTCTATTGCTACAGCAATGCCGGCGTCAGCGATGGCACTACGGCACGCATCGCCGGCAGCGCCGATCACTGGCGCGACATCGCTGGCCTTGGTGACGACGATGCGGCAAGGCGCGTCGTCGATGACGCGATCGACATCCTAATCGACCTCTCCGGCCATACCGCCGGCAACCGACTGACGATGTTCGCACGCAAGCCGGCGCCGATTCAATGCACCTGGCTCGGCTATGTCGGCACCACCGGGTTGAGCGAGATCGACTACATCATCGCCGATCGCTACGTCATCCCGCCGGGGGAAGAGCACCACTACAGCGAGCAGCCCTATCGCCTGCCCCACAGCTATCTCTGCTTCACGCCACCGGAGCATGAGATCGGGGTCGGCACGCTGCCGCTGCCCAGCCTTCGCAACGGCTCGCCGACATTCGGCTGCTTCAACAATCTGCTGAAGATCAACGGCACCGTGGTCGAGCTGTGGAGCGCGCTTCTCGCCGCGGTGCCGAATTCCCGGCTCTATCTCAAGACCGCGCAGCTCGACGATGAAGCAGTGCGTGCAAATATCGTCGGCGCGTTCGCCGCGGGTGGGATCGGCGCCGAGCGGCTCCGCCTGGCCGGCGCGTCGCCGCGTCACGAACTACTCGCCGCCTATAACGACGTCGATATCGCACTCGACCCCTTTCCGTTCGGCGGCGGCACGACGACGCTCGAAGCGCTCTGGATGGGCGTGCCGGTGGTCACGCTCCGCGGCACGGGGTTTGTCGGCCGTGTCGGCGAAAGCGTCCTGACAACGCTCGGTCTCGGCGGCCTCGTGGCGGCAAGCCCGGAGGACTATCTGACGCTCGCCCGCGATCTCGCCGCCGACGAGCCGCGGCTTGCCGCACTGCGCGCCGGTCTGCGCCAGCGCCTTGTCGACTCGCCGCTCTGCGATGCCAAAACGTTTGTCGGCGACCTCGAGACCGCATACCGCGCGATGTGGCAGGCGCGCCGACGAAACCGCGAGCGCGCCGCGTGATCCAGGTAGCCTGGCCGGGCAATGCGAGGCTTTAACGCGAGCTTTACCATAACGCTGAGATAGTGCCCAAGATCGTCGGCCAAGGCCGACGCGTCAGACTCATGAGGCACGACATTGGCTCTGTCGGAGCAGATCCGGGCAAATCCGCACGCAGGCAAGGTCGCAACCGACTTTCAGGCAGCGGTGGCGCATCACCAGGCGGGCCGGCTCGATCGCGCCGAGCTCCTATACAAAAAGGTGCTGCGCAAGGCGCCCACGATGCCCGATGCGCTACACCTGCTGGGCCTGATTGCGCTCAGCCACGGCCGCGCGGCGCGTGCCGTCGAGCTCATCCAGAAAGCGCTGAAACACTACTCCGCCGATATCGCCGAGGTGCATATGAACCTCGGCAACGCTTATCTCGCCGCTGAGCGGCGAGCCGACGCCGAGGCGAGCTACCGCCGGGCGATTGCCCTCGACCCGCGCCTCGCTGCGGCCCATTGCAATCTCGGCAAGATACTGATCGACCGGGGCGAGTTCGTTGCAGCATTGGCAGAATGCCGTTCTGCCCTGACGCTCGACAAGACGCTCGCCGAGGCCTATGTCAACGCGGCCGCCGCGCTCAGGGCGCTCGGCGGCTTGACCGAAGCTGAATCGGAGCTTAGCCGAGCCTTGCAAATCCAGCCGAATCGACCGGACGTGCTGCGGGCACTCGCCGTGGTGCTCGGTGAGCTCGATCGTTTCGATGAAGCAATCACTGTCCATGAATTCGGGATCAACCTCCAGCCCAATGACGCAGTAGCGCATTCGGCATTCTCGAGTACGCTCTTGCGGATGCATGACGGCGCGCGAGCGCTGGTGCACGCCGGTCGCGCCGTCGCGCTTGCTCCCGGCGCCGCTTCCTGCTGGCTTGCCCTGGGGCTCGCCGAACGCATGTTGGGACGCTTCGACGCTGCCGAGCGATGCATCACGCGTGCGGTCGAGATCGATCCCGAGATGACCGAGGCGCGCAGCCATCTCGCCTTCATCGGCCGCCATCGGGCCGACAGTGACGAGGCAGCGCGTCTCGCCGCGACGCTCGCGCGCGACAGCACGCCGGTGTCGGAGCGCATCGTCGCGGGTTTTGCCCTCGGCAAGATGATGGACGATGCCGATCGCTTCGATGAGGCCTTCACGCTCTTTGCCGAGGCAAACCACCTATTCCGCAGCGTGCGAGCCGAGGTCGGCGAGCGCTTCGACGCCGCCGAATTCATCGAAGCTATCGACCGGCTCATCGAGCAGAGCCCTCCGGAACTCCTCGCCGGCCTGCCGCGTTGGCGAAACCCATCCGAGTTGCCGGTCTTCGTCGTCGGCATGCCGCGCTCCGGCACGACCCTCATCGAGCAGATCGCGGCCAGCCACTCGCAGGTTTTCGGTGCCGGCGAAATATCGGATCTCAATGCCATTTCGTTACAGCTCGCCGCGAAGAACCGTGATGTCCCGCAGCTGCAGGACTGGGATGCCGATTATTCCCGTAGCCTTGCTGATTTCTATGTCGATCGGCTACACAAACTTGGCGGCGACGCGCGACGGGTGATCAACAAGACGCCCGACAACATCATGCTCCTCGGGCTCGTCGCGCTGTTGTTTCCGGGCGCCCGGGTCGTCTTCGCCAGTCGCGATGCGCGTGACACCTGTCTCTCCAATTTCTTTCAGCGTTTCGCCCACGGCAATCTATTTTCCTACGATCTCGCCGATTGTGGCGCACGCGCGAAAGGCGTTACAAGGCTGGCGCAACATTGGCTGCGCGTCCTTCCGCTGCGCATGCTGACGGTCGACTACGAGGCGCTCGTCGGCGACCTCGAAGGCGAGAGCCGACGGTTGATCGATTTCCTCGGACTGGACTGGGAGCCCGCCTGCCTCGATTTCCACCGCACCGAACGTGCCGTCACGACCTTGAGCGTTTGGCAGGTCCGCCAGAAAATCTACACGCGATCTGTCAGTCGCTGGCGCCACTACGAACGCCATCTCGGGCCGCTGCTCGAGGCGTTGCGCTGAAGGCTCCGTCTGTTCAATCCGTTACCTGATAAAAAAAGATCCGGCGCCGACCAGAGGTCGGCGCCGGTGTCGTGCCCGCGCGAAGCGGGTTTAGGCGTAGGCTTAACGGAACAGGGTGAGGACGGCGCCCGGACCCTGGTTGGCGATCGACAGTGCCTGGATGCCCAGCTGCTGCTTGGTCTGCAGCGACTGGAGATTGGCGCTCTCGGCCGCGAGGTCGGCGTCGACCAGCTGACTGACACCGCCAATCAGCGAGTCGGTCAGCGACTTGACGAAGTTGGTCTGCGTGGTGATTTGGTTCGCTGCCGTGCCGAGCTGGCTCAGCGCCGTCTTGACCGAGTTGATGGCAGTTTCAACCGTGGTCAGGGCAGTGGCGGTAGTCGAAGCCAAACCGAAAGTGCCGGTGAGACCCGCATTGCTCGATGTGACCGCCGTAATGTCACCCGCCCCTGAAGTCAGGATGAGGTTGCCTTGGCTGTCGAAGGAGCTGTTGATCCCCTTGCTGGACAGCGCCGTGCCGAGGTTGGCGACGGTCGCGCCGTTGGTCGCGCCGATGACGACGGCGGTATTGCCGGCGGCGGTCAGCGGATCGGTCAGGGCGGTGACGAATTCGAAGGTCTTCGTCGTGCCGCCTGCGGTGACCGAGATCGTATCGGCCAGCGCCGGCGTCCAGGTCGCGCCGATGGCGATCTTGCCGCTTGCGTTGGCAACGTTGAGGCCGTTGACGCTCAAGCCTGCCGAGGTCAGGTTCTGCGCGTTGACGGTGATCGTCGCCGTCGAGATCGTCGAGCCCACGCGATTGAGCGAGGACAGCACGTTCTGGTTGGTCGAGCCGGCATTGATCAGGTTGACGCCGTTGAACTGAGCGGCTGCGGCAACGCTGTCGATCTGGGCAAGGAACGCCTGGATGTCATTGTTGATCGAGCTGTGATCCTGCGTCGGATCCTGGGCCTGGACAACCTTGGCCTTGATCTGGTTCAGGGTATCGGAAATCGTCTGCGCGCCGTTGAGAGCGACGTTGACGAAGGCCGAGCCGAGAGCCAGCGAGTTGCTGATCGCCTGGAAGCCGGCGATGTCACCGCGCTGACCCTGCGCGATGGCGAAGGTCGAAGCGTCGTCCGCGGCGCCGGCGACTTTGAGGCCGGTGCTGACGCGAGCCTGGGTCTTGGTCAGCGACTGCTGGGTGAGGTTGAGGGTCTCGAGCGCGGCGAGCGCATTGGAGTTGGTATTGACCGAAAACGTCATCGAAGATTCTCCTGTGTGGAGGCTATCCGGCGCCTTGTGGGCCGAAGCCGAGCCTCTGCCCGACACGGGAGATTTGATCGCAAACTCTTTAACGACCTCTGAATGTTACTGGTTAAAATGAAGTAAATCTCACAATTACTTCAGAAAATCGATGAGATTAAGCGTCGAGAGTTCCGCGGTGAGCTTATACGAGGCGCCGAGCTCTGTTTGCAGCTGCGATAGCCTAGTCGAGGCATCCGCAAGATTGACCTGCTCGATGTCGTCAATTTGTGTCTGCAGCACGGTCAGCGTCGCGTCATGCGCATTGGACGTGTCGGTCAGCAGCTGCTCGTTGCGGCCGTTCTTTTCCGTCAGGCTCTGCAATTGGGTCAAGCCCTGTGAGATCGTCGAGGCGGCCGCCTGTGCCGTCGCGTCGAAATCGGCATCGGTGATGTTGGGCGGCGTCGCCGTCGTACCGACGGGTTGCGGCAGCGAGGCAAGCGTGTAGAGGCCTTGCATCATCGTCAGGAAGGCCGGGTCGCCGGCGGTCATGCTGTAATCGACGGTGAGGCCCTGGTCGATCTGGCTCGGTGCGTGGGCCGGGCCGCCAAGATAGTAGCTAGCCGAGGTCGCGATGACCCCCGTCCCGCCGCTGACCGCTGCTTGGATCGCTGCCGCAACGCCTACCCCGCCGGCGGCGGTGATCGCCGCCGTCACCGCCGTTTGCACGGTCGGCAGCAGCGTTGCGGAGGCGATCACCGTGTTGCTCTGCGTCTGCGTTCCGCCGAACAGATTGCGACCGTTGACCGAGGTCGACAACGTTTGGTTGATCTGGTCGATCGCTGCCTTCGCCGCCTCCACGATATTCGTCCGCTGCGCCGAGAAGCTTGGCGACGAGAAGGCCAGATTCTGGACCGCGAGGGCGGTGTCGTGGATGGTCACGAGATTCTTGTCCATCAAGCTGGTGCGGATCGAGAGCTCGCTGATGTTCTTCTTGAAATTGTCGACCAGCGTCGCCTGATTGCGCAGGTTGATGTCGAGGGTCGCTTGGGTTCCGAGATCGCCATAGACCTGCGTCTTGTTGCCGGTCCCAATCTGGTTCTGCAGCTGCTGGATGCCGCTCTGCAGCGTCGAGAATTCGCTGCGCAGGAGATTGCTCTGACCGAGCGTCGAAAGGGTCGTCATGGCCGGACTCCGGAGTTAGTCGGTGTTACTGAAAGGCGTTGAAGAGCGTGGTGAACATGTCCTTGGCCGTCTGCAGCACGCGCGCATTCGCCGAATAGGCATTCTGCAGCACCGTGAGTTGGGCCACCTCATCATCGACATTGACCCCGCTTTGCGAGGACAGCGTCGTCTGCAAGGTGTTTTTCAGCGTCGTTTCCGAGGTCAGCGCGTCCTGAGCATTGGCGCGCAGCGTCGATTGGCCGGTAATAAAGTCGGTCGCCACCTGAGCAAGATTGCCGGTCGCGGGAAGGCCGGATACGGTAAACGCCACGTTGGTGCGGTTGAACAAGGCGACAGCCTGATCGATGAAGGTCGTGTCGCCGAGCGCCAGCGCGGGGCCCGACACCAGCACCTGCGCGGGTACGGCCCCGTCATGGATCGTGCTTTGTGTTACCGTCGGATTGACGGCAATGATCGCGGCATAGCCGGTGTCGCTCGCCGGATTGAATGGCGTCGCCCCCGGCTGATAGAAGATGGGGACGTTGATGGCATCGAACTCGACAGTGAGCGCGCGGGCGATGTCGTCGAGCTGAGCCTGCACCGCCGGCAGCGTCGTCGTCTGTAGGGTGAGCAAGCCGCCAATCGTGCCGCTGCCGACGGTGACCGGCGCCGCGGCCGAGTTGGACGACGACCAGGTCAAGCCGGTTGTCCCGCCGAGACTTAGAGTCGCCACCGCGCCGTCGACCAAAGGTTTGCCGTCGCGCGTGTAGACCCCGACAGCGCCGGTCGGCTTGATGAACGTCGTAATATCCATCAGTCCCGACAAGGTGTTGAGCAGCCGATCGCGCTGGTCCTGCAGATCGGAGGCATCCTCATTACCGGCATGCGCCACGATCTGGTTGTTGAGGGCATTGAGCGCGGTCAGCGTCTGGTTGACCGTCGTCACCGCCTGCTTCAGCTGCGCTGTGGCATCGCCGGTGGCGTCAGTGACACTCTGCGACAATTGGTGAAACGACCGCGTGATATCGCTCGCGGCATTGATCACCGTACTGTAGAGGGAAGTCTGCTCGGGATTGATCGAAACGTTCTGGAAGGCGTTCTGCAGCTTGGTGATCTGCGCGCTCAGCGAGGTATTGGCGCTCGGCGTGCCGAAGGCGGTCTCCAACCGCGAGAGCGTGGTGACGGTTGTCTGTAGCTGGTTCTGCGTGCCGGTGGTGTCGCGTAGCGTCTTGAGCAACGACTCGTCGACGGTACGCTGGATCGGCCCGAGCGAGACTTCGCCAAGCGCATCGACGACCTGCGAGTCCGTCTTCTTGGTATAGCCGTCGGTCTGTGCATTGGTGATGTTGCGCGTCAGCGTATCGATGCGCGCCCGGGTGACGTCGAGTCCGGCGAGCGCCAAATTGATTGAATCGGTCGACATCGCAAAGCTCCGCTAGGTTACGCGCGTTGCGTCTGGGCCGCGTCGAGCAGTCGCTTCTCGACTGGCAAGGCGGCACGCAAGGCGCTCAGCGCCTTGTAGAACTCGCCCATTCCGACGTGATTGACCGCCGCGGCGATGGCGCCGCGTATCTCGGCGTTCCCGGTCGCCGCAAATAGCTCGCTGGAGAACGCCACGAATTGGTTGTGGTGCGTCTCCATGTTGTCGTTGTCGAGATACATGCATTGCAGGGCAAAATAGGTGCGCAGCAGCGGCGTGGTCGCCTCTTCCGGCAAGAGCACATCCTTCTGCTGCAGCAATTGTGCCTTGTTGTGAAAAGTCAGCGTGACGGCGCGGGGCGAGCCGTTGCTCACCACCGCGCCGTTCACGATCAGCTTCTCCTTCGGCTTCAGGACGAGTTTGAGCGGCATTGTGCCTCCTAGACGGTTCCATTGTGGAGCGCGGTCGCATGGTGATTATGCCTGATGATCAGCGAACCAGGTTGTTGGTTTGCTGCAGCAGGTCGTTCACTGCGGTGATGACCTTGGTATTGGCCTCGTAGGCGCGCTGCGTCTGGATCAGCTTGGTGAATTCGGCGGCGATATCGACATTGGCGCCCTCGACGCTCGACGCGATGATCGTGCCGGTACCGTTGTCACCCGCCGAATGGATCGAGGGCGTGCCGCTCGCCACCGTCGTGCTGAAGGCGTTGCCGTTCTGCGCCTGCAGGCCGTCATAGTTGTTGAACTGCGTGACCGGAACCTGGAACTCGGTCTTGCGCGCGCCATTGTCGAAATTGAGCGTGATGAGTCCGTGCGCATCGATGTCGAGATTGCGGAACGCGCCGGGCGGCAGCCCGTCTTGCTGCGCCGAGATGAAATTGACGTCGGTGCCGGTGAACATCGTCGTCTGCGAGGCGTCGCCGTAGGTGCCGAGACCGAGGTTCACCGCCTGGCTGGTCGCCGTCGAGCCGCCGAAGTTGATGCCCAGCGGGATGGTCGCAGCGGTGCCGCCCGGCGTCGCGACGGCGCCGGAGGGATCGTTGATGTTGGTGATCGCCGCGATGCTACCGGCTTTGTTCGTGCCGGTATCGACGAGGTAGAACTGCACGTCGGCGGTCACGGGAAGACCCGGCGTCGCCGCCGAGGTGATCGACGTATCCGTCGAGTCGACGGTCATCGTCCACGTGTCGTTCGAGGTCACGCCGGCGACGACCTTCGGCGCCCAGGTGATGTCGAGCGCGTGTGAGGTGCCTTGGGCGTCGAAGAAATCGACCTTGGTCGCCGAGAGGGTCGCCTGAGGAGTGGTCGGCAGATTGACCGAATAGGTGATGTTTGCCGTCGCCTCGGGATTGGCCTTGAGCTGGTTGAGGCGGATCTGTACGAGCTGGTTCTTCGATACGATGCCGGTCGTCGGGTCGACATTCCAGCCATTGAGGTAGTAGCCGGAATTGTTGACGAGGAAGCCATTATTGTCGAGGTTGAAATCGCCGGCGCGGGTATAGAGCGGATCGGCCTCGAAGCTCGGCAGGCTGGTGCCGTTGACGCCGGCGACGCGGCTCACTGCGAAGTAGCCTTCGCCCGAAATCCCTAGATTGGTCTCGATGCTGGTCTGCTGCACCGTGCCTTGGATGTCGTTGGTATAGTGTGGTTTGCTGGTGACGCCGCCGGGCTCGTGGACGAACGCATTCGACACCGTCAACAGGGTCGAGAACTGCGTGTCCACTCGCTTGTAGCCGGTCGTCTGCGAATTCGAGATGTTATCGGAAATCGCGCCGAGCGCGCGCGACTGCGCGTCAATGCCCGTCACGGCGGAAGTCAAAGCGCCACTCAAACTCATGGAATCCTCCTGTCTGTCACCGAGGCGTGCCTCGTCGTGCTTCATGACGCAAGCCGCGTGCCATTCGACAAATCGCTGGTTTTGCTGGTTTTATCGAGATTGCGGCGGCATCGTGCGGAGAGTGTTGCCGGGCCTACGGAAAATATTGCCGTGCCGCGCTTTCGCCGGCTTTGGGCAGTGGTCGACCGGAGGATCGCGCCAGCCATGCAGCCTGCCGGCCGGACCAGAGTGTCACGGCTCGCTCGCATGGCACTGAGGGATAGATATGGACAGGCTCCGCATGGCGGAGAAATTCCTGCCGTTGACCTTCGGGGAGCGCGCTACCGCGCTGCCGCCCTGGCCGGTCCTGACGGTGAGCCGACGGAGGAAGAATTGCCCGCCACAGAGGCGATGCGCGCTACCCAACCAAGTCGGCGCGCGAGGTCGCGCAGCTTCTGCGCAGCGCCGGCCGGCACTGTCTGCGCCGCAGGACGATCTCCCCGGAGCGACCCTCTCGCTTTTAGTTGGTGACCGACATGACCTTCGAGAGGGCCTCGGTGACGCCACCGATACTGAGCGATGCCGTTCCGTTACTGACGTTGACGGCGCTGACGGTTCCATAGGCGCTCAATGTCGCCTGCAGCGTGCTCTTGTCGATCCCCGCCGCAGCGACGTTGAACGTATAGGTGCCGTCAGGCAGCGTCGTACCGTCGATCCCCTTGCCGTTCCAGGTAAAAGTGTGCGCGCCCGCGCCGGTCTCGGCGGGGGTCTGGAAGACCACTCGGCCATTCGCGTCGCTGATGACGATGTTTGCCGATGCCGCGGTTGACGGCAGCGTATAGCCGAACTCCGCCTGCCCGTTCACCAACGCGCCTTGGTTGTCCGAATATTGGATGGTGTGGCCGACCAGCGGTAACGCCGAGATGGTCTGATTGGTCGTTTGCAGCGAGACAAGATTGGCGAGTTTGTCGTTCTCGTTGATCGCTTGCTCCACCTGGCTAAACGAGACCAGCTGCGAGGTGAACTGATTGGTGTCCAGCGGCGACAGCGGATCCTGGTTCCTGAGCTGCGTCGTCAGCAACGTCAGGAAGGTCTTGAAATCGCTGCCTAGCCCGGTGGTCGAGCTCGACGAGGTCGCAGTCGTGGCAGCCGTCGTCGAGGTCGTCGCGACCGTCGATGAGATGCTTGGTGTCGTCATGGCGTGTGCTCCTTGATCCTGAGCGATCAGACGTGAATATCGAGGCTGCCGTCGTGGCTGAGGCCGGACGAGGCGGCGCGCGCGGCGGCGAATGAGCTGGACGGCTCGCTATCGTCCATCGCCGCAGGCGACGCGGCATAGCCGGCCGATTGGGCGAATTGACGTGCGCTGGCCCCCGTATCGCCGCCGCTCATATTGAAGGTGAGCGAGCCGCTATCGGCGCGCAGGCCGGCATCGCGCAAAGCCTGCTCGAGACTGCGCGAATCATTGTTCAGGAGGGTCAGCGTATCGGCGCGGTCAGCCGAGAAAGTCGCGGAGACGCGGCCATCCTGTGCGAAGTCGAGACGAACCGCGATCTTGCCGAGACTGGCCGGCTCGAGATTGATCTGGATCTGATCGTTGCCGGCCTTGACGCCGCGCTTTACGCCGATCGCCACCTGTTCGGCAACGGAATGGAGGGCGGCGATCGGGTTGACCGGCGTCTCCGCGGCGGCCGCTGCGGCGGGGGTGCCGGCGGCGCCGACGAGTTCGGCGCGTGGCTGCAGAGCGATCGCCGTCGAATCCGCCGCATGTACGCTCTCTGTCTCGTCGTCGCTTGGCGCGCTCGCCCCACTCGTCGACGCCGCCGCGAGCGACGCATCCGGCGCCAATTTTCCGGTGCCCGTCGCGCTGGCATTTTCGACGGACACGGAGGTGGCCGTGACGGGAGGCTTGCCGACGATCGCATCGGCCGCACCGGCGGTGGCACGTGGCTCGACTTTGGCCTTCGCCAGTACCGGCGATCCGACCTCGCCATGCGGCGGGATCGCCGTCGCAGAGAATTTCGCCGAGAGATCGATATTCCCCGAGACCGGCGGAAGCGGCGTCGCTTGCTGGGGTGTGCTGATCGGTGCCGCGGTACCGTCCGATGCAACCGTGGCGGCGATGACGCTGTTCGCCGAGTTAGCCAAAAGCGGCGCGCCGACGGCCCCGGTCGGTGTAGCCGCCGGGCTCTGCGCGGCGCCAACGACGGAGACGCGACCGAGCAGCGCGGCCGCTTGCGCCGAGACGGTCGCAGCGGCGTTCACCGCGCCGCGATTGTTCGGCGTACCCGCGCTCGGGCCATTGGCCGCCGCGGCGAGCGCAGCGGACGGCTTGGCCGCGCCGGCGATCGGCGGCGGCAACGTCGGATCGGCTGATATGGCGAGATCGGCTGGGGCGTTGACCACCCCCTGAGGGGTGGTTTGCGCGCTGGCGGCCTGCCCAGTCGCGGCGGGCGTCGCGGTCTGGAGATTTGCCGCCGCGACGACTGCTTGCCAAGCGTTCGGGCTCTTCGGTCCAGTTGCGATCGCCGAGGAGACGCTCGCGGCTGCAGCCGTGTCCCCGGCGACGATTTGCGCCGCACCGACTTGGGCCTTATCGGCGGTGGCGAGGATGGAGGTCGCCGGCGGCGCGACGGTGCCGGTCGGGACGATGACCGGCACGAAAGCAGCAGGGCCCGGCAAGACGAGCCCGCCGGCGCAAGGCACGAGACTGTCGAGGTTCGGCTGATCGCCGCTTTCCGCGGCGCGGTCGCCGTGTCCGCCCGCTTTCGCCGCCGCTGGCGAATTGGCCAGCGAGGACTTCCCGGTCGCCGTGGTGGCAATCGGCCTGACTGCCGCATTTGGCTGCGGCGCTGCCGCCGCACTGTTCGAAGCGTCGAGGAATTGTCCGAAGACCGCGCCGCCGCCGCCCGGCGCCGCCGCCTGCGGCGTAGCAGGCGGGTCGGCAGCAGCGCTGGAAACCACGTCGATATTCATGACGGCTTTCGACCTTTTGCAATGTCGGTCTTTCGAAGCAAGCGCTGGGCCACTTCCGAAAGCAATCAGTAGACCTTTGAAACAATGTGATATTCTCCCCAACCGGGCGTGATCCGCACGGCTTGCCCGAGGAGCGGAGGCAATTTCCGCCGAATGATGGCGGCAAAATTTGCCGCCTGTCGGCGCTTCTCGGCGGGATGACAAAAACATTGAGCCACCGCTGCCTCGTCCGGCATAAGAGAGGTGGAGCGTCGACGATGGACGCTGGCAGGCGGCAATGGCAGATCCGCTCATGAAACAGTTTGACCTCAGCGGTCGGACGGCAATCGTCACCGGATCATCGCGCGGCATCGGCCGCGCCATCGCCGAGACGCTGGCGCAAGCGGGCGCCAAGGTCGTCGTCTCCAGCCGCAAGGCGGAAGCCTGCGCCACCGTCGCCGCCGCGATCGAGAAGGAAGGCGGCACCGCCATCAGCGTGCCGTGCAACATCGGCTACAAGGATCAGCTGGCAGCGCTCGTCGCCGAGACGCAACGGCAGTTCGGCGCCATCGACATCCTGATCTGCAACGCTGCCATCAATCCCTATTACGGGCCGCTCGCCGAGATTCCCGACGAAGCCTACGATCGAACGATGAACAGCAACGTGCGCAGCAATCTCTGGCTCTGCCAGATGGCGTTGCCGGACATGGCGGCGCGACGCGACGGGGCGATCGTCATCGTCTCGAGCATCGCCGGGCTGAAGGGCTCGGCAACGCTCGGCGTCTACGGGCTTTCCAAGGCCGCGGATTTTCAGCTCGCGCGCAACCTCGCGGTCGAATGGGGCAAGCACAATATCCGCGTCAACTGCATCGCCCCCGGCCTAGTCAAGACGGATTTCGCCAAGGCGCTGTGGGAGAACCCGGAGATGCTTGAACGACGGCTGCGCGCGACGCCGCTCGGCCGCATCGGCGAGCCCGCTGACATCGCCGGCATCGCCCTTCTTCTCGCCTCCCCTGCCGCCAGCTTCATCACCGGCCAGGTGATCGTCGCCGATGGCGGGGTGACGATCTCGAGCGCGGTCTAGGCTCAGGGAATTTCGTAAAGCGTCAACTCGTCGGCGATGCCGCGCAGCGCATAGCGCCGCGACAGCGGCTGGAGCTTCGCGGTGGCGAGAAGCCCCGTCGTTTGCGCGTTGTCGACGACCGATCCGGTCGCGAGGATCGACCGAGAGTCGGCGAGATTTTGCACCCGCGCGGCAATGTTGACGGTCTGACCGAAATAGTCCTGGCGGTCGTTGAGGGTGACGGCGAGACAGGGGCCTTCGTGGATGCCGATCTTGAGCATCAGGTCCTCGCCTTGGCGCTCCGCGTTGAGACTCTGCATCGCCTCGCGCATGCGCAGCGCCGCACTCACCGCCCTGTCGGGGGTTGGGAAGGTTGCCATGACCGCGTCGCCGATCGTCTTGACGACGGCGCCGGCCTCGGAGGCGACGATCTCGAGGAGGATGCGGAAATGCGCTCTGACGAGATCGAAGGCGACCAAGTCGCCGACCCGCTCGTAGAGCTCGGTCGAGCCCTTGAGATCGGTGAACAGGAAGGTGAGGCTGGTGATCTTGAGGCGTTGATCGATGCTGAGCGTACCCGTCCGGTAGATGTCGCGGAACGTCTGGTTGGTCAGCAGACGGTTTGCCGTCAGGAACGGCCTGCGCCTCCCGAGCAGATCGTGAAGCGGATCCGCCGCGATCCAGACGGCCGGCAATACCCGCAACTCCGAACGGTTCTCGAGGGAGAGACGCAGCGGCCCCGGTCGCAGCTCCATCGTTCCGGTCGGTGCACTGACCTTGTTGAAGACGAGCGAAAGAGGCTGGCGATCACGCGTCGCCTCGCCCTTGACGTCGATGAACTGCGCGGCATGAGTCACCGGATCGAAGACGATGACGAAAGCCGCCGGGAGCTGCAGCGACAGGATGGCCTTCTCGCCCGGCGGCAGCTCGACAGAGTCGAGGACAATGTCCTGGACCAATCGAGCGAAGGTGTCGTCGTCGGGGAGATCGACCCCGGAGCCCCAGAAGATCTGGCGGTAGTAATCCCAAATCGGCAGGGTGCCGGGATCGTGCGCCGCGATCCTGCGGATCCGCGGGTTGACCGTGAAGGTGACCTCGATCATCTCGTCGAGCGTCGGCTCGTACCCCGCGGCGCAGAATGCGCAGTTGTACTCGTCCCGATTGATCGATTGCAGCGTGGCGTTGGCGTCAAGCACGCCGCCGCAGCCCGGGCACAGCACGTTCCACGACATGTCGAAGAGCCCAAGCCGCGCCGCATGCAGCAGCGCCGCGATGGCACGCTCCTCGTTGAGGCCGTTTTTCGCGGCAAAATCCAGGACATTGACGCGGTTCAGCGCGCGATCGGGGGCATCCCGGACCAAGCGCTCGATGGCGGCCACGGCATCGGCGTCGGCCGATTGCCGCAAAATCGTAAAGAGGGGTTCGGCGTCGCTCATGGGTAAGAGCCTATCTCAAAAAACCGCGCTCAGCTTGCGCGCTGCACACCCCCTCAACGTCCTATCAGATGGCAAGCCGAACCCAAGAGTCAAAACACATTCGGATAGTCTGCAATGGACGTATTCCGCACCTTGCCCGATCGGCTCGCTCGGTTACCCTGACAAAGCGGAATCCGGTCAGAACAGCTTGCGGTAGACCACAAAGCCAGAGTGTTCGGCCACCTTGTCGTAGAGTTGCATCGCAGTACGGTTCGTTTCATGTGTTTGCCAATACACGCGAGGCGATCCGGCAAGCTTGGCCTGCTCATAGACTCCGTCGATCAGAGCCCTGCCTACGCCTTTTCCGCGCGCCGCCTCGCTCGTGAACAAATCCTGCAAATAGCAATTGGGCCCGATTGCCGTGGTGCTGCGGTGGAAGATGTAGTGCGTCAGGCCGAGCAATTGGCCGTCCCTCTCAGCGACCAGAGCATGCACCGGCTCATATGCATCGAAGAAACGTGCCCAGGTCATCCGCGTGATTTCAGGGGAAAGCGCGGTTGGACCCGACCGCCCGTAGAATGCGTTGTACCCCTCCCACAGGGGAAGCCATTGGTCGTAGTCCTGACGAGCTACGGCGCGGATGGAGAGGTCACTAGACATTCTTGATCACCCGTCCTGTGCAGCAGCGCCAACGCTCGCTCGCAACTCCAGTTTAGCTTCGTATGATCGACTGTTTTTGGTTTGACCCTAAGCCACCTCGAACAATCCGGCCGCGCCCATGCCGCCGCCGATGCACATGGTAACGACGACGTGGCGGACGCCGCGGCGCTTGCCTTCGATGAGGGCGTGGCCGGTGAGGCGCGCGGCGCTCATCCCGTAGGGATGGCCGATCGAGATGGCGCCGCCGTCGACGTTGAGCCGCTCCATCGGGATGCCGAGGCGGTCGCGGCAATAGACGGTCTGGACGGCAAAGGCCTCGTTGAGCTCCCAGAGGCCGATATCGTCGATCTCGAGGCCGTGCCGTTGCAGCAGCTTCGGCACGGCGAAGACCGGACCGATGCCCATCTCGTCGGGCTCGCAGCCGGCGACCACCATGCCGCGATAGATCCCGAGCGGCGCCAGGCCGCGCTTCTCGGCGAGCGTAGCGTCCATCACGACACAGGCCGAGGCGCCGTCCGAGAGTTGGCTCGCGTTGCCGGCGGTGATGTGGCCGTCCTCGCCGGTCACCGGCTTGAGGCGCGCGAGATCGGCCAGCGTCGTCTCCGGCCGGTTGCCTTCGTCCTTGGTCAGCGTCACCTCTTCCGTCCAGCTCTTGCCGCTGTCCTTATCGGTGATGAGCTTGGTCGTCTTGAGCGGCACGATCTCGGCATCGAAGCGCCCGGCCTTCTGCGCCGCCGCAGTGCGCTGCTGGCTCGCCAGCGCGTATTCGTCCTGCGTCTCGCGCGTCACCTGATAGCGGCGGGCGACGATCTCCGCGGTCTCCAGCATCGACATCCAGACTTCCGGCTTGTGTTCCTTGATCCAGGGCTCGTCATACATGTGAGTCTTGTGCAGATCGTTCTGCACCAGGCTGATCGATTCGACGCCGCCTGCGACAGCCACCGGAACGCGGTCGACGATGACGCGCTGCGCAGCGATGCTGATCGCCATCAGGCCCGAGCTGCAGAAACGGTTGACCGTCTCGCCGCTCGTCGTCACCGGCAGGCCGGCGCGCAGCGCTGCGACGCGGCCGACATTCTGCCCGGTCGCGCCCTCGGGCAGGCCGCAGCCGATGATTACGTCCTCGATTTCGGCGGGATCGAGCCGCGCGCGTTCGACCGCCTGCTCGATGGCGTGCCCGGCCAATGTCGCGCCGTGCGTCATGTTGAAGGCGCCGCGGAAGGCCCGGCCGATCGGCGTGCGGGCGGTCGAGACGATGACGGCTTCGGCCATGGCGGCGCTTCCTTCCCTATGCGGATCGATGGATATTTGGCTGGCAGACTACCCGCCCCGCCGAGGGAAGCAAAGCCCGACCGACGGCGCCCAGCCATGCGTTCGCCGGCCCTTTCACTTCGTGCCGGGGCAACGCTATGCTCGAAGTCGGTTAAACCCCGATCGGGAGGAAAGAGTTCATGGCAATCAAGCGCTTCGAGACCGGCACGCGCCTCAGCCAGGCGGTCGTGCACGGCAACACCGCCTATCTCGCCGGCGTCGTTCCCGACGACTACTCGCTCGACGCCAAGGGCCAGACCGAGCAGATCCTTGCCAAGATCGACAAGCTGCTGGCGATGTGCGGCACCGATAACACGAAGATGCTGTCGGCGACGATCTGGCTCACCGACATGCGCGACTTCGCCGACATGAACTCGGTGTGGGACAAATGGGTTCCGAAGGGCTGCGCCCCGGCCCGTGCCTGCGTCGAAAGCCGGCTCGCGGTGACCACCATCAAGGTCGAGATCCGCGTCACCGCGGCGATCTGAGGCGGCTGACAGGCGCGCTCGATGGCCGCCAGTGCCCCGCACACGGTGGTCATGGGGGCCGGGGTGATCGGCGTCGCCAGCGCCTATTATCTCGCCAAGGAGGGCCACCGCGTCACGGTGATCGACCGGCAGTCGGCGCCGGCCGCCGAGACGAGCTTCGCCAATGCGGGGCTCGTCGCCCCCGGTCACGCGCTCACCTGGGCCTCGCCGCGGGCGCCGAAGATTCTCTGGCGCTCGCTCTTCCGCGACGACCAGGCGCTACGGCTGAAGCTGAGCGCCGATCCGCGCATGTGGGCATGGTGCCTGCGCTTCCTCGCCAATTGCACGAGCGAGGCGTCGCGCCGCAACACCTCGCGCAAGCTCGGGCTCTGCGTCTATTCCCAGGCGTCGCTGCAGACGTTGGTTGCCGAATCCGGGCTGCAATACGACCGCCAGGCAGGCGGGCTGCTCTATCTCCACCGCAACGCGGCGTCGCTCACCGCCGCGATCCGCAATTCGGCCGTCCTGCGCGACAACGGGTTGCGGCTCGACGTTCTCGACCCCGCCGGCTGCGCCCGCATCGAGCCGGCCCTCGTCGCCGCGGGCGACAAGATCGTCGGCGGTCTCTACTGCCCGACCGACGAGAGCGGCGATTCACGCCTGTTCACCCTCGAACTCGCCAAATTGTGCCAGTCTCTCGGTGTCGTCTTCGCCTTCGATACGCGGATCACCGGCTTTTCCGCCTCGGCCGATCGCGTCGAGCAGGTGCTGACCGATCGCGGCGCCTTCGCCGGCGACAATTTCGTCCTCGCGCTGGCCAGCGAGTCGGCGATCGTCGGCCGCAAGCTCGGCCTCAAATTGCCGGTCTATCCGATCAAGGGTTATTCGGCGACGGTGCCGATCAACGGGCATAATGGCGCGCCGACGCTGGGCGGCGTCGACGACACCAACCTGGTCGCCTATTGCCGCATGGGCGACCGCCTGCGGCTGACCGCGACCGCCGAGTTCTCGGGCTACGACACGAGCCACAAGCCGGCCGATTTCCGCGTCATGCTGGAGACCGCCCGCGAGCTCTTCCCCGATGCGGGCGATTACGATCGCGCCAGCTACTGGGCGTGCCTCAGGCCGATGACCCCGGAGGGCACGCCGATCTTCGGCCCGGCCCGCCAGCGCAACCTCTTCATCAACACCGGACAGGGTCACATGGGCTGGACGATGGCCTGCGGGTCCGGGCGCGTCCTCGCCGATCTCATCGCCGGGCGCAAGCCGGAGATCGACCTCGCCGGCATGCTTTACGGCGCGTAGCCGGCCGCCCTAACCCGCCGCCGTGTCGGGACCCCAGGCGGCGTCGAGTTGCGACTTGACGGTGACCGGCTCGTCGAGAAATCGGATGCCCGCCTGGTCGGCGCTCTGCCAGACGACCCGGCTGTTGAGCCGGCCGACGCCGTCGATGTCGAGGACGAGCTCCTGCTGTTTGGCGACGCGCTCCTCGATGAGGATGCGCGCGCCGCCGGTCGAGATGTCGCGGATGACGCAGTCGATGAGCCGCCCGCCGTCGCGCAACGCGGCGGAATGGAGCAGGCGGACCCGCTTGTAGCGGCGGCGATCGCCACCTGTCTGGATGGCTGGCCGCCCGGCCAACATCGTTGGTTCCTCCCGCTTGTCGGCGATTCGAACGGGCGATGCTGGCATCCAGTCCGTTTCCGAGTGGTTAAGCTGTTATTCCGTCAGCCGTTGACGAAATCGTAATTGATCAGGTCCTCGGGTTTGACTTTGACTTGGAGCTTCTTATGGCCCGACCAGATCTCGATCGCGTCCCTGGTGGTTTGGAACAGCGGACCCGGCTTGGCCTTGGTGCCAAAAAACGCCTTGTTCTCGTCGGCCCCGTAGAACTTGATGCCGGCGAGGGTCTCGCCGAACATCTTGGGGGCGTTGAGCCAGCCGCCGACGCCCTTGGCCATGATCTGACTGGCTTCCTCCGGATTGGCACGCTGGTAGGCGACGGCCTCGTTCCAAGCGTCGACGACCGCCTTGGCATCCTTCGCGCGTTTGGCGATGAGATCCTTGGTCGCGACGATGACGTCGGTGATAAGTCCGGGCGTCGTTGAGCTATCGGCCAGGAGATGGCCGTGCTCGACGCGCTTGCCCTTGGTCAGCCAGGGCTCCCACGTCACCGCCGCGTCGACCTTGCCGGCGACGAAGGCGGCGCCGGCGTCGCCCGCGCTCATGTTGACGGGCGTCAGCTCGCTCTCCTTCATATCGGCCCTGGCGAGCAGGACGTCGAGGTAGAACTGCCACACCGAGCCGGCGCTGAACGCGACCCGCTTGCCCTTGAGGTCGGCGAGCGACGCGATCGTCTTGTTGGCGACAATGCCGTCGCCGCCGTTCGAATCGTCGACTGCAACGATGTATTGCAAATCGCCCGGCTTCTTCAGATAGAGCAAAGTGGTGTCGACCGTGCTGGCGATCATGTCGAAGCGGTCGGCATAGATCGCCGGGAAGCGCTCCTGGGGGCTCTCCACAATGGTGAGCTCGACCTCGACGCCGCGCTTCTTGAAGAAGCCCTTGTCGCGCGCGATGTAGAATGGCCCAAAGCCGACCCAAGTCGAATGCGCAATGCGTACCTTGTCGGCGCGGGCGGTCGGCGCTGTCCCCAGCGTCACGACGGCAATGCTGCCGATCAGCAGCGAAATCAGACCAAGCTTCATCCGCCGGTGGGTCGTCGCGAAGCGACCGACGACGCCACCACGCACAAGATCTCGTACATCAGCGTCGCGCCGACCAGCGCCGTGTTGCCGGTCGGATCGAAGGGCGGCGCCACCTCGACGACGTCGCCGCCGATGAGGTTCAACCCTTGCAGCCGGCGCAACATCATCTGCGCCTCGAGCACGCTAATGCCGCCGCATTCCGGTGTGCCCGTCCCCGGCGCATAGACCGGATCGAGCCCATCGACGTCAAAGCTCACATAGGTCGGGCCGTCGCCGACGATGGCGCGCGCCTCCTCGATGATCGCCTTTGGCCCCTTGTCGTAGAATTCTTCCATGTAGACGACACGCATGCCGCTTTCATGGGAGAAGCGCCAGACGTTGATGTCGTTGACGGCGCCGCGGATGCCGATCTGAATCGTGCGCTTGGGGTCGAGCAGCCCCTCCTCGACGGCACGGCGAAACGGCGCCCCGTGATGGAATTTCGAGCCAAGATAATCGTCGCCGGTGTCGCAATGCGCGTCGAAATGCACCATTCCGACCGGCCGCTCCCGGGCAATGGCGCGGAAGATCGGCAAGGTGATCGAATGGTCGCCGCCAACCGAGACCGGTACGATGCCGGCGGCGTGAACCTCGGCGAAAAACGCCTCGATCTCGCGCAGCGCGCCTTCGAGCTCGAACGGTTTTTCGACCCAGGCATCGCCGAGATCGGCGATCCGGCACAAAGCATGGGGATCGATCCGGGTCGCCTGGTTGACCTTGCGCATCAGGCTCGACTGGTTGCGGATCTCGCGCGGCCCGTGACGGGCGCCCGGCCGATTGGTGACCCCACCGTCGAAGGGCACGCCGACCAGCCCGATATCGATGCCCGCAAAATCCTCACGATAGGGCGTCCGCATGAAGGTCGGGATTCCGGTATAGCGCGGCCGCACCATCGGATCGGCGAATTCGGGATAGCTCAGGCGGCGCGGCATCGGTCGAGCGTAGTGGGAAATCGTGTGGTTTAGAATGGACTTCTTCTACATCCGTCCGATATGCAGGCCGCCATCGACATGGACGGCTTCGCCGGTGGTGAAGGGAAAGGCGCCGCTGGCCAGGGCGGCGACCGCGCGACCGATATCCTCGCCCTCGCCCCAGCGCGCGATCGGCGAGAGCCCGCCGGCGATTTCGCGATCATAGGACTCCTTGACCGGCGCGGTCATCTCGGTGCGAATCACTCCGGGGCGAATCTCGTTGACCATGATGCGGTGCGGCGCAAGGCGCAGGGCGAAGAGCGCGGTCATCATCGAGACACCGGCTTTCGAGATGCAGTATTCACCGCGATTGATCGAGGCCAGCTCGGAATTGATCGAGGCGATGTTGACGATCGAACGCCGCCCGCCATTGCCCGGCCGCGGCGGCGTCGCGATCATCAGCCGGGCGATCCGCTGGGTGAGGAAGAACGGCCCGCGCAGATTGATGCCGATGACGCGGTCCCAGCTTTCGACGCTCGTCTCGAGGAGGTCGCCCCTGACCGCGACCTGCACGCCGGCATTGTTGACCAGGCAATCGACGCCGCCGAAGGCTTCCCACGCCGCGCGCACCAGCGTCTCGTGCCCGGCAAGCTCGCCGACATCGCCGCGCAGGAACATCGCCTGGCCGCCGCGCGATTCGATGCCGGACAGCGTGTCGCCGACGGCCTCGTCCTCGACGACGTCGTTGACGACGACGTCGAACCCGTGATCGGCCAGCGCCCAGCAGATCGCCCTGCCGATGCCACGGCGGCCGCCGGTGACGAAGGCGGCGGAACGCTTGCTCATGCCATGATCACCCTATCTGGTACGTGGAATTCCCAGTCTAGCACCTCTCCCGCCGGCAAGCAGGGAAAGGGTTATGGATGACTGCGCACGATCGGCCGGCCTATGCTGGATGAGCCGACCAAGGCGATCTTCGACAATGGCGGATTCCGGACATGAGCGAGACGATCCTGCTGACCCACACGCCCGAGATGCGGCGAAACTACTACGGCGACAAGGCGGTCGCCGGGCTTACCGCTCTCGCGCCGGTGCGCTTCCATGAAAGTGTGACACCACTCGCCGGTGACAGCCTCATCGCGGCCGCCAAGGGCTGCAAGATCATCGTCTCGGACCGCCAGACGCCGGGCGACGCCGCGATCTTCGCCGCCCTGCCCGATCTCGTCGCTTTCGTGCGCTGCGCCGTCGACATCCGCAACGTCGCGCTTGCCGCTGCGAGCGAGCACGGCGTGCTGGTGACGCATGCCAGCCCCGGCTTCGTCGCCTCGGTCGCCGAGCTCGTCATCGGCTTCATGATCGACCTTGGTCGTCAGGTCGTCCCGGCGGCGACGGTCTATCACCGCGGCCTCGCACCGATGGCGCTGCGCGGCGTTCAGCTGCGCGGCAGCACGCTCGGCGTCATGGGCTATGGCGCGATCGGCCGGTACCTCGCGGATCTCGGCCTCGCCCTCGGCATGACCGTGCTGGTCGCCGATCCCTACGCCAAGGTCGAGAAACCGGGCATCGTGCAGACCGACATGCCCGATCTTCTCGCCCGCGCCGATTTCGTCGTCTGCCTCGTCGTTGCCAACGAGGAGACCGAAAATTTGATGAACGACGCTGCCTTCGCGCGGATGAAGGCGTCGGCCTATTTCATCAACGTCTCGCGCGGCAACCTGGTCGACGAAGCGGCGCTGACGCGCGCGCTCGATGGCAAGCTGATCGCCGGCGCGGCGCTCGATGTCGGCCGTGCCCCCGATCAGATGCCCGCGCTCGCGCTTGCGCGGCGCCGCGACGTAATCGCGACGCCGCATGTCGGCGGCCTGACACCGCCGGCGATCGAGCATCAGGCGCTCGAGACGGTGGCGCAAGTCGCCGAGATCCTCAAAGGCAAAGCACCCAAAGGCGCCGCCAATGCCGACCGCGCGGCGAGACTGACGCGGCTCGGCGCCTAGCAGCCGACGGAGAGCACGATGGAAGAGAACACCAAGAGGCCGCGCCTGACGCCGCCGCCCGGCGCTTGCGACACGCACATGCACGTCTACGAGAAGCGCTTTCCGATACTGCCCGGCGCGGTGGTACCGCCGGATGCGCCGGTGGCGGCCTATCGCCTGGTGCAGCAGCGCCTGGGGATCGAGCGGACGATCGTCGTTCAGCCCAACGCCTACGGCAAGGACAATCGCTGCACCATCGAGGCGATCGCCGCGCTCGGCCTCAGCCGGGCGCGCGGTGTCGGCGTCGTCGACGCAACGACCCCGGATGCCGAGATCGAGCGTCTGACCCGGTTGGGCATCCGCGCCAACCGCTTCCATCTGATGAAGCCGGGCTATCTCGGCTGGGACGTCATCGAGACGCTGTCGGCGCGCATCCAGTCCTACGGCTGGCACAGCCAGGTGCAATTCAACGGCCGTGAGTTTCCCGATCGCGAGGCGGTGCTGCGCCGGCTGCCGGGGATCGTCGTCGTCGACCATGTCGGCCGCTTCCATGATCCCGTGCCAGTCGATCACGCGGCCTTCAAGTCGCTGCAGCGGCTGGTCGAGACCGGGCGCTTCTACGTCAAGCTCTCGGCGCCCTATGAGTCGCAGTCGCGCGACGGCCCGCCGCATTATCGCGATGTCGGCGCGCTCGCCGCGGCGCTGGTCCGCCAGGCGCCGGAACGCATGCTGTGGGCGAGCAACTGGCCGCATCCCGGCCAGGCCGCCCCGCCCGACGAGGCGGACCTCCTCGACCTCTTGCTCGAATGGGCGCCGGACGAGGCGACGCGCCAGCGCATCCTGGTCGACAATCCGGCGCGGGTTTACGGGTTCTAGATCGCGGCCGCCCGCTGGATCGCCCGCACGATGCGCGTGTGGGTGCCGCAGCGGCAGAGATTCTCGGCGAGCGCCTGTTTGATCTCGTCGGCGCTCGGCTTGGCGTTCGTTGCCAGCAAGGCGGCGGCCTGCATGATCATGCCGTTGATGCAATAGCCGCATTGCACCGCCTGCTCGTCGATGAAGGCCTGTTGCAGGCGATGCGGCTTGTCCACCGTGCCGAGGCCTTCGAGGGTGGTGATCTTGCCGTCGCCGACGCCCGAGACCGGCAGCTGGCACGAGCGCACCGCCTCGCCGTCGATGAGGATCGTGCAGGCGCCGCATTGCCCGAGGCCGCAGCCGAAGCGCGGCCCGCGCAGCTCGAGATCGTTGCGCAACGCATAGAGCAGCGGCATCTCGGGGTCGTCGACGGTCAGCTGAACCGACTGGCCGTTGACGCTGAGCGCTAACTGTTGAGCCATGACGCTCCTCCCTCACCGGGGCAACTCATTCTACGCCGGACCGCGCCCGGAGCGTCAAGCAGCGGCCGCGGCTAATCCGGCAGCGGCAACTTCGCGCCCGTCGGCACCGGCACCTCGAAGACGTTCAAGGTGATCGATATCAGCGCGTAGTAGCCCATGATGCCGACGAGATCGACGACCCCGCGCTCGCCGAATTGTCCGACCGCGCGCGCATAGGTCGCGTCGTCGACGCGATGATGCGCGTAGTAGGCGGCGCAGAAATCATAGAGCACGCGCTCGTCGTCGCGGGTGAATTCCGGCGTGCGGCGCTCGGCGATCGCGGCGATGACCGCGTCGTCGAGCCCGGCCTTGCGGGCGAAGATCTCGTGATGGTGCCACTCGTACTGCGCCGTCCAATGCCGCGCCGTCAGCAAAATCGCGAGCTCGGAGAGGCGCGGCTCCAGCGTCGTGCCGAAGCGGCAGAAGGCGCCGAGGCGCTGCGCGTTCTCGGCGAGCTTCGGGCTGCGCAGCCAGATCTGCAGCGGCGGCGGCACGTTGCCGCGCGGTCCGCTGGCGATCTCCTGCCAGATCCGCTGCTGCTCGGCATCGAGCTTGGCCGGGTCGAGAGCCTGGTATCGCGTCAATGATTCCTCCTCCTCGTGCTGTCCCCTCTCCCTACGGGAGAGGGTTAGGGTGAGGGCGACCTCCGCAACATCTCGAACGTCGCCGTCAAACGCTGGAAGGCCCCTCACCCTGCCCTCTCCCGGAGGGAGAGGGTTCTATTGGCGTTTCAGCATCGCCTCGACCTGGCGCCAGCCGGCCTCGGCGATGCCGCGGGCGCGGCGGCCGGACTGCTCGGCCTGCTTGCTCGCGGCGGTGCCGTCGAGAAAGCGCTTCATGATGCCCTGCAGGATGGCGGCCAGGCGGAACATGTTGTAGGCGATGTAGGTGTCCCAATGGGCGATGCCGTCGCGCCCGGTGCGCCGGCAATAGGCGGCAACGTAATCGGCCTCGCTCGGGATGCCTGACGCGGCGAAATCGGTGCCGGCGAGACCGCGGAACAGCGCCGGCTCGAGCCGCCAGTACATCACGTGATAGGCGAAATCGGCGAGCGGGTTGCCGAGCGTCGAGAGCTCCCAGTCGATGACCGCGAGGATGCGCGGCGCGTCGGCGGCGAAGATCATGTTGTCCATGCGATAGTCGCCATGGACGATGGCTGTCTCGTCCGCCGCAGGGATGTTCTGCGGCAGCCAGGCGATGAGATTGTCCATCGCCTCGATGCGCTCGGTTTCGGATAGGCGATACTGCTTGCTCCAGCGCTCGATCTGACGCTGCAGATAGTTGCCGGGCCGCCCGAAACCGTCGAGCCCGATGGTGCGGTAGTCGACCTGATGGAGGCGCGCGATGGTCGCGTTCATGGCATCGAACACGGCGGCGCGCTCGGCCCGCGCGAGCTCGGGCAGCTGCTGGTCCCAGAGGACCCGGCCCGCGATGC
>WNFC01000788.1_pt1 | contig 33478 bp, 27 predicted proteins | sample 5400541 | NCBI WGS metagenome assembly WNFC01 (sample SAMN13153342, study PRJNA577476) | soil metagenome | isolation source: 120 cm saprolite under Douglas fir tree site 2 hole 2 replicate 1 | place: USA:California | collected 2015-04-18
ATCCGCAGGGCGGCATAGCACGCGCGCACGGCGTGATCTTCATGGGCGAGCGGCGCGCCGAAGAGCGCCATGATCCCGTCGCCCATCACCTGGTTCACCGTGCCCTCGTAGCGATGGACGGCGTCCATCATCAGCGTGAGGACGGGATCGAGAATCTTGCGCGCCTCCTCGGGATCGCGGTCGGCGAGCAGCTCCATGGAGCCCTTGAGGTCGGCGAAGAGGACGGTGACCTGCTTGCGCTCGCCTTCGAGGGCGGCCTTGGAGGTGAGGATCTTCTCGGCGAGGTGCTTGGGGGTGTAGGCCTCCGGGGAGAGGAATCTGTCCGCCGACGCCTGCGTCAGCGGTACACCGCAGGACCGACAGAACTTCTTCCCCGCCGTTATGGGCTGGCCACAGCTGGGGCAGGCGAGCTCGAGCTTGGCGCCGCAGTCCTCGCAGAAGCGAGCGTCTTCGTCGTTCTGTGCCTGGCACCGGGGACACTTCATGGTGAGCCTCCCAGCAGCTTCGGGGGACGTGGCGCGACCTTAGCGCGGTGGAACGAGAGGTGTCAACAACCCGAGGGAGGGAGGACGCTCGAATTCGAGGATCACCCAAAAGATCGGCTTGCAGTACACTGACACAGTGACCCAGGACCCCTGCGCCGACGAGACCGCAGTCCAGGACGCCTTGCGCCGACAGATCGAGGACCCCGAGGAGCACGACGTGGGCCTCATCGAGGAGTGCCTGGGTCTCACGCCCGACGAGCGCCTCCAGAGACTCACGAGCTGGGTTGCCTTCGTCGCATCGGCGAGACCCATCGAGGGTCTGGCCACGGGTGGGCGAGACTAGCTTCCAGCCCGCCGAGATCATCGCGGCGCTCGAGCGCCACGCAGTCCGGTACGTCGTCATCGGCGGCCTGGCTGCGACGCTTCACGGCTCCCCCGTCATGACCACGGATGCCGACATCTGTCCCGCCCGCGAGAGAGACGACCTTGAACGGCTCGCCCGAGCCCTGGTTGAGCTTCGCGCGCGAATCCGCACGTCGGGGGTGCCGGAGGGGCTCGTCTTTGCCTGCGATGCGACGTTCCTCTCTCGGATCGAAGTGGCACTGAACCTGACGACGAAATTCGGAGACCTCGACCTGTCGTTCATCCCGTCCGGCACGAGCGGCTTCGAGGATCTCCGTCAGCACGCTGTCACGATGTCTCTAATGGGTTGCCCGGTGGCGGTGGCCTCCCTCGCGGACGTCATCCGCTCCAAGGAAGCTGCCAACCGCCCCAAGGATCAGACCGCCCTTCCGGCGCTGCGTCTGTTGCTGCAACGGTTGAAATCGAGGGGCGGCGACCGGTAGGACGGCGGGAGGGGGTTACAACCCCAGAGCGCCCTGGTCCGTCGCGCGACGTTCGCTCGGCCGCCGGGGTCACGACTGCATCTCGGCCTCCGCCTGTGCCAGCCAGAAGCGCATCTCCATCTCGCGGTACATCGTCGTCGCGGTGGTGAGGTGCTCTCGGGCCTGCTCGCCCTTGCCCGTGCGCCGGGAGAGCTTGCCGAGGCCGAGGTGGCAGTGGGCGACGAGCGGGCGCATCCCGCGCGGCTCGGCGAGGGCCAGGGCCTGGCGGTAGTGGGCCTCGCCGCTCTCAGCGTCGAAACGATCGGGATGGGTCGCGACGTCGCCGAGCAGGTGCAGGGCAAAGGCCGCATACCCGCGGTGAGACAGAGAGGATTCGATGGCGCGGTCGCCCAGGCGCTTTGCCTCGTCGAGCCGGCCGAGCATCAACCAGGCGTGACCCATCAAGTGGTAGTCCCAGCCGCGATGGAGGGCGGTTCCTCTCGCCGCCTGACGTTCGAGGAGTTGCTCGCCCTCCTGCAGCCTGTTCAGCACCTCGCTCGCGTCGTCGTGGTGCGCCAGTATCCAGGCGGAGGAGGCGACCGCGGTCGGAAGCAGGAGGACGACGTTCCCGGTCCGGAGCACTCCAATCCCGTGCTCCATGAGTGAGCGCGCCCTCTCCCAGTCGCCCTTGAGGAGGTGGAGCGTGCCCCCGACGTAATAGCTCAGGCCGATGGTGTACAGATGATGCGTCGCCTCGGCGAGCCGGATGGCCTCGGCTTCGTACTCTGCCGCCTCGACAAATCTGCCAAGCTGGGCGAGGCTCCTGACGAGGTAGCAGCGGTCGAAGACCGATGCTGGTGCAGCGTTTCCGAAAAACTCGTTGATCCACTCTGCGGGCAACGCTGCGAGGTTGTGGGTGCCCATTTCTACCACCCGCTCGTACTCGCCCTGGAGGTAGTACACCTGCTCGAGAGAGCTCATGACGTGGACGCGGAGTCTCGAGTCGCCGAGGCGCTCGGCGATCTCCAGGGCGCGGGTGCCGGTCACCAGCGCCTCGTCCAGCGCGCCGCGCTGCGCTTGGGAGTTCGCCAAGACAGCGCAGACCCGGCCCCGAGGGCGATCGTCGTTCAACTGCTCGGCGAGGGTCTCGGCCTCGCGTAGGCGCTCCAGCATCCGTTGCCCTTCACCGAGATGGTTCAGCACCGTCCGCAGGTCGAGGCGGATCTCGAAGGCCTGCTCTAGCGTGGCCCTGCTCTCCGGCAGCGCATCGAGGACATCCAATGCCTGCTCGAACCAGACCCGGGCGTCCGTGAGCGCCGACCGCGCGGCTGCCTTGAGTCCGGCCTGCCGGAGATAGTGCACCGCCTTCTCCCGCACCTCGCCCCGAACGGCGTGGTGGGCGAGCCGCTCGATCTCTCCGCCGAGGCGATCCGAGTGGAGCGCCTCGATCGCGTCGACGATCCGTGCGTGAAGCTCCCGGCGGCGGTCGTGCAGGAGACCACTGTAGGTCACGTCGTGAGTGAGCGCGTGCTTGAAGGCGTACTCGAGATCCGGGAACAGCCCCGTCTCGTGGACGAACTCGGCGGCCTGCAGGTGGTCGAGCCCGCGACGGAGCGCCTCGTCCGGTAGCTCGGCGATCGCCTGGAGCAGCGTGAAGGGCATGTCCTTGCCGATGACAGAGGCGACCTGCAAGAGGCGCTTGTCCTCCGGAGGAAGCCGGTCGATGCGCGCCGCCAGCATGGCCTGGACCGTGGCCGGGACCTGGATCGCTTGCACCGGTTGCATCAGCCGGTACCGGCCGCGCTCCCCCGCCAGCGCCTTCGTTTCCACCAGCGTCCGGACCGTCTCCTCCAGGAAGAACGGGTTACCACGCTTGACCAGCAACAGCTTGAGCGGTACCAGCCCGGGGTCGTCGCCGAAGAGCGCCTCTAGCAGTTCCCCGGCGCTCTCGGCCGGGAGCGCGTCCAGCCGCAGCTGGCTGTAGCACGTCTTCCCGCCCCAGGGGTGCTGGTACTCGGGGCGATAGTTCACGAGCAGCAGCAGGCGCGCCGAGCCGAGGCTCTCGACGAGGCTGTCGAGGAGCGCCTGGGTCGCGCTGTCGATCCAGTGGAGGTCCTCGAAGATCAGAAGGAGCGGCTGCTCCCGTGCTTCCCGCAGTAGTAGTCGCCGCACAGCGTCGAGCGTGCGCTGGCGACGCTGTCCCGGGTCGAGGGCCCGCCACGCACCGTCGTCTACCGGCACGTCGAGCAGACCCAGCAACGCAGGCAGCGTCGGCTCAAGGGTTCGGTCAAGGGTGAGCAGCTTGCCGGTTACCTTTTCGCGGATCTCGCGGAGGTCGTCCCGGTCCTGGATCTTGAAGTAGCTCTTGATGAGATCGATCACCGGCAAGTAGCTCGTCGCCTTGCCATACGAGACCGAGGCGCTCTCGAGGGTGAGCCACCCCTGCAGGCGGTGCGAGTGGGTGAACTCATAGACGAGGCGCGATTTGCCCACCCCCGCTTCGCCCACGATCGCTGTCACCTGACCGCGACCGGTATCGGCGAGCTGCTGAGCACGGCGGAGCTGCTCCAGCTCGATGTCACGGCCGACGAACCGCGTGAGCCCGCGCCCCGAGGCTGCCTGCAAGCGGGTCCGCGCCGGGCCCGCTCCCGTCACCTCGTAGACTTCCACGGCGTCGGCGAGCCCTTTCACCGGCACGGGGCCGAGCGGCTTTACCGCAACGAACCCTTCCACCAGCTCCAGGGTCGACGACGTCAAGAGGATGCTCCCCGGGCTCGCGAGCTGCTCCATACGCGCCGCCAGATGGGTTGTCTGGCCCACGGCCGTGTAGTCCATGTGGAGATCGCTGCCAATGGCGCGCACGACGACCTCGCCCGAGTTGAGCCCGACCCGGATCTGCACGTTCACGCCGTGCGCATGGCGCGCGTCTTCAGCGTAGCGCTGCACCGTCTCCTGCATCCGGAGCGCAGCGTAGCAGGCGCGGACAGCGTGATCCTCGTGGGCGAGCGGCGCGCCGAACAACGCCATGATCCCGTCGCCCATCACCTGGTTGACAGTGCCCTCGTAGCGGTGCACGGCTTCCATCATTCGATCGAGGACGGGGTCGAGGAGCTTGCGCGCCTCCTCGGGATCGCGGTCGGCGAGGAGCTCCATCGACCCCTTGAGATCGGCGAAGAGCACGGTGACCTGCTTGCGCTCGCCTTCCAGGGCGGCCTTGGAGGTGAGGATCTTCTCGGCGAGGTGTTTGGGGGTATACGTCTCCGGGGCGGGCGAATGAACGGAGGCTGTGCCAAGGGCGACCGCGTGGCCGCACTGGAGGCAGAACCGGGCGCCCTCTGGTAGTTCTGTGCCACAGGAGCCACAGGCGTGCGCTAAGCGGGCGCCGCAGCCGAGGCAGAACCTGGCGTGGGTCGGGTTGTCCCGCTGGCACCTGGGACACTTCATGCCCTGAGGATCTCCAATTGAGGGAGCCGGGCCGGTTAGCTTCGTCGGACTAGTCGACTGCCCTTACGCGCGTTGCTCGTCGATCGTCAGCGGCAACGTGAAGGTGAAGGTCGAGCCGGTCCCCAGTTGGCTCTTCACCCAGATCCTTCCGCCGTGGAGCTCGATGAATTTCCGTGAGAGGGCCAGCCCGAGCCCGGTGCCTTCGGACTTCTTGTCCGCGGCGCCCACTTGCCGGAATTCCTCGAAGACCGCCTCCTGATCCGCCGGCGCGATCCCGATGCCGGTGTCCGCGACGGACACCTCGGCCACATGGTCGTGCAGCCGGGCGCCGACGTCGATCCGTCCGCCTTCGGGCGTGAATTTCAGGGCGTTGGACAAGAGATTCAGGAGCACCTGCTTCACCTTCCGCTCGTCGCCGCTGATCATCCCGAGCTGCGTGTCGATGGTGTGTCCCAGCCTGATCCCGCGCCGGCTCGCCCGCTCTCTCACCAGGATCAGCGCGTTCTCGATGGCGCTCGGAATGTGGAAGTCCGACAGCTCCAGCTCCATACGTCCCGCCTCGATCTTCGAGAGATCGAGGATGTCGTTGATGAGGGAGAGGAGATGCCGCCCCGACTCCAGGATGTCCTGGAGATACTCGGTCTGCTTCTCGTTGATCTCGCCGAACATTCCCTCGGCCAGGACTTCCGAGAACCCGATGATGGCGTTCAGCGGCGTGCGCAGCTCGTGCGACATGTTGGCGAGAAACTCCGACTTGTGGCGGCTGGCCGCCTCGAGCTGGGCGCTCTTGTCCGCGATCTCGCGGAAGAGCCGGGCGTTCTGGATGGCCAGGGCCGACTGGGTGGCGAAGGTCTTCAGGACGTCCACGACCTCCGGGGGAAACTCGCCGGGCGCCTTCCGGTTGAAGGACAGGCTACCGATGATCTGGTCCTCCCGGAGCAGGGGCACCGAGAGGACCGCGTGGTACCCAAACCGGATGAGGGTGTCCCGGACACTGCTCTGATAGGCCCCGGGCTGGGTGATGTCGGGGACCTGGATGGGCTCGCGCATCTCGGCCGCGCGCCCCATGAGCCCTTCACCTTTCCGGAGGGGCACCGCCCGGAGGGCCTCGACGAACGCCGTGTCGTCGTTGTGGGCGGCGCGCAGCTCGAACTGCTCGGCGGCGGCGTCGTACTCGAAGATCGAGCAGCCGGCGCCCCCGGCCAGCTGGCTGGCCCGCGAGACAATCGTGTCCAGCACTGTCTCGACGTCCAGCGTCGAGCTCACGGCCCGGCTCACCTCGCCCAGCGCCGTCAGCTGCTCGACCGACTGGGTCAGCTCGCCGGTCCGCGCCTGCAGCGCCTTGAAGAGGCGCACGTTCTCCACGGCGATCACGGCCTGGTCGGCGAAGGTCTTCAACAGCTCGATCTCGCTGTCTGAGAACGGTCCGGGCTCAGCGCGCGCCACCCAGATGACGCCAATGGGAGCGCTTTCCCGCAGCATTGGGACGGAGAGACTGCTTCGATGGCCGATCGTGCGGGATAGCGCTTGATGCTGGTACTCCGGATCGGCCTCAACGTCTGGTATGTGGGCAACCGCGCGCTCGAGGATCGCCCGGCCGGACCCCAGGGCCCGGCTGGGGCGCGTCGGGTATACGCGATGCAGCTCCTCAAGGGCTTCGGGGGTGAAGTTGTGCTGGGCGACCTGATGGATCATCTCGCCATCGAACTGAAAGAGCGCGCTGAAGAGACCGTCGCAGAGCCTCACGGCACTTCTGACGATCGTGTCGAAGACCGGCTGGACGTCGGTCTGAGAGCGGCTGATGACGCGCAAGATCTCCGCCGTCGCTGTTTGTTGCTCCAGAGCCTCGGTCAGGTCGCGGTTGCGTCCCTCCAGCTCCTTGAAGAGGCGCACATTCTCGATAGCGATCACGGCTTGGTCTGCGAAGGTCTTGAGGAGCTCGGTCTGTGTATCGCTGAACGGGATTGCCTCCTCGCGAATGACGTTGATTGCGCCGATCGCGGTGTCGCCACGCAGCATCGGGACCGAAAGGACGCTGCGGTAGCCGATCGCCTTTGCACGCTCGGCGCGGTCCGGGTGTTCAGCGTCGCTCTGAGCATCGGCGATCGCAATCACACGACGCTCGAGAATCGCCTGGGCAGCGACGCTCATGCGGTTAGGAGGTGCAGGGTATGCTGCCCGAATCGCCTCGAGGCGCTCGAGCGAAGAGCCGTAATCACCGGCTAACGTGATCATTTCACCATCGAACTGGAACACGAGACCGCAAAGACAATCACACAGTCGCGCCGCGCTGGACGCAATGGCGTCGAACACGGGCTGCACGTCGGTGGGCGAGCTCGAGATGACGCGCAGGATTTCGCCGGTTGCCGTCTTCTGTTCCAGCGCCGCGGTGAGGTCGCGATTGCGCGCCTCGAGCTCCTTGAACAGGCGGACATTTTCGACGGCGATGACGGCCTGGTCGGCGAAGGTCTTGAGCAGCTCGATCTCGCTATCGGAGAAGGCGCCGGCGTCGGCGCGCAGTACCGCGATGGCGCCGATGGCCATGCCCTCGCGCAGCATCGGGACGAAGAGACCGCTTCGCCACCCGGTTGCTCGGGACAGAACTCGATGCTGGAACTCCGGATCGCGCTCCACGTCGGGAATATGGATCACCGTGCGGTCGAGGATTGCCCGACCGGACCCCAGGGCCCGGGTTGGACGCGTTGGATAGACGCGCTGCACCTCCTCCAGGGCCTCGGGGGTGTAGTTGTGGCGAGCGACGCTATGGATCAGCTCGCCGTCGAACCGGTAGAGCGCGCCGAAAAGGCCTGCGCACAGCGTCACCGCGCTTCTGACGATCGTGTCGAAGACCGGCTGAACGTCGGTCTGCGACCGGCTGATGACACGGAGAATCTCGCTCGTCGCCGTGTGCTGCTCAAGCGCTTCAGTGAGGTCGCCATTGCGGGCTTCCAGCTCCTTGAACAGGCGGACGTTCTCGACAGCGATGACCGCCTGGTCGGCAAAGGTCTGGAGGAGCGTGATCTGGCGCTCTGAGAATGGACGAACCTCCGTGCGGCGAAGGAAAATTGCCCCAATCGGAGACCCCTCGCGCAGCAGTGGCATGGCAAGCATGGTCCGGTGACCCATATGTGGCGCGGTGGCCTGGCTGACGGGGAACTCAGCGCCCGATTCTGCTGTGATGTCATGAACGTGGATGAGGTGTCCGTCCAGCATGGCTCGGCCAGCCACCGAGGCGCGGCTTACGGGTGTGCCCCCGAAGTCCCTCAACCGGCTCGCCCCGCGGAAGGCCGCCACGCGAAAGACGCCTCCCTCCGCCTCAAGGATCGAAACGTCCTCAGCCTCACAGAGGCGAGCGGCGCTCTCGGCGACGGCGTCCAGCACGGGCTGGAGGTCTGTCGGCGAGCTGCTGATCACCCGCAGGATCTCCGCGGTCGCCGTCTGCTGCTCTAGCGACTCGGTCAGATCGCGGTTGCGCACCTCGAGCTCCTTGAAGAGGCGGACGTTCTCGACGGCGATGACGGCCTGGTCAGCGAAGGTCTTCAGCAGCTCCACCTCGGCGTCCGAGAAAAGGCCGGGCTGCCGGCGGATCACGTTGATGGCGCCCACCGCCTCGTCTTCGCGCAGCATCGGCACCGAGACGAAGCTGCGGATCCCGAGCCCTTGTCCGACCTGTCGCGCGTGCTCGCTCGCCGAGGGATCCTCGATGTCTGGTACCTGGACGACCGACCGCGTCAGAATCGACATGCCGGATGTGGTATTCGTATCCAGGGGCCGCGGGTACCGCGCGCGGGCAGCGGCGAGCGCCTCGGGAGAACCACCGTAATTTGCCGGGTGGTAGAGCGTCCTGCCGTCGGTAAGAAAGACCCCCGCACCGGCCGCCTTGCAGAGCGCAGTGGCGCTCCGCACGATCGTGTCGAACACCGGCTGCGCATCTGTCTGAGCATGCGCGATCGTTCTCAGAATTTCGCTCGTCGCCGTCTGCTTTTCCAGAGCCTCGGTGACCTGTTCATGGGCGAAGGTCAGCGCGCGGTTCTTCTCCTGGAGCTCCGTGAACAATCGCACGTTCTCGATGGCAATGACGGCCTGGTCGGCGAACGTTTGCAGCAGGCCAGTTTGCTTGCCGGTGAACGGGCTCACATCAGAGCGTCGGAGCTGGATGACGCCGATCGCTGTGCCCTCGCGCACGAGGGGAACGCTCAGCGCCGCGCGAAAACCCACCTTCGCCGCGAAGGTGCTCGCTTCGGGGAACTCCTCCGTCTCAGCTTGGAGGTTGGTGACCTGAATGGCTCGTTGCTCCAGCATGGTACGCCCGCCCAGGGTGCCCCTCACGATCGGAAGCCGGAGGTCCATGGGCTGGGGGACCGGGCCATGGTGGGCGGCTGGGCGCAGGTGATCTCCGTCAACCCGCAAAATGGACACGTCGTCGGCTCCGCAGAAGCGGGCGGCGCTCTTGACCACGGCGTCCAGGACCGGCTGGAGATCCGTCGGCGAAGCGCTGATCACCCGTAGGATCTCGCTGGTGGCGGTCTGCTGCTCGAGCGCCTCGGTCAGGTCGCGGTTGCGCGCCTCCAGCTCGTTGAACAGGCGCGCGTTCTCGATGGCGATGGCAGCCTGGTTGGCGAAGGTTTCCAGCAGGGCGACCTGGCGCTCGCTGAAGAGGCGAGCCTCGATGCGGCGGAGGCCGATGGCGCCGATGGCGACACCTTCTCGCAGCAAGGGGAGGGTCAAGAGCGTCCGGTAACCCAGGCGCCGCGCGTTCTCGCTGCCTAACGGGAACTCTTCGACCTCGGCCTGCACGTCCGCCACGTGTATCGTCCGTTCCTCCAGCACCGCCCGGGATGAGACCGCCCCACGGACCAGCGGGAGGATGAACTCGCCAACGGTGCCAGGTGGGATCGGGCCGTGGTGAGCAACGAGAAGGAGTCCGTCGGTGTGCCGCCGGAAAATGGCGACGTCGAATGCATCACACAGGCGAGCAGCGCTTTCCGAAACGGCATCGAGCGACCGCTGGATGTCGGTGGGCGAGCTGCTGATGATTTTCAGGATCGCGCTCGTGGCAGCCTGCTGCTCGAGAGCCTCGGCCAGGCGTTTCTCGAGCTCGGGCGTCCGGGCGTCGTCGGCCTTCTGCGGTCTACCGGCGACACCCCGCGCCGCTTTGGCTTTCGCTTTCGCGGGTTTTGCAGTTCGGCGCACCGGTCTCTTCTTTGGTTTCACAGGCGTAACGACCGCGCAGCGGCCGACGACAGTCTAGGGAAGGACACCCTCGTGGGCAAGTGGCTGGAGTAGTCGCCCCCTCACCCTACCCTCTCCCCCTCGACGGGGGAGAGGGATCCACACAAAGACCCGCTTCCTCGAGGTAACCGTTTCTCGAAGCGACGATCATCTAGAATCCCTCTCCCCCATTGGGGGAGAGGGCAGGGTGAGGGGAAAAGGTCAGGAGCGGTAGCGGGTCTGGCCCGCCTTAACGTCCTTGTTGAGCTTGCGCGAGAGGTGGAGGCCCTCCAGCACGAACTCGAGCGCCGCGGCCGTCGAGGCCGCGTCCTGCGCGCCCAGCTTCTTCAGCGCCGCGAGGATGGGCCGCAGCTCACCGATCTGACGCACGTAGTCGGCGGAGGGCATGTCGTCAGAGACCTCGACGGTGAGGCCGCCCTGGAAGGCCAGGACCACTTCGTCGAGCTCGCTTCCCGTGAAGGAGCGATTGAACACGTTGAGCACGGCCTTCTGGGCGAGCTTGCCGAGGATCTTGTCCTCGGCGGCGTCGCCCGCCGTCTCCATCTCGATCTTGCCGGTGGTGGAGGCGGCGATGGCCTCGAGGTCGGTCACGCGCGGGGCGGCCGAGGCTTCCTTGAGGCGGATGGCCCGCTTGAGGGCGCTCGACAGGAGATTTTCGTAGTTGCAGATGCTCACGCGCACGGAGACCCCCGAGCGCTGGCTGATCTCGGGGGCGCGGCGCGCCAGGTGCGTCAGCTCCGCCACCACGAGCTTCATGTACTCGGCCGCGCGCGTCTCGATGCCGTCGGCGACGAAGCGCGTGCGCTCGGCCTCCATGATGGCCATCTCGTCGGCCACGCGGCGCGGGTAGTGCGTGCGGATCTGCGAGCCGAAGCGGTCCTTGAGCGGCGTGATGATGCGGCCGCGGTTCGTGTAGTCCTCGGGATTGGCGGAGGCGACCACGAAGAGATCGAGGGGCAGCCGCACCTTGTAGCCGCGGATCTGCACGTCGCGCTCTTCCATGATGTTCAGCAGGCCCACCTGGATGCGCTCGGCCAGGTCCGGAAGCTCGTTGATGGCAAAGATCCCGCGGTGCGTCCGCGGCAGGAGGCCGTAGTGGATGGTCAGCTCGTCCGCGAGGTAGCGCCCCTCGGCCACCTTGATGGGATCCACCTCGCCGATCAGGTCCGCGATGGTGATGTCGGGCGTGGCCAGCTTCTCGCCGTAGCGGCGGTCGCGCGGGATCCACGCGATGGGCGCCTTGTCGCCCTGCTCGGCCACGAGGGCGCGGCCCGCCGGCGAGATGGGAGCGAGCGGGTCGTCGTGGATCTCCGAGCCCACCAGCGCGGGGACGACTTCGTCCAGAAGATCGACGAGCAGCCGCGCCATCCGCGTCTTGGCCTGGCCGCGCTCGCCGAGGAAGACGATGTCCTGGCCGGAGAGGATGGCGTTCTCGATCTGCGGGATCACCGTCTCCTCGTAGCCGACAATGGTGGGAAAGAGCGGCTTGCCATTGCGCAGCCGTCCGATCAAGTTGTCGCGCAGCTCCTGCTTGACGGATCGGGGGGCGTAGCCGCTCTGACGAAGCTCTCCGAGGCTGGACGGTCGGGCCGAGGTCACGAGGCAATCATGCTGCCGGTGTGGCGTGCTGTCAATGGCCGCCGCTCGACGGAGGCAGCATGTAGCCGAGGAGCAGGACGTTGAGCTGGACGAGGAGGATCTTGTTCCACGCGGTGGCCGCCTCGAGCGTCTCGCGCGCATCGCTCAGCTCGGCCTGGAAGACGCCGGCCAGCGCGGACTGGGTCAGGCTCATCGCGCCCACCATGAATTGCGGCGGGATCTTGCCGCCGGGGCCGTACTCGCGATGGCTGTGGGAGAGCGCCACGCCGAGGAGATAGTAGACGAAGCCCTCGTTGATGGCGACCTCGGCCGTCTCCTTGAGCCAGCGCCCCAGGCTGTGCTTGCGCCGCTCGATGCGCTCGCGATCGGGCGCCCCGTCGGGACCCAGGAAGAACTGCGCCGTCGCGGGGAACTTGAGGAAGTGCTCGTAGAGCGCGGAGGTGAGCGCCGCCTCATGCTTGAGCACGAGAGGCGCGGTGCGGCGGATGAGGGCGATGTCGTCGGCACCCAGACCCACGAAAGCCATCTGCTCCCTGACGAAGCGCTCCATGTCCGCGCCCGGATGAACGCGCTCGACCTCGCTCATGGTCTCCGAGCATAGCGCGTTGTGCTCGGTCGTGCCGCCCGGTATGCTCTGCTTCGTGCTTTCCGTGATCATGGCCCTCTCGCTTCTGGTGGTCACACCAACCGTGGCCGCGGCCGCCCGGACCGCGAGCTGGCTCGATGAGGAGCGGCCGGCGAACTGGAACAAGATGCGCGCTCCCGTGCCCGAGGGCCCCGCGGCGGACGGAGATCCGGCCGATACGCCGCGGTGCAAGGATCAAGTGCGCGCGCCGGACACGTCCATGGACCGCGCGGTGACCTCGCGCGGCTGGTCGCTGATCGGCCCGGCCACGACCTATGGCGCGACCATCATCATCATCGCCAACACTTCGGTCGACGGCATGTGCCGGCCACGGTTGTACCAGGCCTTCGTCTTCGTGAAGGGCCGCTTCGCCGGCACCCTGTCGCCGGTGGCCATGAATGCCCGCGAGGACGGCGCCGAGAACATGATCCGCGTCGTCTCCGCGTCTGAGGTGACCGTGCAGTACGCGCGCTACGCCGATGCCGATCCACTGTGCTGCCCGTCGCGCCTCACCGTCGTGCGCTTCCGCGTGGAGCGGCTGCGCGATGGCCCCATCGTGATTCCCGTGACCGCCCACACCCGTCCCAGCAGCCAGTAACCTCTCTCCGGAGGCAGCCATGACCGAAGCCGACCTCTGCTATACCCCAGCGACCAAGCTGGCCGCGCTCATCCGCGCGAAGAAGCTCTCCCCCGTCGAGCTGACGCGCACTGTGCTCGAGCGCATCGAGCGGCTCAACCCGCGACTCAATGCCTTCTGCAATGTGACGGCCGATTCCGCGATGAAAGGGGCGCGTGAGGCCGAGCAGGCGGTGATGAAGAAGCGCAAGCTCGGCCCCATCCACGGCATTCCGTTTTCGGTCAAGGACCTGAGCTTCACGGCCGGTGTGAAGACCATGGGCGGCTCGCACATCTTCGCCGACCGCGTGCCCGAGCACGACGCGCCCTTCGTGCGGCGCCTCAAGGAGGCGGGCGGCATCCTGATCGGCAAGACCACCACGCCCGAGTTCGGCTGGAAGGCGCTGAGCGGCTGCCCGCTCACGGGCGACACGCACAATCCCTGGAAGCTCGGGTTCAACACGGGCGGCTCCAGCGCGGGCGCGGGCGCGGCGGCCGCGGCGGGCCTGGGTCCGCTCCACCAGGGCTCGGACGGCGCGGGCTCCATCCGCGTACCGTCGTCCTTCTGCGGTGTCTTCGGCCACAAGCCCTCCTATGGCCGCATCCCGCAGTGGCCCGTGTCCAACAACGACTACACGACCCACAACGGGCCGATGACGTGGACGGTAGGCGACTCGGCGCTGATGATGAGCATCATGGCGGGCCCCGACGATTGGGACCGCACGAGCCTGGATGCCGCGCCGGCGGACTACCAGGGCAAGCTGAACCGCGGCATCAAGGGCCTGCGCGTGGCGTGGAGCCCGAATCTCGACGGGCTTCGCGTCGACCCGGAGGTGGCCGAGGTGGTGAAGCGTGCCGTCGGCGCCTTCAAGGAGACGGGCGCCAAGGTCGAGGAAGTGACGCCCGGCTTCGCCGACACGCACGACATGATCCGCGTCATGTGGTGCGCGCACTACGCCGGCGCCTGGGGCCCCTATCTGCCCAAGTGGCGCGAGAAGATGGACCCGGCCTTCGTGGCCTGCATCGAGGACGGCATGAAGGTGAGCGTGGTGGATTACATCGACGCGCGCGGCAAGAAGCTCATCCACTGGGATTCGGTGCGCCCGCTCTTCGAGAAGTACGACCTCCTGCTGACGCCGTCGGTCTCCGTCCCGGCGCTGCCGCTCGGGCGCATCAATCCGGAGGGCTGGCCGCAGCATCCGTGGGACTGGCTCGGCTGGGCGTCCTTCTCCTATCCCTTCAACTTCACCGGCCAGCCCGCCTGCTCCATTCCGGCGGGCCACACCAAGGCGGGTCTGCCCGTGGGACTGCAGATCGTGGGGCGCCGCTTCGCCGATCTTACGGTGCTCCAGGCCGCGGCCGCCTTCGAGAAAGCGCGACCCTGGCAGAAGAAGCGCCCCGCCCTCGACTGACGGAGACAGACCATGGCTCATTTCGATCCGGCATCTATCAAGGCGTTGACCTTTGACGTGTTCGGCACCGTGGTGGACTGGCGCTCGAGCATCACGCGGGAAGGGCAGGACTTCGGCAAGGCGCATGGCTTCAACAACGTGGACTGGGTGAACTTCGCCGATCGCTGGCGCGGCATGTATCAGCCGGCCATGGACGAGGTGCGGAGCGGCCGGCGCCCGTGGGTCAAGCTCGACGTCCTGCATCGTGAGAGCCTCGACAAGCTCGCCGCCGAGTTCGGCTTCAAGGGCGTGTCGGAGACCGAGCTGGATCATCTGAATCGCGCCTGGCACCGCCTCGACCCCTGGCCCGATGCGGTTTCCGGGCTTACGCGGCTCCGGAAGAAGTACATCCTTGCCACGCTCTCCAACGGCAACGTCGCGCTCATGGTCAACATGGCCCGGCGCGCCGGGCTGCCCTGGGACACCATCCTGGGCGCGGAGGTGACGCGTCACTACAAGCCGCAGCCGGAGTGCTATCTGGGCACGGCGGACATGCTGGGCCTCAAGCCGGAGGAATGCGCGCTGGTCGCCGCGCACAATGGCGACCTCGGCGCCGCCTCCAAGGTCGGCTTCAAGACCATCTTCGTGCCGCGCCCCGCCGAGCACGGCACGGGCCAGACGAAGGACATCAAGCCCGAGCGCGAGTGGAGCGTGATCGCCCGCGACTTCGTCGACCTGGCGAATCAGCTCGGCTGCTAGGCTGCCTTCTCCATCACCTCGACGGGGAGGGGATCGCTCTCCTTCTCGGCCTGGCGGGCCGAGAAGAGCATGAGTGCGCCGAAGCCAAGGCCGAGCAAGATCAGGGTGGCGGGCAGCCGAATGGCCGAGCGCGGGACGGCCGCGTCCGTGGCGCCGATGACGGCGGTGCCCTGCCAGGAAACCATCTGGATCGCGCCGTCGATGCGGAGGTTCTCGGTGCCGGGCAATCCAAAGCAGCCTCCTGTCGGATTGCCCAGGCACCACCAAAGCTGTCCCGAGCCGATGAATGGATTCTGGAAAAGTACGATACCGCCGTTGGTGGTGTCGAAGAGAAGCTGGGTGGCTGTCTCGCTGAGCGCGGTCCCCAGGGCGAACCCTACCTCGGAGGTTGCTGCGGTCAGTAGAAACGTGGCGGTGCCGTCGTTCAGCGTCAGCTTCCAGTCGACAAGATTGACGGGCGCGAGCGCGCCAAGCGTGCCGTCCGTCGTGATGGTCCCGGTCACGCCTCCCGCGCCAATGGTCTCGTTGACGTTGAAGATGACGCTGGCGGAACTGTTGGCAGGCACGGCGGCGGCAAGAGCCAGCGCGACCGCACTTGCAAGCAGAAGTTTTCGCATGGCGGCGCCCCCTTGATGATCGATATGACCATGCGTTGAGGAGCACGATCCGTACCAGGCGCGGACGCCCGCCCAGTCAGACCCTGTAAGATGAGTTCATCGGGTGGAGACGAAAAGGCGTGAAATTTCCCGGCACTGGGCCTGGGCGGGATTCCCGATTGCGACCAGTTGCTGTCCGAGCCTTGAGCCGTCGGGGCCGTCAGCCCGCTGTCCCGAAACGTCAACGACCGTCAGCCTGGTGACCCCGCGGCCTTCTGACCGAAGGAGGGAGCATGGCCCGCATCGACGGCGTTCGGCCGGATAAGATTCAGGATGACTACGTCAAGAACGTGCTCGCGGCGCAGGCCAGGACGTGGGGCGGACCGCTGCTGAACCACCTCATCTACGCGCGGCGGCCCACCATTCTCCGAGGCGCGCGCGGCATGTGGGCGGGGATCGAGGGCTCAGGGCTGATCGACGGCAAGCTCCAGGCCCTGCTCAATCGCCGTGTCGCCTCGCTGAACGGCTGCGAGTTCTGACAGGACATCAATGCTGCCGTGGGCAGCCGGCTCGGCGTGTCGGACGAGAAGATCCTGGCCCTTGGCGACTACGCGACCAGCCCGCTCTACACGGAGGCCGAGCGCGTGGCCCTGGAGTACGCGGACGCCATCACGCTCAGCGATCGTGACGTCGGCGACGATCTGTTCGCGCGGATCCGCCGCTTCTACGACGACGACGCAGTGGTCGAGCTGACCGAGGTCATCGCCTGGGAGAACGCGTCCAGCAAGTTCAACCGCGCGCTCCGCATTCCCTCCCAGGGACTCTGGAAGCGTAAGGCATGACGCAAGCCCCGAGCCGCGCCCACCAGTTGCTCGGCGCGGGGTCATCGCATTCAAATTCGAGAGCGCGGACGGCCTGATCTCAGAAGAATGTCCTTGGTGAGGCTGACGAACGCTTGCACGAGGTTGGAACGATTCGTGGGATCGTAAACGAGTCCCAGTTCCGTGTCAGGGGCTCGGGGTCGGAGAGGCCGGCACACTACGCCCTTCCGTGTGAGATTGACCACGCATCTTGGCATGAGCGAGACGCCTCTTCCCATGGCGACTAGACTCACGATCGTCTGGAGCTTCTCACTTTCGTGCACGAGCTTCGGATCGAGTCCCGACTGCCGGCAGGTCCGCATGAGGAAATCGTAGTACCCCGGCGCATGCTCCCGCGGGAAGAGCACCAACGTCTCGTTGCGCAGCGCACGCAGACTAACCGTCCGGGGTCTTGCCAGGGCATGGCTTTCGGGAAGGACGGCAACCAGAGGCTCGCGGAAGACCGGCACCACCGACAGTGTTCGGTCCGTCACCGGCAATCGCACGAATCCTGCCTGCAAGCGCCCGGCGCGCAGCCCCTGGAACTGCTCCCGCGGTGGCAGGATTTGGAGAACGATGAAGACACCAGGGTGTCGTTTGCGGAACGCTGGCAGGATCGTCGGAAAGACGCTGAGCTCGGCCGATGCCATGTAGCCGATGGTGAGTCGCCCGACCTCGCCCCGATCTGCTCGCATCGCGATGCTGGCCGCGCGGTCCGCTTGGACGAGCGTGCGGCGCGCCTCGATGAGAAACAGACGCCCGGCATCGGTCAGCTCGACATGCCGGCTGGTTCGATACAGTAACCGAACGCCGAGCTCTTCTTCCAGACGGCGGATCTGTTGGCTCAGCGGCGGCTGCGCGATGCGAAGCCGCTCTGCCGCGTGCCCGAAATGCAGAGTCTCCCCGACGGCGACGAAGTAGCGGAGGTGGCGGAGCTCCACGAATCGATATCGTAAACCTTTTGTTCAGTACCCTGCCAGAGTATTGGACGTCGCCGGGGACTTGTCCCTATCATGCGAGCGACGTCGAGCAACCTCGGAGGCTAGCATGTCACGCGAAAGATTTGAGCTGGGCGCCAAGCGCCTCATCATCGGACCTCTGGCGTTCGTACTGGCTTCATCATCGCTCCTGATCATCGCGGGAATGACCTTCTCAGAGTCGGGGTACCAGCCATCGACCATCACGAAGGTCGTGCTCCTGGGAACGGGAACTCCCGGCCCCGATCCCGACCGATCTGGGCCCTGTGTCGCCGTTGTCGTCAACGAGACGCCATACCTCGTGGACCTCGGCCCAGGTGTCGTCCGACGAGCCTCGGCCGCGTACCGGAAGGGAGTAAAAGGGCTTCATTTCTCGAAGCTCAAGACGGTCTTCATCACGCATCTCCATTCGGATCACACCGTAGGGTATCCCGACTTCATCTTCACGCCATGGGTCGTTGGCCGGACGGGTCCCGTTCAGGTCTACGGGCCGCGGGGCATCAAGGCGATGACTGACCACATTCTCGAGGCATGGAAAGAGGACATCAAAGTCCGGACGGAAGGAATGGAGCGCGACTTCCCCGAGCACAATGATAGCGGATACAAGGTCGACGTCCACGAGATCGGCCCGGGCGTCGTGTACCGGGACAAGAATGTGACGGTCAAGGCCTTCTCCGTTAGTCATGGCGAGGTGCCGGAGGCGTTCGGTTATCGGTTCACGACTCCGGATCGAACGATCGTCATCTCCGGAGACACGAGCCCGAGCCAGAACGTGATCGACAACTGCAACGGGTGCGATGTCCTGATCCATGAGGTCTATACGATGAAGGGGCACGCGGCCGCTGCGCCATCATGGCGGGCGTACCAGCTGAAGTATCACACCTCGTCGAAGCAGCTCGCCGAGCTTGCGACTAAGGCCCGGCCCAAGCTGCTCGTTCTTTACCACCAGATCTACCTCTTCGACACATCGACGAGGGACGATTTGCTTCAAGAGATGCGCGACGCTTACACGCGTCCGTTCGCGTCGGGCCTCGATCTGGAGATCTATTGAAGGGGCGCTATTTCCCGGCGAGCCGCGCGACGACGGGGGCGAGGGTCGCCAGGAACTGCTCGAAGGTGACGAAGAAGGAGATGCCCCAGCGATCGCGGCGCGCCTGAAGGGCCTCCACCATCTCGTCCACGGTGCCGAGCAGCACGAAAGGCGCCTCCAGGATCTCTTCCACGCTGAGCTGCTTCCACGTCTTCTGCAGCTCCTCGGCGGTTCCCCGACGGTTCTCCGTGACGATCACCCGCTGGATCTGCGCGCTCAACTCGAGCCGATCGAATCGCGGGCCCGCGGCCTCGCGCACCACGCGCATCCGCTCGTCGATACCCGCTACCTTCCAGCCTGACATGTCGTGCACTGTGCCGCCCTGGGTGAAAGTGATGCCCGTGAGATTCACGGTGTTGGCCTCCTTCGCCGCCAGGGCGAGAAGGCGCAGGCCGTTACCGCCGATGATGATGGGCGGATGCGGCTGCTGGACGGGGAGCGGGTAGATCTTGTGACCCGTCACCCGATAGTGCTCGCCGGCGAACGTGACCTCGCCCCCGCCGAGCAAACCCTTGATGATCGTCACCGATTCGGCGAGCCGCCCGACCCTGATGCCGCCGCGATCGAAGCGGAGCCCAGCCTGATCGTATTCCGCGCGCACGTACCCTGCGCCCAGTCCCAGCTCGAGCCGGCCATCGGTCAGCATGTCGATCGTCGCTGCTTCGCGCGCCAGCAGCACGGGATGGCGGAGGTCGTTGTTGAGCACGTTCGTGCCGATCCGTAGGCTGGCCGTCGCATCTGCAGCGCTGACGACAGCGGGAATGGTCGAGAGCATGGCCGCCAGGTGATCGGGCACCAGGAGGACGGAGTAGCCGAGCGCCTCGATCTTGCGCGCCTTGTCCTGCCACTCCGCCCGCGACCTGGCGTCGCGCGCGTTGATCCCGAAGCGAAACGGCTTCATCGGCCCGTGGCTCCCAGACGGCTCTGGATCAGGTCCGCAAATGGCCCCGAGATGCGCACGATGTCGTTGAGCTGGAAGCTGCCGCTCCTCGTGACGGCGACGAGGAGATCGCCCGCGAGCCCGCCGGCCCGCGTCTCCGCGGTGATCGGCACGAAGGTGAGACCGCGGGGCGCGTCGCCGTCGGTGAAGCGCGCGAGGTTCATCCGGGTTCCGTCAGGGCTCACCGCGAAGATCTCGCCCTTCTGACGGTCGGCCACGAAGACGACGCCGCCCGGGCCGGGCGCGAGTCCCTGGGCCATGGGCCCTTCGAGCACGAGTCGGCGCTCGCCGCCGGGGCTCACCCGCCAGATCTCGCCGGGACCGGGCTGCCAGGGCGCCTCCGCGGTGCCATCGCTGCCGATCCAGAGATGATCGGCCTCATCGACGGCGAGCGCGCGCGGGCGCGTGACGCGCACGTAGCCCGCGTCGAGCAGGTTGCCGCCGGCGTCGAGGCGCACCACCACCCCGCGCTCGCGGTCTGCGACATACACATGGCCGGCGGTGTCCACGGCCGCGCCTTCCGGCTGCACCAGCGCCGGCGGCAGCCCACGCTCCGGCGTGCCCCCCGCGAAGAGCTGGATGCGCCCGTTGGCCAGCCGGTAGAGCACGCCGACGCGGCGATCGCGGTCGAACGTGCTGACGAGGAGCTCGCGCCCGCCCCGGGCGCCCATCACCTGCGCGTTGATCAAGGGCGGCCCGTGGAAGTACCGCTCCTCGGTGGCCGGCGTGACGCGCGCGCCGCCGGGCGGGATGCGGTACATGCGCTGGAGGTAGTCGAACTCGCCGGCGCTGTACCGCCGGCCGCCACGCGCGAGGTAGAGCGCGCCCGTGGGGTCCACGGCCAGGGTGGGCGTGGTGGGAATACCGCGTCCGCCCGCGCCGCCCGTCGTCTCGAATCCCTCGCCCGTCACGTAGAGCTTGGCGGTGAACCCGGGTGGCAGCTGGATCTCCGCCCACGTTCTCGCGGGCACAAGCGCTGCCGCAGTGAGGGTGAGAGCAAGACTCAGGCTTCGCAAAGACCGACTGCTGATCATAGAGCCCTAGTCTGGATGCCTCGCGACCATTGGGTCCCCCTCACCCTGCCCTCTCCCCCATTGGGGGAGAGGGATTAGAAGGAACTGGGGACATGACGAGGTTCTCTGTATCAGGAGGCAGAGCACAGCGGGAAGGGGCCTTTCTCATCCCTCTCCCCCGTCGCGGGGGAGAGGGTAGGGTGAGGGGGCGATACGATGCGGGAGACTTGCTCATGGATAGCTCGGTCTAGACGGTGTTGACGGCTCCGGCGCCCACCAGCGTGCGCGCCAGCTCGATCTCGCCGAAGTGGGTCATGCCGTGGGTCAGGCAGACCTGCCCCAGCGCGCGCATGGCGTGCATCTCGCCGAGCGGCCTGATCGTCACGTTGCGGTCGAGCAGGGCGGGATCGTTCTTGGCCAGGAGGGCATCGGTGTCGGCCCACACCTTCTGCATGTACTCCTTGAAGAGGGGGATGTCCTTGATCCGGAGCGCCTGCGCCTCCGCCGTCGACATGCCCGTGCCCTGGGCATTGGGCGGCAGGCCCAGCTTTTCCGCATAGCCACCCTCGATCCACTGGGGCAGCTTCTTGTTCTGCAGGATGTAGCGCACCACGTTGTCCTCGGTGCGCACGTAGTGCCAGATGCCCCACATGATCGTGTTGGCCTTGGGATTGTTGCCGGGGACGGCGTGGAGCTGCTCGGGGGTGATGCCGTCGAGCTGCTTGTCCATACTCGCGTGGAGCTGCTTGAGGCCGACCTGGACCAGTTCGGCGGCTGTGATCATGAGCGCCCCCTCCGGGTGGGCCCGCCTATCTTACTCTGGGGCGCGTGGCCGCGGCGCTCTTCCATCTCCTCGAGCGTCCTCGGCCAGTCGGCCCGCAAGAGCCGCGAGAGCGCGCGGTCGGCCAGGAGCTTGCCGCCCGTCTGGCACCTGGCGCAGTAGTTGGTCTCGTTGTCGGCGTGGCGGATGCGCTGTACGGGCGCGCCGCACTCGGGACAAGGCTTGCCGTAGCGGCCGTGGACGGCCATCTGCGGCCGGAAGGCCGTCACGCCCTCGGGAAACTCGCCGCCGGCCTCTTGCCTGAGGCGCTCGATCCAATCGAGGAGCGTGGCGCGCGTTGCCTCGAAGAGCCGCGCGTGCTCCTCGTCGCTCATGCCCCGCGTCTGCTTCACGGGCGAGAGCCGCGCCCGGTGCAGGATCTCGTCGGAATACGCGTTGCCGATGCCCGAGAGGATGTAGGGGTCGGTCAGCGCGCGCTTGATCGTGTGGTTCTCCCTCTCGAGCGCCGCGCGAAAGGCCGCGGCGTCGCTGTCGAGCACCTCGAGCCCCTCGGGTGCCAGCGCTCGCAGCGCCGTCTCACCCTGAACCAGATGAATGGCCGCGCGCTTCTTCGTCCCTGCCTCGGTCAGCGTCAGCGTGCCCGTGGAGAAGTCGAAGGCCGCCAGGCCGATCTTGCCCGGCACCTTGGCGCCCGCGGACTTCCAGTGCAGGCGGCCCGCGATCATCAGGTGAATGACGAGGAAGAGATCACCCTCGAGGCCGATGACGACGCGCTTGCCGAGCCGCCGGAGGCCCCTGACCACGCGGCCATTCGCCGCCGAGATGGGCGGATCGAACGATCGCAGCACGAAAGGGCTGGCGAGCCTGACGCGCTCGAGCCGTGCCCCGAGGACGCGGGCCTCGAGGGCCTCGAGGTAAACGGTGACGTCCGGCAGCTCAGGCATGCTGGCCGGGCATGCCGCCTTTCGAGTTGTCGATCAGCCCCACGATGTTGCCATCGGGATCGAGGAGCGTGACCAGCCGCCCGGGCGGGATGTCGAAGGGCGGCTCGTTGAAGGTGAAGCCATTGGGCTGCAGCTCCTTGTAAGCCTCGTCCACGCTGTCCACGAGAAACCAGCAGCCGGAGCCGCCGCGTCCCGTCCCCGGCTTGCCCGGGGCCAGGATCAGGTAGGCGTGCTCGTCGAACTTGAAGTACGGCGCCCCATAGGGCGTGGGCTCGATGCCGAGGAGCCGCGCGTACCACTGGCTCGAGGCCTGCTGATCGCTCACGAACTGGATGACGGTTTCGATTCGCCGGATGCGCATGGTGCCCAAGAGGGTATCCCTCCATCTCGAGGTTGACAATGAGCGGCCGTGGCCGGCTTGACAGGCAACCATTTGGTTGCCTATTATACCCATCGTGGACGCGGACAAGGTCTTCAAGGCGCTGGCTGATCCAAGCCGTCGGCAGCTTCTTGACTGGCTGCACGGCGACAACGGCCAGACCCTGGGCGAGCTGTGCGAGGACCTGGACATGACGCGACAGGCGGTGACCAAGCATCTGGCGCTGCTCGAAGACGCCAACCTCGTGGTCACGATCCGGCGCGGGCGCGAGAAGCTGCACTACCTCAATCCCGTGCCGCTCCACGAGATCCACGAGCGATGGATCGGCAAGTACGAGCGGCGGCGACTGCAGGCGCTCCACGAGCTCAAGAAAGGCCTGGAAGCGAAGCGAGGCGAAGGCAGACAGCCCAAGGAGGCGCGAGATGGACAAGCCGGAATTCGTGTACGTCACGTATATAGCCACCACGCCTGAAAAGCTCTGGAGGGCGCTGCTGGACGGTGAGATCACCCGACAGTACTGGGGCTACCGGAACGTGTCTGACAACTGGAAGGTCGGATCGACATGGAGGCACGAGAGAGCCTATGACGACTCCGGCATGGTCGCCCTCGTGGGCAAGGTCGTGGAATTCAGCCCTCCCCGGCGCCTCGTCCTGACCTGGGGCGTGCCCGCGGACGCGGCGAACGAAAGCAAGCACTCGCGGGTCACCTTCGACATCGAGCCGCTCTCCGACACCGTGCGCCTGACGATCACCCACGATCAGCTCGAGCCCGGCTCCGAGATGGAGCGGAGCATCGCCGAGGGCTGGCCAAAAGTTCTGTCGAACTTGAAGACGCTCCTCGAGACCGGGCACACGTTGCCAAAGTTCGAATGGTTCAAGCAGTAAGAATGCGACCTGCCCGTCACCAGCCCCCGGCGAAGAAGCGATCAATCGAGGGCGAGGCTAGCGCCGTACTCGTCGTCGGTCATCTGAGCGAAGTCGTATCGGGGATACACCTCTTTCGCCCGAGAGAAGAAGAACTCCTCGAAGGCCTTGCCGGCGCGGCGACGCAGCGGATCCACGGTGCGAGCCAGGGCGATCTTCACGAAGAACTGCCCCGCGCCCGGAATGGGCACGAGCTCGAAGTGATCCGGGAATATCCGCGTCCAGTAGGAGATGAGGTGGTACTGCGTGAGGGCAACGTCCGCATAGCCGCGGGCAATCATCTCGGGGAAATCGCGATGCACGATGCCGATGCGGCCTCGAAAGGGCGGCGCCTCCGCGGCGAAGAAAGCGTCGGCTCCGGAGTGTCCGATCAGGCCGTCGAGGGCCGCCCGGTACCTGGCCCGAGCCTCCGCTTCCTGGACATCCGGCAGCGCGGTCCGCGCCCCGGTGCGCGCGACGTCGGCGAGGCCGTGAATCCCGAGCGGATTGCCCTTGCGGACGAGGAGCGCGGGGCCGAGATTTTTCGAGAAGAAGCGCGCCTGCCGCTCGATCACCCCGAGCTTGCGCAGCTGCCGCAAAGGGTCGGGCCCCGCCATGACGATATCAGGGTAGAACCCCGACTTGCGACTGACGTCGAGCGTGAGGTTGCCTAGCGCGATCCCTCCCGTACGGACCATCTGTACGACGACGGGCTGGGGTACGGTCACCACCACGATATTGTCGACATCGAGATCGACGTAGCTGGGCTGTGATCTGGCCCACGACGGGAATGCGCCGACTATATCGTCGCTGAGCAACACCATCAGGTGATTGCCCTCGGTGAAGATCACCAGGCTCGCTGGCGTTCCGATCCGGCCGACGATGTCCGGCACGGTGTCGGTGTGACCGGCGAACGATCGAATGCCGGGCGGCAGCTTCGTGACGACGGGCCACACGAGCGGCTCTAGCGGCGTCGGCACCGGAGCTTTTTCTACGGCGGTTGCCGTAACCGGGTGCCGGCTTCCGAACGCGATCGCGCTGAGAGCTGTGCCAAAGAACGTGCGCCTCTTCATCGCGGCGATCCCCCTTCAGGCTCGAGCGTCGGCTACCCGCCCCGCGCCACCTTGCGTCCCGTCTCGCGCAGGAGCCGCTGGTCCGCCTCCCCGTCCTTCTCGGGCGGGATGCGGAGCACCCGGTCCTGGCACGCGGTGGCGATGGGCGGGCCGGGAGCGCGTAGCAGCTCCTGCGGATCGCCACCCGCGGCGACGGTGCGAATCCCATCGCGCACGATCTTGCGCAGCATGAGGACGCCGCGATCCGTCGAGGCCAGATGCTCCAGCGCGTGCACGGCGATCTCGCGCTGGCTCGACTGCGCGTCGTAGTCCGCCGGGTGCCGCTGCCGCTCTTCATACGACCGATCGTCCGACTGGCCGAAGCCGGGGCTGCCGATCAGCGTAGGCGTCATCCCCCACGCCGGGTCCACCTGGGCCAGCTCCATGTTCCACGTGTGCGTGTCGTCGATGGGCACGGCCCAGCGGATCACCACCGGCCGGCTCGCGGCCTTCTCCTGGGTGGCGTCCTCGAACTCGCGCGTGAACTGGTGGACGTTGGGCGCCATGAAGTCCGCCACGCGCACCCAGACCAGATCGCCCAGCCGCCGCGTGGCGATGTAGGTCATCCCGTAGGGCGTCTCCTCCCAGTCCAGCTCGGCCAGCGCGCCGAAGGCCTCGGTGAACTGATAGCCGCTCGAGATCGCGTGGAGGAACGACGTGTGCACCGGGTCCATGCTGTTGTCCTTGATCTGGAGCCAGTTGCACGGAAGGGCGAACTTGCCCGCGGGCATCAGAGTGAGGCCGGGCAGATCGAAGGTGTCGTAGAGCGGGAACGCCGGCTTCCTCTCGGGCGGCCCCATGTAGGCAAAGATGAGCCCGCAGTACTCGTGCACGGGATACGCGCCCTGGCACAGCCGGTCCTTGAGCGTGCTGGAGGCAGGCTCGCCTGGCGTCTCGAGAATCCTGCCGTCCACGTCGTAGAGCCAGCCGTGATAGCAGCAGCGGATGCCGCGCTCGCTGATGAGCCCGTATTCCAGCGAGGTGCCCCGGTGCGCGCAGTTGAGCTGGAGCAGGCCCACGCTGCCGCGCTTGTCGCGGAAGATCACCAGGTCCTCGCTCATGATGCGGATCCGCAGCGGCACATCGCGAAGGTCGCGCGCGAAGGCCACGGGCTGCCAGAAGCGCCGCAGATACTCACCGCACGGCGTGCCCGGCCCCACGCGCACCAGCTCGTCATCCGGCGGCGGCACCTCGCGCGCGAAGTAGGCGCCGTAGGGCGTGTTCAAGAAGGGCCGGAGCTTGCTCATGGATGCGGATATATCACACTTGGCAATGCCTCAGGTCACCGCGGGTGGGCCAGGTACCAAGGCTCATAGGTGGCCCCCCAAGCGATCGAGCGGGGTCGAGCCGGCCGAAGGCAAGCGTGACGAACATGAGGCGGTCGCGGCGACCGGCTATCGGATCACCTCATCTGCCCGCAGCAGGAGCGACTGCGGGATCGTCAGCCCGAGCGCCTTGGCAGTCTTGAGGTTGATGATGAGCTCGAACTTGCTGGGCTGCTCGATCGGCAGGTCGGCGGGCTTCGCGCCCTTGAGGATCTTGTCCACGAAGGTAGCCGCGCGCCGCTCCAAGTCAAGGTTGTTTGCGCTATAGGTCATAAGACCGCCGGCCTCCGCGTACTCCCCGACCCCCAATAACGATGGCAGGCGACTCTTCGCCGCGAGCTCTGCGATCTGTCTTCGCTGATTCCCGAATATGGCGTCCGGGAGAATCAGGAGCGCGCCCGCCCGCTCCCTGGTCATCGCCGCGAAGGCACTGTCGATCTCCTGGGGACCCCGCGCCTCCAGGAGTTGAAGCCCCACTCCCAAGGCCCGAGCGGCGGCCTCCGCCTGTCGCAACTGGGGTGCGCTTCCGGGATTGGCGGGATTCGAGAGGAGGGCCACCCGAGAGACCTTGGGAACCACCTCCTTGAGTAGTTCAAGCTGTTTCCCGACCAGGTCGGAGGCCATTATCGTCAGCCCCGTGACGTTCCCCCCGGGGCGCGCAAGGCTGGCGACGAGTCCGCTCCCAACGGGATCAATGACGACCGACATGACGATCGGGATCGTCCTGGTCGCTTGTTGGGCGGCCTGGGTTGCTGCCCCACCCACCGGCACGATGACGTCCACCTTCAAACGGACCAGATCGGCCGCGAGGGCAGGGTACCGATCATACTTGCCCTCGGCCCATCGGGACTCGATAGCGATGTTCTGACCCTCGACATAGCCCAGCTCGCGCAGGCCTTGGCGGAAGGCCTCGAAACGGCGCCGTCTAAACGGTTCAGAAGGGGAACCCGGCGATAGATAACCTACCCGGGGCACCTTCTCCCGGGGCTGCGCCTCGGCAGCGAGCGGCGCGGCCAGAAGCCAGCCAGCGAGCGTCGCGAGGAAGGTGCGTCGTTCCATCACGGCGGCGAGTTTCCGTCACTCGTCCATCCTGCGCAACTCGTGACAGCTCGGCTCGACGCCTTGACAACTCGTCGCGCCCCGGTACAGTGACGGGGCCATGACCACCCCACCCGTCGCGAAGAAGGTCCCGAAAATCGACGTGTTGCACGGTGACATCCGCCAGGATGACTACTACTGGCTGCGCGAGAAGGACGATCCCGAGGTGCTGGACTACCTGCGCGCCGAGAATGCCTATACCGACGGGGCGATGAAGCCGCAGGAGAGCTTTCAGCAATCGCTCTATCAGGAGATGCTCGCCCGCATCAAGGAGGACGACTCCTCGGTGCCGTATCGCCGGGGCGCGCACTTCTATTACTCCCGCACGGAGCGCGGCAAGCAGTACCCGATCTATTGCCGCAAGGCCGGCAGCCTGGAAGCGCCCGAAGAGGTCATGCTCGATCTCAACGTGCTGGCCGAGGGCCATCCCTTCTTCTCCCTTGGCGCTTCGGCGGTCAGCGACGATGGCCATCTCCTGGCCTACTCGACGGACATCACCGGATTTCGCGAGTACACGCTGTACGTCAAGGACCTGCGCACGGGCCAGCTCTTGCCGGGCACCATCGAGCGCGTGGCTTCCGTCGCCTGGGCCGCCGACAACCTGACGATCTTCTACGTCCTCGAGGACGAGGCGAAGCGCCCCTACCGTCTCTACCGCTGCCGCGCCGGCCTACCGGGCACCGAGCTGATCTACGAGGAGACGGACGCCCTCTTCCGCATCGGGGTGGATCGCTCACGCAGCCGCGCCTTTCTCTTCCTGGGCGCGGGCTCCTTCACCACGAGCGAGTGGCGCTATCTCCCGGCGGACCAGCCCGAAGGCGCCTGGCAGATGTTCACGCCACGCGAGAAGGACCACGAGTACGCGGTCGATCACGGCGGCGATCGCTTCTACATCCGGACCAATGGCGGCGGCCGGCGTAACTTCCGCCTGGTCTGGGCGCCCGTGGCGGATCCGCGTCCCGAGCGCTGGACCGAGCTGATCGCCCATCGCGACGAGGTGATGCTGGAAGACCTCGACGTCTTCGCCAGCCACTACGTCGCCCACGAGCGCGAGGATGGCCTGATCCGCCTGCGCATCACCACGCTGACCGACGGCGCCTCGCACCACATCGAGTTTCCCGAGCCGACGTACGAGGTGGGGGCGGATGCCAATGCCGAGTTCATCACCAACGCCTATCGTTTCCGCTACCAGTCGCTGATCACGCCAGCCTCGGTCTTCGATTACAACATCCTCAGCCGCGAGCGGACACTGCTCAAGCAGACGGAGGTGCTGGGCGGCTACGACCCCACGCAGTACCGCTCGGAGCGGCTCTTCGCCGTGGCCCCCGACGGGATGCGCGTGCCCATCTCGCTCGTCTGCCGCAAGGAGACGCCGCGCGACGGCACGGCGCCCATGCTGCTCACGGGCTATGGGGCCTATGGCATGCCGTATCCCGTGAACTTCTCCTCCAATCGGCTGAGCCTGCTCGACCGCGGCTTCACCTTTGTCATCGCCCACATCCGGGGCGGCGGGGAGCTGGGCAAGCGCTGGCACGACGCCGGCCGCATGATGCAGAAGAAGAACACCTTCATCGACTTCATCGCCGTCGCCGAGCACCTGAAGAAGGAGGGCTACACGGCCACCGAGCGCCTCGTCATCGAGGGGGGCAGCGCGGGCGGCCTCCTGATCGGCGCCGTGCTCAACATGCGCTCGGAGGTCTGCCGCGCCGCCGTGATGCGCGTGCCCTTCGTGGACGTGATCAATACCATGCTGGACGAGACGCTGCCGCTGACGGTGGGCGAGTTCGAGGAGTGGGGCAACCCCAAGATCCGCGAGCAGTACGAGTACATGAAGACCTACTGCCCCTATACGAACCTGGCCGAGCGTCCTTACCCTGCCATCCTCGTCAAGACCTCCCTGAACGACAGCCAGGTGATGTACTGGGAGCCAGCCAAGTACGTGGCCAGGATGCGCGCGCTCAACGACGGCGCCCCCGCCACCCTCTTCAAGATCAACCTCGACGCCGGCCACGGCGGCGCCTCCGGCCGCTACGACTACCTGCGCGAGATCGCCTTCGACTATGCCTGGCTCCTCAAGGAGCGCATTTCTTCCTGACGGGAGAGGCCGATCAACCCTCCTACGGAGCTCGCTGGCCACCCGGTACCTCATGGGCAGAGCTCGGAGGGTCGAACGTTCTGCCTCCCGGCATGTGACCGCCGCGCTGTGATGCTCCAGAGCTCCTGACCCTCTCTCGCATCTTTCTTCCGAGTCGGCGATTGCTACACAGTCCACGTTTCCAGTGTGGACAACCTTTCCCGTCGATAGAGCTCTCGACATCATCAATTCGGGCTTCCATGCGTGGAATCCTTCGGTTTTCGGTCGGCATTCTATTTGCTCTTTAGGGGCGACCGTTAGCTCACCCTTCTCAGGGACGTACCAGCTAGGAGAGACCATATGGCAACCCAGTACAAATGTTCCAGGTGCTGGAAGACTGCTGGGGGGCCGGCCAGATGCTGCGACCTACCGATGACGAGGGTGGACCTGGACGAAGGAATTGTCTGGCCGTTGATGTGGCTGCCCCCACAGGTACAACGGGCATGATCCGGACTCTGGCGGTCCTCGGAGTCGTGCTCGTTGCCGCCGGCATGGGATGGCCCCTTGACGCGTCCGCTCAGACTTCGGCGCAGGGGCAGGCAGTGGGTATTCTCTTCCTGCTTAGTGCCTCGCGAACAGGGGCGCAGGCCACCGCCAAGACGTCCGGGCAGAAGCCGAAGCCCGGTCTCGCGGCCTCCCCTGCGGTCTCGATCCTCCGACCGCTCGAGCTCCCGGATCGCTCACACGCCAAGCACAACTAGCGCACCTTGCTGCTCGCCCTCCGGCAGATGAGTTCCAAGTCTCGTCGGCCCCGGTGCTGCCATGCCGATTGACGCCCCAGGAGATTGGACCTATCGAGATGAGATCGAAGACACCTTCCTTCTCTTGGAGGAGAGTTTCGATACGCTCTACCAGCACTGCTCGACCTCGGAACAGAAGAAGCACCTTTGCGACATGTATTCAGGAGCACGCTATGCATGCTGGAAGGTGGCAAGACAGGCGCGTCCAGACGAGGGTCCCGTCGATTCAAGCGTCTCTCAGGATTTGAAAATAGCCAACATGCAACTCGCTGCGATACTCCAGAAGCTGGACGACGTCGGCGCATTCTTGAGCCTGGCTGCGGAGGCGGTTCGACTGGCCGCGTTGCTTGCACCTCCCTCGGCTGACACATGACTCACGCGGGGTGTGCCATAGGGGGGCAACGAGTGACCAGTTTCGGGAACAAGAATGAGGGGAGATCGCGGTAAGCAGTTGGTTTGTCTACGGTTCCTGAATGGCCTCCCGCTTGCTCTACTTCCCTGAGGCCACTTGCAAATGCCCACCGAGCGACTGTCCACGACCGATGCACGCCACGCCTGCATTCTCGTGGTTGATGACGAGCCGCTGGTGGCGGCGCTCATCGCAGACGCCCTGGGGCTGGAGGGGTACGAGGTCGAAACGGCTAAGAATGGCCGTGAGGCCCTGGAGAAGATCGCGGCCCGCTCATACGATGCCATCCTGAGTGACCTACGGATGCCCGAGCTCGACGGCGTGGGACTGTATCGCGAACTCGAGCAAGAACACCAGAGCTTGCTGCTCCGGCTCGCATTCGTGAGCGGGACGACGGAGCCTCCTGAATACGCGAGCTTTCTCGAACGGACTGGCGCCCTAGTGTTGAGCAAGCCTTTCGCCGTCGCAGACCTTCACCGACTCGTCCAACGCTTACTTCAGGACCAACGATGATTCATCGGCACCGGGTACCCGAGCGGCCATCCGACGAGCACGTGTCTAGCACTTTCGGACGGCGATGATGGCCAGAACCACTATCCACTGTTGCGCGCAGTCAAGATGTCCCGCACGGGGCCGAAACTTTAACGTGACGGCACGAGGTCGTGATCACGAAGCGTGGGGACAGCCAGTGTACTGTCCAGTATGTGGGGAGCCGTCGGACTTCATCCGAAACGCGACCAGGAGACTTCGGTGGCTGAAGGTGTCAGGCGGCCTCTTGATCGGCGTCCTGTCAATGGAGGCGGCGGCACGCTCCGGTGTCGAGCAGTGGCCGGCAATCGTGTTCGGGATCATCACGTTTGCGATCGCGATTGTCCTTCTCGGCATATTCGATTGGCTGAAGCACCCCTGATCTAGCTACCCATCGTGGCGATGGCCTCGCCTTCATCGACTCTCGGCAGGTAGATCGCGAACGTAGTTCCACGACCGACCGCGCTCTCAAGCGAAATATGGCCCCCGTGCTGCTTGATGATTCCGTAGACCGTGGCCAAACCGAGTCCCGTCCCCTTGCCAGCATCCTTCGTCGTGAAGAATGGATCGAAGACGCGCGTCATGGTGCCCGCGTCCATCCCGGCGCCGGTGTCTCGTACCGTCAGCCTCACGTGCGGCCCGACCGTTGCTCCCGCGTGCTGGCGCGCGTAGGCACTATCCACCTCGACGTTGGCAGTCTCGATAGTGAGCCGGCCCCCCTGCGGCATCGCATCGCGCGCATTTGCGGCCAGGTTCATGAAAACTTGCTTGAGCTGGGTGGGATCGGCCTTGATGCGGCCGAGGGCTGGACCTTGGACGATGACCAGCATGATGGCCTCGCCGATCAGCGGCGATAGGATCTTTTTCATGTCGGCTACCACCACATCGAGGTCTAAGATCTTCGGCTGGAGCACCTGGTTTCTGCCGAACGCGAGGAGCTGGTCGACCATATCGCGAGCATGGGCCGCGGTGGTGTCGATGAGTTCGATGTCACTTTTCGATTTGTCACCAGGTTCCAGGCTGCGGAGAACGAGCTGGGCACGGCCTTGGATGACCGTCAGGAAATTGTTGAAGTCATGGGCCACGCCGCCCGCCAGCCGCCCGATGGCCTCTAACTTCTGTGCCTGGCGAAGCTGTTCTTGGAGTCGGCGCCGCTGCGCCTCAGCCAGCCGCCGGCGCTCATGGAGCGAGTTGATCAGGACAGCCGTCAGGGCGAACACCGTTATGCGCACGGTCTCCTCAAGACCAGTCGCCGGGTTCTTGAATGGGGACATGAAGAAGTATTCGAGGACGAGGCTGCTCAAGGCGGTCGCGAGGAGCCCCGGGCCGAGGTGGCCGTGAAAAGCCGTGACCATCACGGCGGCGAAGAACAGCGACGTGGGAAGCTGGTGGAGCGCGGGGGCAGCGAACGTGAGCCCCCAGGCCACAGCCACACGACGGCGAAACCGTAGTGACGCAACGTCGGCTGGTCATCTCCTAGCAGGGGCGAGTTCGCGATCGCGGGCCTCTGCAAATGACCATCGGCTGAGGAGACGTCGGACGCCTCGAGGGCGAGCGGGCTGCTAGTAGCGGGCTTGACATCACTCAATCCCTGCGTTGCACGGCGACCTCTGCGAGGCCTCCGTCTACGCGAAGCCGCACCGAAGCCTTCCGGCGCTGCTTGGGCAGGACCCCCCAGCTGGTCCCCCACCGTTTCCCCCTGGTCTCTCACAAGTCTCTCCGACACTAAGGTGGAGCAACTCGGGTACCAAACCCGAGCTCTCACGTAACCTATTGGACTAATGAGCGTTCTGTCCCAGGACTCGAAGCTCGACCTACTGAGGAAAGCGACAAGGCCTGTCACGGAGCGACGAGTCTTGTAGCATCGGGAACGCCGGACCTCTACGGCTTCACGTCCGCTGGAAAGCGATTGCGGTTTCAGAGTCGCCGCGCAATGCGAAGAGAGGCACTCCACAGTTCGCGTCCCGCGGCGGGATCGACGCGCCGACAAGAATTGGAGCCACAGCGACAGGGTTTGGCAGCTGAGTGCTCTGTAAGTGTCGATCAGGATTACATCAGGTGATGGCACATGGGTTGCGTAAAGGGGTATGGACCTCAAACCTGTGAACATCCTGATCCTTGACGATCAATTGAAGCTGGCGGATCCAGTCCGCCGTCTCGCGCGCCTGCACGACTGGCAGCCGCACTTCGTGGGCTCGCTGCAGGAGCTCGAGTTGGCGATCCATGCCCAGGGGCGACCGGCTCTCGTCGTGATCAATCAGCAGCCCCCGCTGACGGCGTGGGAGCTCGGGCAGCGCCTCCCGAGACTGAATGTAGATGTGCCCTTCATCGTGCTGACCGAACCAGGTAGTGAGAGCGACCTTCAGCAACTACCGGGCGTGGTGTGCATAGAGCGCCCGATGAGCGAGGCGGAGACGGAACGCCAGCTGGCGCAGGCGCTGAATCGGCTAGGCTTCCAGAGCGACGCCATATACCCGCAGGGGATCATCGGGAACTCGAAACAGCTCCACGAGGTTCTTTCGCGCGTCGAGAAGGCGGCTCCCGGGGATGCCAACGTGTGCATCTCGGGCGAGTCGGGCACGGGGAAAGAGCTCATTGCTCGGGCCATTCACATGCAGAGCGCGCGCGTGGATCGGCCGCTCGTGACGCTGGACTGCACGGCCATTCCCGAGGCGC
>WNFC01002619.1_pt1 | contig 33474 bp, 33 predicted proteins | sample 5400541 | NCBI WGS metagenome assembly WNFC01 (sample SAMN13153342, study PRJNA577476) | soil metagenome | isolation source: 120 cm saprolite under Douglas fir tree site 2 hole 2 replicate 1 | place: USA:California | collected 2015-04-18
CAAGAACGCTGGGAAAAGTGGTTGAGTATGAGGCGCGCTTTGATCGGTTTCGTCTCGAGCCCAAGGAAAACGCCTGGCGGGAGCGCGCGGATCAGCCGGCGGCGGGGGTTTTATTTGACTTGGGACCTCACTTGATCGATCAGGCGCTGGTTCTGTTTGGCGAACCGCAAAAGATTACGGCCTCAGCGTTTTGCCAGCGCGAGACTTCGCAGGTGGACGACGCCTTCGATGTGTGCATGGAATATCCTGGATTGCGGGCGATGTTGCGGGCGCGCATCATCGCATTTGCGCCCGGAGCGCACATGCTGATTCACGGGACGCAGGGATCGTTCATAAAGTACGGGATGGATCCGCAAGAGGAGCGGTTACGCGGCAAGAATTGTCCTGACGGAACCGATTGGGGCGTAGATTGGGGCGAGGATCCGAAAGAATTGTGGGGAACTCTGAGCCTGGTCGGCCAGCCCAGCCAGAAAGTAAAAACGGAACGTGGGGATTATCGCGGCTTCTACGAGAATGTGCGGGATGCCATCGAGAAGGGGGCGCCGTTGGACGTAACGCCAGACCAGGCGCTGCGCACGATGCGTGCAGTCTTGCTGGCGCGAAAGAGCAGCCAGGAGGAGCGCACGGTTCGGTGGGAGGAAGCGCCGGAGTGAAGGGCAGTGTTGTTCCTGGGTCTGGAGTTTCGCGGGCGGAGCCTGCCCTGAGTTTACGAATACCTATCACGCGTTTGTGTACAGCAGCGGCAGGATGAAGGATCTGAATAAATTAATCCCGCCAGGATCCGGCTGGGTGCTGGTGGAAGCCGACGGCGTCAACGATTCGGGACAGATCGTTGGCATGGGCATGCACAATGGGCAAGAGCACGCGTTTCTGTTGACGCCGCAGTAGGGCAGCGAAACAGACGCTTCGGATCTGTAGGAAGCCACGTTCTTAAGGGACGTGGCTTTTGTTTTTTCAGGACAAAGTTGGTTGCGGACGGGCAAGGGCAAGCAAGAGCAAAACGAAGCTGGAAAAGCAAAAACAAAGGCAGCGGGCAAGAGTGCCCGCTCTACACGGGCATATCAGACCTGCAGGACTATGCCGTGCGGATGTCGCTTTTTAGTGGCAGGCGCGGGAGGCCGCGAGAACGCGGTTGCGCCGTGCATGACTTTCTGGAAGGCAATCTGAAACTGCTGCATTTCTTCATGGGTGCCGACAGTGATGCGAACGCAGGTGGGCATCACGGGCCAGATACGTCCGATGAAAACTTTTTGCTGGGCCATCGCGTCGATCACTTGTTTGCCCGGCCGCTTGGTGTCGAGCAGGAAGCAATTCGACTCCGAGGGGATGTAAGAGTAGCCGTTGCGGTCGAGCCACTGAAAAGTTTCCTGGCGAATGGTGGCGTTGATGCGCCTGCGTTCCGGGACCAGCTGCGGTTCCTTAAGGCTGGCGATAGCCGCAACGACGGCGGTGGTGGGCATGAAGTTCCAGCCGGCACTGTCCATGATTTTGGTGAGCAGGTCGGGGCGGGCGATGGCGAATCCGCAGCGCAGGCCGGCCATGCCGTAGGTCTTCGAGAAAGTGCGGAGCACGACCACATCCTTGCCGGCCTTGACGAGATCGAGCGTGGAGGGCGCATCCGAAAAATGGATATAGGCCTCATCGACCATCACGATGGAACCCTTGGGTTTGTTTTCGACGAGGTACCCGATGTCGGAGTGTGGCGTGAGTGTGCCGGTGGGATTGTTGGGCGTGCAGATGTAAAAGAGTCCGGCGTCAGGAGCAGCGGCCAGCATGGCCTTGACGTCGTGAGCGTGGGTTTTGGTGAGCGGAACTTTGACGACGCGGGCCCCGGCGGCCCCAGCCGCGTACATTCCAGCTTCGTAACCAGGATCGGCGGTGACGTAGCTCTTCTGCGGCGAAGTGAAGGCAACGACTGAGAAGCGAAGGGGGACGCTGGAACCGGGGAAAGCGTGGACATAGTCCGGATTGAGGCCTTCGAGCTGGGCAAAGGTATGGACGAGGTCGTCAGTGAGGTTATCGAAGTAGCGTCCGCCTTGAGGGATGATGGCGGAAATGGCGTCGCGGGCAGGCTGGCTCGGCCCGAGCGGATTCTCGTTTTGATCGATAATGACCGCGTCTTTAGAGAATGGTTTGCGCGCTGCCGCGGCAAGCATCGGTTCAGTGACGATATGGAAGGCTGCGGCGGCGGAGGCGGCGGCTGACAGGTGGAGGAATGAGCGGCGGGAAAAAGGTAGGGAATTTCGAGATGGCATTGCGAACCTCCAGTTCGTCGAGGTGCCCTACAGGCTAAATCTTTTTCCGTTCGAGGTATAGGGGTTGGAATAAGTTTCGGCCTGGCACGAGAAAGAGCAAAAACAACGGCAAAAAAGTAGAAGTAAAGCAGAAGTAAAGCAGAAGCAAAGGCGAGATCAACATCAGAAGCAGCGGGCAGGAGTGCCCGCTCCCCATCCACTTGCTCCGAACGCAGTTCGCAGGGTAGAGCTTGTCCGGAGCGAAGTCACCCAGACCGCATCAATCCTGGTTATGTGCAGTGGCGTAGTAACCGGAGCGGGCCTGGATTTTATAGTTCTGTTTGCACTTGATTTCGAGCTTTCGGTAGGACCCATCCTGCTTAGCGTTGGTGGGCGTGTAGCCGATGTTGTACTGGCTGCGCAGCTCGGCAGAGATTTGATCGAAGGCTTCCTTCAGCTTATCGAGTTTGTTGCCCACGTTGATAACCCGGCCACCGGTTTGCTCCGTCAGCTTCTTCATGTCTGACTCGCCGAAGTAGCCGAAGCCGCCGTAGAAGCCGCGGTCCGCACAAAGCAGGACGTAAACTATGGAGTCAGCCTTTTGTGCTGCTTCGATGGCGTCCTGGATTCTCAGTCTGCTGCCTTCGTCCTGACCGTCGGTCAGAAGGATCATGGCCTTGCGTCCCACTTCCTTGGCGAGCATGTCGTGGGACGCCAGGTAAACCGCGTCGTAGAGCAAGGTTCCGGGTGCATTGTGGGTAGGGACGGGACCACCTCCCATCCCGGGGATGCCGCCGCTGGTGTAGTCCACATTTACCTTCGCTTTATTGAGGGCAGTCTGCAGCCGATGAACATCGCGGGTGAAGTCCTGCAGGAGATCGACGCTGATGTCGAAACTGATGACGAAGGCTTCATCTTTGTCGCGCAGGATTTGGCGAAGGAAGGACGCGCCAACTTCTTTCTCCATGTCGAGAACGTTGCGCTGGCTGCCGCTCGAATCGATCATAATGCCCAAGGTCAGCGGGAGATTCGATTCTGCGTTGAAATACTTAACGGTTTGGGGCGTGCCATCTTCAGAAATCTGAAAGTCGTCCTTGGTGAGGCTGGGAATGAGGGTGCCCTTCTTGTCCTTCACGTTGAAAAAAAGCTGGACGACGTTGACGTTGACCTTCAGGGTTTCTGTCGGCTTCTGATCGTCGCTACTCAGTGCCGGGCTATTCTGAGCCGGGGCGGGGCTTTGCTGGGCTAACCCGACCGCCGGTGCCGCACATAGGATGGCCAGGATAGCCAGGCGCAGGAGTCCAGTTCGTGAAATAGGGGCTGTGGACATTTTGGGATTCTCTTTGCGGGACTTTGTTAGTCTAGTCCTGTCGGTTTAGATGCACCAAATAGGACGGTTTGGGCATCCGAGTTTGTGGGGGAAAGCTTTTTTTAACGAGACGGCGGGAGTGGACCGTTTGAGAAGGGGATGAATGGTGCTTCTGGGCAAAAGGCGTCGATTGTTATGGTTAAGGTGCGAGCGGGCGCGGCTCGCTGCCGTCGCACTGGTTCCAATGGTGGTGCTGGTTCTGATCGTGTCGACGGGGCGGGCCCAGTCTGGTCAGCCGCAATCCGGCCAGTCAACGAACAGCCAGAGCTCAAAGCCGGCGCAGTCGCAAGCACCGCAGGATATTCCAGACGCACCTTCGACCGTGCAGCCACCTCCGGCGCCATCTTCTCCCGCAGACAGGCCGCCCTTTCCGCCAGCCGCAGAGGGAAGTAACCCGGAACAGCCTCCTCCGACAACTGAAACCGGGCAAGCCGGAGGCGAAACGCAGCCTCCGCCAATGCCGCCGATCCAAACCGTGCCGCCCGGCACCGGGACTGCCCAAAGCAGTAGCGGGCAGCAACAGCTCTACAAGCTGGTGGTCCAATCCAACTTCGTTCAGGTGCCGGTTACGGTGAAGGATAAGGACGGCCGGCTGGTGGATGGGCTGCTTCCCAAAGACTTTACGGTACTCGAAAACGGTAAGAAGCAGCAATTGACGTTCTTCACCAGCGATCCCTTCGAGCTTTCCGTGGCCATCGTGCTCGACCTCGGGATGCCGGACGTGGCGGTACAGAAGGTGAACCAGACATTTCCGGCGCTGGTGGGGGCGTTCAGCCCCTATGACGAAGTTGCTCTTTATACGTACAGCAGCACCGTCAGTCAGGTCAGCGACTTCAACGGAGCAAGCAGTAAGCTTACCGCCGTGCTGAACCAAATGAAGACAGTGCGCGGTCACAACAACGGTCCGGCGATACTGGGAGGCCCATTCGGACCGCAAGGTCCTACTGTGAATGGCCTTCCGGTGGGCGGACCTGCGGCGCCGCCGGTCAACACGCCGCCGAAAGAAGCCCACGTGCTGAACGACGCCATCTTGCGGGCTGCCCTCGATTTGAGCAAGCGTGACCGGACCCGCCGCAAAGTAATCTTCGTGATCAGTGACGGCCGGGAATTTGGAAGTACGGCCAGTTATAGTGATGTGCTGAAGCTCCTCCTTGCCCAGGGAATCCAGATCAAGGCAGTCGCTGTAGAGGGCGCCGCCTTGCCGCTCTACAGCAAGCTGGAACGCTTACACCTCCCGCGCGAAGGCTATGGCAACCTCCTGCCGAGATACTCCTCCGCGACCGGTGGCGGCAGTGTTTACACCGATCTTTCACGGAACTCGATAGAAGAGTCCTACGCTCAGATCACGTCTGAGGCCCGTAACCAGTACACCCTGGGGTACACGACCCGCGCGACTGCGAGTACGGCATACCGGGACATCGAGGTTCGGCTGGATCGTCCTGGCCTGAATATCAACGCCAAGGCCGGGTACTATCCCGTGCCCGCGGCCCGGTAGGACGTCGCCGGGTAGTGACTTCGAATGGAAAGCTCTGGTCTTCTAGCCACGATCGAGAGATCAAACAGTCAACACTATCCTCCTTACGCTGGATCGTTTCGGGCCGGGGGTCACCTGAGTAACCTGCCGGTCACCGCGAGCCTGTGATATAAAACCAGCAAGCCCCACAGGGATATTTTTGTGCGCGGAGGCTCCCGCAGGGGTGTGCCACCGCGCGTTCGAGGAAATGCTTGAGTTTCATCAACTTCGCAGCCCGCGAAATTAACTGCAAGATCGTGTACTACGGCGCCGGATTGGGCGGCAAGACCACGAACTTGCAGGTCATATATCAGAAGACCGCGGACCAGCAGAAAGGCAAGATGATTTCGCTTGCCACTGAAACCGAGCGTACGCTGTTCTTTGACTTCCTTCCGCTCGACCTGGGCTCGGTACGCGGCTTCAAGACTCGAATCCACCTTTACACGGTTCCCGGCCAGGTGTTTTACGACGCCAGCCGTAAGCTGATTCTGCGGGGCGTTGACGGTATTGTGTTCGTGGCTGACTCGCAGGAACAGCGCATGGACGCCAATGTCGAAGCCCTGGACAACTTGATGGCGAACCTGAAAGAACACGGCTACGACTTCAACAAGATTCCTTACGTGCTGCAACTCAATAAGCGGGACCTGCCTAATATTCTGCCGGTAGAGACGCTCTCCACCGAACTGCGCAAGAAGAACGAAGCCGTGGTTGAGGCGGTGGCGTTTCAGGGCGTGGGAGTGTTCGAGACCCTGAAGGAAATTGCCAAGCAAGTGCTTACTGAGCTGAAGGCGGGCGGGTAGGGAAGCAGTTCTCAGTTTCTAGGTTCCGGTTTCCAGTTCCGCCTCTTTACCGGACAGTGGTAGGTCGTTATCGCATCGGCTGTCCTGACGCCAGCACCCCTTTGCCTGTGGCCCACGGATGGATTTCAGTCTTTAGCAGGCCCGCTCTTACGGTTGCATCGTCCTTCAACAACGTCGCCGTCTGTTCCGCGCCTACGCGGAAGATATCGACTGCCCGCAACTCGCCTGGAACGCTCAACGGGAACAGTCCGGCGATGGCCAGATATCCTTGCGCCGTCATCTCTTTGGCGAAAGCAGGATGTTGCTTCACCACGAAATTAAATCCAAGCGCGTCCGATTTCCAATTTTCACCCCGCTTCATCAGAACCAGCGTGTACTGCTCCATTCCGGAGGGCTCGGCTGGATTGTGAATGGCGCTCGGATCGATCAGCCACGGCCCATGCACCTCGGCGGACAGCCGACCTGCTTTGACCGCCGGATCGCTATCAGCCCACTCTTGCGCCTGCGCCGGTGAGTCCGCTTGCAACACGAAGATGCCGCGGAGCTTCGTGTCGTCCATAAAAGGCCCGGCTATCACCAGTTTGTGTTCGGCAGCCATCTTCCGGATATTGGCCATGTGCTCTTCCTGAAGCTTTTGACCCGCTTCCGTGCTCAGTTGCGGAGCATTGGCGGGACGATTCAACAGTACGAAGAAGTACTGCGCGGATTTAGCGTCCGACTGGGTCTCCGCTTGCGCGGAAGCGGACCCTGCAAGCGCGATCAGACTCAACAGAAGTACGCCGCTGAAAGAAATTCTTCTCATAAGCTATACCCCCATATGTGCTGAACGATTCTAGTTTACTGGGACCCATCCAGATACTTAGGACCCATAAGGGAAAGTAGATCACATTTCCCGCCAGCATCAGCTGGTTTTTCGTCGGGGCATCGAGCGCTTACGAACGCACCAGCAATTCGTCTAGAATGGCAGCCGCACGCAGCTTGCACGTTGTTCCAAGATTCGTCGAAAGAGGCCATCATGGGTGGGTTCCGAACTTGGTTTTTGGTACTGTTGTTATCTTTGTTTCTGCTTCCACAACTCTTGTTTTCGCAAGCCACCTCCCTGCACGGAATCGACGTCACCGATCTCGACCGCAAGGCGGATCCATGTGACGACTTCTACAGTTTCGCTAACGGGACGTGGCGGGCGAACAATCCGATTCCAGCCTCCATGACGCGCTGGAGCAAACGCTGGCAGGCAGGGGAGTCGTCGAAGGACAAGCTACGCGACATCCTGGAGACTGCCGCTGCAGACAAGGGCGCGCCCAAAGGCAGCCCCGAACAGATCATCGGCGACTACTACGGCGCGTGTATGGACGAATCTCGGGTTAACGCCCGGGGGATGGAACCGCTGAAGCCATGGATTGCGAAGATCGACGGTGCCAACGACATTGCCTCGCTGCAGCGCGTGATGGCCGAGCTGAACGACATTCTGGTGCCCGACCCGTTTGCATTCGGTGCGCAGCAGGACCCGCATAAACCTTCCTGGGTGCTGGCAGACATCGGCGCCAGCGGGCTCGGGTTGCCGGATCGCGACTACTATCTGAAACCGGAGACTCGCTTCAAGGAGGCCCGCGATAAGTACGTCGAGCACATCAGCGCCATGTTCAAGCTGGCGGGATGGGATCAGAAAAAATCTGCGGCCGCTGCGCAGACCATCATGGTAATGGAAACCAAGCTGGCCGAAGCCTCCCTCGACAACGTTGCCCTACGCGATCCCACGGCCACGGATCACAACACTACCTTCGCACAGTTGCAGGCGATGGCGCCGCATATCAACTGGGCAGAATACTTCAAACACAAACAGCTACCGGCAGATGTAGACATGAACGTCGACCAGCCGAAGTTCATGCAGGAACTCGACCGCCAGATGCAGCAGACTCCGCTTGCCGATTGGAAAGTCTACCTGGAGTGGCATCTGCTGAACTCGACAGCCAATTCGCTTTCCGCGCCCTTCGTCGAGGAAGACTTCGCTTTCAACGGGAAATATCTGAGCGGTACCAAGGAGATGAAGCCGCGCTGGAAACGCTGCGTCGAATCGACCGACAACCTGCTGGGCGAGGCACTGGGGAAAAAATACGTTGAGAAGTATTTCCCGCCTGAGGCCAAAGCGCGCATGCAGGAGACGGTGCGCAATCTGCTCGCCGCCATGCGCGACGACATTCTCAGCCGTCCCTGGATGAGCGACGACACCAAGGAAAAGGCCATGGCCAAGATCGCAACCTTCAACCCCAAGATTGGCTATCCCGATAAGTGGAAGGACTACAGCCACGTCGAAATTCGCCGCGACGCGTTTTTCGAAGACATGATCGCCGGAAGAAAATTCGTCGAAGAGGACGACCGGGCCACCGTCGGCAAGACTGTCGACCGCGGGCGGTGGGGCATGACGCCGCCGACGTCCGACGCGTACTACAACCCGCTGCTGAATGAAATCGTCTTTCCCGCAGGCATTCTGCAGCCTCCAGCTTTCGACATGACAGCCGTCGATGCGGTGAACTACGGCGCCATCGGAGTGGTCATCGGACATGAGATTTCCCACGGCTTCGACGACGAAGGCGCGCAGTTCGACTATCAGGGCAGGTTGCGGAATTGGTGGAGTGATACGGACTTGAAGGATTTTCAAGCGCGAGGCGCTTGCGTCGCCGACCAGTTTGATCACTACTTCATCGAGGAAGGTGTGCACCACAACGGCAAGCTCGTGCTGGGCGAGAGCATTGGTGACCTGGGCGGGGCCAAGATCGCCTATCTCGCCTACCAGAAGTCGCTCGAAGGCAAAGCGCGTCCTGCCGACATCGACGGATTCACTCCCGAACAGCAGTTCTTTATCGCTTGGGGGCAGTTCCGTGGCGACGAGATTCGCATCGAGGCGCAGCGTCTGATGATGCAGACCGATCCACACCCCGTAGCGAAGTACAGAGTGATCGGTCCGCTTTCGAATCTGCCGGAGTTTCAGAAGGCATGGAGTTGTAAGGCGGACGCGGCCATGGTCCGGCCCGAAGCCAAGCGCTGCGACGTCTGGTGAGGCAGCGCTAGGCCACAGAGGCAGAGCTACTTTGGGGCGTTAATCAAATCCTGGAACTCAGCCAATTCCGCGGAGGAAGCGTCGCGCGTACCTTTCCAGTTCAGACAGCTGACAAAAACGAAGTTGGATCCGGTTCCGATCGAGCCCACAAAATTATTGCCTTCATATAACACGGTGTTCATGGTCGGCGCCGGCATTGTAGCCAGAGTCGATCTCGAAACCTCCCGCCGTGCGTTGGCAGAGTTGACCAACCGTTTGATTCGTTCCGGATTAGAAATGGAGTATTCAATATTGCGGAAGTCTTTGCTTGTGTAGATTTTATGATGCACAGCTGGATGGTGCACAGTTGCACCGGGCACCATTACCAACGTAAGCGCAAGGCCGCCTTTTCTGCTGCAACTCCCGATCTCGATTCGCTAGCCTGATATGTGACTCTCTGCCTCCTATTCCTTCGCTCATCCGATCCCACTGGTCTGATCTTCTGGTGCGTTGTCGGCATGTGCGCCGGCATCGGCTTCTTCATCTACGGATTCCGCCTGTTGCAACGCCGCCGGTTGATCCTCGACACACCATTTTCCAAAATTCGCAGCGCATCGATGGGGATGGTTGAGCTCAGTGGTCTTGCCGTCGGGCCGTACACGATGCTCGCCCCGGTCACGGCTCGGCCCTGTTACTACTACCGCACGCTGGTTTGGGAGTGGAAGCGACAAGGCAAAAGCGATCAGTGGGTGAAGGTCGCCGGCGAGTGCATGCACGTTCCCTTTTTCCTCGACGACAACACCGGACGTGTACTGGTCGACCCGAGAGGCGCCGATCTCGACATCCACCGCGACTTCCAGCAGGAGTTCTGCGATTCCTTCTTCACCACGAAAGATCCAGTCCCGGACAGCGTGCGCAGCTTCCTCGCCCGCAACGGCATCGCCACTAAGAACAAAATTAAGGTCGAAGAATTCTGCATCAAGCCCAAGAATGCTCTCTTCATTCTGGGCACGCTCGCCGAAAATCCGGGCCTGGAGCTCGCGCCTCAACCGATTCGGGACGTGAAAGCTCTTGGCCTGATTTCGACCGAGGGGTTCTCGCTCAGGCTAGGTGCCGCGTTTTCGTTTTCGACTGGCATCGGCGGCAACTCCGATACGGGATCTCTCCTTCAACGACTTGCCGCCCCGCCCGATCCCCGGTCGGAAGACAAAGCGGCGCAAGTCATTCGGCTGTCGACTGAGCAAACTCCGGCCGGACCGGCGGATATGACGCAGCAGCATAAGATCGCGGCAGCGCTGCTGAGGGCTGGCATCTCAAATCCTGCGGCGTGGTCAGCGGCGGGGGTGGCAAGCCCAGCCATACGGGTGAGGGAAGAGGCCTCGGTCTTGACAGTTCGCTCACAGAATGAAGTAAAGGGTTTCGGCCGAGCCGGCTCAGGCTCAGCTGTCCTGGAGCCCAATGGCTTCGATCCCCATCCACCAGTAGTTCTTATGACGGGCGCGAGCAACAAGACGTTCATGATCTCGTGGCGCAGCCAGCAGGACGTCGCCCGTGCACTGGGATGGAAGTGCACGCTGATGATCTGGGGCGGGCCGGCGCTGGCGCTCCTCAGCCTCTACGTGGTGCTAAACCTCGAACATCTGCTCTAGCAGCGGTTGCCAAAGCACGAACAACTTCCGGTTTATTTCTTCTTCAGTTCGTACCCAATGCGGTTGGATTCACGATCCATGGCGGACAAAAGGTTATCGGACGCGTTGCCGGATGGCTGCGCCATTATTGCGGTATCCACGACGGGTTTGAGTCGGTCCATGGGAAATAGCGCGAAGCTGATTTGCAGGTTATCCCGGTAAACCGGCCCCGAGGAGCCACCTAGAGGATCGCTCGCGTCCAGGCTGGGAACTTTTCCTCCGATCGAAATCTGGGGACTCTGCGGATCGAACGGACGTGTCTTCGGATCCACGATTTGGGTGAGCAAAATGTAATCACAGTCCTTGCTCTTCGCCTCTTCGCCATTTTCAGGGGTGGGATGAAGTTTGTGGTCCGTAGTCGTAGTGGAATCCATGGTTATGGCATTGATTTTGTCGTCTCTCAGATCCTTCGACAGGCGCTCGGTCATGCGGTCGACAAGCGCAGAGCGCGCACTCATGTTGGAGACGGTTGCTACGCATACCTTGCCACCCGATTTCGGCTGAGATGGAAGGTCCTGAGGCCACGCCGCGACAGGCGCGAGTGCAAACACGAGGAGAAACAATGAACCGGGCGCTCCGTTCATAGAGCACCTCCTGGCCCAATAACTATATACCGGCAGATCCTGCGGTGGGTCGTGGATTGAGGCGTACCCAAAAAACTCTCACATTAATAATGAATGCGGCCAAAGCTCTTCTCTGCCTCACAAAATCTCGAAACTGGGAGAGGATCTAACAGGCTGCGAAGAAACTCATTTTCCTGCCGATGGTGTTCGCGCAGCTGCTAAACCCAGCACTGCCTCTGTGGCATTGACGACATCGCTCATGCGACAGTCCTGATACGAATCGTGACCTTCGCCGCAGGCTGCTGGGGTGCGATGCGCGGCTTCTCTTTGTAGCAACAGGCGCACCACGCTTCTAACCTGACCGCTCCCACAGCCGACGAAGTGCCCATCTTCGTCTAGTACAATGCTCGCGTGAGCGACGCGGTCCGCATCGGAATCCTGGGCGACTTCAATACCGAATTTCGCTCGCACCACGCCACCACCGACTCCCTGCAGCACGCCGCCCATAAGATCAATCTGAAAGTCGAGTCCGAGTGGCTGCCTACCACCTCGCTCATCGCGCCCGCTGCCGAAAAGGTTCTCGAAAGATTCGACGGCCTATGGGCCTCGCCGGGCAGTCCCTACAAGAGTTTTGACGGCATGCTCAAGGGCATCGAGTTCGCCCGTCGACGCGACTGGCCCTTTCTCGGAACCTGCGGCGGATTCCAGTACACTCTCATCGAGTTCGCACGCAACGTCCTTAATATCAAAGACGCCGACAGCTCCGAAAACAATTCCGGATCGAAAAACATTGTCATCTATCCAGTAGCCTGTGCCGTGCCCGACCGCAAAGGCGACGCTCCCAAGCTTTCCGGCGCCATCCCGGAGATTCGGCTCCGGCCAGGCTCCTACCTGCAGTCGTTCTATGGCAAGAACGAAGAAACTGCCACCGAGGAGTTCTTCTGCAACTTCGAAGTCAACCCTGATTACGAATGGTGCACCATGGAAGCCGGATTCCCCGTGGTTGCTCGCGGAGCGCAGGGGGAAATCCGCGCCATCGAGTCTCCCACCCACCGCTTCTTTCTGGCGACACTGTTCCAGCCGCAGTTGTCATCCACAGAAGAGAACCCGCACCCAGTGGTGCTTGCTTTTGTGCAGGCCGCGGCCGACTGGAGCAGAAAGAAACTCGACGACAGCGTGCTTGAGTAATCTGTCCGGCCCCCACCAAACGCGCACGCAGTTACCAAAGTCCCTGGACTTGGCGTGGGCCCGGCTCTGCACCATGCGCATCTGGAGCAGCAACATCCTTCACGCTAGACTCTCTTCCTGATACGAGCCTCGGGCGGGAATCATGCGAACGCATCCCCAATTCCTGCCCTTTCACTAGCCAGTACTGCTGCACCCAGGTGAGGAGCCGAACGGTTCTATGCACATGCAGTGGATCAACTCGTACCGAATCCCGTTTACAACATTCATCAGTTACGTCCCGATCATCGCGACCGTGGTCACCTGCTTTTTCAGCGTGGTTCTGGCGCGCGCGACACTGCGCTACGTTGAGGCCACCGATAAAGGCCTGGCACTGGCTCGCGAGGAGTTCGAGCGCGAATGGTCTCCGGAGCTGCACATCAAGCTGGAACGGATCTCGGCTACCGAGGCCCGCGTTGTCGTCACGAATCTGGCAAAGATTTCGGTCCTGCTCCAACTGGTGCAACTGCGCAAGCTTTCTCACGCTGTGCCTTTCGAGCGCTGCCGCCTGAACGATCCACTGGTAGGCGGCATGACCTGGACGCAGGAGATCGGGAAGCGTCTTCTGGCTTGCAGCGGAGACGAGTTCGAAGGCCCCATCGCGGCCTCGATGACCTTCTATGCTTCCGGCCGGATGTTCCGCACCGACTGGTTCCGCTCGCACATCCAGGTGCGAGACGGTCGCATCATCAGTCTCGAACCCAGTAATATTCCCGCGCGACGGGTGCGCGTGCTCGAGCGTAAGGGCCCCGAACGGCGTCGCGACTTCGTGCAGGATGTTGCCGGAGATGCGGCTCCCAATAAATCTGAAAGCAAAGCGGGGAGCAATTTCTTTGTGACCGGAGCCTGATACGCGACCTTGATAACTATGAGGAACACTTGGATAAATTCTGCGCGCTTGATGCTCGTGCGGATGTGGTGCGACATAACCCGCGGTAACCTTACTAAGGATTGCCAATCGCGATCGTATCCGCTAAAGACTCTGCAGCTGCTGCCGATGCTATCAACGTATGATCAGTCCCATCACTAGTACTCACGCCAGCAACGTCCAGCAAGTCTCGCAAGCGCCTGCCCGGCTACCTCAAGCTCCGGCTCCCATTCAGAAGAGCGGCACGCTCTCGCATGACACGGTCACCCTGAAGAGTGCTGGCGACGGCGACGGCGACGGCAAATAGGCCTCGGTCAATTCCCCGGAACACGAGCTTACGTCTGATTGGACTGCAACGCCGGATCGCCCATTGCAGTCCAAAAGACGGGAGCGTCAGGACGGCAGAAGTTCAAATACAGGATAGCTCGATGTCAGTTCGGCGAACGCCGCGGCCGGCGAGCCCGCTGGCACAGGGAAATATTGCTGTACTTCGCGCTTGAAAGTATCGAGGTAGGCCTTCAGGATTTCAGGTTTCTCCGCGTCGGGGATTGGCCGCAGACGGAATTTCTGCCTGCTACTAGACCAAGACCTACCAGAAATCCAAAAATACGATTGAAGAGCCGTTCCCCTGCTGACGGTTCACGAAAACGTAGGCAGCTTGGCGTTCATCGCAGAATCAATTGTACCGCCGAGAATCTCTGAACAAGTCCCAGGCAGGCGAGTAAAACTTAAGCCTGACCGACAAACCGCAACGAAGCGGAATTCATGCAATAGCGAAGATGCGTAGGCTCCGGGCCATCGTCGAACACATGTCCCAGATGCACGGCGGTCCGGACCATTCCAAAAGTCGTATCGCGGATCTCGCGCACATTTTCAGCGGCGATCGGAGCCCAGAAGCTCGGCCAGCCGGTTCCAGACTCAAATTTCGTGTCGGAGTTGAAAAGCGCGTTGTCGCAGCAAATGCAGCGATAGACACCTTTGTCATGCAGGTTCCAGTATTTGCCGCTGAATGCGATTTCAGTGTCGGCCTTGCGCGTGATGTCGAAGACGCCCGGCCCGAGTTGCTTGCGCCACTCGGCATCCGATTTGACTACCTGCGTGATGCGAACCGCCTTCAGCCGCTGGCCAGAGTCCGAGAATTGCACGATCGTCACTTCTTCCGGCGCTTTCAGCGCTGCAGCCGCTTGCAAAGTTCGCGGCTCCTTCCACGACCACAATACCGCGCCCCCAAGTGCCGCAGCCGCACTGGTCAGAAACACACGCCTCCGAATGTTGGTCGCGCCTTCGCGTTCAAGGTCAGAATCGAACATGTCCACTCCTACTTTCCCGCGTACAGGTCGGGAAACTCCTGGCGCAGATGCGCGACCTTCGGAGCGTCGTTGTATACGATGTACGGATTGTTGGGATGCGTCGCAGCATAGTTCTGGTGATAAGCCTCGGCCGGATAGAAGGCTTTCATCGGAACGACTTGCGTCACGATGGAGCGCGGGAAAACTTTTGCGCTATCGAGCTGCGCAATGTAAGCCTCGGCAATTCTTTTTTGCTCGTCGTTGCTGTAGAAGATTACAGACCGATACTGCGTGCCCTGGTCCGGTCCCTGGCGGTTCAGCTCCGTCGGGTCATGGGCCACCGAGAAGAAAACGCGCAGCAACTCGCCATAGGTGATCTGCGAGGGATCGTAAACGATTTGTACCGATTCTGCGTGGCCGGTCTCGCCCGTGCCGACGATTTCGTACTCAGCCGTTTTGGCCGAGCCTCCGGAATAACCCGACGTTGCGCTGATCACGCCCTTCACATGCTGGAAGACCGCCTGAATGCCCCAGAAGCAGCCTCCGGCAATCACGGCGGTTTGTTGACCAGCGGAAGCCGTGCGCGGCGCATCCACAGTGGGCGGCGGGACAGGAGTGGCAGCGCCCGCTCTGGCATTACAGGCGGTTGCTCCCGCGACGATAGCTAAAAGAACCAGAAAAATTCGAGCAGAAGATGATGTCATTCTAATTTTCCCTCCTGAAGTACGACCGAACAGGACCACGGCAGATTGGAGTTCCGGCTGGCGCAAAAGTTTCAACTTCAGTTTCTCCTTGATTTTTTCGCTTTCCCTTCGCCATAATGTCGGCATGGCAATCACACGCAGGCAGCGGGAAGTGTATGACTTCATCTCGCGATTCGTGGCTGAGCATGGCTATTCGCCCTCGTTTGAGGAAATCGGGAATGGGCTGAAGCTGAACTCTCTGGCCACCGTGCACAAGCACATCACGAACCTTGAGAAGAAGGGTCTGTTGACCCGCGACTACAACCGCAGCCGCTCGATTGATCTGCTGCCTCCCAAGGGACGGCTGAAGCAGGCAATGAGTGTGAATACAGCCGTGGTCCTGCCCCTGGTTGGACGCATCGCCGCCGGTCAGCCCATTGAGGCGGTACAGAACAATGAGACGATTTCGCTGGCCGACTTTGTGCGCTCGAAGGAAGTGTTCGTGCTTGAGGTGCGAGGCGACTCGATGCAGGATGAGGCTATCCTGGATGGCGATTACGTGCTGGTAGAGAAGGCCAAGACAGCCCACAACGGAGACATCGTCGTCGCTTTGGTGGATGCGACCGACGCGACGCTGAAGCGCTTCTTCCGCGAAGGGGATAACATTCGCCTGCAGCCTTCCAACGTGAACATGAAGCCGATTATTCTGCCCGCGGCGGCGGTGGAAGTGCAAGGCCGGGTGATTGGGGTGCTGAGGAAGTACTGAGGAGCCTGCAGTGTCTGGCTAATAGCTATTGGCCCGACCCAATCGGGTCGATGGAACCCGTGGCGAATCAGTTGAATATGGAGTAACCGGCGCAAATCAACCGGAGCGGTGAGTTTCAGAGAGAAATCTCACCCGTCGGAGCGACCTTGATGGAATGAATTCCAGCGGCAAATCCGTCGAGGAGGAGGTTATGGTGCGCGATGATTTGCGAGGCGGTTAGAACCGGAGTATCGCGTGTGAGATGCGCGTCGGCTACCAGCATTACATCGTAGCCAAGCGTAACGGCACGGCGGCACGTCGTATCGACACAGTATTCGGTCATGCCACCCACAATGATGAGATTCCTGATTTTATCGTTCTGAAGTTCTTCTGACAGTCCCGTCTCGAAGAAAGAGTCTGATGCCTTCTTTCTGATGACGGGCTCTCCAGTCAGCGGAAGAATCGAAGGATGTATCGCCCACGCCGGGGTGTTTGTTTCCAGGGGATGTCCCTTGGGACCATCGTGCTGGATGAACACGACGGGTATTCCAGAGGAGCGCCCCTCGCCCAGCAGAACCGTGATATTCGACAAAACGCGATCCTGCAGTTCGAGCGGCATAAGTCTCACCAGACCAATTTGAACATCGATTATCACCAGCGCGGCTTTCACTCATCCCCCCGAACAAAAAAGACCAAAACAATGCCAATTGTACTGCGGAGACCCATTGCCAGCATGTCACATTTGCCTTGTCTTGCGGAAAACGAATGGGTTTCCTTTCGGCTCGATTTTCGTCGAACTCTGGCTGAACCCTCAGCCGTCCACTGAAAACTCGCTGCTCGTATCGAGCCCAGAAACCGAAAAACATCGGTTGACCTTACAGAGCCTTCTCATGGATGAAAAACAAAACGCACGCCCACTCGTAAGAGTTCTGCGTGCGTTTGGAGATCTCAGCTAGAAGCGAGCAGCTAGAAGCTGCCTTACCCGACGTGCTTGTCGAGAGCCTGTGCGATCGCTTCCTTGGGTTTGTATCCCACCAATTGCTCGACGACCTGGCCACCTTTGAACACCAGCAGCGTGGGGATGCCAGTGACCTTGTACCGCATCGGAGTGGCGCTATTCGAATCGACGTCCATTTTGCCCACGGTGACTTTGCCCTGGTACTCCTTGGCCAGATCTTCAACGATCGGAGCGATGGCACGGCACGGGCCGCACCAGGTCGCCCAGAAATCAACCAGGACGGGCTTATCCGATTTCAAAACATCCTGATCGAAGTTTGCATCAGTGACTTCGACAATTCCATTGCCTGCCATAGTTCTTTCTCCTCGCTGTAACGTCGCTTTCTCGCCGGACGCTCCATCGAGCTGGCGTTCCCGGGCCTGGCTGCCTGCCAAGTGCCCCCACAACAGGGGCGGACTTATTATCGCAGCACTCTCGATTTGATGCACGATCAGACGAGAAGTCGCAAAAGCGACCGGCGGTCAGGGAGGGCTGGAAACGTCCGTGGCATGAGCCTGACGCTGATGCGCCAGCGCCCTTTCCGCTGGGGACTACTGCAAAGACTTCAGGAAACTGATCACCTGCCAGCGCTGAGCCTCTGGAAGCCGGCTCCACGAAGGCATGCCATTCTTCTGGCTTCCGTTCGTTAGCAGCCAGAAGAGCTCTCCGGGAGTCGCCTGCTTGACGCGCTCGGAATGCAAATTGGGACGGATGTGTTTGCCTTCCTGTTTGCCTTCGGCGTCGGCGCCATGGCATGGGGCGCAGTGCTCGGCAAAAATCTTGCCACCGGCGGCGGGAGCGTCCGGGTCCGCGGCAAATGGGCCGGTCCGCGCACGGTCTTTCGCTGGAACCTTACGCAGCCACTGGCCGTCCCCCGCTCCCGCAAAAATAGTCCCGCCAAGCGCGAGGATCAGGAGAACGTATTTCGGCCAGCGCATACTCATCGGCGATTCCTCAGTTTGGAGAAGGCTTGATCGATCTCGTAAGCAATCATGAAACGAAGAAGAAAGCCATTGCTGTTGCCATTGAGTCCGAAGTTCGGGGAGAGGGCCAGCGCAGGGCCGCTCGGAATGCTCCACGTAAGCACCGGGCCGGCGTAGTGCGATGTATTGGCGAGGCCAAAGCTATAGCGTTCTCCCAACCCGCCGTACATTTCCGCTCCAAGAGCAAAGTTCTCGCGGCAAAAGACACACTTTCTCGCGCTTGCGGCCAGGGCAAGAGCGCGACTTGTCCCCAGCGCATAGCCGAACTCCCAGGGGCTGCCGGAGAGATTCTTTTCCGCGATGATGTTTTCCGAAACATTCCAGCCCTTGAAATTGCTGGACAGGATGAGCTTAAGCTCGACCTCACGCTTTTTCTCGTTGCGATTGTTGCGCGCGAGGAAGTCGGTGCGGCCGTCGTGTCCTACAACCTCGAGCAGGGCTTTATCCGCATCATTGATATCTTCGAACTCAAAGTAAAGCACAGGGTTAATCCAATACTCGCGAAGGATCGGTCGCACCCGATGCTCCCAGCGGAAGCCGGTGAACAATGTGCTTTGGCCGGCGGTGGTCTGTCCGTCCAGATATAACTCAGTCGTCCACCAGGTTTTGATGCCGTACTCCAACTCCAACGCAGTAGCGACGAAGGCGTCTCCACCTTTGGGCGCGCCTGTGACACTCTTAGCGGCGATTTCGAGATTGCCCGGCTCCTCCATTTCATGAGAGTAGGTCACGAAGTAATTCTCCTGGGCATGCAGAGAAGAGCGTAGTCCAAGAAGAGCGAGTGCATACAGGAATGCGTGGCACGCACGGCGGGCAAGCAAAGTGGAAGCCTGGTTAAACAGAGCAGACATAATAGTTGCAACTGAGTCGCATCTACGAATAACATTAAAATCATGCCGGAGTCTCCGGCGGTCTGTCCAGTTCGGGCAATACATTTCGTCGCACCGCCGTTGCGATCAGTTGCGACAACATCAAGGAGCGCTACCATGCCCCTTCCCCAAACCGAAATGCCAGGCCGGTTGCAAGCCCACTTCGCGGAACGCGGAATCCGAATGACTCAGCAGCGCCGCGCCATTCTGAGCGTGATAGAAACTGCCTCAAAGCACCTGGATGCCCCACAAATTCTGCGCAAGGCCCAGAAGCTCGATGCCAGCGTCGATCGCAGCACGGTATACCGCACCCTGCAGTTGCTGAAGCGTCATGGTCTGATCGACGAACTCGATCTGATGCACATAAACGGCGAGGGACACTACTACGAGCGCAAGCTGAACCGCGATCACATCCACATGGCGTGTTTGCGCTGCGGCAAGATTTCGGAATTCGTCAGCGACATGTTCGAGAAGTTGAAGGGACAGGTGGAGAGAGACTGCCGCTTTCGGATCGTGGTCTCGCGTCTGGAGATCGGCGGATATTGCTCCGGGTGCCGTGGATCCAGGCAGGCCGGTTGATGATGGAGATCCGACTGCTCACTGCCGACGACGCGAGCGCATACTGGGGCGACCGCTACCTCGACGAGGAGTATATGGTCTTCCAGGTCAAGCCCTCGTAAACCCAGATCGTGTCCTAATTCATCGGCCACAAAGGACACGAAGTCACACAAAGGTATGAATCCAGCAGGACTTCCTTTGTGACCCTTTGTGTCCTTCGTGGTTAATCAGGACAGAAATCGGGTGGACACGGATCGAAGAAATAAAAAAAAGCGTCCTCGACTTTTCAGTCCAGGACGCCTCGGCAGCCCTCCCCCAGAACTGCCAAACCACGTAATGGATACTAGGGGCACCCCCTATTTGTGTAAACGTCACTTAGGTAACTCGATTTGCGTGGAGCTATTCGGGTTTGCTGACGCGGGGTAACCGGCGGCTGAGTTGCTTCAACTGACTAAGGAACTTCTGTGAGCGACAATCGTGCCGGAGGAAGGCACTGCGCTACTGCTTCCGCCACGACTGACCGCCATCGGTCGTGGTCCAGACTTCAGAATTGGACGTGCTGACCGTCCCGTGTTGCGGGTCGGGAAATTGTACGCTGGTGATGTCGCCTCTGAGCACAACGCCGTCGGTGGAAGGCAGCACGCGCGCCCAATGCTCACCACCATCCATCGAGTGATACAGCATGCTGCCGGAACCGCCGGCCCATACGTCGAGGCCAGCGGCAGCTACCGCGCGAAACACCGGATTTGCAATAGTCTGTGTCCGTGATTTCTTTTCTTCTTTGCTTCTGGCTTCTTTGTCGCTCGTGTCCGCTTGGGACTTGGCCACGCTCTCTACTGTCATGAAGTTCCCGACCGGCGCCGCCTTGGTGGCCACTTCTATTTCCTGCCAGCTATTTCCACCGTCAAGCGATCGCTGCAAACTGCCGGTGGAACTGATGGTCCAGCGCGCTGTGGACGCGGACGCGGCAGCCGGAGTACCCGAAGGCGCTACCGGAGGTTTCGCCCTTTCCACTACGTCAGCCCTTCCCGCAGAGAGCTGCGGCTCGCCTGCGTTCCGGCTCTGGAGAGCCTGTTCTTGGGATAGGGATTCGGCTTGCGTCGCAGTCTGATCCGACTGACTCTGCACTTCGACGGTTTCAGAAACCGAAGGCGGTACTGCAGGGGAAGGTGCCGGGGCGGGAGCCTGTTTGGCCATTGCCGGTAACATCGATTTTCTCGAGTCTTGCGCAAAAGGCAGGTCGCGCGGAGGCTCAGCCATCGCCATTTTCGACTTTGGTTGCGGGCCGCCGAATGCGGCGCCAGAGGCTACGACAGTGGATGCGGCTGCTGAATTAGCGCGACCCGTACGACCGGGCTGCAACAAATCCTTGGCCTCGCGAGCAGTAGCAGACTTATTCGACATGACTGCGTCGGACGACTTAAGCGTCCCCTCTTCTCGTGGCGGAGTCGGCGGCGCAACCGGCTGCGACGGAGGTGCTGGGGTCGGGGCGGGAGCATTACTCTCTTGGCCGGAAGTCATAACCTGAGCGACAGTGACGTTCGCCCGCTGATGCATCCGGAATTGCTGAACTCCAACTGAAACGGCGGCCACGATCCCCGCAGCAACCAAACCCCAACGCAGGGGAGGCCAGCCAAACCATCCGTGTTGCGCGGTGCGCGCGGTTGCCACGTCAGCAACCTCGCTGACCGGAAGGGCGAGGGCGATAACTTCCCGACAGTCCCCACATCGCGAAAGATGGTCCAGCACGACGCCGCGCTCAGACTCTGGCAGCAACCGTTCCGCAAAAGCCGTCAGCACATCAGCGTCGGGATGAATACCCGGTAAGGGCGAGGCCTTCAGCCGCTCGTGCACGGTTTGGGGAAGTTCGGGCATTTCAGCTCTTGGCTTTTAGCTCTGGGCCTTTATCTCCTACGTTCTCACGTTCTCAGCTTCTTTTGTGCTTCTCTCGGGCCCTTTTTAGGGTACGCGCCGTTATGGATCCCGCCGAGATCGGGGATTTTACCTCACTCCGGCCCTGCCAGATCCTTCGCCTCTTCTCTCTTCTTAGGGAACGCCCGTATTGGCTTTTCTTGCGTCAGGCTACGGCGAATATCCACTTGTAGATCGCGTACGTCCACCTCTAAGGCCTCTTCGGCTTGGCGGCGAGCCATGCCTCGGCGCATCATACCGGCCAGAATCTGCTTCCTTAGACTCTTTGCCAGTTTGTCGATCTTGCGGCTGATGGTGGATTCATGCACGCCCAGCATGCGGGCAATTTCCGCAAGCGTTCGTTCATCCAGATAATACGAGCTCAATACCACGCGGTCTTCGACGGAGAGAGAAGCCAGCGCTTCGTCCGTAGCCACCTCCAGCGTTGTCACTTCCAACTCGCCAGAGGAGACTTCCTCCAGGTCGGGAGCTCGAAATTGTGCGCCCTCCTCAGACTCTTCGTCGAGGCTCACCAGACGTTTCGTGCGGCGGTAGCGGTTTACGTACTCCTGCGCCAGAACGGTGCGCAGCCAACCTTCAAGCGACCCACGGCCAGTGTAGGAAGCAAGTTTCGAAATCCGTTGGCCTTCGCGCGTTGTAGTGCCGTAGAGGTCGGCATACAGAGAGTCAGCCAGCTCCCGCGCGGCAGAATCCTCTCGCGCGATGCGAAGTGCGGACAGGTAAAGCTTCTCCCGGTAGCGCGTTAGAAAAAGTTCCCAGGCAGAATTATTGCCGGCGGCGCAAGCGCGCGCCAGTGCGAGTTCCTCCACGCGCAGATTCAAGAACAAGGTGCGAAGCTCACCCTCTGAAGTAGCCGCCGTTGTAGATTTTGCACCGACCTCGCAGAGTATCTCGGCCAGGGCTTCCCGCGTCATGCTCAATCTTTCGCATCCGCTTTTTGCATGGAGCTCCGCCAGCAGGTCCTGAACCACTGACTGCACTGCGAGCATTTGTTTTGTGCTGTTCATTTGCGGGCGAGGTTCAACGCGGCTTTTCCGGGACGACGCAACACTGTCGTCACAAAGCAGCGCATATTGCTTTTCCGATGCTACCAAGTAATTAGACGCGCGAAGAGTGAATTTTGGCCGCAAGCAGCTTGGAATCTTTCGTTCTTCCGCTGGCCGAGATGGGCGGCGTGTCCCGGAGATGGTGACGAGCCTCCTGGGAACCGGGGCGCGCCAGCCCGCCATTTGGGGAGGAAACTATGAATCCGAAAATGTTCGTGGCATTGGTGGGATTGCTGGTTGTCGGAGGGCTGTTCACTGAGGACCAGCGGCAAGCAATGGCAGGGGAAGTGACGGGAACGTCCGGATATAAAGCCTTGGAGCCGATTCGACACGGGAATCTGACCGTGTTCCCGGTGGTTAGCTCGAAGAGTTACCACACGGGAGAGTTCCTGACGCTAGACGAAGGGTTGCGGTCTGGCGAAGTGGTTGTAACCGAGTATGGCAACGTCCGCGGTCTGATTCGCCGGCATCCGAGCCCGGCGGCGCAACGGGATGTAGCGCAGGTAAACCGGCTGGTACTGATCAACAATTCCAAGCGGCCTCTGTTGCTACTCGCGGGCGAGATTGTCACGGGCGGCAAACAAGACCGCGTAATTGGCAAGGATCGCATCGTTCCTGCGGAAAGCGATCCCGTCGATCTCAGCGTGTTTTGCGTGGAACCTGGACGTTGGGTCGCGACCAGCGAGCAGTTCGGTACATCGGGTGCAATGTACGGTTCGAAGAGCGGTGGCGACAAAGTCTCTTCCATGACGATGATGGCCCAGCCTTCCGTACGCGCCAAGGCAATGGCGGATAAGGATCAGAACCAGGTTTGGGCGGAAGTGCAAAAACAGCGGGAAGCCGTGATGGTAGCGGCACCCCCCTCGGCGGCGCCCACCATCGCTGGAACGAGTTCATACGCTCGCGTAATGGAGAACGAGGATGTGAAGGAAAGAGTGGATGCGGTCGCTAAGCCGATCGAGCAGAACTATCAAAGCCTGATCAAGCAGTTGCGCGATCGCAATGCCGTTGGCGTGGTGGTGGCATTGAACGGGCGCATTATTTGGGCAGATGTTTTTGCCAGCACTGACCTGCTGGAAAAGTATTGGCCAAAGCTGGTGCGCTCCTATGCGTCAGAGGCAGTCGTTACCCGTGCCAAAGGTGGAGAAGCGAGCGAGAAACAGGCGCAAACTTTCCTCGAAGATATGGAAGGTCGCAGAGAGACGATCGAGAGCGAACCGGGCATCTATCGCCACACCGAAATCAATGGCGATGGATTCAAGGCGTTCGCGCTGACGTCCTTGCTGCCGAAAACCGGGTTCGATGTGCACGTGGCCAAGATGGCCGAGTAAGCGACAACCAAGCGCCGAGAACTCAATCGAAATGTTGTCTTGAAAGGGTGCGGCTTGAAGCCGCACCATAGGCGCACTAAAATCAGCCGCGGCTTTAGCCGCTGGCGGGAGTTTTCAGCAGTCTGACAGAGCGAATGGCTGGTCGTCATCTACCAGCAGCCTGCATTTTCAGTTTCCAACTCTGTTGTTCTCGTACCAATTTCGCCAGGCGGATGAATCATTAGGCAGCCGTTGCCTGGTTATGTCGCCAAGCGCCTGGAAGGCCCAGGCATGGGTTTGTGCATCGAGCGAAGGATCATCCGTGTAGTTCAGCAATACGGGCACGGCCGTGAGCCTTTGCTCGTGGCTCAACATGCCGGATTCAGCCAGGCTGCAGGCAGCGCGTTCTCGAACAAGCGGCGATGGGTCATCGTGCATGGTCTCTAACAGTGTTTCCACCGTAGAAGTCGTGCCCACTAGCGCGAGGGCCTCCACGGCCCAACGACGCGAGTCTTCGTCAGAGTCTTTCAAATGGCTGGTCAGGACCTGCACCACTCGGTCGGTCTCAACTCCGCGGTTGGCCATGGCGCCCAGCGTCCACAGGGCCCAGACTTTCCGGGCGTGATCAGAGGAATCGGCATCGTTCACGAGCAAGTCAACATTGGATGGACTCTTGCCCAATCCATAGGCCGATAGCTGCACCTCGATGCCCGATTCGCGAACTCGCGGATTATTTGAGTTGAGCGCCGCGGTAGTAAGGGTTGCCAGCTGAGGGTTCCATTTGAGTTTTCCGCGCCAGCTGTCGACGCGCGTCGAAATTTGATCGACGGCGGCGGCATCGGGATTACCGACCGCCAGTTCCAGCAGTGTTTCCGCTTGCTTCTGCGGCTTCAGACGGTCCAACTGCGCTCGATCTTTGGTTGGAGAAAGCGCCGGGCCATTCGCAGACGAAAGCGCGTGCGAGAGATGCCCCCATGTACCACGAGCACTGCCAACACTAACCCACAATCCAGCCAAAAGGCCTCCGACAGCGACGGCAACCAACGGTCCACGAATTGCCTTTACTGATTTTGTACAAGCGTCGCCCGATGCAACCGCCTCGCTGACCGCGATATCGGATCCCGGTCCGAGCGATCCGTAATCGGGCGTGGGTTGCAGGCGCGAGTCCGCAGAAACGGCTGGAGTCGCAGTCCGCGGTTCCGGCAAGATTGGCTGAGACGTATCCATATAATGAAAAAGTTTAGGAGACCGGCCGGAAGGGGGTAAAGTTACTTCTGGCTGTATCCCACCGATTTAGATGCACATCGCGGCCACCCGGAGTCTGAAATTGGCATCGGATTGCAGTTGCCGCGGTTCCCAAACTGAATTCCCAGGAGGAAATCGTGCTTACGAAGTCCACACTTGGCCGGCTGTGGTTTGCGGCAATTCTTCTATCCGTGGCGGCAACCGCCTTTGCGGCTGCCGGTCCTGGATACCACGTGGTGAACACTTACAAGCTGGGTGGCGACGGTGGCTGGGATTACCTCACCATCGACGCAAATGCACGCCGCCTTTACATCTCTCGTGCGACTCACGTCATGGTGGTCGACGCTGATTCGGGCAAAGTCGTAGGCGATATCGCGGATACTCCCGGCGTGCATGGCATTGCCCTCGCGACTGATCTTGGTCGCGGGTTCGTCAGTAATGGCCGCGAGAATACTGTCAGCATCTTCGACATCAAGACGCTGGCAACCAGCAGCAAAGTGAAGGTCGGGCAGAATCCGGATGCGATCCTGTTCGATCCTGCAACCAAGCGCGTCTTCACCTTCAACGGCAGAAGCAACGATTCGACCGTGCTCGATGCCGAGAAGGGCACGGTGCTGGGAACCATCAAGCTAGATGGCAAGCCCGAGTTTGCGGCCAGTGACGGCAAAGGCGAGGTCTTCGTCAACATCGAGGATAAAAGCGAGATTGAGGCCATCGACGCGAACAAGATGGAAGTGAAAGCGAGATGGCCGCTGGCGCCGTGTACAGAACCCAGCGGACTCGCGCTGGATCGCAAAAATCGCCGCTTGTTTGCCGGTTGCGACAACAAGATGATGGCGGTGGTGAATGCCGATAATGGCAAGGTCCTGGCAACTTCGCCGATCGGAGAGGGCGTCGACGCCAACGCCTTCGATGACGATGCCCAGTTGGCTTTTGCCTCGTGCGGCGAAGGCGTGCTCACGGTCGTGCACGAGGATTCGCCGGATAAGTTTTCGATCGTCGAGAATGTTCCCACACAGCAGGGCGCCCGCACCATGGCCCTCGATACCAAAACGCACAACGTGTACCTGGTGACGGCAAAGTTCGGACCGCCTCCGGCCCCTACGGCGGACAACCCACATCCCCGGCGCTCTATCGCTCCGGATAGCTTCGTGGTTCTCGTCGTAGGCAAATGAAGCGATACCTTCACTGGTGGCAGGCAGCGGCTTGCCTTGGGCTGATCGTTGGTCTGGCGCAGATGTGCGCAGCTTACTCTGTGCTGACGCACGAACAGGTCATCGACCTGCTCTGGAAGGACGATCTCCAGCCCCTGCTCAAGATGCGGTTTCCCGCCGCCACTGAGGATGATCTCAAAAAGGCCCATGCCTTTGCTTATGGCGGGTCGCTGGTGCAAGACATGGGCTATTACCCTTTCGGTAATAAGTACTTCAGCGACCTGACGCATTACGTACGCACCGGCGATTTCATCGTTAACTTGCTCAACGAATCTTCCGATCTGAACGAGTACGCCTTTGCGCTAGGCGCTCTCGCCCACTACTCGTCAGATAACTGCGGCCATCCCACCATCAACCAGTCGGTGGCCATGCAGTATCCAAAGCTCCGCAAAAAGTTTGGTCTGGAAGTAACTTACGAGGACGATCCCAAAGCCCACATCCGAACCGAGTTCGGCTTTGACATGGTGCAAGTGGCAAAGAACCGCTACACCTCAGATCGCTATCATGACTTTATCGGCTTCGAGGTCGCCAAACCCGTGCTGGAGCGGGCGTTTCTGGACACCTACAACATTCCGCTGAGCGAGGTCATCAAGGATGAAGATCTCGCCATTGGTACTTTCCGGCGCGCCATCAGCACCATCATTCCGGAGATGACGCGCGTGGCCCTGTTGGCCCGACGCAAAGAGCTTGTGGCCGAGACACCGAATTTCAATGCCCGCAAGTTCCGTTACTACCTGTCGCGAGCGCAATACCATCACGAATGGGGCAGAGGATATCGCAAGCCGGGAGTCGGAACCCGCATTCTGGCGTTTTTCTTGAAGTTCATACCCAAAGTGGGTCCGTTCAAGGCTCTCGACTTCAAGATTCCGACTCAGAAGACTGAGGACCTGTACATCGCGAGCGTGAATCACACGGTGGAGAATTACAAACAGCTTCTCGGCGAAGAGGGAAAGAAGGATTTGCATCTGACGAACACGGATTTTGACACGGGACGGGTCACCCATGCCGGAGAGTATGTCCTCAGCGATAAGACGTACGCCAAATTGCTAGACCAGTTAGCGCACCACAACTTCGACCAGATTACGCCTGACCTTCGCGACAACATTCTCGCCTTCTTCGCTGATCCCAATGCTCCCGTCGCAATCAAACGGAAGTCGAAGGACTGGCAGAAAACCCAAGAGGAGTTGCAGCGGCTGCGGGCTTTATCCATTCCAGAAAAACCGGCTGCTGAAAAGAGCAGCAACCTGAACGAACGGACGGAGCAGGACAAAGACCCACTGGAAACTGCTATTCCGTCGGACCCCAATCGGTCTGTATCTGAAGAGCGGTTCCTGCCGTCGCCCCTCACGAACTAAAAATCTCACCGATTGAAACTTGACGGACGTGAGAGTTCGCGTAACAATTCCAACATCGCAACCGGACGACCGTTCGGTTGGGACTTCGGAGCGAAAAATAGGACATCGGATTAGGCTTTGCACCCATTTATCAGCAGGTAGCGTCCAATTCTGGGAACGTCCCAAACATTTTTGACAGCTTTGCACGATTAGGGCACACCATGACCACCCCGGACGACAAGTTCTACCACGCACAGATCACCAAACGAGTCGACTTCTCTCCCGAACTCTGGATGTTCCGCATCCGTAGCGGGGGAGAGTTCCAGTTTATTCCGGGGCAGTATGCCACGCTCGGAGTGGAAGCAGCCGGAGGGAAGAGAATCGAGCGTCCGTATTCGATTGCTTCAGCACCTTACGAAGACGAAATTGAATTCTTCTTTGAGCTCGTGCCCGACGGAGCTCTTACTCCACTGCTGCACAAGTTACAGCCCGGCGACTCGTTGCTGATGCGTAAGGCTCCCAAGGGACGATTCGGACTGGAAACCCAGAACGGCCGGAACCATCATCTCCTGGTTTCGACTGTGACTGGCGTAGCGCCGTTCGTGAGCTACGTGCGCGCACTTTTTAGAGACTGGAAATCCGGCAAGTTTGACGGCACACATAAACTTTATTTGCTCAACGGCGCGAGCCGTCCCTTTGAATTTGGCTACAAAGATGAATTAACGCGCTTCGCCCAGGAAGTCCCGTGGCTCCAATATGTCCCGACGGTGAGCCGGCCATGGGATCACCAGGACTGGCCCGGGGAGATCGGGCGCGCCGACGACGTTCTGCGCAAATACGCCGATCAGTGGGGTCTCGATGCCGGCAACACCCGCGCTTATCTTTGCGGCCATCCCGAGATGATCGAGCACAACAAGGCAATTCTGAAGCGGCGAGGTTTTATCGACAAAGGCGCGATCAAGGAAGAGATTTACTGGATCCCGCCAAAATAGTTTTGAAGTGGTGCGACTTCCAGTCGGGCCGCAAAGCCCCATAAATACTCAACAGCAGCTTCAGCCGCGCCGCAGGCTAGCTCTCGGCCGGTGCAAACGCCACGAGAACTGCCAATTCTTCCGTCACATCGTAGAAGCGGTGGTCGACTTCGGCTGCCACGAAGATCACACTGCCCGCGGAGACTTCCCGGTCTTCCGCGCCTGCCTTGAAGCGAGCACGGCCACGAATCACGTAATAAATTTCGTCTTCGCGATGCGGTCTCTGAGGATCTGCACTCCCGGGTGGCAGCACATAAAGACCAGCACTCATCGCCGGCACGCGGAGAAATTCTCGGTACAGCTTGCCACTCTGGGCTCGCGCGCGGTCGATCTCGGTAAGATTGTCGAATAGCGTTTTCAGGCGAAGATTCCTCCGAAGATGAGTTCGGTAAACTGCGGAATCAGATTGTGCGTCTGCAGATCGCCCTCTGGCTTGTACCACTGGTAAATCCAGTTGATCATTCCAAGCAGCGCGAATGCTGCCGCGCGCGGGCTCACCTTGCCGCCGGCCTGGCGCGTTCGTCCTTCCTTCTGTGCGTCCTTTTGGACTTCCGCCATCAGGTTTTCGAGGAAGTGGACGTAGTCTTTCTTGCGGGCGTTGATGCGCTTGCGCAGCGCCGGCGGCAGGGGATGGTTTTCATGCAGCATCACCGTGATCTCGCGATCGCGCGGGCTGAGCACAACCTCGATATGCAGCCGGATCAGCGCCCGCAGCCGCTCCTCGGGATCGGCGATGCCTCGCACCGGATTGAGAACCCGCTCCTGGGTGATGTCCATGGCGTGGTTCATGATCTCGAACAGGATTTCGTCTTTGCTTTGAAAGTGGTGATAGAGACCGCCCTTGCTGAGTTTCAGCGCCGCGGCGACGTCGTTCATGGAAGTGGCGTCGTAGCCTCGCTGCTGAAACAAGCGGGCGGCGGTACGCAGGATTTCCTGCCGGGAGTCAACCGGAGCTTCGCGAGTCATCGCGGACATGGTAATCAGTTGCGGGCTGGAATGCCAATGTGCTGCTAGCTGCTAGCTAAACCTTGCCGCCCGCCCTCTTCTCACTGATCCTCTTACTAAATTGTCATCCCGACCGGAGCTTCCCGCTCCCGAAGGGAGGGGGAAGCGGAGTGGAGGGACCTGTTGTTCCTAGCTCGATGCCTCAAACTGTGGATTCCTCGCGAAGATAAAGTTTGCTGCGTCGTTGCCGGAGGGGCCGCGATTTGCGCTCTGGGGTAAAAACTCGGGTATCCCCCCTCCCCCCCGAATCTTTGGAGTCATCGGGTTAGCAAGAAATTCCCCGCAAAATCCGGATGTCAAAGAACTTAGAGATCAAAATCCGTCAAACAAAGGACTTAGAGCGTGACCATTTGCTCTGTAGCAGACCGTCACGGCCTCGATCATGATCGCCGATTGAAATTGTGGAAGACAAGGTCAGATGTCACATGCATAGAGTGGAAAAACGAAGGAGGCTTACGGTATACCCAACCCGTCGAAAACCGCGACGGGGTGGGGCAGCCTCGGTTGTAATGATAGCTACGCCGAGCGGCAGAGGTGGGCCAACCCCCGAAAGAACTCGGGGGCCTAGCCATATGAGTTTATCTGATCGGTTTTACACCTACGGTTATGGTAGCTCCGGGTGGGGTGCCCCGAAGACCGTGCCAAAAGATACCTGAGCCGAGAAACCACGGTTCGGTAAATGGATAGACGAATCCGCCATCAGGTTTCCGTCCATCGAAAGTATCTTTTTCAGTTCACCCACCAAAAGCGTGTCTGGCCCTTCGACAGAGATACCGAACGAAACAGACCCGGCGGGCTGCATAGTGAGGCGATTATCCTCGATGCGTATTTTTTTGGATAGGGCATCAATGATCTGACTAGCCAGGATTAGTCCCTCGGTATCGCTAGAGTACGACTTTACCCCAACAGTACGGCTGGCGAATTGCGTCGCGCTGCAAATGCTCAAGCAGAATGTTGCCCGCCAACTACCCGAGCCCGAGGGAGGTTCTTTCTGGCAGCCCCGATACTATGATTTCAATGTGTCGAGCGAAGCCAAACGTATCGAGAAGCTGCGCTACATCCATCGCAATCCTGTGCGAAGAGGACTGGTGCCGCGTCCGGAACAGTGGGCGTGGAGCAGTTTTCGTCACTATGTTTCGGGAGTCGAGGGCGCGGTGGAAATCGAGTCGCAGTGGACGGCGCGGAGGAGAGCGTTGCTCGGAATGGCGCCGCAATTGGTGCTTCGAGATCAAAATCCCCGCCCTGTCTCTGCAAAGAACGCAGAGACAAGGACGGGGCACCCGGCCACCCGCGAATAGGGATCCCCTTCGGCTCCGCTCAGGATGACAGAGTTTCAGTCTCCGAATTGGGGAACTGGCCTGGTTGCTGTCCGGGCACCGGCTACAGCGGGACGCTTTCGGGAGAAGATTTGCGCGGTCAGCAACATGCCCGACAAGGTTATTGCCACCAATGCCGCTTCCTGCCAACCGTTCACCATGGGAGCGTCCCGCATGATGGCAAGCCCGATGAAGCAGAACAACAAGTGTGCACAGAAGACTTGTAAAGAAGACTGGCCCATCATCACAAGCGGCCGAATCGCCAGTGGCTTCATCACCGATTGGAATTGGATTAGCAATGCTGCGACCGCAGCGAAATTGATCATCCGCACAATCCCCAGATGCCACTTGTCGAAAGCGACTTCGAAAATTCCAAGTTCGATGCCGCGTCCCACCGAGTAGCGTAGCGCGAAGAGCACCGGCACGACGACGATTGCTGGAATCAGCATGCGTCCGGCCCACTTCTCGACCGGCAAATCGTTCTTCGACCACCGGGCTCCACAATACAGGCCGACTAACCACATAAATTGCCAGCCAAACAGGTCGAAGGCGCCTGTGGCGTTCAGGGGAATATGAAGGCCGAAGACTCGAGTGCTGAAATCATAGACCGCCTGCCGGAGTCCGAACTGTGCCGACAACCAGAGCGCGAAGCCTGCGCTCAGGATAACCCTCCATCCGACTTTTCTCGCCAGCGTCAAGGTCAGTGGCGTAAACAACAGAAACGTGATGTACATCGGCAGGATGTCCAATAGCGGTGGCCTGTATATCAACAACGCGGCATCTATGGGAGCCTTGCTGGGAGCGGCGAAGTAGAAATCGAGCAGGTTGTGCAGTCCCGGGCGATCGCCTCCAGCAGCTAGTCTGGCTATCACCAAAAATGCCAGGGCAAGCAGCGCGAGATGGTAGATATAGAGCCGCAGGGTACGCATCCACAACTGGCCAACCATTACTCGATCGCCTTGCCGCTCAGCCAGCAGGAGGTAAGTGCGACCGGTAAATAAGGCCGAAAGGAAGATGAAGCCCTCTGCGCCTGAGACGAATCCGAAGGGCTGATTGACGTATGTACTGAGGATCGTGGGCAGATGGGTAAGCGTCATCCAGACCAGCATCAAGCCCCGTACGGCATCGAGTTCGACTCGCCTCTGCACCTATTCATTGAGATGAAAACCTTTCAAGGAAGATGCAAGCCACTGCAATCCTTTACTTTACTAGACCGAATCTTTACAACTTCGTGGCCGCTCCGGCGTGGTTGGCCCTCGATAAGAGCGAAGGCGCTGTCAAGGACAAAAATGTCCTGTCGGTGTTTTGAGCACCGTTCCTGTTGCCAGAGAGGTTGAGGACCAAGACTCTGGAAATCTCACGCTGAATCACTCTGCGGTGGAAGATCGTTCCACCAACCATCGATTCGGCCCCGAACTGCAACCATGATTCTTCTATGCGAACATCCCACCCCGTGCGGGATGCGAGAGCGCCCAATCAACACCTGCGGTCTAGCTTGCGCCGACCAGGGCCAGCCCCGAGCTGCTCTCGATGCGAACGATCTCTGGATACCCCACTTGGCTGCGCAGCATCCAGTAGAGTCGTACGGCTAATTTGCGAGCCACGGCCACTTTGGCCACAGCCTTCGGTTTCTGATGACAGCGATGTAGATACTGCCTACGCAATCCAGGATCGTGCTGCACCGCCACCTGCGCCGCTTCCACCAGCAGCGAGCGCAGCATGCGATTGCCTTGCTTGGTGATCGCGCCCAGCTTCTGCCGCCCGCCCGAACTTTCCTCGCGCGGAATCAGTCCCAGGTAACTGGCTACCTGCTTGCCTCGGCGAAACCGGCTCACGTCGCCGATGGTCAGCACATACGCCAGCGCTGTGTTCGGGCCCACCCCCGGCTGCGTCATCAGCAACTTCGCCTGCGGATTCTCTTCCGCCGCGTGTTGCACGGCCGCGTCCAGCTTGCCGATCTGCTGGTTCAACATCACCAACAGCCCCAGCAAGTCTTCCCGCCGGCAAGCCGCCCACGGCTTCAACGGAAGCTCGCGCAGCAACTTCTGTCCCGCCTGGCTCCACAGCGCGCGCTTCTTCTGCATTCCCTTATTCAAGGAAAGGTGTTGCAGTTCGTTTTTCACCCGGCTGCGAATCAGCACCAGCTTGTGCCTATGCAGCACTAGTTGCCGCAGATCACGCTGCTCTCGATCGGGAGCCCACAGCCTCGGGAATCTTCCTTCTACCACCAGCTTCAGAATGTGCGCCGCGTCCCGTTTGTCGGTCTTCTGCTTGCGCACGTAACTGGCCCGGATCTGCGCCGCATCCCCGATCCAGATCTCGTGCCCCACATCCTCGACCAGTTCGATGAACCACTGACTGTTACCCGTGGCCTCCATGCCGATCAACACCGGTGCGGCCAGTTGCTGATAAAACTCTTTGGCGTCGCCGCTGGCATGCACCAGCTTCTGCTCGCCCGTTTCCCCAGTCTCGGTGTCCAGCCAACTCACTTGTTGCCAGCTGGGATGAAAATCACATCCTATAATCATCATGCGAAGGCTCCTTCCTTTCCGAGAAGCCTTAGTCCTCAAACCAAGACTACCCCGGTTCGATCGAGCCTTCGCTCTTATCCAATCAACCCT
>WNFC01001124.1_pt1 | contig 33456 bp, 29 predicted proteins | sample 5400541 | NCBI WGS metagenome assembly WNFC01 (sample SAMN13153342, study PRJNA577476) | soil metagenome | isolation source: 120 cm saprolite under Douglas fir tree site 2 hole 2 replicate 1 | place: USA:California | collected 2015-04-18
GCCAGGAATACGCGGAAATCGATTCCCGCCATCTGTACATCGACACGCTAGCGATGGAAATCGTGCGGGATCCCCGGCAGTTTGATGTCATCGTCACCTGCAATCTTTTTGGGGACATCATCAGCGACCTGGGGGCGCAGCTTGCGGGGGGCCTTGGCCTCGCCCCGTCAGGAAACATTCACCCGGGGAAGACTTCACTTTTCGAGCCGGTGCATGGCTCCGCGCCCAATATTGCGGGAAAGGGAATCGCTAACCCATTAGGCTCCGTCCTGGCGTCGGCGATGATGCTGGAATTTCTTGGGTGGAAGCCGGAGGCGGTCGCGCTGCGCGCTTCTGTCCGAGGGGCTCTGCGCGAGAACTATTTGACGCCGGACCTCGGTGGCGACAAACGCACTGAAGAGGTCGGAGAGTGGCTCGCCGTCAAAGGGGCGGAAGCTGTAACCAGACATCCATAAGCAAGCCTCCGCTTGATTCCAACCACATTTTTAGCGCCAAACTAAAGTAATGCTTTAACTGCGCGACGCGGAGCATTTCCTACCTTCTTCGAGCCATCGCCGTGAGCAGCATTCCCAAGAGGAATCCTCCGATGTGCGCCCACACGGCCACTCCCCCAGTGACTTTCACTCCAAGTGTGCTCAGCCCGGCGAGGAACTGCGTGAGATACCACAGGCCAAGAAAGATTACGGCAGGCACGGGGATGGGGAAGATAAAAACAAGCGTAAGAATCCGCGCGCGCGGAAAGAGCAGGATGTAAGCGCCCATCACACCCGAAATGGCGCCGCTTGCCCCAACCGCTGGGATGTTGGAGTGGAAATTGAATAGCACGTGGAGGAGACCCGCTCCGATACCGCAAACGAGATAAAAGAGGAGATAGGTGAAGTGGCCGAAGAAGTCCTCGACGTTGTCACCAAAGATCCACAGAAAGAGCATGTTCCCGGCGATGTGCAAGAAGCCGGAATGGAGAAACATGCTGGTAACCAGGGGTAGGAACGAAACTTCAAAGCCGGCGTGCCCCGCAAGGAAAGACGGGAAACGGGCGGGGACCGTGGAGTACGAGAGCAGCAGGGCGTCAAATGCCCGGCGAGGGAGAGTAGCTTCCAGGCCGAGCTCGTAGATAAACACAGCGATGTTGGCAAGGATCAAGGTGATGTTGACGAACGGATAGGTCCGCGAGGGGTTCAGGTCTTTGAGCGGGATGAACATGGCGCGAAGTCCGAAGCAGAGTAGCGAAAGACGAGGGAAATGGAAAGGACAGGAAAGGGGATTCGGAGCGTCCGATAATGTTGGCGCGGAAAATGTTCTAGTTAACAGAATAAATTCATCGCCGTGAATGCCTTGTCCTGCTGTCTTTACCGCGCCCGTCTGCGAGAGCCGGGAATGATTCCAGAAAGGCGTTTTTTGCGTTTGAGCGCCGCGCGCGGATGAGATTTGCGAGAAATTTTGCACGGAAACATTGCGCCATGAGTGCGCGTGTGGTAATTACAATAGCTCTGCGTGTGCGCGCGTTTCGGACGGAGTGCGGAAATTGGTCCGGCGCAGCGTCGGCGCGCCGACTGCCCATGCCTGCGCGGGAAACGGAAGCCATCATTCTGAAAACATTTCCACTGGGCGAAGCGGACCGCCTGGTGAGTTTTTTGGGACGCTCGTCGGGGCGGGTTCGCGGTGTTGCCGGAGGCGCCCGGCGACTGAAGAACCGGTACGGGTCGACGCTCGAGGTCCTCTCTCACGTCCAGATTTGGTACGTCGAGAAGGAAACCCGCGAGCTTGTGCGCATCCAGCAGGCCGAGCTGCTCGAGTCTTTTCACAAGGCGCAGAGCGATTACGGTCTCAGCACGGGCCTCGCGGTCATCAGCGAGATCTCGGAGCGTATTCTGCCGGAGCATGAAGTCTCCGAGCCCATGTTCCGGCTGATCCTGCTGGCCGTTAGGGAAGTGGAGCGCACGGGTGACTGGACCTTACCGCTGAGCTATTTTGCGTTTTGGACGGTAAGGCTGGGAGGCTGGCTCCCGCGGTTCGATCGTTGTGTTACTTGCGGGACGCCCTTTGGCATGAAGCCGGCATTTTACGATGTGCATGAGCCAGGGCTATTCTGCGAAAAGTGTTGCCGCCCGGGAATGAAACCATTGCATGTCGAGGCGCGCGAGCTTGCCGAGCGATTCGCCGGCGAGCGGCTGGATCGCATGGCCTTCGAGAAGGCGATGCAAACCAGTGCCAGGGCATTGCGCGAGGCGGCGCTGTCGTGGATCGAGCATCACGTGGAGCGGCGACTGGCGACGCGCGAACTCTTGGAGACGATTTGAAAGTTAAAGTAAAACTTGAGAAAAAATCCAAAGGACTTAATTTCCAGGATCTGATTTTGCAGCTCTCGCATTTTTGGGTGAAGCAAGGTTGCGTTCTTCAGCAGCCTTACGATGTGGAAGTAGGCGCCGGCACCATGCACCCGGAGACCTTTTTGCGTGTGCTGGGCCCGCGGGCCTATCGCGTGGGATACGTTCAGCCCAGCCGTCGGCCCGCCGACGGGCGCTACGGCGAGAATCCCAACCGCCTTTACAAGCACTCGCAATTTCAAGTGATCCTGAAGCCCTCCCCCGTGGATGTGCAGGATCTGTACCTCAAGAGTCTCGGAGCCATCGGCATCAACCTCAAGGAGCACGATATCCGTTTTGAAGAGGACAATTGGGAATCGCCTACCCTAGGCGCGTGGGGCATCGGCTGGCAAGTTCTTCTGGACGGTCTCGAGATCACCCAATTCACGTACTTCCAGCAGAGCGGGGGCATCGACCTCGACCCCATCTCCGTCGAATTGACCTACGGCCTCGAACGGATTTGTGCGTTCCTCCAGGGAGTCGAGAGCGTCTACGACCTTCGCTGGTCCGCGGATAAGACTTACGGCGATATTCGCTTGATGGAAGAGCAGCAGTTTTCCGAATATAGTTTTGATCGCAGCGACGCGTCGGCCATTCGGTCCGAATTCGAGTTGCACGAGAAGCAAGCCAAAGAACTCCTTGAGGGCTTCAAAGGAAAGGAAGGGAAGGACCGCCTTCGCTACCCACTGCTTGCCGCCTACGACCATTGCCTCAAGTGTTCGCACTTGTTCAACCTGATGGACGCGCGGGGCGTGATCTCCACCACCGAACGGTCCGCGCTCATGGCCCGGGTGCGTACCCTCGCGTGCCGCACCGCTGCGGGCTACCTGGCACAGCTTGGTAGCGCCACCCCTGCACCTGAGGTGCGGCCATGAAGGCAGCGAAGATAGCAACGCCAGAAGAAAAGCGCGTCGAACTACTGTTCGAAGTCGGCTGCGAAGAGATTCCGGCAGGTATGCTTCCGAAGGCCGAAGAGGAACTGCGCACGAACATCGAGAAACTGCTGACTGCGGAGAATCTCTTTGGCGGCGTCACGGTGGAGACGTTCAGCGCGCCCCGGCGACTGACCGCCTGGGTTCGCGGGCTGCTCGCCAAGCAGGCCGACGTCGAGACGGAAGTCACCGGTCCGCCCAAGTCCGTGGCCTACGATTCCGTCGGCGCGCCGACTCGCGCGGCGCAAAGCTTTGCCGAGAAGCAGCGCGTCCACGTCAGCGATCTCTTCCTGGTTCAAACGCCCAAGGGCGAGTACCTCGCCGCCAAGCAGATCAAACTGGGGAGAACGGCGGAGCAAATTCTCGCCGCCGTGCTCCCTCGTGCAGTACACGATCTCGCCTGGCCACGAACGATGACCTGGACGAGCCTCGACGGAGCGCGCTTCATCCGCCCCGTCCGCTGGATCGTAGCCGTGCTCGACGGCAAGCCGTTGAAGGTTTCCGTCGCCGGCATCCCTGCCGGCCGCACTACCCGCGGCCATCGGTTCATCGGTTCTAGCGCCATTCAAGTCAGCAATTTCCCGGATTACGAAAAGAAGCTGCGTTCCAACGGGGTCCTTATTCGCCCGGCCATTCGGCTGCAGAAAATCGCCTCCGAACTGGAGGCCCATGCCAAGCGGGGGAACTACCGTGTCCATGAAGACGCCGCGCTTCTTAAGTTGGTCGCATATCTCAATGAGTGCCCGATGGTCATCCAGGGCAATTTCGATCCGGCATTTCTGCGCCTACCGGACGAAATCCTGGTCACCGTTATGCGCGGGCACCAGAAGTATTTTGCTGTCGAGAAGAAGAACGGGGAACTGGCTCCGCACTTCCTGGCGGTTATCAATGTGGACAAAGATGCTAAGAGGCTGATCCGCGCCGGTCATGAACGGGTCCTTCGCGCCCGGTTCGCCGATGCGCAATTCTTCTGGCAGTCCGACCAGAAATGTCGGCTCGCCGACTATTTGCCAAAGCTCGAACGGGTCACTTACGAATCGAGGCTCGGCGGTTATCGAGACAAAGTCGAGCGCATCCGCGCCGTTGCCCGCTGGCTCACCGAGCAATGGTTCAATCTCGGCATGGTCCACGCCCATGTCGCTGAAGCCGACCGCGCCGCGGAGCTCGCCAAGTGCGACCTCGCCACGGAAATGGTTCGCGAGTTCACCGAGCTTCAAGGCATCGTTGGAGGCCTGTACGCCCGCGCTCAGGGTGAATCCGACGAAGTCGCGGACGCCGTTTACGACCATTATCGCCCCGTGGGTCTCGATGATCCCATCCCGCGCAATCTGACAGGCTGTGCCGTCGCGCTCGCGGACAAACTCGATTCCGTCGTGGGATGTTTTGCTGTGGGTGTGGTCCCCACTGGATCGAGCGATCCCTACGCGCTGCGTCGCGCCGCGCTGGGAATCGTCAAGATCGTTCTGGAGAAGAAACTCTCCGTCTCGCTCAGTCTGGCCATCGGTGCGGCGGCAAAAGCACTGCTAACTCACAAACCCAAGCGCGGCGTGACGCCTGACCAGGAGGCGCAAGTCCTCGACTTCCTCCTCGACCGCGCAAAGTTTGTTTTTCGGGAAAGGGAAGGCTTTGGGTACGACGAGGTCAGCGCCGTATTCCGCGCCGGTGCCGACGACCTGGTGGACGCCCATAAGAGGCTTGTGGCCCTGAAGGCCATTCGCAAATCCAAGAATTTTGAACCGCTGGCAGTCTCCTTCAAGCGTATTCGCAAGATCCTGGAGAAGGCCGGGGTCGCTCCCGGTGACGGGTACCACGTGAAGCCCGAATTGTTCGAAAGCGCTGCAGAGCGGGAACTGCACTCTGCGGTTCGGGATGCCGCCGCAAAAGTGCAAACGCAGAAGCGCGCGGGGAAGTATCAGGAAGCCCTGGAAGTTATCGCCAGTCTGCGTAAGGCCGTCGATCACTTTTTCGATGGCGTCATGGTGATGGCGGAAAACGAAGCCGTCCGCAATAACCGTTTAGGTTTGCTCGCGGAATTACTGCGGGAATTCACCACGGTGGCGGATTTTTCTGAAATTGGCGGAGAAGAGCGGCTACAGATAATCTCAAGTGTTACTTGAAGTATGAAACCGTCGGCGCGCCGACAAGGATTCCACAACTCCAAATACGACAAGCGAGGAACACAGTGACTAAATGGGTTTATTCTTTCGGGGCAGGGAAGGCAGAAGGTGACGGAACGTGGCGCGATCTTCTCGGCGGCAAAGGCGCCGGGCTTGCTGAAATGACGAAGATCGGCTTGCCTGTTCCAGCCGGCTTCACGATCTCGACCCAGGCCTGCGATTACTTTTACAAGAGCGGCAAGAAGTATCCCGCGGAACTGAAGAAGCAAGTCACCGACAACGTCGCCAAGCTCGAACGCACCACCCGGAAAAAACTTGGCGAATGTCGAAGGAAGATCTCGAACATCGTCTCCGCGCTATGAAAAACCGTCTCGGCGTCAAGGAAGATACCGCTGTTCCGGCGAGCGGGTGGAAAGAACTGGTTGCCGAATACAAAGCCTACTTTCGCACAGAATCGGGCCAGCACTTTCCGGATGACCCCATCGACCAACTCTGGGGAGCAATCGGCGCGGTGTTCGGCTCTTGGATGGCGGAGAAAGCAGTTACCTATCGCCGTGTGGAGAAAATCACCGGACTCTTGGGGACCGCAGTCAACGTCGTTCAGATGGTGTTCGGCAGGAGTCTGCTTCACCCGCGATCCAAGCACCGGTGAGAAAATTTTCTACGGAGACTACCTTGTAAATGCGCAGGGTGAAGACGTCGTCGCCGGAATTCGCACTCCCATGCCCTTGCGCGAAATGCAAAAAACCATGCCCCGGGTTTACGGGCAGTTGGAGAAAGTTCGGGTAAAGCTTGAGAAGCACTACCGCGACATGCAAGACATGGAGTTCACCGTCGAGGACGGCACCTTGTACATGCTGCAGACGCGAACTGGCAAGCGCACACCGGCTGCCACCTTTCGCATCGCGGTAGACATGGCCAACGAAAAACTCATTACCAAAGAAGAGGCCCTCCTCCGCGTCAAGCCTGAAGATATCGAACGGCTTTTCTATCCCGTGATTGATGCGAAGGTCGACAGAAAATCCCTCGCCTCCAAGATTCTAGCTACAGGCATTAACGCCGTACCCGGTGCCGCGGTGGGTAAAGTGGTCTTCTCCGCGCAGAGAGCGGAGGAGTGGACCGAGCGCGGTGAGAAGGTCATCCTCGTTCGCCGTGAAACCAGCCCAGAAGACGTCGGCGGCATGGCCGTCGCCCAAGGCATCTTGACCGCCACCGGTGGCAAGACTAGCCATGCGGCCGTCGTTGCCCGCGGCTGGGGTAAGTGCTGCGTCGTCGGCGCCGAAAAACTGAACATCGATTACAAAGCGCTATCGATGTCCACCAACGGCAAGGTGGTGAAGGAAGGGGATTGGATTACCCTCGATGGCAGCGAAGGCCTGGTCTATACCGAAGCGATGCCTCTGGTAGTTCCGCAACTTCCCAAATCCTACGAGACTCTCATGAAGTGGGCCGACGAGACGCGCCGCCTCAAAGTCCGCACGAACGTCGACACTCCGCAAGACGCCCGCAAGGCCATCGAGTTCGGCGCGGAGGGTATTGGGCTCTGCCGCACGGAGCACATGTTCTTCACCGACTTCGAGCAGCCCGAGAGGAGCCACGAACGCCAGCGCGCCATCCAAGAAATGATCCTCGCCGATAACAGGGAAGCGCGCGTCAAGGCTCTGGACAAATTGCTCCCGTTCCAGCGGCGCGACTTCGTCGGCATTTTCAAGGCTATGGACGGCTTGCCGGTCACAATCCGCTTGATTGACCCGCCGCTCCACGAGTTCGTCCCGCACGAGCGCGCCAAGCAAGAAGAACTCGCACGCGACCTGAAGATTGATGTGGAAACCGTGGCACGCCGCGTCGAGCAGTTGCACGAGGCAAACCCCATGCTGGGCCACCGCGGCTGCCGCTTGGCAATCACCTATCCCGAGATTCTCGAGATGCAGGTGCGTGCCATCATCGAAGCCGCCATCGAATGCCAAAAAACTGGAATTAAAGTTTTACCTGAGATTATGCACCCGCTCGTTTTGGACCGCAAAGAGCTTTCAATTCTCGAGCGAGCCACGCGTTGCGTCGCCGAAGACTTGATCAAGAGATCCGGCGTAAAACTCAACTACCTAGTTGGAACCATGATTGAGTTACCCCGCGCCGCGTTGATGGCCGGAGAAATTGCGGAGGTAGCGGAATTTTTCTCCTTCGGGACCAACGATCTCACGCAAACCACCATGGGTCTTTCGCGCGACGATGCCGGGCGCTTCCTGCCGGATTACGTAGACGAGAAGAAAGCCGCCGTATTCAGTTCCGACCCGTTTCAGTCCCTCGATACCAAGGGTGTGGGCATGTTGATGCGGTGGGGAATCGAGCAGGGCCGCAAGACGCGCAGCAAACTCAAGATCGGCATTTGCGGCGAACATGGCGGCGATGCTGACAGCGTGAAGTTCTGCCATCAGGCCGGCATGGACTACGTTAGCGCCTCACCGTTCCGCGTTCCCATTTCGCGATTGGCCGCAGCTCAAGTGGTGGTTGAAGAAAAGGCTGCGAAAAAAAAGAAAGGGAAGTAGCCAAAAAGGGGATTCAATCGACTTAAAGTAACACTTGAACTAGCTGGCGCGGGGACATCCTCGCATGTTCTGCAGGCTTCTCCTTATGTCGGCATTTTGAAGAAAAAGTACAAGCCCAGAAAAAAGAAAATTATGTCCGGCGACCAGCCCGCAAGAAACGGCGGCAGCTGCCCCACGCCTCCCATGGCCTGCAGCAGTTCGGCAAGCGACCAGTAAACAATTCCAATCCCCACTCCGAGGGCGACTCCCCCAATCGCTCCGCGCGTACCCACCAGGAACGCAAACGGTATCGCCAGAAGCATAATGACGGGGGCCATGATCGGGAACGCCAGTTTCCGGTGCCACTGCACCGTCAGGTTGGAGACATCGAATCCAGCGCGACGCAGTCCATCGATGTACTTGCTCAACTCTCTCCAGCTCATCTGGAATGCTTGCCGGACCTCGCGGTTGAAGTAGCTGGGCGGTTCGGTTAGTTCTGGCAACGAGGTAACGGGCGGAAGGCGCTCGTAGCGCACGATCGAGCCGTCAGAAAAATCGCGCACCCAGCTTCCTTCCAGAACCCACAACTTTTGCGACTCCGACCACCGCGCACGCGATGCAAATACTCGGCGGCGCAATTGAAAATCGGCCGGATCGATTTCCAGAACGCTCAGACCGCCAAACAGATTCTGCGCCGGGTCAAACAAGTCGTAATTGTAAACTTTATAGTTTTCGCCGAAGATCCAGCGCTGCGGATGCGTATAGGTCTGCGGCGGCCGGCCCTTGATCAGGTTGTGCAGAGCGTCCTGCCGTTGGTTCGCGTAAGGCAGATAGGTGTCGTCAAGTACGATCATGATGGCGGCCAGCGCCAGCCCCGCCAGCAGCAGCGGCAACGCCAGCCGGTACAAACTGATGCCGCTGGCCTTAATGGCCACGATTTCATTGCTCTTGCTCATGACCCCGAGCGTCACCAGCACGGCGACAAGCGCGCCCAGCGGCGCCAGTTGGTAGAGCAGGTAGGGAGCAAGGTAGCGGAAGTAATCGACGACGATCAGAAAAGGAACGCGATGGCGCGCGATGTCGTCGAGCAGCTCGAAAAAGGTGAAGGTCTCAAACAGAAAGACAAACGTCCCCATCAGTACCGCGAAGTAAAAAAAGAATCGCCGCAAAATGTAGATGTCCATCAGTTGCGGGAAACTGCCGCTTGAGGGCACCAGGAGTTCCTGGGCCGCACGCTCGCCATTTACCCCATTTGCTGTCGCGGCCTTTGCACGAGCTTGCGCTCTGCGGCGGCGCAGCAAGCGTTTTCTGGACCTCAGATAGACGATCGGCCGCATCCATTGATTTTCTCCGCGGAATTGCTCCATCCGTGGCATGAGTGCCAGCCCAAGCGCTGCCAGCACGGCATTGGCAATCCAGATTCCCGCAGCCGGCGTCAATGTACCTTCTCGCGCCAGGTTCGCACCCATCACGGACATCAAGTAATAGGAAGAGATTAGGATTATCGCGAGTAAGGATCCCGCCGCTCGGCCGCCGCGCCGCGGTTGCGCACCTAGCGGCACGGCCACAAGCGCAAAGGCAAAACAAGCGATCGGAAACGCAAACCGACGGTGAAGCTCGACGCGGGCTTCGCGCCAACCGGGGCCCTTTTCGCTGAGCAACTGGCCAACTGAGCGCTCCGCATTGTTGAGCTGCCGCGGCTCGGCATTTGCCAGTCCGCTGAACTCGATGGGCCAATCGCTCCGCCCGAACGCCGTAACTGAATAGTGGTCCGCGTCATCGCGCGAGAATTCATGCGTGGTGCCGCCACGAAGATGTAGCTCAAGCTTGCCCTGTTTCGGCTCCGCAATGACGATGGCGTTCTCCGCCAGAGTCAGGCTCGAACCGCCCTCTTTTCCGGTGTCCGCGAGAAATATGCCGTGCCATTGCGTTCCGCTGGCGGTTACATCATTGACGTAGAGAACCTTGCCCGGAAAGCGTTCGTCGAAAACACGCGGCTGCAACGCGAAAGTAACTTGCGAAGTGATTAACTCGGCCTGCAGGGAACGGAACGTCCGTAACGCCAACGGTCCCAGCCAAATCGTCATCGTCGCAGTCACTAACGCGCCGGTAAGCGCCAGCACTCCCACAGGAAGCAGGATTCGGCGGCGGCCGATTCCCAACGCTGTGAGGGCGATGATCTCGCTATCGGCGGACATCCGCCCAAGCCCCAGCAGCACGCCGATCAGCGTGGCCATCGGCACGGTGAACACGAACACGGCGGGAAAGATGCAAAGAAAGAGCTTGAATACTTGTGCGCTGGAACCGCTGTGACGCACAAAGAGCTCCATCAAGCGCACCAGCTGCGGCACGAAGAACACGAAGGTGAAGACGATGAGTCCGAGGAGTGCGTGGCGGAAAACTTCGCGGACGATATACCGGTCCAGGATGCGCATGACGCGAACCGTGAGTGTAACACGGTCGCGACAACGCTCGACTTGGCCTTGCCGGGTTCTTCGTCTTCTATCAGGGGTTGCCAGCGCCGAGTTTGGCGAGACCTTGGAATCCGGGAAGGATCACACCGGCGTGGATGGTGTTTGCCATCTGCTCGGGGGCTCCCTGCGTCAAGCGAAACTCGACATACCAGGTCGCCAGCGTTTTTGAGCCGCCCTCAACGCCTTGTAGGCTAACTATCGAGCTGTGGTGTGCCAATGGTAAAGGCGATTCGATAACGGAATAGCTGTAGGTCATATCTTTGTCGGAAAGCGCGGTGACACGCTCGCGCAATGGCGTACCGTCCCGCAGATGAATCGCGCGAACAGCCCCGGCGCGGTCCGCCGGTCCACCGCCTTCGATGATGCAATCCTGCACAGCAGGGTGCCACTGAGCGATAGTGCTAAAGTCTCGCAAAGTCTTCCAGATCAATTCCGGGGGTGCGTTAATAATGGTGCCGTCGGAAATGCGCGTCACGGTCACAGATGTCGTCATGAGCCTAGCCGCTTGCGGGATGCGGGCTTTCCAGGTAAGCCCAGCGTTCCACGATCTGCCGGTTGGCGATTCTCCAAATCACAATCCCGGAGAATTCCAGACGCTCCTTCGACGCGCAATCCGTGCCCGTCCAATGATTGCGCACCACCACCTTGTCGTCCTCGGCAATCATGTCTTTGATGGTTACGCGCAAGTCGGGAACTTTCTTAAGCGCTGCGCCGACATACTGAATCGCGCCTTCTGGTCCCGGAGGCATCCCCGGTGGGACATCCGCCCCGTGATCCGCAAACGCGGGCGCGAAATTTGCCTCACCGATGTGCAGGTTCTTCCGGTTCACAAATTCCTCAAAGTGATTGCGGATGAATTCCTTCATCTCCGCGTGCGTCATGCCCGTCTTGGGATTTTTGATTTCTGACTGTCCCGTTGCTGCATTCATTCCAGCTCTCCTCCTTCAGGCGGACGCGGCCTGATCTCGAAATTCCCGCGCATTGGCCGTCAGATATTGATCGAGGGTTACGGGCTCGCGTTCAATCAAGGTTCGCAGCAGGCCATCCGTTTTTGCGCCGCCACCCTGTTTGTAATACTGCTGAAGTTCGAGGAGCGCCGTCACCTGCCACTCCGGCATGCCCAGGCCGAGCATGGCCTCGCGCTGCGCTGATTCGGGGATATCCACATAATTCACCGTGCGGCCGGCAGCTTTGGAAATGCGCTTCGCAAGCTCTCCATTCGAAATGGCTTCCGGCCCGTTCAATTCGTAGGTCTTACCGGCGTGCGCGCCTCCCTGAAGCGCTTTGACGGCGACCACGGCGATGTCACCAATGTCCAGATAGCTGACCTTCGCTTCACCCATCGCGACGTAAAATGCGCCTTGCGCGCGAATGCTGGGAGCGTTGAAGGCCACGATGTTCTGCAGAAATCCGTTCGGCCTCAGAATCGTGCAGCTCATCCCTAACGCCTTGAGCTTGTCTTCCACCTTGCGATGCCAGCTCGGGAACGACTTCGCGTAGTCTCCCGCTCCGAGCGCTGAATTGAGCACCACGTGTTTCACTCCAGATTCCTTGCACGCGTCCAACATATTGCTCTCCAGTTCCACGAGCTGCGGAATCGGAGAACACACCACATACGCAGAAGTCACGCCGTCCAAAGCTTTGCGCAGACTCTGTTTATCCGAATAGTCCGCCAGCACGGGTGTGCATCCTGAAGGCGCCTTCGCGGCCTCCTGTTTCGATCGGTACATCGCGCAGACCTGGGATTCCTTCCTGATTGCTTCCTGCAAAACCGCTTTGCCAACGCTCCCGCTGGCACCAGTAATCAAAATCATTTTTTGCTCCCATTTCCTGCGGCTCGCCGGGTCGGCCGAATTTAGACGGGCTCGTCGAGGGTACCGAGTCCTTCAAGAGCATGGTATAACGGCTCTTTATCGCGGGGAAGTACGCACAATTTTGTAAGCTCGGAGCCCTCGAATGAAAGCTCACTACGGCTGCCCGGTTCAGGCCACCTTCAACGTCCTGAGTGGCAAGTGGAAAGTCCAGGCGGTGTGGCGCCTTTCGTTTGGCCCGTTGCGCTTCGCTGAACTCCGCAATCTTCTGCGGGGCGTCAGCGACAAGGTTCTCGCCGCTCAGCTTCGTGAATTAGAAAAGGATGGCGTCGTAACCAGGAGGGAAGTACGTTCATCGCCGCCGAAGGTTACCTATTCGCTCAGCCCCTCGGGCCAAATCTTGATCCCGCTGCTCGAAGGTCTTTGCGATTGGGGCTCCAAACAATTTGACATCAAGCCCAATCTGCCTCGAAATCCTCAGTCGGCGAAAACATCATCTTCCTAAACAGCAGGGCACTGCCTCGATCGTGCCCCGTTCCGTCTCTCAGCTTCCGCCAGCGGCCCTCTTTGCCAATTTCCGCTTTCCATGCAGTTCAAAAAATCTGCTTGTAAACCGGTTCTCCGGATCGACGGCATGCTTCTTCTGAAAAAAGGCATCAATCCCCGGGTACGCCTGCTTCAGGCTATCTCTGTCGAGATCGCGCACGTAGGTCAGATAAAACGTTCCTCGGCACTGTAGCGCAAGGCGGTTCAGCCGTCTAATCAATTCATCGCCCCTGGCGCGGCCCGCAGCCGAGCACAGCTCGTTAAAGTAAAGTATCACCGCGAACGCATCCTCCCTTGGCGCATACGAAAGAGCCGTTTCATCGTTGGCCTTCACGTAGCGCAGTGTTACTCCGAGGAGATTGGTAACATCCTCCAGCAGGATGCGGCGCATATCCTCCATGAAAGCCATGAACCTTGGAATCGGAACGAAGAATTCCTGGATCACGTCCGCGTCTTTCGTCGAATCGTGCTCTAGCATCTTCACTCCTGACACCGGTGGTCGCATGGCATTGTTTCTCGACACGATCGTCGTCTGCGATGCTCCCCCCGCCATGAATTTTTCCGCGTGCCACCGGAGCGCTTTCCCCCACTGGTAACGCCGCGACAATCCGAACAAGAACCGGTCCCGCGCCACGTGGCGCTCATGGTCCAGTTGGAACACCCCCGTGCGGGTTCTATCCGTCTTTCGCCACAGCGTGACAATCGTGTCCTCCAGCAGGCATCCTGGCGAGATCGAAGGCCGCGCCAGAAAAAGCTCCGTCAAGGAATTCGCCCGGACCTCTTTCTCAAAATAGTCAACCAAGCCATGCAAGGGAATGACCGTGGAACTTTGCTCGTAGACGCAGTCTTCCACCAGTTCCAGATCCACATCGAGCAGCACTCCAAACAATCCATAGCCACCGATAGCATTTCGAAACAAATCAGGATTCTCTTCTCGGGTCACGGATTTCACTGATCCGTCCGCCAACAGGATTCGAAACCCAAGCACGCTTTCGGCTAGCGTCGGGAACCGCGTGTCGCGCCCATGAGCATTCGCGGCGAGCGAGCCTCCCACCGTAAATATGTTGTCGGACTGCATGGCCTTTAACGCCAAGCCCGCGGGACTCACCGCCTCTTGAACGTTGTCCCACGTAATGCCGCTTTCCACGGTGATGCGTTTCCGCTCCTTGTCGAGGGCAAGCACGCGGTTAAATTGCCTCATGTCCAGAACCATCGCGCCATTCACAAAGGCGTGCCCGCCCAGGTTATGGCCGGTTCCCATCATGCAGACCGGCACTCCATCCCGTTGCGCGCGGTGCACGGCTTTCCGAATTTCCGCCGCGCTCCTCGGCGTTTCGATGGTGCCTGCAAGCGCCGAATACACTCGCCGCGCATCCGTAACGTGCAGGTGAGGCGCATCCTTGGAAATCTGCGCGATTTCTTTGCTTAGTCTCTGGCGTTCACGCGCCGGAACCTTTGGATACACGGGCAGATACAGCAGTTTTCGATAAAGCTCACGCGTCTTTTCCGGTTCTCGATTCTCTCGGCCCGGGGGCGGCTCGATTACCGCAAGCGCAGAGCCGGCCGCGGTGCCATCAAATCCTCGCCGGTGGAGCTCCTCCATGAATCGTTCCCGCGCTTCGACAAGAATCGGAAAGATCCAAAAACCGTGGAACTCCGCGTGATCACCTGGATAGGAAATCTTCCACGGCAGCGTTTTCGCGAACTCTTCCGCTGCGGAAACTCTCTGCTTCAGCCGCGCCGCGCTGAAAGTCCGCAGCCGGTGCGTCAGCAATGCTAGAAGCGGGTACGAGCATTGCCATTGAATCTCCTTTAGCCAGTCCTCTTCATCCAACCCGCGGACTTTCGCGATCACGCTTTCGAAATCCGCTCCGAAAAGCCTGCACCCCCTGTAGAACATTCCGAACAGCAGGGGCAGCGTGAAAAGTTTCAGCATCACATGCGTCAGCACTATTCCCGCAAATTGCTTCCGCGTTTGCGCCGGATGAATCCGCTGGATCATTCTCATTTTCCGTAGCAGCTCAGCGTCTTTCACGCGCAACAGCGCCCCTCCCAGGGCGGTCATTGTTTTGATCGACCCGAAACTGAACATCGCCACATCGGTTCCCGGATGTCCCGTGTAGTCAGGTCCCGTAAACGCTTGTGCGCAGTCTTCGATCACCAGGATGCCGCGCTTTTTTGCCAGCTCGATCACCGGCCCCATTGGCACGCGCGTGCCAAAAAGGTGCGCCACCACGATCGCTCGCGTCCGCTCCGTGATTGCCGATTCGATTGTGGCCATCTCCGGCGCCATGGTGCTTCCCTCAATATCCAGGGGAATCGCAACCAATCCATGGTGCTTCACGATGTTCACCATCTCGGGGATCGTCAGCGCCGTCATCAGGATTTCGCTGCCAACCGGAAATGCCAGCGCACCCAGACACAAATCGAACCCCGTTCGCACGGTGAATGCCGAAAGTACTGGGTAAGCGGGTGCAAACATGCCTTCGAGCTCCGCTTCCTTGGCCCGAATGCTTCTTGGAAACGCGCAATAGAAAGCCGCGCATGCGAGATCGGACCAGCTAATGTCCAATTGTTTCCGCGGATACATTCTGAGCCGAGGTAACAGTGTCATCGCAGAGGATCATTTCTGTCGGCAATGCACATGTTGGCTGCCGGCGCGGGCCTTAAGTGGAAAGCTTCGCCCAATTTCACTCCCTGTATTCGGGGCAAACTCAGCTAGCAGCCGCGGATTGTATACTAGCTATGGTCCATACACTAGTATTGAGAGTATTGAGCTGTCTGGCCCACTCGTTTCTCTTACCGCCGATTACGTGGTAGTTTTTCTTAGAGCGGTTCTTTTTGTGCTGGATCGCGTGCGGAGTCTATCGCATCGGGCCTGAACCGCCGCCAACCTTCAACTGTCAGCCGGACACCCTCCGGTCACGGGACAAGCACGGGAGAGACGCGAGCAATGAAGCGGGTTCACTTGGTCGTGTTGTGGCACATGCATCAGCCGCAGTACCGCGACCCCGAAAACGGGCGCTACGTGCTGCCCTGGACGCGCCTCCATGCCCTGAAAGATTACTGGGGCATGGTCGAGATGCTTCGCGAATTCCCCAGCTTCCATGCCACTTTCAACGTCGTCCCATCCCTCGGCAGGCAGCTCGAGGAGTACGCCAGCGGCAATTTCAACGAGCCCTGGTTCTCGCTGGCCTTCAAGAACGCCGAAGAACTGACTCGCGAGGACAAAGCCGAAATCATCGCACGCGCGTTTCAAGTGAACCACGAGCGGCTGATGTCGCGCTGGCCTCGCTTCGTCGAGCTATTCGAATGGTCCCGTCCCGCAGGCGGCGCTCAGGCGCTCGTCTCCTTCACCCCGCGCGACTGGCGCGACTTGCAACTCCTCTCGCAATTGGCCTGGATGGAAGAATCCTGGCTCGAAAAGGACGATGTCGTCGGCCGGCTGGCCACGAAAGGGAAGGACTACACCGAAAAAGACAAAGCCGCGCTCCAAAAAAAACAGCTCGAATTCCTCGGCTTGGTTCTCCCCGTTTATCGTGATCTAGCTCAACGTGGTCAGATCGAGATCAGCACCACTCCGTTCTATCACCCCATCCTTCCTCTGATCTGCGATTCCGATATTGCGCGCGTGGCCAATCCTGGCACGCCTCTCCCGCGCCGCGCCTATCGCCGTCCGGAAGATGCGCGCGAGCAGTTGCAGCTTGCCCGCGTCTATCACGAACGACTCTTTGGCGTGAAGCCCGCTGGACTGTGGCCGTCCGAAGGCTCGGTTTCCGATCAAGCGCTGACCATCGCCGCCGAGGAAGGCTTCCAATGGTTCGGCACCGACGAAGGTGTCCTCGGCCGCACGCTGAACGTCGCCTTTTTCCGCGACGGCAATGGCATCCCCGCCAACGCCGATCGCCTCTACAAACCCTGGCGCGTGCAAGTTGGCCCGAATGGCATTACCGGCTTGTTTCGCGATCACCACTTGTCAGACCTCGTCGGTTTCGTTTACAGCCGCATGGATGCAAAGGAAGCCGCGGCGGATCTCCATGGTCGGCTGCGTCATCTCGGTAACAACGTGCCGGGCGATCACCCGCTCACCATCTGTCTTTTTCTCGACGGCGAAAACGCCTGGGAATATTACCCGGGCAACGGCCGCGCTTTCCTCCGCGAATTTTACGCCCGTATCCAGGGCGATCAGGATTTCCGCGCGCTGACCGCCACCGAAGCTATCGCCGCCGCCGGTGAAATTCCCGCCACTACCGGAATTTTCCCCGCCTCCTGGATCAATGCCAACTTCGACGTGTGGATCGGCCATGCCGAAGACGTCGCTGCGTGGGAATTACTCTGGGACGCGCGCGACGCTTACACCCGTGCGTCGGAAGCGCGCAAACAAAGCAGACCGGACGCGCCCACGGAAACGGCGATGAAGTTGGCGTTCGAATCGCTTCTCGCCGCGGAGGGCAGCGACTGGTGCTGGTGGTTCGGCCCTGAGCACAGCACCGCGAACGACGCCGAGTTCGACGCGCTCTATCGCAAGCACCTCACTGCCATCTACCTCGCTCTCGGTCAGGTTGCCCCGGAAGAACTGGCCAAGCCCATCAAGCGCCGGCCGGAGCACGCCGTGCAGCTCGCTCCGACGGGCTGGCTGAACATCAAGATCGACGGCCGGGATACCTCCTATTTCGAATGGCTTGGCGCCGGCCTTTATTCTCCCGAACGGCGCGGCGGCTCCATGCACGGCCGCGTCTTTTATCTCCACGAGCTGCGTTACGGCTTCGAGGAAGGCCGCTTCTGCGTGCGCATCGACCCATTCACCGAAGCGCTCGGGGAACTGGAAAACCCCGAGTTTCGCATCACTATTGGCGGCGCGGAGGAAGTGACTCTTGTTGTCAATCTCGAGCGCGGCCACGTGCAAGGATTCGCCGTCGAAAAGGACCGCCTATGCCTGCTCAACCCTAAGGCCGTCGCGGAAGCGGCCTTTGAGCGTGTTCTGGAAGTGGCCATTCACAAGGATCAGATTCAGCTTGCTGGGCAGACCAAGCTGCGCCTCGGCGTCGCGCTCTGGCATGGAGGCTTGCCCGTCGACGTCCTCCCCGCCGAAGGCTTCCTCGAAGTAAATCTAGGCGAAGACCACTCTGCTTGGTCCCCCGAAATGTAGTGGCGGGTCTTTAGGACCCGTGTCGTGTCTTCGCCTTTCTCTCCGGTTACGATAGTCAGACCCGTCAGTTTCGGATCTTCCGTGCTTTCGCTGTCCGGCGCCCATTGCACAAACTCTTGTAGAGGCGGGGCTTGCCCCGCCCGCTCAGGCCATTTCTCCTACCTGTTGGCAGGCTTCGAGCGCCTGAGCGATAGGTAAAGTTTTCCTTGAAGTGCCTCCGAACCTGAACCTCATCCTGGAAATTCACAAGAATTCATCAATTAAAGTATTACTTGAAGTCCTTCTTCTGCTTTTCTCTAGAACAATTTCACCGCCAAGTCCTGCGGATGGTCCCCGATCGGAATCATCGTCACAAGAAAATTCGTTCGCACGCGAATAACCGCCAAATCCCCCGACCCCACGTTCACCACCAGCAGCAGATTCTCATCCGGGTCGAACCGCAACGCCCCGGGAGAATCGCCGGCCGGAATTGGGAAACCCTTCTCTGGATGCTTTTCGGAGAGTGCCTCACGAATAATCCGCCGATTAATGACATCCACGGGCGTGACGCGCCCAGCCGCCGTGTCCGAAACATACAGCAGGCTGGCATCGGCGCTGAGCACCCCGCGAGTCGGCGCGGACCCCAGCACCATGTAGTCGCCCACCTCGTGCGTCTCGGTGTTAATGGCCTGCAGTCCGTGCGCTTCCGGCGAAATCACATAGAGTTCGCCGCCATCGGGCTTGAGCAGCATGTCTGTTGGCTTGCCGGCTAGTTCAAGATGGGTGACCAGAACGCCGCGCCGCAGGTCCACCACGGATATGCGCCGCTCGGTACGGCTCAGCACAAACGCCAACGAACTGTCCGGCAAGACGGCGACGTTTTCCGGCTGCGCCACCACGGCAACGCTCCCCCGCAGTGCCAGCGTCGCCGCGTCATGAATACCCAGCGATCCATCGCGTCGATTCACAACCAAGACGGTCTTGCCGTCCGGCGTGACGTGCGCCATGACCGGTTCGCGCCCGGTCCGCGCCCGCGCGATGATGGCGCGGGATTGCACGTCCAACGCCAGCAGCGTGTCGTTCCCAGAAGTCGTGGTAAAAAGCCGCGTACCATCCGGCGAGAAATCCAGCGCGTAGGGAAGCGGCCCCACCGGGATGTGTGCGGTGATCTGGTTGGCTCGCGTATTCAGGATCCAAACGTAACCGCCAGTGCTGCTGACGCCGAAGATCTCCGCGCGCGTGGGGTGCTCGCGCATCCCGGAAAGCCCCGGACCCGCATAGAGCCGCGAGAAAGCTTTGAGTTTCACCAGGTCGACCACGGTCACGTTGCCGTCACCCGTGGTGACGTACGCGTAGAGCCGCAAACCGGGCCGCAGAAATGACGGCCGATGCTCCCGCAATAGCACGACGAGTCCCGCGATGCTCAGCGCGGCAAGCAAGAAATATGCCCGAAAGTTCTTAGGCCGGTTCATGTACGCGAGAAAATTGTCACATGTACCTACGAAAGGTCAAACGCCGCGCCCTAGAAAATCGACACGTTCGGCGCCCTTTAGGATGCTGTCGGCGGACCGCTGGTGGGCTCTTCCTCTTACCTCGACTACGGTGACTACGGTTTTGGATCTGAATTTGTATCTGAATCTGACTTCGCGGCTACAGCGCTGGGCGCTTCTGTCGATGGATGCTCGCCTTGGCGGGTGAGATAGAGCACGAACGGAGTGATCTCGAACGGCATTTTCTCCGATTCAGCCACCGTGCCCACTGGCTTCGACTTGAGCATCTGCAGGTGATCGTTCCACGGTTCGATCTTGATGCGTCCGCCGAGCGGCAGCGCGGCAATGACGTTGGCCTCTGGCTTTTCATCAGTCGCCTCTGCGGAGAACACCGCGGACAGGACGCTCCAGCTTGTCGGTACTCTGTTGCCCAAGTGCGGGCTGATCAAGTTGGGTATCTCCTTCGACCGGTCCCTGAGCGCTTTGAGAAACAATCGGGCGGTCCCGGGCTGTTCCTTGTAAGGCGACTTCTTCAGCAGTTCGATCCCTTTCTGGTTCGCTGCCTGTTCCTCTTCCGGTGTGCGCGCAAAGCCAAAGTGGCGAAACGTCTCCTTCTCGTTGAATCGCACGCGGTTGAAGAACGCAAATTGCGTGTCCATGCGATGTCCGAGCACTACGTGACCCAGCTCGTGCGCCAGGATGGCCGCCAGGCTGGCCTCGTCGGGAAGCACGTCAATCAATCCGCGGCTCAACACGATAGTGTGGCCCATGGTGAACGACTCCAGCGTTGACGTCATCAGCACGCGGCAGCGGACTTCCGGCTGGAGGTCCAGATTGTTGGTCACCTCTAAGTTGTTGACCACGGTCTCCAGCACTTTATCCACTTCGCCACGCGGCGCCATCAAGCCCTGGCGTTCCAGTCTCTCGATGACGTTGTCTTCCGCCTGGCGGCCCCAGGAACGCTCCGCCTGAAATGGCGAGTAATCGCTGGCTGTTTCCGACTGATCATTTACGGGGTTCGGCCCTTCCACAAGGACCTTACTCAACTCTTGCTCTTCCCGAACATTGCCGAGGTCGTAGCCCCATAGGCGCGTCTGCGCTCGAAAGGCCTTGAATCTCAGGCTCCTTGTCTTCGCATCTCGAACGCTGCCTTCCTCGCTATAGATGAAGGCCGGAAGCCATTGGTTCTTTCCCGCATTCGTGCGCCAACTATCGAAATTGAAGTAGTGGCTGGTCAAGGACGAGCCGCCGTAGGCCCCGTTGAAACGCACGATGTGGAAATCCTGATCCTCCACCCAGATGCGGCCGACGAAACGTCCTCTGCCCGCCTTCGGCAATGGGTCGACGTCAAAGACTAGGCAACGCACCTCGCCCAGGAACTCGCGCCGGACATACTCAATCTTGTAATGCTGGCGGTCGAACCCGCTCATGTCCAGGAAGATCATCTGCAAGAAGCCGCGTGGGACAAATTCCGTGGAGAAAAAGCCGGCCCACCCTCCGAAAACCTTGTGCTTCATGCCCGCGTCGTGTTCCAGCGCTTCAAGCTCCACGCCTTTCCCCAGCTCGGCCCGCCCCAGAAAATATTTGTCGCCGTCCGGCACTTCTCCCAACTGCTGATCCGCGCGGATATTCTGGATATAAGTTTCCACCAGCGGTGAATACTGGCGAACCATCTGCATTTCTACCTGCTCTTGCGCCATAATCTTGTCCACGACCTGGCTCGGCGTGGTCGGTTCCTGGGCGCCTGCGGCCAGCGGCATCGCCCCCAACGCCAGTGCCACAAGCAAAATCTTCAACGTACGCATGATGTGTTCAATATCTGTACCAAACTGGCACAGACCCCCCTGCCCGGCAGGCTACGCTCCGGGAAAGTAACTTCCATCTGTACAAAGGACCAGTTTAGGGACAGCCGTTTTCTCGTTTGCCAGCACGGACAGAATGGCCACGCTAACGCTGCGTCTGCGGGGAGACGTAGGCGGAGAGATGCAACCCCATGCGACAATGGGCACAGGCAGGGAGGACCAACGGCCATGCAAAGGATAGAAGGGAAATGAAGCTCGTCTCCGTAAACACTGGGTTGCCGCGCGAAGTGAAGTGGCACGGAAAAGTCGTGACAACGGCTATCTATAAAGATCCAGTCGCGGGACGGCTGGCATTGCGTAAGTTGAATTTGGACGGTGATCGTCAGGCCGACCTCAGCGTCCACGGTGGCGCACACAAAGCCGTTTACTGCTACTCGCTGGCACACTACGACTACTGGAAGAGGGAATTGCCTGGGCGCGAGTTGCCGATGGGCATGTTTGGCGAGAACTTTACTATTGACGTCGGCAAAGATGGACTGCTGGAAGAGTCCGTCCATCTGGGCGACCGATTTTCGGTCGGTTCGGCGGAAGTGGTCGTCACGCAGCCTCGTCTCCCTTGCTACAAACTCGGTGTGAGATTCCAGTCCGACGACATGGTGAAGAGATTTCTGGCAAGTGGTAGGACCGGATTCTACGTCGCCGTCATGCGCGAGGGAGAAGTCGGTGCGGGCGATGAGATCAAGACGATTGCCCGGGACGCCAGCGCCGTTGCGGTTTCGGAGATCACCCGATCATATGTCGCCAAGAGGTTTGGAGAGGCGGAGTTCAGCGCGGTGCGGCGTGCGTTGCTTGTAAAAGAATTGCCAGAGAGTTGGAAGGAATACTTTAGAGAGCGGCTGCGGCATGCCGCATCTATCTGATTTGAGTTTGGTGGTGCACGCCTAACTCAACCAGATCATTTTTTTGCGTGCGAGATGAGCAGAAAAGGAAACTACGGTATAGATTCGCCGGTAATCGTGGCGACGCTATGCATTCTAGGACTTGCGGGACTGGCCACTGGTTATTTCTCTGCCACCGCATGGCGATGGGTTGCGGACGGTCTGGGCGGATACTTTCTGCTGGGTGCGGCCGGCATGTTGTTTTACAGCAAAGTGGGCAAGCTGTCGTTGCGAGAACGTCTTCTCGACAGGATTCCTTGGAGAGGGGACGAAAAAGTTTTGGACGTGGGCTGCGGACGCGGATTGTTGACTGTGGCGGTCGCGTCGCGCTTGTCGAGCGGTTCGGTAGTCGGTGTTGATGTTTGGCATCATGGAGCAGTCACCGGTAATCGAGCGGATTCCGTTCTGGAGAACGCGACGATCGAAGGCGTGCGCCACAGGGTTGCGGTGAAGGAAGGCGACGCTCGAGAGCTCCCGTTTGCAGATGGCGCCTTCGATGCGGTGGTTTCGAACTTCGTGGTTCATGAGCTTAAGAACCGGGCGGACCGGGAACGGATGATGCGCGAAGTGGCACGCGTATTGAAACCGGGCGGGCGCGTAGCTCTGGTCGATTTCATCTTTACGGACGAGTGTGTAGGGGACCTGCGCAAGTTCGGAGTGGAAACCGACCGAGCACGGGATGGTTTCGTCTCGTTCTGGGTTTCTGCCATTTTGAATTTCGGAGCAGTCAAAACGTACCATGTCGTAGGAAGGAAAAGCTAAAAGTCATGCGTCAGGGCGGCGGCGTAACATCCTCGTGGTCAGTGTCAGGTTGCGTGAGATTCGTTAGCAGGCAGGCTAGATGAAGCAGAACCCCCAATCTCAAGTGGAACTCCGGGATGTCGGGCCCGGGCTGTGGATCTGGCGTCTTGAACATCCCCACTGGAAGCCGGGGCAGGGTTGGGAGCCGATCGTGGCGTCGACGTGCGTCGAGTCCGGAGGTGAGACGCTGGTTCTTGACCCGCTTGCTCCGCCCTCCAGCGCGGCCGAGGTGTGGCAGCGGCTCGACGCTCGTCCGCCGACCGCCGTCGTCGTTCTCAAGCCGGATCACGTTAGGGACGTCGATGTGTTCGTGCGCCGCTATAACGCCCGCGCGTTCGGCCCGCGCCTCTTTTTTCGCGAGGACATCCCCGAGACCAATCTGGAGTTTATCGAGCCAGGCAGCCAGCTTCCAGGAGGCCTCGTCGCCCTCTACGACGGACGCGGCCGCAACGAGACACCGCTGTGGCTGCCCGAGCAGCGCACCCTGGTTTTCGCCAACGCGCTGACGGCTCCGGGAGGCGAACTGCGCGTCTGGGCGTCGCCAAGCCATAAGGAGCGGGCGCTCCCCGCCCTGCGTGCCCTTCTCGATCTTCCATTCGAGCGCGTTATCGTCTCGCACGGCGATGCGGTGCACACTCGCGCCGACTACGAGCGCGCCCTCGATCTCCCCACTTGGCGCGGATAGCGCGTATTTTACGGTGGCACTCGCAAAATCCGCCTACGGACCACCGACCTGGGGCGCGGTGTCCTCGCCACCGGAGTTACACTCAAGGCGAATGCCGCAGGAGGTGCATAGCCATGGCACGGATCGCCGCAGCTGACCCCAATCAGCAAGGACTATGGCAAGGTCTCTTCACCCGCATCACCTATGCAATGACGAAACGCAAAGTCGGGCGCGCGGTGATGCCGGTGAAAATCGCCGCGCATCACTCCAAGCTTCTTTGGGGCTATGGCCAGATGGAACAATCACTATTCGCGAGCAAGCTGGTGGATGCCGGGCTAAAGAACCTGGCGCAATTGCGCGTCGCTACACTTGTGGGATGCCCCTTTTGAATCGACATCGGTTCTGCGGTCAGCAGAACCAACGGCGCCTCGACGGAAAAAATCGCAGCGTTGCCCAACTACCGCAACAGCGCCCTCTTTTCCGAGACGGAAAAGCTCGTCCTGGAGTATGCCGACGGCATGACGCAAACCCCCGTCGAGGTTCCCGACGCGCTCTTTGCCAAGCTGCGCGAAAAGTTCAATGATGCGCAGCTCGTGGAACTGACGGCTGCGCTCGCGTGGGAAAACTACCGCGCGCGTTTTGACCACGCCTTCGGAGTGGAAGCCGAAGGCTTCGCAGAGGGCAGCTACTGCGCCTTGCCCGCGCGCGCGGCGAATCGGACTTAAATCCTGGCGGCGCCTGCTCTCTTACCGGAGGAAACAGACGCTGGTATACTCGCGCGGCGTTACTCCCGAGAACTGAAAAACACTCGGCTGGAGGAGAAACCGTGCGTTCATCGATAGGAGTTGCCGTTCTCGCAGGATGGCTGGCGATTCCCGCGCAGGCGCAAGAGCCGGCAGGCAACCCGATTTTCAAGTTGCAAGAGGTGATGATCCCGGTGCGCGATGGCGTGAAACTCCAGACCGCGATCGTAACGCCAATGGATCAGCGGGTCCCGCTCCCGATTCTTTTTCGGCGCACTCCCTATGGAGTTCCGGAGAAAGCGCCGGAGCAAATGCCCGCGTCTTGGAAAGAGCTCGCGCAGGATGGCTACATCTTCGTCATCCAGAATTTGCGCGGGCGGTTCAAGTCCGAAGGCGTGTTCGATTTGACCTCGCAGGTGGACTTGACGAATCCGAAGTCCACCAACGAAACGACGGACGCCTACGACAGCATCGAGTGGCTGCTGAAAAATGTGCCGAACAGCAGCGGCAAGGTGGGGATGTACGGAGTCTCCTACGACGGTCTGACCACCGCGCTGGCGCTGCTACATCCGCACCCCGCGCTCGCGGCCATCAGCGAACAAGCTTCTCCCGTCGACCAGTGGATGAATGACGACGACCATCGCTACGGCGCGCTGCGCGAAAGCTACGATTTCGAATACGCCGTGATGGAGCAAGCCGACAAAAACTCAAACACTCATTTCGAGTTTGAAACTTACGACACCTATCAGTGGTATCTCGATTTGGGCCCGCTCTCGAATATCAACGCAAAATACTTGCACGGGAAAATTCCTTATTGGAATTCCACGATCGATCATCCAGACTATGACGACTTCTGGAAAAAAGAAGCCTGGGTGCGGCAACTGCACGCATCAACGGTTCCGAACCTGAACGTGGCGGGATTTTGGGATCAGGAAGATCCCTGGGGGCCGTGGCAGATTTTCCGCCACGCGGAGGAGCACGATCCCGAGCATACGAATTTCATGGTTGCAGGTCCGTGGTTTCACGGCCAGTGGCAAACGCCAAAGGCGGACAGTATCGGGCTGATTCCTTTTGCGGGACATGAAACGGCGCGTGAGTTCCGCGAAAATATCGAGGCGCCGTTTTTTCGTTATTACTTGCACGGGAAAGGCGAAAAGCCGAAATGGCAGGCCAGCACGTTCCAGAGCGGGTCGAACAGTTGGCACACGTATGCGGTATGGCCACCGAAAGAAGCGCAGGCGGCCAATTTGTATTTACACGCGGACGGCACACTGTCGTTCACTGCGCCCACTGCCGGTGAAGGCTCGAAAGGGTATCGCGAGTATATTTCCGATCCGGCAAATCCCGTGCCGTACCGCCAGCGGCCCATTTCTCCCACGTATCCCGCGGGAGACTGGCGCACGTGGGAAGTGGCGGATCAACGTTTTGTGGATGGACGCCCCGATGTTTTGTCCTTCGTGAGCGTGCCGCTGGATCATGACATCACCCTTACGGGCCCTTTGGCCGCGGCGCTCTTCGCTTCCACTTCCGGAACTGACAGCGATTTTGTCGTGAAGCTGATCGATGTGTATCCGGATAATGCGCAGAAAAATGGTTGGGAGTCCGAAGCTGGCCCCAAACCCGGCCAGTACGCGCAATCGCTGAATGGCTACGAATTGCCGGTCGCCATGGAGGTGCGGCGCGGCCGCTATCTACAAAGCTTTGAGACGCCGCACCCACTCGCGGCGAATCGGCCGATCGAGTGGAACATTCCTCTGCGCGACCACGACCACGTTTTCTTGAAAGGGCATCGTTTGATGGTGCAGGTTCAGTCCACGTGGTTTCCGTTGATTGACCGCAATCCGCAAAAATTTGTGCCCAGCATCTACAAAGCCGTTGCCGCCGACTTCACGCCCGCCACGCAGCGAATTTATTGTTCGCCGGCAATGCCTTCACACATCGCGTTGTCCGTCATGCGTTAGACGAATGAATCTGAGAGGCGCACCACTACCGAGATGAAGGACAACTAAAGAAGACCCGAGCTCTCCGCGTGACTAACTTTGCGGGCGCTTCAGGAGTCCTTGAACGTCGAGCCAGTCGCGAAAGCGATCCGTCCAGGTGCCGGCAGGCAGACTGATCTTTCGCGTGCCGAAACCGTGGCCGCCAGCGGAATAGACGTGCATCTCGGCGGGGATTCCCAATTTCTTCCAGGCAGCATATAAGCGAATGGAATGATCGAGCGGCGGCACAACTTTGTCGTCATCAGCGTGCACGAGAAAGAGCGGAGGCGCATCGGCGGGCGGCGTAACGTCATCAGGAGTGCCGGGATAGATAGGCGCGGCAAAATTGGGGCGGCTGTCCGGATCATGATGCAGGGCGACGGCAGCGGCGACGTAACCGCCAGCAGAGAAGCCAAGTATTCCGATTCGATCCTTGGCAAGGCCCCATTCAGAGGCGCGGGCGCGCACGAGGCGGACGGCTTGCTGGCCGTCCGCGATCGCGAGTGGGATCACAGTTTTTCGGCGCTCCGCCATTTTTGCGGGATCGTTTGCGTCGGTGTCGCCGGTGCGCATAACGCGGTACTTGAGGATGAACGCGGCCACACCGATGGAGTTCAGCCAGTGTGCGAGATCGGCGCCTTCATGGGATACCCAGAGTTCGCGAAAACCGCCGCCGGGACAAATAATCACGGCCGTGCCGGTGGCCCGAGAGGGATCAGGGAAATAGGCCGTGAGCGTCGGATGAGTCACATTGGTGATGGGGCGTGATGCGTCCTGCGGCACGCCTTCTTCGTAATTCCAACTCTCCGAGCCAGGCGCAGCGCCGGGCCACAGTGGAATCACTTTTGGTTCTGACGCAAATACAGGGGCCGCCAAGAGGGTGAGAAAAAATAGCTTTCGAATCATAGTGGCAGGAGTCTAGCACGGGCCGAGTTCGAACCGAACGTCCGGAGAATTCGAGGAGCGGAGGAATCGTTGAGTGCCCGCTATCCGGTGAGATCGACACTTCAGAGATCTCGCGGAGAACACGCTCCTCACTTTTACCCGGCGAAGCTGGCCGAATGCGGCGCGCTGCGATTCTAAGAGCTAGGCGATTTAGCCCAAGGGCGTACCGCTATTTGTAGATTCGGGCTAACGGGACGAGTAGTAGCCGTCCGCATAGCCTCTACGGAAAAACGGCTCAGACCGGGGATCGAAGCGATCCGCGTAACGCATATAACTTGGCTCTTTACCCTCGCGGTAATCCTTTTGCCCCAGCCCGTAGGCGGCATCGTAGGAATCCTTCTCCTCCGAACGCATGACATTGGTGTCGGGCCGAGCGGAATCGTAGCCGTCGTAGTATCCGTCGATGAAGGCCTCTTCCCATTGCGGATTGTAGTCGCCCCTGTGCCGGGCGTAGCTGCGGCGGAGGCGCGCCCTGAAATCCTCGGCGCCAAAATGGTAACCGCGGTCGTAGGAACGCTTTTCCTCGGTCATCGTGCTTTCTTCGCCACGGTTGTTCCTATTTGGAGGAACGGAGGCGCTAATCCAGACCAGCCGGAATCTCTGTTTATCCTGACCTGCTCCGCTCCAAACCTGGTATTCGACGCCGTCGTCGTGCGAGCCGTGGGGCAAATCCAAAGATATGATGAGCCGCGAAGTGAACCTCCGCTCGCCGCCTTTGCCCTCGATTTTCCAGAGTTGGCTGTCGCTGCCGGAGGCTTGCGAAGTGATGATGCGTGCGCCATCACGCGCACGTCCGCCGTCGATGTCCATAGCCAAGCCGGTCAACGCGGATTTGACGTAGACGTAGCCGTTACCAGCGTCCTCGATATCCCACTGTTGACTCTGCGAATGGTTTCGTGGCCACTGCACGATGGTGCGCTGGTCCTGCCGATTTAGGTCCAGAACTTTGCCGCTGGCGACATTTTCAATTTCATAGCGTCCCGGACCTGCGTACACGGTTTGCGGGCTCGGAGTGCGTGCCGTCGCCGGGACAGCGCCGAAGCCTATAGCTGCAAGCAGAAGCACTGAAATCGAGACTGCCATATTGCACATGTTGGTTCTACTCATAATAATTTCTCCGTTTGGCCAGAAAGGGCCCTTTAGGTGATGGTATCGCCAACGCAGAATGTTGCGGAAGACGGAGATTGTTGGAGTGTTTTCTAAATGCAACCTGCTCCCGCGGAGGGAGAACTAGACAGAAGAAAAGCAAAACTGAGGAATGGATGGGCCGAAGGCAAACGATAATCGCCCACAAGAAATATTTTGGCGAAGGGAAACTGGATCAAAGCGGCGCAGAATTCACTCGACATACGTGCGGCTCCGAATTATTGTCAGCCATGTAAGACCGCGCAAGCAGACCTTCACAGACCAACGGAGAATTACAACCACAATGTCCACGCCGTTAGAGCTCGAATTCGTGCTCGTGTCCAGCGACTATGCGACGATGAACGCGGTGTCCGCAGGGGTGAAAAAATACGGCGCCAAATTTATTCTTGTCCCCACCGCGGAAACCGGACGCGATTGCCTGAACCGCCGGAAGATCGACGGGGTGTTCGTGGACCTGGAAGTTTCTGGTGCGTTGGGGCTGATCGAGGCGATCCGCAATGGGACGTCGAACAGTAAAGCGGTGATCTTTGCGTGCGTGACGGACGCAAAAGAGTGCACGCAGGCGTTGAGCGCCGGCGCGAACTTTCTTTTACGAAAGCCTTTGCAGGAAGACGGCGTCGCGCTGCATATCACCATCGCAAAAGAGCTGCTGGAGCGCGAGCGGCGGCGATACTTCCGGCATGCCGTGAATCTTCCCGTGGTTTTGAAGGATGGGGAAGCGGAACATCATGCCCGGATGAGCAATCTGAGCGAGGGAGGAATGGCGGTGCGGACCGCCAAAGCGCTCAGGCATTCCTCGGTCATCGATTTCGCGTTCGAATTGCCGCTGGGAATGGGGGTTAAGGGAAAAGGTCAGGTGGCGTGGATCAACACGGAGGGAATGGCGGGCGTTATCCTGCAGAATTTCAATGGCAAGGGGCGTGAGCATCTGGAAGCGTGGCTTACATCGCAAGAGCAACTGGCTATCAAGAAGAAGGCGCCGGAAGCGTGACCGCGGGAGACGCTGGAAACGCGAGAAGTCTCGATGCCACGCTCGCGGCAGACTGGCATTCGAGCTGGGGTCAGGTTCTTTTGTAGGTTTTGTAGGCGGACCAGGTGACGCCGCGATCATTGAAATTCAATCCGATGCAGTAGCGGTTGTCAGGGAGTTTCTGGCAATAGACGACTCTTCCAAACAGCGTGGTCTGATCTTTCAACGAAGTGACTTGTGCTGAGTCACCAGCTTGCCAGGAGCGCCTGGAAACCACGCGGGCACCGTGAGCGCTGACGTTATCCGTATAAGTCACCTCGGGCTCAGCCTGATCATGCGAGTTGGTCAGGTGCACAACAATCGCCATTGGTAAGCGCTTTTCCATACGTCCGTCGAAACTCGTCTTAAGGGCCATCCGGCCGGAACCTAACCTGGTGGAGGTCAGCGACGATGGGCTGGTGGGGGTGTCGCGGACCGTCAATCTAGATCGCGTTTTCAAACAAGCTTTTACTTAACATCGAAGCGTTTCCACGCCAATCAGGTAAAGACCGGAAAGAAGAGCCAGGATTGGTCCGTAGTACTTCAGTACTATGAAAATCTTGCCTGTATCAAATAGGCTCTTCCGGCGCGCTTCCCCCTGACAGAGAGGCGGAGCATCGGAGCGAGGGAGATAGCTGTAGGAAACCTACTAATTGATGGTGCGATGGAGGACGGCGGCGATTTGCCGCATTTCGTCGGCGAGCGAAATGAATTCTTCGGGAAGGAGGGATTGCATGCCATCCGAGAGAGCCTTGTCGGGTTGGTGATGGACTTCGATGAGCAGGCCATCAGCGCCGACAGCGACAGCGGCGCGGGAAAGCGGCAAAACTTTGTGGCGCTTGCCGGTGCCGTGGCTGGGATCAACAAAAATGGGGAGATGGCTGCGTTTTTTTACCGCTGGAACGATGGCGAGGTCGAGCGTGTTGCGGGAGAAATCGGAGAAGGTGCGAACGCCGCGCTCGCAGAGCATGACGTTGTAATTGCCTTCGGAGAGGATGTATTCGGCGGCCATAAGGAATTCGTCGAGCGTGGCGGACATGCCGCGCTTGAGGAGGACCGGTTTTTTGGCGCGGCCGGCGCGCTTGAGGAGGGAGAAATTCTGCATGTTGCGCGCGCCAATCTGGATGACGTCGGCGTATTCCTCGACGAGGTCGAGTGATTCGCTGTCAATGGCTTCGGTGACGATTCCGAAACCGTGCTTCGCGCGAACTTTCGAAAGAATTTTGAGGCCGCCTTCGCCGAGGCCCTGGAAGCTGTACGGAGAAGTGCGGGGCTTGTAGGCGCCGCCACGGAAGAGACGCGCGCCGGATTTTTTGACGCGTTCGGCGATGGCCAAGCATTGCTCCTCCGTTTCGACAGCGCAGGGGCCGGCAACGAGAGCGATATGTTCGCCGCCGACGATCACGTCGCCCGAGGGCGTAGGGATTCGAAGGATGCTGTCTTCCTGCTTGGTGTCGCGGCTGACCAGTTTGTAAGGCTTGCTGACCGGGATGCACTCGACGACGCCGGGAAGGGACTCCAGGATGCCCAGGTCGATGGCGCCTTTGTTGCCGGTGATTCCGATGGCGGTGCGCAGCGACCCGGGCATGGGGTGGGCCTTCAGGCCGAGGCTTTCGATGCGCTCGCAAACGGCGCGGACCTGCGCCTCGGTGGCGTGCGACTGCATTACAACCAGCATGAATGGTTCCCCCAGCGCGGCGCGTGAAGATTGAGTTTACGGCAAGGTAGCGCGGAGCCGCAAATCACATGTCTGAACGCAAGGTGGGGGGTGTAAACTTCGCCGACCAGCCAATACAGGGCCAATTTCAATTCTTTGTCAGATTTCGGGGCTACAAGACATACATATTCGCCAGGAGGTGGAGTCATGAAAAGAGTCGTTGTTTTGTTTGGCGCTGCAGGACTGCTTGCTCTAGGTGCATTCGTGAAGAGTCAAGGCGCGACCAAAGGTCAAGATGATCAAGAACTTCGGAGAATTGAGTCCGAAACTGCGAAATTTGAACAGCAAAATGAGCCATCCCGGATGGGTTCGCTTGCAGATGACTGGGTTTTTCTCGGCAGCAAAAAAGTATTATCGAAGCGCGAGTTTCAAGAAAACGTGAAGCAGAATTTTGTGACCCATGGCAATGGCCCGAATCCATACACGATAGAGAAGAAAAATATGCGAGTGGATTTATTCGGGGACACCGCAGTGGTGACTTACATCAAGGAATATCGCCAAACGGCAGACACCACGAAAGGGTTTAATGAAGACGATACTGACGTCTTCACACGGGATACCCGCGGCTGGCGATTGCGGCTGACGAAGGTCTCACCATCTCAGATGGAAGCGGCGGCAAGTTGACCGCAGCGCGAAAGACCTGTTTGAGAGGAGCGATTTGGTGCGTGTGGTAGAATAGTTGGTTTATGACAGAGCAGAAATCTTCCACAGGCATGCCCGAACAGCCGATTATCCAGCCGACGGAGTTTGATCCAGAAGACGAGTACCGCCCGGAACCTGAGCCTGAACCGCAAGCGCCATCGTGGATGGATGGAAGCCTGCGAATAGGCATTCACACGTCCATCGCGGGAAGCTACCTGAATGCGCTGGAATCGGCGCGAAAGCTGGGCTGCAACGCGCTGCAGATTTTTTCTGCGAGCCCGCGGATGTGGCAGGGCGGGTCGGCGCGGATTCCGGAAGTGGACGCGCAGGCGTTCCGGGCGCGGCGGTACGAATTGCGGCTGGGGCCGCTGGTCATTCACGCAAATTACCTGATCAACCTGGCGTCGGAGCAACGCATGCTGCAGACGCGGTCGATCCAGGCGTTCCAAGATGAGATCGTGCGCGCTTTGGCGCTGGGTGCGGATTATCTGGTGGTGCATCCGGGCGCGCGAGGCGAGGCCACGGCGACGCAGGCGATTTCCACGATTATCGAGTCGGTGAAACAGGCGTCGAAGCGCGTGCCGATGGGCGGGCTGCGAATCCTGATCGAGAACACCGCGGGTATGGGATCGGCAATGGGGGCGCGGCTGGAAGAAGTCGGAGAGATTCTGGCTGGACTGCGCAACTTACCGGTGGGGGCGTGCCTGGATACCGCGCACCTTTTTGCGGCGGGATACGACATCAAAAGCGAAGCGGGGTTGGCTTCAACGATCGGGCAGATTGACGGCGCGATTGGGCTGGAGAATGTTCCCGTTTTTCACGTGAATGATTCAAAGATTCCGCTGGGTGGGCGAGTGGACCGGCACGAACACGTTGGAAAAGGAAAAATTGGCACGGAAGCGTTTGCCAGGATTCTGCGGCATCCGCGATTTGGCGCAGCGGGGCCCGAGGGATTGGCGGGGCGGGCGTTCTTGGCGGAGACACCCATTGACGATCCGGGCGATGACCGGCGGAACGTGGCGGCGCTGTGGGAACTGGCGGGATTGCAGGAGCAGGCGCCAGCGGCGGAGAAGGGATTTTCGATGCTGACCCCCGCATTGAAGAAAAAGATTACAGAAAATCGAAAGATGCAGAAGAAGAGGAAAGATAACGCTGACTCGCCCCGACCGGGTCGGGGCAGGCGCCGGAAGCAGAGATTCGCGGAGAAGAAGACGCCGACGAAGAAAAGCGTGGCAGGGAAGAGGAAGACGAGGAAGAGGTCGGCGAAAAAGAGAAGGAGATAAGCGGGCGTGGCCGAGCATAAGACAACAGAGCACGCACAAAAGGGCGCGCCGAGCAGCGCGACGGCGGCGGGGTCGGGGTACGATCCACAGAAAATTGAAATGAAGTGGCAGAAGCGCTGGGCGGAGGCGCGCGTATTCGAATCGGAAGCGGACCCTTCGAAGCCCAAGTATTACGTGCTGGAGATGCTGCCGTACCCAAGCGGCACGCTGCACATGGGACACATGCGCAACTACGCGATTGGGGACGTCGTTGCGCGCGTGAAACGCATGCGCGGATTCAACGTGATGCATCCCATGGGATGGGATTCGTTTGGGCTGCCCGCTGAAAACGCGGCGATCAAGAACAATACCCACCCGCGCACGTGGACCAACAAGAACATAGCGGAAATTCAGCGCGG
>WNFC01001540.1_pt1 | contig 33447 bp, 33 predicted proteins | sample 5400541 | NCBI WGS metagenome assembly WNFC01 (sample SAMN13153342, study PRJNA577476) | soil metagenome | isolation source: 120 cm saprolite under Douglas fir tree site 2 hole 2 replicate 1 | place: USA:California | collected 2015-04-18
CGCCTCCGTCCAACGACGGCGACGCTGCACCGATGTGATCACCTCAATCTGACCATTCGTCATGTGAGTATTCCTATGAATACTCACATGACTCACCCGCACACCCCGTCCGCAAGGCGGCCTTCACCGGGGGCATACGTTAGGAGTTCCGTTTCCAGAGAATGTCTTTTATTGTCGCGCGCCTTTGCCGACCAAGTCTCACTTGGCAGTCTTGCGGGAAATTGAGGACTTGGCTCGATCCTGATGCCTTGTCGTTCTCTTGGGCGACTTAGCCGAGGGCCCTCGATCCTCGACCTCGCCACTGGCGATATCGATCATGAGCTTGGCGAGTTGGGCAGGGTCGCGGGGTCGCTTGACACGCCCTCCCTTGGGGGCGCCGCCCTCAGTCTCCCACCGTTGGAGGGATTTCTGGCTTGGGTTGTGCGTGCCCCTGGGGCGCTTCTCTGGCATGGTGCGAGTATGCTCCGATGCCTGTCCCGACGCCAGTCGAGTCCACGCCGTGCCTTAATCAAAGGAGCCCACTACCCGACGCCGGCCTTGGCGGCGAGGCCGGAAATGGGCATGCTGCCCTTCGACAGCCCTCAGGTGTCGGCTCGAGCATGACTGGCGCGTCAACGGTCGACCGCACGATGAATGCCCGATGGCCGGCGTTCGCATTCATCCTGTGCGCACTCGTGACATTCGGGAATCTTGCGTCATGGGCGCAGGACTGGCCGAGCCGCCCCGTCAAGGTCGTCGTCCCCTATGGCCCGGGCGGGATCACCGACGTCATCGCGCGTCTGTTCGCGGATCGGCTGGGGAAGGCCTATGGCCAACCCTTCGTCATCGAGAACCGCGGCGGGGCCGGCGGAGCGATCGGGACCGAGCACGCCGCGCGATCGCCGAATGACGGATATACCATCTATTTCGCCGGCGGCGCGCCCATCACGATCCTGCCGCAGATGCAGCGGCTGACCTTCGATCCGACCAAGGACTTGGCGCCGGTCGGGATGGTCACCGTCAACGGCATGGCGCTCACCGTCCACCCCGACCTGCCCGTGCATTCCGCCCGCGAGTTCATCGCCTACGTCCGCGAGCGTCCGGGCCAGATCAACTACTCGGTCGGCGGCATCGGCACGCTGAGCCATCTCGCCCCGGCCCTGCTGTCGGCGCGCGAAGGCCTCAGCATGGTGGCCGTGCCGTACCAGAGCATGCCGCCGACGATCACCGCGTTGCTGTCCGGGACGGTGCAGATGTTTTTCGGCAACATTTCCGACGTCGTCGAGCCGATACGCAGCGGCAAGGTCCGGCTGCTCGCGATGTCGACCGAGCAGCGCTCGCCGGAGTTCCCGGACGTTCCGACGCTCGCCGAGACCGTGCCCGGTTTCACCATGACCGGCTGGCACGCCGCGTTCGCGCCTGCGGGAACGCCGCGCCCGATCATCGAGCACCTGTCCAAGGCGCTGGCCGAGGTCAGCCGCGATCCCACGGTGGTGAAGACCCTGGCTAATCTCGGCATCGACACGGTCAGCGGCACCGCCGACGAGCTTGCGCAGGCCATTCAGTCCGATATTTCCCTGTTCAAGGCGGCGCTTGATGCGGCCGGCCTCCTGCGCAAGCAATCCGCGCGATAGCTTCGGTACGAGAGGAGATGGACGATGAGCATGGTCTTGACCAACGACGCCGCGGCGCCGTCGACGGTGCAATTCGTACCGCTGAGCAAGCATATCGGGTGCGAGGTCAAGGGCATCGATCTGCGCGCGCCGCTCCCTCCGGCGACGGCATCGGCGGTCTACCGCGCCTGGCTCGACCACGCGGTCCTCCTCTTCCGCGATCAGGATCTGTCGCAGGAAGACCTCATTCGCGTCACCGGACATTTCGGCGAGTTCGCGCCGCTCGGGCGGCCGGCGCGTACCCTGCCGAAGGGATTTTCGCGGCTCCTTCCGAACATCATGATGATCTCGAATATCCGGGAGAACGGCGAGACGATCGGGGCGCTTCCCGACGGCGAGATGATGTTTCATCACGACACCATTCACCGCGACGAGCCGCACAAGGCGACGCTGCTCTATTCGGTCGAGATCCCGACCTCTGGCGGCGATACCCTGTTCGCCAGCGGGACCGCCGCTTATGACGCGCTCGATCCCGCGCTCAAGGCGAAGCTCGGAGGGCGGCGGGCGGTGAACCACTACGTCTACAATTCGGTGGTGCGCGGCGACAAGCAGGGGGTCGACGCCACCAGCCAGGCCGTGCATCCCGTCATTCGCACCCACGACGAGACCAACCGCAAGGCGATCTACGTCAATCGGCTGATGACCGTGAAGATCGAGGACATGCCCGAGCCGGAAAGCGACGCGCTGCTGAATTTCCTGTTCGACCACTGCGAAAAGTCGGAGTTCGTCTACACCCATGTCTGGCGCAAGGGCGATCTGGTGGTCTGGGACAATCGCTGCTCCAGCCACGCCCGCACCGACTTCCCTTCCGATCAGCGTCGTCTGTTGTTGCGAACCACCGTCAAAGGGACCTCGAAGCCTTATTGATCCGCGCGCCCCGGCCGGGCGGCTCATCCCTCCCCGCGAAGCGGGGGAGGGTCGGCGAGCGAAGCGAGCCGGGGTGGGGGACGAAATTTGTTATGCGCAGATGCGATCGGAGGACTTGCCCATGAAAACGTTGATCGTGGAGCACACCGCCCCGTTCCAGGGGCTGCCGGAGCTGGTCGCCGACGCGGAAGGCCTGTTCGCGCGCGAAGGCCTCGACATCGAGTGGGTCGATACCAGCGAAGGCGCCGATCTGGACGCCCGTACCGACGTGCTCGATCCGAAGGGCCTCGATCCGTTCCGCAGCCACGGCCGGCTGCTCGAGCGGGGCAAGGCCGACATGTATAACGCCTGCGAATGGGGCAACTATTGCCGCGTGCAGGACACCGCCGTGCACAGCCGCCAGCTCGGCCGCCGCGGCATCGTGACTTTCGCCGCCATCGTCGTGCCGCCGCAATCTGCGGTCTACACCCCGCAGCAGCTGGCCGGCCGCAAGGTCGGCGTTCCGTTTTATTTCGGCACGCACTATCTCGCGTTGCACATGCTCGAGGGCTTCCTGACCCGCGACCGGATCGTCGTTTGCAGCGTGCCGCACGGATCGCGTCATCGCTTCGATCTGCTGATGCGGGGCGAGATCGAAGCCACCACTCTGACGGAGCCCTACGTGACGCTGGCGGAGAAGAAGGGTTGTCGGATCGTCTGCTCGGCGTTCTATCACGGGACGCAGGTCGGGACCGACAGGATCGACGCCGAGACCATGAGCGCCTACAACCGCGCCGTCGGCGAGGCAGTGCGGCGCATCGAGGCGAACAAGCGCGGCTACCTTCGCTATTTCATCGACTATCACCGGGTGAAGGACCCGGAGATCGGCACGCTGACGGTCGACGATTTGCGCGAAAGCCGCCTCGTCGTGTGCGAGCCGGCGCCGATCCCGCCCGACGAGATGCAGCGCACCTACGAGTGGGTCAAGAGCTGGGGCATGCTGGAAAGAACGGGGTCGCCGCTGCAGCTCGTCGACCTCGACGTGCAGCAGCGCGCCCACGCCGCCGTGTGACACGCTACAGCGGTGCCTCTTGTGTCCCCTGCGAGTGCAGCGAGCGCGATTGCGCGAGCGGAACGAGACCCGGGACCCAGCGCAAGAGTGGGGAGCGAGCGCGGCCGCGGCCATCGCCGTCAGGCAGAACGTCGTCGCGAGGCGACCCATCCGAATCCCTTTCGATTGTGATGCCGCCCTTCACCAGCGAATTCCCTGTTTTGGCCGAGGTCGCGGCAAATGCAAGCACCGAATTGTCGTGGCGTGCTCCGCGCGCGGGACTGTTTCGATGGCTTGTTTTGGCATGATGTCGCGCGCTGCCGGAGCGCATTCCGGTGGGTTGGAATCAACGCGGGCGGCAGACTCGGGTCTGCTCCCTCCCCCCCTTTTATCCAATGCAAATCGATGCTCATCTTGCCCGACCGTGGTCCCAAGCGAGCGGCCTGAGCTTGCTCGCCGGACGGGATCGACAAGCGGCAGGGACAACCCATGCATATGCGGAAGACGATTGCCGCGGCGGCAACTTCGGCGGCGTTCGCCGCTGGTCAACAAATAATCTGAAGTCAGGCAGACGTCCTGCTCCCGTAAGGTAAGTCCCTTGGTGGGGTGGGATGTTCGATGACGAAGCAGGGTCGGAATGCTAAAAGCATCTTGTGGAAGGCGCAGCGTGAAAATGCCGAAGCTTGCTTTCGCTTTTCTGTTCTTACTGGCGCTTGCCGGTCTGGCGAATGCACAGCATGCGGAGCCGGATCGGCCGATCGAGCGTGACAATCAATCTAAAGGCGTTCCTTCGGCGGCGGGCGCCGGTCAGCAGACATCGCGCGCGGATAGCACCGCGCAAACAGCCGGCTCATCGTCCATTTGCGCGATGATCGAATCCGCGGCGGTGGCAAACGACCTGCCCTTCGAGTTCTTCGCTCGCGTGATCTGGCAGGAAAGTCGCCTCAAACCTGATGCAATTGGACCGGTGACACGAAGTGGCCGGCAGGCCCAGGGTATCGCGCAATTCATGCCTATGACGGCGGCGGAACGCCTTCTGCGCGATCCTTTCGACCCGGCCCAGGCTTTGCCGAAATCGGCCGAGTTCCTGCGCGAGCTGCGAGCTCAGTTCGGCAATTTCGGGCTGGCAGCCGCGGCCTATAACGCCGGCCCCCAGCGCGTTCGCGACTGGCTTGCCGGAAAGCGGACATTGCCCTCAGAGACGCAGGCGTATGTCCGCATCGTGACGGGTCGTGCCGCGGAGGAATGGATGAGGCCGCAGGCGGTAATTTTGAATGTTGCCGTTCCCGCGGACATGCCGTGCGGCCAGATGGCCAAGCGCGCCGTGAAACTCCAAGCTCCGGCCAAGGAATTGCCGGGTAAAGCGACCTTCCCTTGGGGCGTTCAGCTCATCGGTGATCGGTCAGAGCTCAAGGCGCTTACCGTCTACCGTCAGCTTCAGAAAAAGCATGAGGCGATACTGGGAGGTTATGAACCAGTCGTCATCCGGACGACTCTCTGGGGAGGTGCCCTGGCCGTCTGGACTCGCGTCCGTATCGGGGCGAACAGCCGAGAGGACGCCGAAATGCTGTGTTTAAGGCTGCGGGCGGTCGGTGAAAACTGCCTTGTGCAGCGGAACTGAAACAGTCGAGCATAGTGGTTAGAATCATCACGGCACCGTTGAGCTCGACACACCGTTGAGGCTCGACTTCCGGGGCGAGTGACGCTGTCCTAGGTTGTAACTGCACTCAGTAGGAGCTGAGCACTCCCAGCGGATGGACCATCCAACTTGTAGGGGAGGCGGACCATGCCTGAAGAGGATCAACCGAGAATTGCGACTGAACGTCGGCGGCCATAAACGGATGGAATCTATGGCACAGAGACCACACCGGACCCGCTGTCCGAGTTCGGGTTCGCGACAATTTTAGTCGCCTGCTGGAATTTGCCACAGGCCGCGGACAGGATGCCCGACGCGGGAGTCCCTAGAAGAACGTCGCCACCAAATATCCGCACAGCCAAATCAATCCGCCGGCCCATGCGAGCGTGAGTACTCCTCCGAGCACGAGGATCATTACCGGCAATGCGCGGAGAGACCAGGCCCACCTGCTCGAGGCAGCCGTCGTCCCATCGGCGGGTTTGCTGCCGGCGACATCCTGGAATGGCGGTCGGTCTTCTTGGACGTAAGCAACGCGGTCTGTCATCTCACTTCTCGTACCCGACTGAGACACTGCTGTACCAATCCAGGCCGGCGACGACGTGTGAATTAGGTCACACTCAAATTTCGTGCCATTTGGCAATCATCCGAGACAGTCCCGGCGACCACCGACCACTCGAACCCTTTGGTGGCCCAACTGATAGTTTGGGGCGGATACAGCCATCGATTGTTCCGCGATCTTGCACGACCTCCTGGCGAGAGCCATCGTGCCCGAGAGCTGCTCCAAGGCGCCTTGGCTGCGGCCGGCTTCGACCGGGCTCTGTGCCAAGGGCGCGCTCACGAAGGGGTCGGCGACCAAGGCAATGGAACCAGTTGCGCTCTGGCCGATTTTCTCACCCTGATAGGCGCGGTTATGCGATCGGCAGAGGTCGTGCCATGGCTGTGATCCGAATTGGACTGGCGACCGTTACGGCGCTCTCCCTGGTGGGAGCGTCTACGTTGGCGGAGTCCGCGATCAGTGCGGAGCTTGCAAAGAAGTGCCGGGAAATGGCGATCAAAGCCCACCCTCCGGTACCCGCTGGCAGCAGGACTGGGAATGAGCGGGCGCAGCGGGATTATTTCCAGCAGTGCGTCGCCAGGAACGGCGATATGCCGAAGTGAGGCGACGGCCCTCGTACGAGGTCCTGCCGGCTGCCGGATGATCTGCTCCAGTGTGCCAATTCGGGGCACCATGAGCGGGGTCCCGAATGCAGGCGGGCATGTCCAGCCAAGGGACTGATGACGGTTCGAGGGGCTCCATCGATCTCACCCCATAATGAAGCGACAGACACCGAGCCCAAGGCCGGTGAGCGCCAGGATAGGGCGCCGGCCGCGAGTAGGGACGCGCTTCAAAGGGTTTGCTATGATGCCAGCAAGGGGTTTCGCATGGGTTCGGACATCGAGCGCCGCGACCAGGGAGGGCGCCCGGCGACGCAACTGCCGGCGGTTGATTTTTCGTCGGTGTTGGCGCGCACGATTGCATCCATCCGGGAAGACCCGGCCCAACTCCGAAACGCCATCTACGAGCTCGCGCGCGTCAAGCTGCAAAAAGAGGCTTGGGCGAAAACGCCGTCCTTGAACATCTTGGAGACGCGGCGCCTCATGCTGGCACTCGAGACCGCGATCGAGCGCGTGGAGACCCTTTACTCGCAACAGGACGAGCTGCACAAGTTGCAGTCACCGGGCCCGGTTGCCGAGCCCGATGCCGATCTAAGGTCTCCCGCGGCAGATGAACGGGATCATGTCATCGTGATCGACCACGCGCCAATTCTTGGCCGCGAGGCCGAGCACGCTCCTGCTTTTCTGGCGACAGCAGGTCGGCCTCGCTGGAGGCCGGCGCGGCGCCGGCGGTCGCCGGTTGCAGCGCCGCTGCTGCGAGCGGGCGTCGTCGCCATTCTCGTGGTCGCGCTGGTCGTGATCCTCGAGAAGAAATTTGCCCTGCTCGGGAAGATCCCATCGGCAATCACGGCGATGGCGCCGAACACCCCCGATATGAAGACCGCGCCGGAGCCAAAACCGGTTCCTCAGGCGCGGCCGCCTGCGACACAGTCGGCAGTCCCGGCTTTCCCGCTCCCGAGTGTCTACGGCGTTTATGCCGCCGGCAATGGACAGCTCTACGAGTTGGAGGCGCTCCCCGGCCGAGTGCCCGACCAGAAGGTATTCATGTCGACCGCGATCAAGACGCCGAGTCGCACGATGCTTCCGGACGGACGGATCGCGTTCATCGTCTATCGCCGCGATATCGCGACCAGCGCGCCCGACCGCGTCCAGGTCCGCGTCATCGCGAGAATCATGCGCGCCATGTCGTTCAATACGGCCGGCCAGGCCAATACCGCGTCTCTGGACGACCAATGGACCATCCGTGGCAATTCTTATGATTTGCGGGTGGCGCCGGTCAGTGAAAGCGCCGAAATGCTCATGATCCGGCCGGAGGATTCCGACTTCGTGTTTCCGTCCGGACGCTACGGGTTGGTGCTCAAGGGCCAAGCCTACGATTTCACCGTGGCGGGCGCGATAACGGAAGGGGCCCAGTGCCTCGAGCGGATCGAGGCGGCGAACGGCTCGTTCTATTCCGAATGCCGCAAGCCCTAACCCATAACGCGGCGATCAATTGCGAATTGCGAGCTCCATCGGCCATTCCAAAGCCGTCTTAAGGCGCATTCGTGGATTTTAGAACCATTCCCGATACTTTAAATCTCACGTTGCCTGACAGATGGAAATAGTCCGGCATGCTAGAATTCACATTCGTTACCGCGATAAAAGTGAGCGTGATTGACCCTTGCGAGGGTGTGACATGCGTGACGTCCACGGACTTCGCCGCGGGATAGAGTTTAGAATCGAGCCCATACCAAATCTTTTCCCGCTCGACCCAAACGATAAAATGACCTCCCGTCCTAGGATCCTGAGCCTCGTATCTGAAATGAATAAACTGAGGATATTTCAGTTCTTGCGCACTGACACTCAACGACGTCAGCACTGCGATCGAGCCGAGGATTGCAGCACTCAGACGCGTGACAGGTGATCTTGGCATTTGCCGTTTACTCATTTTACGATCGCCTCAGTTTATCTCGCCACATTGGCCGAGTACAGATTTGTTTTTGTTGCCAGCGGGTAGCGCGTCGTGGCGGGCGACAATTCCGAAAGGCAAACTACGCCGGCGGCGGGAGCCGCTCGAACGGCGCGTTCTATTCCGAATGCTGCAAGCCGTGAGCGGTTGCCGTCGCGGCGAGTTTGCGGCTCGCGCTGACCTCCTCCCCACCCGTTGCCGAGCGTCACCGATTTCAGCAGCGCGCCGGACTGCTCCGCGTGGTATGGGGCGAATTCACGGTGCAATGCTTCGGCTGCGGCGGGACGGGCGGTGGCGGATTCGTGCCCGCCATCGGATCGAGCGCGGAAAACGCCGATGCATCGAAAATATTCCCGCCGGTGGCCACCGTTCCACAGCTGCCGTTGTCAACGTAGGACGTTCCAGCCGCATAGGCGATGTTGTTCGAGACCGTGATCTGTTCGGCGCCGACGCCGCCGCAGGGGCCCGCGCCAAATCTCGCGACGTAGATTGCCGTGTTGCCGCCGCCTGGAATCCTGACCGGCTCGAACACCTTGTTGCGGTCGACCAGATGCCCGACGCCGTCCGCCACGCCGATGCCGCATTGGCCGGTTGCGGTGACGATATTGCCGATAATGCTGCCCCTGTTCGACGAGCTGTCGATGACGATGCCGCAGTCGCTGGTGTCGCCGGATGTTCCCGTCACGTAATTGCCCTGCGCGGTGAACCTGTCGGTGAAATAGAAATTAAAGTTGTCGGCGCCGAGATGCCCGCCGTTCACAGCATAGTTGTCAACAACAGTGATATTCGTCGCACGGTCGGCCTGGAAATTCAGGCCGCGCGGATATGGCCCTTGCGGATTGATCAGGTAATTACCGCGCACCACAATTTGATCGCTGCCATTGCCGATCTGGATATTGCTCTCACCCTTCTCGATGACGTTTCCCTGAATGAGAACATTCGATGCGCCGTGCGTATATATGCCATTGAAGCCGTCGCAACACGGACCGGTGTAGACCGTTTCCGGATGGATATAGTTGTCCGCAATCGTACGTATGCCCGCTGCCGTGTTCGATCCAAATCCCATAACCCGATTTGCCGGCATCTTTGGTGCCGCACGGCCCGATATTCGAATTTTTGATGGTGACGTTTACTGAACTAGCGATTTCAACGCACGGCCCGTATTCAGTGGAAATCGTCAAGCCGGAATATGTCGTGCCGCTTTCGTGGCGGATCCATAGCGGATGGTGCAGGTTTCGGTTAGTCGCGGTGCCTTGCCCAAACTGAAGGATCAGCGCTCCGGCCAGTCCGCCACATAGCATCAACAATGCAACCAGAGCCAGCCGACGCATTTTTCAGAGCGTCAATTGGCACGCCTGCCGCCCGACAAATAATCCGCATAGGCTTTTGCAAGCCCCTCCCGCAATGGGGTCAACGCCCGCCACCCCATCGCCGTCAATTTTGACACGTCGAGAAGCTTGCGTGGCATACCGTCGGGCCGCGTACTGTCGAATGTCAATTGTCCCTGATAGCCGACGACCTCGGCAACGATGCGCGCGAAATCAGCGATGGTGACGTCCTCTCCGGCGCCGACATTGACGTGCTGCTCGGCAGAATAATGCTCGAGCATGAAAACGCAGGCGTCGGCCAAATCGTCGACGAACAGAAATTCGCGCCGCGGTGTTCCGGTGCCCCATACGATCGTGCTTGGCGAGCCGGAGAGCTTCGCCTCGTGGAGGCGCCTGATCAGAGCGGCGACGACATGGCTGTTTTTCGGGTGATAATTGTCACCGGGCCCGTAGAGGTTGGTCGGCATGACCGAGATGAAATCGGCGCCATGTTGCCGACGATAGGCCTGGCACAGCTTGATGCCGGCGATCTTGGCGATCGCATACCACTCGTTGGTCGGCTCGAGCGAGCCGGTGAGCAGACTGTCCTCGCTCATGGGTTGGGGTGTCAGTCGAGGGTAGATGCAGGATGACCCCAGAAACAGCAGCTTCTTCACACCGGCCGCATGGGCGCCGTGGATGGTGTTGACTGCGATTCTAAGATTGTCTTCGAGGAACTCGACTGGATAGGTGTCGTTGGCGTAAATGCCGCCGACCGTTCCCGCGGCAACGACCACGACATCGGGTCTGTCGGCTGCAAGGTAGCGTTCGGTCTCGTTCTGTTTGAAAAGATCGACCTGTTCGCGGCCTGCCGTCAGCACTTCGGCGTCGATACTTGCCAGCCGTCTAACGATCGCCGATCCGACCATTCCGCGGTGGCCGGCGACAAAAATCCGCCGGCCGCTGAGATCGAAGATTTTGGCGCTCATTCGAACACGGGTCCTGCTGCGCGATCGGTCACTCATTCGTGTCGATCCCGGCGTTGGCGCTCCAGGGGAATTGCCGCGAGATCGGCCTCGACCATGTCCTTCACCAAATCATCAAAGCTCTCCTTGTGGCGCCAGCCGAGCTTGGTGCGTGCCTTGGTCGCGTCCCCGATCAATATGTCGACCTCCGCGTCACGGAAGTATCGCGAATCGACCTCGATGAGAACCTTGCCGGTCCCCTTGTCGATCCCCTTTTCCTCGATGCCCGCACCTTGCCAGACGATGGTCCTGCCCACTTGGGCAAACGCCTTCTCGACGAATTCGCGGACCGAATGCTTTTCACCGGTGGCCAACACGTAGTCGTCGGGACTGTCGTGTTGAAGGATCCGCCACATGCCCTCGACATAGTCGCGCGCGTGGCCCCAATCCCGCTCGGCATTGAGATTGCCGAGGAAAAGTCGCTCCTGCACACCGTGCTGGATGGCCGCAACGGCGCGGGTGATCTTGCGCGTCACGAACGTCTCGCCGCGCACCGGACTCTCGTGGTTGAACAGTATGCCGTTCGATGCGTGAAGCCCATAGGCCTCGCGATAATTCACCGTGATCCAGTAGGCGTAGAGCTTCGCAGTGGCGTAAGGAGAACGCGGCTGAAAGCGCGTCGTTTCCTTCTGCGGCGCCTCCGGCGCGTTACCATACAATTCGGACGTCGATGCCTGGTAAAAGCGCGTCAACTTCTCACGCCCGAGAATGCGGATGGCCTCCAGGATGCGAAGCGTGCCGAGGGCATCCGCATTTGCGGTATATTCCGGCGTTTCGAACGAAACCTGCACGTGCGACTGCGCAGCAAGATTGTAGATTTCGTCGGGTTGCGTCTCCTGCACGATCCGGATGATGTTGGTCGCATCCGTGACGTCTCCGTAATGCAGAAAAAGAGACGCTCCTTTCTCATGCGGGTCATGATAGAGATGGTCAAGCCGTCCCGTGTTGAATGACGACGAGCGCCGCTTCACGCCGTGGACGGTGTAGCCCTTATCGAGAAGGAGCTCCGCCAGGTAGGCGCCATCCTGTCCGGTGGCGCCTGTAATCAATGCAGTCTTGGCAGATGGTCGAGCCATTTGATTGTCGTCATGCTAGGGCGCTGGTCGTGGAAATCGTTGTACTCGCTGAGGCGGTTACGTCAGTGCCGCGTCGCCGATGATGAATGCACGCAATCAAATAGACAGGCAACCATGGGACAAGCCCGGCCATGACGACGCGGTGAGTCATCGCAAAAGCGGATCAATAGGCATTTGGCGCGCGGGCGATTTCGATACACGTTCGGAGCATGATCCGCAGATCGAGCCACACGCTCCAATTGTTGATGTACCATAGATCAAGATCGATCCGTTGGTTCATCAGCTCGAGTTGAGCGGTCTCGCCGCGGAAGCCATTGACCTGAGCCCACCCCGTGATGCCCGGCTTGACGTGATGGCGATAGGCGTAATTGGCGATCAATGTGCCGTATTCGCTGTCATGTGCGAGGGCGTGCGGCCGAGGTCCGACGAGAGACATTTCGCCGCGCAGCACGTTGATCAATTGCGGCAGCTCGTCGATGCTCGTGGCGCGCAAGGCGCGGCCGAGCCAAGTCACGCGGCCGTCATTCGGGCGGGCCTGACGTATCGTCATCCCATCCTCTAATACGGTCATTGACCGAAACTTGTAGATCGTGAACTCGCGGCCGTTAAATCCACAGCGCCGCTGGCGGAACATCACTGGACCTCGGCCCTCCAGCTTAATTGCCATGCCCACCACTAGCAAAAGTGGTGAAAACACCACCAGTCCCGCTGCCGCGAGCACGAAGTCGATAGTACGCTTCGCCACCAATTCCGTGCGAGAGAGGGGCGCTCGCTGAAGCTCAACGGCAATTTCGGAGCCCATCTCCCGCGTCGGTTGGGATAGAATCGAACCGACGTGCCGATCCGGCACCAAATATACCGGAAGGGCCAGAACTCGTAGCCGCTCACAAATAACAGCGCATCGGCGCGGATCCTCCCAACTCAGCGCGAGCAGGATGTGGTCCGGCTGATGGGTCCGAGCGGCCTCTATTGCCGTATCGATGACCGCCCAGTCGGACGTCGTTAACGCGGCGGCATCGACGGTTGCGTCCTGCAGCTCAAATCGGCCAACCTCGCGAGTTCCGTACCTTTGGAGGAGTTGAAGGGCGGAAGATCCCGCGAGCTCCCCGTGGTCCCCGATGACGATGGCAGCGCGTCCTGAAAGCGTGCCGTTTGCGAGGGCGTCGCGTATTTTGGCGGTCACAAATGCCCGCGAGCCAAGTAGCAATCCAAGGGCTAGGAAACCAAAGACGACGGTCGAGCCTCGCGAGATAACGTCGCCGATCTTGAGCAGGAAAAGCAGCGCCATGCTCGCGAGCACGGTCAATGCCCAGCACCATACGACACCATGGAATTGCTTGGCACCCGACGGAAGGATTGACGTCCGATAGAGCCCGCGCGCATTCGTCAGCAAAACGAACACAAGCGCCGAATTTGCTCCAATGGCCGCGAACTCGTCGAGGCGGCCAAGGTTGTTGAACAAGACGAGGTGATAAAGAGAGCCTGCAATGACGCTCGCGGTGACGATGAGGGCAGCGTCTGCGAGGGCAGTGAAGAAGCCCACGGTCCGATAGGTGAGGAAACGCGACGGTCGTCTGAATTCAGATGCGGCCAACCGATGAAGGCGCTGACCGGCGAACGAGACAAATGTCATCATGCAACTCAGGCGCGAAATTAACAGTTTTTATACTGTATAATACTATAGTACCCAATGCAACGAGCAAAGGAGAGCATTGCGATCGGCGAAGAGGCCAAAATCTGCATTAAGCTTAACCATACGATGCTTTTGCGTCCAGGTGTGGCAGATGAGCCGCAGGAAGGTTGCAGCTACTGTTGCCCGAATGTTACACAATGATGGCGCGCGAAGAGTTCCGGATGGCCCCATCCGGAGCCATGGAATGAATGCAGTGAAGGGCACGCACACTGACTTCCGGAAATTCAGCAGAGTCAATAGATCAACCCCATCCCGCTCCAATTGCCACTGGGGGCCGCGTTGCGAGTACGAAAGCGATGGTTGGCGGACTCGCGGTCGAGACGTGGTGGAGTTAATCACAATTGCCGCAAATGGAACCTGGGCATGCATGAATCGATCCCGGCGGTTGTGGTCGGCGGTGGATTGGGCGGGCTCGGCGTTGTACGGAGTCTTCGGCGCGGTCATGTTCCGGTCGTCGTTGTCGATGCGAGCCGGTCTCGGCCGGCAATGTGGTCCCGGTGGTGCCGACACGTCACAGTAGACCGACTTTACGGGCGCACCCTCATCGACGGCCTCATCGCTCTGAAACGGCAAATCGGCGAACAGGCAGTTCTGTTCCTGAGCGACGAAATGGCAGTCCCAACCGTGTCCGAATGGCGCCGCGAGCTCGAGCACGCCTATCGGATCCGTCTGCCATCTGAAAGCACCGTCGTGGACTTGTCCGACAAGGCGCGCTTCCAGAGGCTGGCGGAGGAGATCGGCTTGCCGGTCCCCCGGTCCGTGATCGTGGAACCGACGACGGACCTTCGTCTGCTTGGCGAATTGAGCTTTCCGGTGGTCATCAAGCCGGCAAACAAGGAGGCGTTTTATCTGGGCCGAACGGAACGCATCCGCAAAGTCAATACGCTCGATGAAGCAATTGCCGTGTGCACCCGAGCTCTTCCGAATGCCGGGAAAGTCATCGTCCAGGAGTGGATCGCGGGGCCCGACAGCAACATCTACTTTTGCCTTTTCTACCGGGGCAAAGACGGTGTCATCGTCAGCAGCTTCACCGGCCAAAAGATTCTCTCCGACCCGCCGGAGATCGGCGGCACGGCCATTTGCCTGGCGGCTCCCGAGGTCCGCAATGCCATCGAGCCGGTGACGATGGCTTTTGCCGACCGTGTGGGCTTCGATGGAATGGGGAGCTTGGAATTCAAATGGGACCCTGAACGAGCTCGCTTCGTGATCATCGAACCTACGGTGGGGCGCGTCGACTGGCAGGAGGAAATCGCAACCCTATGCGGAGTGAACATCCCCCTGATCGCGTACCACCACGAGACGGGCCTGGCGCCGATATCGGTCGACCGCGTTCCAGAAGACGTTGCCTGGCGCGTATCGTTCATCAAGCGATGGCCCAAGCAGCGTTCGCGTTCCGGCACCCGCGTATACGACGGATATTGGCGCCTCGATGATCCGGGGCCCGCTGTCTTCTACTATGTGTTCTACTGTACGCTCGAGGCGATCAAAAAATACGCACTGAAACCTCTTCTGTCGGCGTGGAATTCCGGGGTGATTCGATAATGTCGGAAGGACGATGCATATTGCCCGAGCGCGAGATTGCAATCCCTCCCCACGCAACTCGATGTCCGGCATCGACTGAATAGCCTCCATGATCTGAGCGCCAAACAGCCATGCCCAAGCCTTCCGGCCACGCGCGATCGCGGTTATTGACTCCGCGGGTCAGAACGACAAATGGCTCCATTGCGCGTTGAGGGGAGGAAGGCCATGGCCGAGCGTGCGGCACCCGAAACGGACCACCGCCCGCAGCTGCAATCCGTCTGGATTCTCGGTACTCCCATCTCGATTGTGTCCATGGGGAAAGTCATCGACCTTCTCGAGGAGTGGGTCGCCGGCGCTCGCGACCACTACGTCGTTTTTCGTGATGTCCACGGCGTCATGCTCGCGCGCAACGAACCACAGCTACGACGGGCGCACGTCGAATCCGATCTCGTCGCGCCGGACGGCATGCCGCTCGTCTGGGCTGCCCGTTTGGCGGGCGGCAAGGAGATTTCCCGCGTGTGTGGTCCGGATCTGCTGTTGGTGGCGTGCGAGCGTGGGCTATCTCGAGGCTGGCGACACTATTTTTATGGTGGCGCCCCAGGCGTTGCCGAGGATCTCGAGCGGGAGCTCAGGAACAGGTTTCCTGGCATCGACGTTGTTGGCACGTACTCGCCGCCATTCCAATCATTGAGTGCAGAAGAAGATGATCGTGCGAGCGCCGCCATCCGCGCCGCCCATCCCCACTTCGTGTGGGTCGGCCTCGGAACTCCAAAACAGGAACTCTGGATGGCCGAGCACTGCGGAAAATGCGGAGGGGCGACACTACTTGGAATTGGCGGGGCATTCGACTTGCATGCTGGCCTCGTTCCCCGCGCGCCGGTTTGGATGCAATCGCTGGGGCTGGAATGGTGTTATCGATTGGCGTGCGAGCCGCGCCGGCTTTGGCGAAGATATTTCACATATGTCCCATTGTTTCTGGTCTTGGTGGCGCTGGAATTGATCACTCGCCGGATCGGGAAGGGGCGATAATGTGCGGCGAATAGGACGAGGACAGCTGCTTCGTCCGGAAAATGAGATCACCAACATAAAATACACCGTCATGGTTGCCACTCATGATTGCTCCCGCAGTCCGTAGAGCGAAGCGCTTCTGATATGATCAGGAAAAATATGTTCCATGGCTGCCGCCGGCAGGAGACAGGGTCGAAATCCGGCACGCCGACACAGATTTGGCTGACGGACGATCTCCCCGACCTGGCGATGCTATGGCCACGAAGCGGCGACCTCGGCGATGCTCGGTGTTATGCGTTCCAATGCGCGGATATCCTCGAGGTTTGGTGCAGCACGGTAGGTCTAGCCAGACGTACGCAATTGCTGTTCATCGCGGTCCTTGACGCGGCGGATCGCCCGCTGATGCTTCTGGCGTTGGGCATCGAGCGCCGCCACCTGCTCCGTGTCCTGACGTTTCTCGACGGCGGTGTGTGTGACTACGCCTCGCCGATCATTTTCTCGCCGGTACGCGACTGGAACGAAGACACCGTTCAAGCGCTGTGGCAGCGTCTGAGGCAAATCCTGCCGCCATTTGATGTCACTATTCTCGAAAGGATGCCCGACCACGTCGGTGATCTGCCTAATCCGCTCATGTTTCTCGGTACGTCGCGACATTCGTCTTCGTGCCACGCGATTACCCTATCGGAAACTTGGGACGAATTTGTTGAGAATCGCCTGCCTCGCCGACAAGATTCGAGGCGGCGACGTCGTCAGCTCGACAAACTGGGCATGCTCACGTTCGAGATCGCCAAGACGCCGGACCGGTGTGAGGCGATTCTAGGCGCGATCATGAGCCAAAAGACCAGATGGTACATCGAGACGCTGGGGTTCAATTTGCTCGATCGGCCCGGCTTTCGTTCCTATTTCCAGAAGATCGCCCGGTGCCTAGTCGCATCCGGGCCTGTTCATCTGTCGGCTTTGAAGCTCGACGACACAATTATTTCCGCTCATTTGGGTTATGTCGTCGGAAGCCGGTTTTACCAATACATGCCTACCTATGCAGGAAACTTGCGGCGCTATGCGCCCGGCCGTCTGCTGCACGAACACCTTATAGAATGGAGCTTCGCCCAAGGACTCGAGTTTTTTGATTTCGGGATCGGAGATGAGGAATACAAAAATGAATATTGCGACCTCGTTATTCCGTTGCATCGCGTCACAATTCCCGTCACGATCAAAGGACGCATTTATCTCTTTCTTGTTGCTTTGAATGGTAGGCTTCGAAAAACGAAACTGTGGACGTTTCTGAAATTGTTACTCCAACGAGACAACACAAAACGGGCTGGCGCATCTGGGATTCATGCTCGAATATCCTGATCTAGTCTTAGTCTAGAACGTCCCTTCCTGAAGCGGAGCTGAAATGGTCTATGACTGCACGGTCTATGACTGCAAAGCATTGTCATCTACCGCCAGGCGCGCGATCATTGGCTCGATGTGACAACGACCTCACAAGAGACCGAGCGTTGTTGTGTAGGAAAATTTCCTTCTATTGCTATACTTGGTAACCGCATATATAGACAATAACGGGTGCATCCAAATCAGCGGACATGACATGCCTCTGCTCTACGATTTCAAAATTCCATCGCTTACCCGTCTGTACTCAAACACTTACGATGAAAATATGTTAGAGTGGCGAAGACTAGGTGCCCTCGATAAAGCCGCCAACATCACGCATCTGATCCAGCGCTCCGCTCGAGACAAGGTGATCAATTCCGTACTGGAGGTAGGCTGCGGAACAGGTGCGGTTCTCCAAATTATCGCCGAAACCGGCGTTGGTCGACGGTTCGTCGGGATCGACATCGATGGAGATCGATCCGCCTCGGCGCATCCAGCGCACCGGCAGCTGGATTTTACGATCCATGCCTACGATGGCGTATGCGTCCCGTACCCAGACGAACATTTTGATTTCGTGTATGCAACCCACGTCCTGGAGCATGTAGTCAATGAGCGCTCATTTCTGCATGAGCTACGTCGAGTGGCCAAACATCTGATTTATGTCGAAGTACCTTGTGAACTCCATGCGCGCACATCATTTCGGAGCTTGCAGGCCACGCTAAATATTGGGCATATCAACTCGTATACGCCAGCCTCCTTCGTACTAACACTTGCGACATCTGGTCTCAAACCAATCGAAATGGAGCTTTTTGATCATAGTTTTGCAGTTCATGTGTTTCGCTCGTCCGCGCCCAAAGCCTTAATAAAGATTGCTGTACGTCGAGTGTTTCTCGCATTGAACCGATCTATGGCATCTCGCTTTTTCACCTATCATTGTGGAGCCCTATGTGAAAAAGGACTCCTAATAGATGGATAACCATCGATCAAAGTAAAACATGATCCTACTGTATCGGTGGTTCTTGCTCGGAAGATGCTTATATCCTCTCCATTCACGATCGCCTAGTTCCCCATTTTCAGAAAGGAGCAATTTGATCTTCCATCAAAATAAATAAGTTTGTATCCCGCACCTAGAAGTTGGCGGATCACAGTTTTTGTTCTTCTGCTTGTTCTCATGTTCGGGAAGTTCATCTCGTCAAACTCGACGAGAAGCTGAATTGGCAGGAATCCGACACTGCACATCCACTCAATAACGGCATATTCCGCCCCCTCTATATCCAACTTTATGAGCGACACCTCCTGCGGAGCCATTCCAAGCACGTTAATGATGTTCCTGAGCGTATCCGCATCCACCTCGATATACTTTGATGTTCCAAGATAATTTGTAATTGACCGAGAAACGCGAGTATTATCGTAGTGCTCCCAAAATCTCACCTTGGATCGCTCGGACCAAACAGCAATCGGAACGAAATGAATCTTGGGAAAGTTGACACCATCTAGATCGTAAAATACGGACGATGAATTATTGATGCCGTGCCGCTCTCCTGCGAGATGTGCGGCTTGCACGCTCTCAAAATGTCTCACCGCTCGGGGCGTCGGATCGATGATCGCGACCTCGCAGTGAAACTGCTTTTGGATGGCGAGGTCGAAGGAGATGTCTTCGCCGGCCCCGCATAGCAAGACCTTTCCGTTTTCAAGCGAAGGATCGGGATGGAACGTCCATCCGCCGTATGCGGTTCCCAGCCTTGTCAGACTTTGGGGCGATACTTGCCGAGAAATCCAACCGACGGGTGAAAAAGCGGTCCGTCGCAGACGAGCCTCTATCCGCTTCAAAGTATTTCTGAAACGCGAGGTCATCGCCAAACGGCTCCAATCGATGCGGCTCTGCTGTACCATACCGTTTGCAGCCTAACCAGTGAATCGCCATGACCGAAATGCCGGCCTTGCGAGCATGTCACATGTTCGATTCAGGCATCAGCGCTTGGAGGCACGAAGTGCGGCAATTGCACCCTCCGAGAAACACTGCGCCATGCGTTCGATCGTATATCGCTTTCCAACCTCTTTGGCGCCGCCCGCCAGTCTCGCTTGCATCCGATCGTCGCGAAGGACGGATACGACTGCATCGGCATAGGCCAGCGGATCACGCCACTCATCCACGATCAGGCCGTTCCGGTTCTGCTGGAGATAGGCAATCTCCGGGCTGTGATAAGGATACGCGGTTGTGACCATCGGAAGTCCTGCGGCTGCGCAGTCGAGAATTGCCAGGCCGACAAGTCCGGGCATCACGAACACCCGACCGAGCCGGAGAATCTCGACCTTCTCGCGCCCAAAGCGCGGCCCCAGATAGCGAATCCAGGGATGGTTGCTCGCGGCCGCCTCCACCAGATGACGGTGGGTTCCACTGCCGACGACCACCAGGACGAAATCGGGAATCCGCCGGCGCACCTCCAGAGCGGCCGCGAGCAGGAAGTCGATCCGCTTGTATTCGTAGATGCCGCCGAGATAGACGGCGACCGGTCCAGACCCGATGCCGAGCTTTTGCCGCAGCTCGGCGAGCTTGGCATCGTCGATCTGGTCGGACAGCCTACTGATCTCCGAGGTGTCGACGGCGTTATGCAAAACGGTGATCCGTTCGCGCGGGAATCCGCAGCTCTCTACGATCTTGCGCGTTTGTTCGGTATAGCCGAACCACCAGTCGCAGCGGGTCAGCCAGAAGCGCTTCCAGCGCTCGGCAAGCGCCGCTCCGCTCTCGGCCTGGAAATTTCGACCGTGCCCCCACAGCGCAAGCTTCGAGCGCCGAAAACCGCGCAGGCTCTGCGCCACATAGTTGACGAGCAGCCTGTTCTCTTGCCCGACGACGGCGAGGTCGGAGTTCCAGATGTCCCGCAGCGCAGGCTGCCAGACCAGGGTCGATCGCCCGATGTGAAGGTAGCGATTTACGATCTGCTTGCCCCACACTATATTTCCATAGTCCCCCTTCACTGCGTCGCGTTCGCTTGGCTGACCGTAGATGAGATCGTACTGAATTCCGGCGGCGGCAAGACGGCCCCGCACCCCTTCGTGAAACGGAATGCGGTATCGAGTCAGAAATGTGGTAAGGAATACAACGCGCATGAAGTGGCCTCCAGGGCCGAAATGTCACGAAAAATCTGGCCTCGGACCTCTCGCAAAGCCGCCGCAGATTCCATGAAGATCCTCGTCGCGCACAATTATTACCAGCAACGGGGCGGAGAAGACACCGTCTTCGAAAACGAAGTGCGGCTTCTCGGTTCCGCCGGCCACGATGTCCACACGCTGGTCGTCTCGAACGACACGATCGCCTCACCAATCGACAAAGCCTTGACGATGATGCGCACCGTCGAAAATCCAATCGGTGTCGCAGCGATGGTGCGGGCCGTCAAGGCGTTTCGACCGGCTCTCGTTCACGTCCATAATTTTTTCCCGCTGCTCTCGCCAGGCGTTTATGGCGTCTGTCACCGCGCCGGCATCCCGGTGGTGCAGACGCTGCACAACTACAGGGCGATCTGCGGCGCGGCGCTGTTGCTGCGAAGAGGAAAGATATGCCGCCTCTGCGTCGACGGATCTCCCCTGTGGGGCGTCGTGCATCGCTGCTACCGCGGCTCCGTCGTCGGATCGGTTGCCGCCGCACGAATGATTTCGAGCCATCGACATCGCCGAACCTGGTCCACGGCGGTCGACCGATACATTGCGTTGAGCGAGTTCGGACGCAGCATTTTCGTCGGAGCCGGCTTCCCCGCCGGACGCATCGATGTTAAGCCTAATTTCATCGAAGACCCCGGCCCGCCGCCCGCCGATGTTCCGCGAGATGGAGTCCTTTATGTCGGTCGGCTAAGCTCGGAGAAGGGTGTCCGGTATCTTGTGGAGGCTTGCACAAGCCGGGGCTACCCGCTGCGGATTGCGGGCGCCGGCCCCGATCTTGCCGCCATTCAGCACCTTGCGCGCCCAAACGTGACCGTGCTCGGAACTCTGCCGCGGGACGCGGTGCTGGACGAAATGAGACGCGCGGCCGTGATCGTGGTTCCTTCGATCTGGTATGAAGGCTTTCCGATGGTGATTGTCGAGGCATTTGCGTGCGCAACTCCTGTTATCGCCTCGCAAATCGGAGCTCTCGCCGAGCTCGTCGAGGACGGCGTCACCGGACTTCACGTTCCGCCTGCCGACCCGGCAGCACTCGCCGACCGCATCGGCCACATCCTTCGAAATCCGGCCGAAGGTCGCAAACTCGGTCGTGCTGCGCGGGGTACATTCATGGAGCGCTACACTCCGGACGTAAATCTCAAGCTTCTCGAAACGACCTACCAAAACGCAATCCACGAATTTTCGCTTCAACAAGGCAGTTTCAGTTCGACGGTATCTACTTCCGTCCCGAAGCGTGACGCGGTGTCAGGGGCGGTGTGATGCCGACGACCAGAGAAGCCGACGATGCTAAGGAAGAGCTTCGCCTCGGAGCAAATAGTCGCATCCAAGATCACCAACTTGAGCTCAAATGTGTACGGGGAAGACGACCTTCGAAGATACTTAAAGCTGCTCCTGCGGGATCCTATCAAAAGGCAGGGCCCGTGGTCGAGCAGAAGCTTGAGCGATTAGATCGAATTTGCGATGGTCGGGCCTGTAGAAATTTTCCGAGTGTATCATGACTTCGAACCCAACAATAAAGCTGCACCTTGGCGCGTTCACCAGCGGTATCCCGGGGTGGATCAATACGGATATTACGCCACATATCTGGATCGCACAAATTCCATTCGCGGCCGCCTTGCTCAAGTCCCTCGGCAAGATCAGCGAGGAACGATATCAGGAACACCGAAATGGTTGCTTCGACAATCTTCGGTACATGGATCTGGCCAAGCCATTGCCATTCCGCGCTGGAAGCGTTTCTGCCGTTTTCAGCTCACACGTATTTGAGCACTTGTTCTCCGATGAAATCGAGCGGCTCGTGGGCGAAATCTATCGTGTTCTTGTGCCCGGCGGGGTGTGCAGGGTTATCGTACCCGATCTGGATCAGATCGTGCGCTCGTACGATCCCGAAAACCCCCGTCCCTTCCTGGAACAAATGTACGAGATCGGAAGGCGCTCGCACGTGAAAAATATCCATCATTGGGGGTTCACTCGGCTCTCGCTGACCGGGCTGTTCCAAGCAGCAGGATTCTCGCAACCCTATGTTACTGAATATCGAAAGGGCGTTTGTCCAGACATTGAAAAGCTCGACAACCGCCCCGGTTCCATTTTTTTCGAGGCGATTAGATGATCTGGTTCTTTCAAAAAACATCGCCCGTTGTCGTATTGGCCACGGTGCGGGCCCAAACGTGACCTTGCTCGGAACTCTGCCGCGGGATGCGGTGCTGGACGAAATGAGACGTGCGGCCATGATTGTGGTTCCTTCAATTTGGTACGAAGGGTTTCCGATGGTGATTGTCGAGGCATTTGCGTGCGCAACTCCCGTTATCGGTTCGCAAATCGGAGCTCTCGCCGAGCTCGTCGAGAACGGCATCACGGGACTTCATGTTCCGCCCGCTGACCCAGCCGCACTCGCCGACCGCATCGGCCAGATCCTTCGAGATCCGGCTGAAGGCCGCAAACTCGGTCGTGCTGCGCGGAGGACGTTTATGGAACGCTATACTCCGGACGTAAATCGAAAGCTCCTCGAAGCGATTTACAGGAAAGCAATCGAGCGGGCCTCTTCAACAAGAATCCAGTCGGGATAAAAGAGCCTTAGATGATTCTCCACACGGCTCGAAAATTGGCTCGAATATTCGGGATCGATGTCCAGCGAGCAAACTATCTTACACTCGCCGAGCTACGACTGGTCCATTTCCTGGGACATAGAGATATCCGGCTGGTCCTGGATGTGGGTGCAAACGCAGGTCAGTTCGCAACGGGGCTGTTCAACGACGGATACGATGGCCGTATCATTTCCTTCGAACCGCTTCCGGATGCCCACCGGCAACTCGTCGCCGCTGCGCGGCGGCAACCCAATTGGATCATCGCCCCACCGCTCGCATTGGGCGCAGCATCCGGTGCAGCTTCATTCCACATTGCAGCGAACAGCGTCAGCAGTTCGCTTCTCGTCATGGCGAATGCGCACGTTGCCGCCGCGCCTGCGAGTCGCCAGGTCGATACGATCGAGGTTCAAGTCCGGCGTCTGGACGAGGCGGTCGAGGATCTCGGCGTGACCGACAAGCGGCTCTTTTTGAAGCTGGATACCCAGGGCACCGAGCACGAGGTTCTCAAGGGTGCACCTCGAACGCTCGAGCACGTGGTGGGGCTGAAAGTCGAGCTCTCGTTGATCGAGCTGTATCACGGACAAGCTCGCTTCGACGAATTGGACGTTCACATCCGACAGCTCGGTTTCGAGCTTTGGGACTTAATCCCGGCCCTTAGGAATCCAAAGAGCGCGCGCTTGTTGCAATTCGATGGAATCTATTTCCGTCCCGAAACGTGACCCATCGTCAGGGACGATACGAGACCGTCGGCGAGAGACCCGATGATGCCGAGGAGCAGACCTAGCTTTGAGCAGACCGCCGCGCCCATGACTACCAATTCGGCTTCCAATATGCACATTCTGCTCGCCGGTCCGTGTTCGACGGCCGCATTTCGTGCTGGTCTCAAGCTCGAGCTCGCGGGCGCTCCAAACGGACAAATTCAGACGCCGATCGGACCGTTGGCCATCGAACTTGCGGCACGCGGGCACAGGGTCCATGTCGTCACCTTGGATCCCACCGTAAGCGCGCCGGTGCGGTTTTTTGAAGGGCATTTCGGCATTTCCTTCCTCCCCATGCGCCGGCGCGCTCGGGATCGGGCATTCGATCTCTTTGCCAAGGAGATCCGTGCCATCGCCACCGAATATCGACTGGTTTCGCCGGATATCGTGCATGCTCACTGGACATACGAATATGCCGAAGCCGGCTTGCGGTCCGGATTGCCGCTCCTCGTCACTGCACATGACTCCCCGGTCGACAACATCATCGTCTATCGGGAACTCTACCGTGTTTTCCGGTTGGCAATGGCAATCCGGACGCTTCTTCGCACGAGACATCTGACCTGTGTTTCTCCATATTTGCGCTCGCGTCTGCGGACGCTGGGTTATTGGAAGAAGCTCGACGTCATTCCAAACGGAATAAGCGTTCCCAATGGCCTGGATCCAATGATCGAGACACGTTTGGATCCAACGAGTCCTATAATTGCCACGATCGGCAATGCGTCCAGGACGAAGAATGTATCGGCTTCGATCGCTGCCTTTAGAAGAATCAGGACAAAAATTCCTCAATCCGAGCTGCACTTGTTCGGCGACGGACTGGACGCCAAGTTTGTCGGGAGCGAGCAAGGCGTTTTTGGACACGGGCCCACCAGTCACCCGATGGTGCTGGATTTCCTGCAGTCGAGGACTGCACTGCTGATCCATCCGTCGCGGCAGGAAGTCTGTCCTGCCGCAATCATCGAGGCCATGGCATTTGGAATTCCTTGCATCGGAGGACGAAAGTCCGGTGGCGTGCCGGGTCTTTTTCCAGGAGCCCTTTCGACCTGCCTTGTGGATATCGAGGATCCGGATGAAATTGCAAAGAGAGCCGTGCTCATCTTGACGTCAAAAGAGCAATGGCTTGGCCTCTCGCGGCAGACACGGGAAAATGTTCAGATGAATTTCTCGATCGGGTATGTAACGTCGTGCTACGAAGCGCTCTATCGGTCCATAACCTCGGAGAAATGACGGTTTCCCCATGATCTGGTTCTTTCAAAAGACATCGCCGGTCGTGGTGCTGGCTACTCTGCTCGTCAGCGGTTATCTGTACGTGACGGAAGAGTCGCTTATTACCGAAGTGGGCGGGTTCACTTTGCATGTCACCGACCTCCTGTTTGTCCTCGCTGCGATGTATTGCCTCGCCGGTGCGCTCGTCCGCTGGCACTCCTCATTGGAGATCGTCCTTTTGATGTTGTCCGCCATGCTGTTATTGAGCTTCGGAAGGGGCATCGTCACCTGGGGCTCTGGCCCGGCCGGGGTTCAATTCAGGCAGGTTGCGGTTTTCATCGCCCTCGCCACGTTTGTTTATTTCTGGGGTCGTGGTCTGAAGATCGATTGGGTGTTCAAGGCGGTCGTGGTCTTGGGGTGGGGAATCGTAGCCCTGAGCATCGCGCGGCTGGTTTTAGGGCTGGACGCTTTCATTCTCCAGGAACGGGACCCATCCTACGAATTCCGGACACTGAATTCAGAGTCTGCGTTGATGCTGGGGGAGGCGGCGTTGATCGCGCTCAATAGCGCCTTGTCTGCGTCGCGAAGAACACCACGATTGGCATACACAGCGAGCTTTGTCGTCTTCGCCGTTGCAGTTTTCGTCAGCAACCAGCGCACGTCTGCGTTTGCGATGCTCGCTGGGGTAGGAATGATTATTGCCTTCCTGCCGCGGCGATATCGAACAATTGTGTTTGGAGCCGGGAGCTTGGCCTTGACTGTCGCGGCTATGATCCTCGGCGTCATGTGGATCGAGTTGGGGAACGATATCGTTGATTATCTGCCACGTGCAGTCTCCATGATCGTCCTCGGCGAAGAGACCTACGGAGCACGAGAAGTCATCTGGGCGAGCTATCTCGACGCCTACGCACAGTGGCCGCTTATCGACCAGCTTCTTGGTCAGCCGTTCGGTGGTACGCAGCTTGCGATCTCGCAAACGTCTGATAGCTACGTCATGCTAAGCCCCCACAACGGATATATAGCTCTCCTGATAAACATCGGTGCGCTCGGGGTCCTGCTGTTTGCGGCGGTGTTGATCCTTGCGTTGGTTAAGGGCGTGTTCCTTCTGACCAGGGAGAAGCGGCTCGATCCTTCGCCGAATCTCCGATGGGCCGTCGCGGTCGTCGCCTCGCACGCAGTTTATTCCTACGGCTATCTGCTGTCGAATGACCAGGGGCTCCTGCTCGCGCTGGCGCTGCAAATCATCGCCACGCCTTCCCGGGTCTCCAGCGAAGTCCAATTGGTTCAGCCGAACAGGCTCGTTTCAGGAACCGGGAGACGGATTCGGTATCAGGGTTGATTCGGTTCACCGCGACAGACGATGCCTCATTCCAAACGAAATTCGAGCGGGACTCACTGGCGGCGTCTTTGCGGCGCCTTTGCCGGTTTCCTGGCCACCGGCGCCGTTGCGGGCAATATCTGCATCGGCGCCGCGCATTCCGACCCGAACGTCTTCTCGGCGCGCCGCGGTATCAACTTGGCAGCTCCATTCGCTCGAGTGACACGCGAGGGTCCGTTCACCCTGCCGAATCAAATTTCCGCCTATCACGGTCTACGGCGATATTTTTCGCCTGATGTCGTCGGGCAACTCGCCGCCGTCGGAGTTCAGCTCGTTCGACTCCCGGTCAATCCCGTCGTTCTCCTTGAAAATTCGGGCGCGGCGCGTGACAATCTATTGGATGAGTTGATGCGGGCGGCGGACGAATTCACGAGGACTAGGATCGCCGTTATTCTCGATTTTCATTTCTGGCAGCCGCCTGACCGAACTTGGACCGAAGAAACCGTTCTCGACGGTCCGAGCGGGGCCGGCTTCAAGATATTTAGCGTGATCGTCGGCGAGCTTGCAAAGCGCATGGCCGCGCGGCCTCATGGCACGATCGCGCTGGAATTTCTCAACGAGCCGCAACTGTGCCGTCACGGCTCGGGCGATGACTGGCTGTCGCTGCAACGACTTCTCGTCGCCGACGTGCGAAGCATATCCGCCGTCCTGCCGGTTGTCGTCACCGGATGCGGAGGGCAGCTCGATGGGTTGACGGCGTCGAAGGATTTTCCGTTTTCCGATCCGAACATTATTTACACGTTTCATTTTTACGAGCCTTTTGTTTTTACTCACCAATCAGTTGAGAAGTACTATCCGCTGATCCGTCATCTCCCCTATCCGGCCTCGTCGGGCTCGCTCGACGAGGCTCTGACGAATGTCGCCGCCGCCGCCGAGGAGAAGGGACTGGTCGGGATGACGGGCCTATTGGCTCGAGAGAAAGCCAAAATCAAAGTGCGGCGATATTTCAGCATGAAGACCGACATTTCGTTCATCCAGCGCCGGTTCGATGAAATCAACAGCTGGGCAAATCGGATCGCCGTGCCTTCGAACAGGATTTTTCTCGGCGAGTTTGCCGCCCTTGCAACCCCGCCGAACACGACCGATAACGACTACGAGGGCCGATTGCGGTGGGTCGAGGACGTCAGGCGCACCGCGGAGGCAAAAGGATTCTCGTTCGCTCACTGGCTCTACGATGACAGCCGCGGGCCGCTCATCGACCCGGGCAAATTGAGCTTGCATCCGCGACTTGGAGCGACACTCGGGTTTTCCAGCCCTCCGTAAATCAATTCGTATCGGAACTGACCAGCGCCGCCTATTATGGAGACTCCTGAAGCGACGAAGTTGCCGGAACGTATGGATTCTCGGGAACATCAAAGCGATGAAAGCCGGATCGGTTGAAGGCAATATCGGTCTGATCGCTGGGCTTCAGTATCCATATTGCAGTCGTACATAGGCCCCAATTCATCAGCCGCGACGAGCACGCTACGTCTTGCAGGCAAATACCGAGTTTGAGAATAAATCCGGGAAGAGCTTCCGTACGCGGCCGACCGGCAAGTCCTCTGATAAAGAGGTCATTGAAGTAGCGCCAGTAGACGCGATCATAGCCGACTGCCGTCGCCATCTTCCGGATCTCCTGCAAGGAAATCCGGAACACGAAATTTCCGGCCTCCTCGAATTCCGCGTCTTGCCGGCTCTGTCCGCGCAGGACGTACTTGGCTGCCGCCCGCAAGACGTCAAGCAAACGGCGCGGGTAAGGATCGGACGGCTCACACAGGACGACGGCCTTTCGAGCGATGCGCATCATTTCGTAAAACGCCACCGGAGGCCGCGGAAAATGGTGGTAGGCTTCCTTGCAATAGACGTAATCGAAGCAGTGATCCGGGAGGTCTATCTTCTCGGCATTGATCTCCTGGATCTCAATTCCATCGAGATAGCCTTGGCCGGCGACGGCATCCAATTGCGCTCGCGTGATCGACGAAGCCGCGACCGGCCCGCTCGAATGCCCGCGAATATAGGCTGCATCGGCCCCACTATCCCCTATCGTCAGCCAACTCGCCCCGGGATCCGTGCTCAAGATCGGCTGAAGATTGGAATACATACGCAAATGCCGCCAGGCGTCCCAACATTGTTTGTTGCCCAGCGTCGAGGGGACTTTTTCCCTCGTATTGACAGAATGTCCAGCTTGGAGACTATGTCTTTGTACCGCGTTGGCAGTCATCGAGTCATCTCATTTGCGCATTCAGAAAGATCGACCTGTGCTGCGCGAAGTCTACTCCCGTGCAAGCCTCACGATAAGGCACTTTGGAGTGGTTGTCGATGGGATTAACTACGCGCTGGCTAAGGGAGTCGCAAGGCGAATAATCTTGGATTCCTCCTAGAGAGGAACTATGTGATCGAGCTGTTTTCTACTCGATTGTCTTGTCTTCGATCGCATAATAACCTGTGCGGGCTTGAAACAGCGACCGCTTTGTTACGAGGTCCTTTCATGAAGATTCTGGGCATCCACATCGGCCACGATAGCAGCGCGGCGTTGGTGAGAGATGGCAAGATCGTGGCCGACGTGGCCGAGGAGCGATTCTTGCGAATCAAGCACTATTGCGGCCTGCCCATCCAGGCGGTCGATTATTGTCTCAAGTCGCAAAAGCTGACGATGGCGGACATTGACATCGTAGCCGCGTCGGGGACGCACAACGAGCCAGCCCTCAATTTCCTCCTCGACCTCAAAGGGGCGCAACGCGAGCGCGTGTCGCGCAGACGGCGGGCGTTGGACTTCGTAAGGGAAATCATGAACACGCCGGCCCCAAAGCCGCCGCTCTACATCAAGAATTTTCCGCTCGGGCCGCGCACGCAAATCGTGCACGTGGAGCACCATCTAGCGCACGCCGCTGCCGCCTACTATACGAGCGGATCGCGCGAAAAGCAGTTGATCGTGACGATGGACGGCGCCGGAGACGGCGTTTCGGTAGGCCTGTGGCGGGGAGAAAACGGACGGATCGAGCGGTTGCAAACGTTTCCGACTTCCGGCTCGCTGGGCTGGTTCTACAGCAATGTGACCGAGGCGCTCGGCTGGTGGCACGGCGACGGTGAAGGCAAGACGATGGGCCTGGCGCCCTACGGCGATTCCACTAAATGCCAGGGCGTGCTCGACAAATTCACGCCAAAGTATGCGAACGGCACATTGGTGGAGCATCACGATTTTGGGCGCAATTGCTATTGGAACGAATCCGGCGCGATGCAATGGCACTTCGACGAGGCGTATACGATTCGCGATTTGATCCAGAATCACGGCCGAGAGCACCTCGCGGCAGAGGCCCAGCGCGTGCTCGAGGAGCAGGTCAAGAACGTTGTGCTCCCGTGGATGAAACGCGAAAATACGCGCAACCTGTCGACCTGCGGCGGCGTGATGTTGAATGTAAAGCTAAATCAGCGCTTGTGGGAATCGGGTCAGATTGCCCGACATCACACTTATCCGAACGCCGGGGACTCTGGTCTGGCTGTGGGCGCGGCTCTGCATGCTTATTACCAAGCATATCCGAGCGCGCAGATCTATCCAATCGAAGACTTGTATTGGGGGCCGGAATATTCGGCGAAGGAAATCGAGGATGCGCTTAAGTTGCGACAACTGGATTATAGACGTGTAGACGATGTGGAGGCCTACACAGCGGTACAACTTGCGGAGGGCAGGATCGTCGCTTGGTTTCAGGGACGAATGGAGAGTGGCCCGCGGGCTTTGGGCGCGCGCTCGATCTTGATGAGTGCCAACAGACCGGAAAACAAGGATATCATCAATGCGCGCGTAAAATTCCGCGAGTCGTTCCGTCCCTTTTGCCCCTCGCTGCTTTGGGAAAAGAAGGACGAGTATCTGGAAAACGCGCGTGACGAATTTTTCATGATCACCTCGTTCACATGCAAGGAACCCAAGCGAAACAAAGTACCGGCGGTGGTCCACGCCGACCACACGCTTCGCCCGCAAACGGTCAAGGAGGGATTCAATCCCCGCTTCTGGAATTTGATCAGCGAATTTGGCAAGCTCACCGGCGAGCATCTGCTGCTGAACACGTCGTTCAACGTGATGGGTGAGCCGATCGTGAATCACCCACGTGAGGCCGTGCGCTGCTTCTACGATAACGGATTGGATGTCTTGGTGCTGGGCAACTTTGTACTGGAGAAAAAGTCGAGTTCGGGCGCTGCAGGGTGGTAGGTGGATAAAGGTCGCGCCCCGGTCCTCGATCGCCTTCCAACACCAGCGATCTTGTGGATGCTGACGGTTATCCATGGCGACGATTATCGTCGGATTTGAGCGCCACCTCCTTAGGATTGCAATTCCTAGGTTCGATCCTGCCGAAAAATGCTCTAGTCACTCCGATATTGTCTGTGGCATGACATACCTGCTTGATGGCTGTAGCCGCATCTAGGAAGTGACCAGACCATGCGCTTGGCCGTTCTCATCGTCTGTCATAACCGCCGGGCTCACACCGAGCGGTGCCTTTCGACTCTCATCGCACAAGTCACGGATATTCATGTTTCAACTTATCTGCTGGATGACGGAAGCACGGACGGCACCGTCGAAGCTGTGTCGCAGTTCCCCGGACTGCACCTTCTTCACGGTGACGGGACCCTGTTCTGGAACAAGGCCATGCATTTGGCATTCGCGGCGGCAATGGCGGACGGATATGACGGATATCTTTGGTTGAACGATGACGTTTCACTCGACCGGGATGCGCTCGCCCGCCTTGCCGACAGCCATGCCCGCCTCCGGACGGGCTCTGACCGAAACATCATCGTGGTCGGCAGCACTCGCGATCCCGATTCGGGTAAAGCGACCTATGGCGGTCTCTCTCGAGTTGGCGGCATCAGGCCTCTGACGTTCAGAAGGGTAGAGCCCGGCGACAAGGAAATCGAAGTCGATACCATGAACGGTAATTTTGTGTATGTCCCGGCTGAAACCACGCGAATAGTCGGGAATCTCGATCCGGCCTTTCATCATCATTGGGGGGATGTGGACTACGGTCTAAGGGCGCGGGCAGCCGGCATTAAGATTTGGCTCATGCCGGGTACAATCGGCTCGTGTCGCCGTATTCCCGCCTCGCTATCGTGGCGGGCGCCGGGCATCGGCATCCGCGCGCGCTGGGCTCGCATGAATGCGCATCGGGGGATTCCGTGGTCCTCCTGGATTCGATTCGCAAGACGCCACGGGGGTCCATTCTGGCCGCTCTATGTATGCTGGGCCTATCGCGGCCTTGTGTGGCCGGAGAGGCCGGTGGACACAGATAAATGAGCTCGCTTGCGTATCGTTTTTCCAGTGCTGTTCAATGGAACGCCGCAACAGCGGCCGCAACAGTCGTCATCCAGTTCTCCATCACCGCCGTCCTTGCACGGCTACTGACACCATCTGATTTTGGCATATTCGCAATTGCCAATGTCGTTTTCGCCTTTGCGGTAAATCTAGGTCAGGCCGGCATGATGACAGCGATTGTACGTGAACCAATACTTGATCGTGAAGTTGTCGGTGCCGTCGTCGGCCTCTCCATCGCTGTTTCGCTGCTATTGGCAGTTGCAGTGTTCATTTTAGCACCACTCATAGCCAGAGGGGGAGACGAAGCGGACCAGGCACTGATCGGACATTTAGTGCGCATTATGTCTGTTACCGTACTGATGTCGGGACTGGCGTTACCAGCGCAGGCGATCATGTCCCGCGAACTAAGATATCGAGAGTTGAAACTCGCGCAGTTAGCCGGGATTCTGCTCGGAACAGGTGGTACTACTATTTTTCTTGCGATTCGTGGAAACGGTGCCTGGAGCCTAGCTGTCGGCTATCTTGTAAACATGTTGGTCGTCTGCCTTTCCTGCTGGTGGAGGGTTCGAGACCGCTGGGCGATCTCTTGGGTCACCAGCCATATCGTCCGCATCGGCGGGGTGGGGGCGAAGTTGACCTTTTTGTATTTTCTGGACTTGATTTGGAAGCAATTACCGCTGATCGCATCCTACTTGCGGTTTCCGGCTTCCGAAGTTGGAATCTATCAGCGGTCACAGGCGACTGTCGATCTGGGCATTCAATCTACAATAGGAGGTCTGAATATTGTCTTCTTTTCCGCCGTATCTTCCAAGCAGAACAGAAGTTACGCATTGAAGAGCTTCATTCCACCTTTAATCAGCCTATACTCCCTTTTTCTGCTCCCGACGACCGTATTCGTTGCCAATATGGCTCCGGAGATTGTGCGGATCGTTCTTGGTGAGCAGTGGAGCGCCGCGGCACCCATTATGGCTCTTGTGATGATTGCGTTTGCGGCAATGGTAATGAGTCAGCCAATGAACTCCGGTCTCGAACTCAATGCATATCTCGGACCGCGGCTGGTTGGTGCCGCTGTTTCGATCCTCGTACTGGGCATATTGTCTCTAATGCTCGTGGGACAATATGGAACGCGCGGGATCGCGATGGCCGCAATTGTTTCCGGCCTCTGCGCGTCGCTCATCAATTTTGCGGCGGGTTTCTGGCTCTTGGATATCGATTTCCGTAAAGCACTCAACCGCTTCCTACCGGGTGTCGGCGTGAGCGCGATCGTAGAGTGCGGTCTACTCGCTTACCGTGAGCTGATATTGATCTATGTCGAGAACTCCGTTGCGAGATTCTTGTCGGCCTCAGCGGTCAGCGCGGTGTGCTTTGTCATCGGCTTCCGCTTATTTGTTCGCGGCTCCAACAACGGAGAACTTTCTGCTCGCTTGTCGCCTGAGACCTCCCGTATCGTGCTCGAGGCAGCGAAAATTCTTGGACTGAGGGTACCCACTCGATAGAAGGAGCGCAGCAGGAGCTTCGATGGTGCCGGCGGGTCGGTACCTACGTTGCGTGGTGGAAACGGGGCGATACAGGGCGCGGTCAAGTCCAGGCGATTGCAGAGGTAGGTCTTTCCGTCCGCATTTTTCCAAGGCGATTGCGATCAGCAGCTTGGGTACGGCTGCTTCAGCGTACGCACCCGGTGAAGACCCCGGACATGGTCGTTGACAGCGCAGCATCGATTATGAAGGGGGAGCGCTACGCGGCCGCCTTTTCCTGGCGGGCGCGTTTCCAATTCCAGGGCAGGAGCTCGTCGATCCGCTTGAC